>Ga0209050_1000274_pt1 | contig 110441 bp, 100 predicted proteins | sample Araplavi_mTSA_r2_FD_184276 | JGI IMG/M metagenome (GOLD analysis project Ga0209050, IMG submission 184276) | Arabidopsis root microbial communities from North Carolina, USA - plate scrape MF_Cvi_mTSA_r2 (SPAdes) (version 2) | ecosystem: Host-associated > Plants > Roots > Endosphere | place...
CGTCCGACGTCGCGCCGTCCGCCTTCGTCCAGGTCGCGCGCGGGAACTGGCCGCGGTGGCGCTTCAGGTCCGCGAAGACCCGGTAGCGTCCCTCGGAACGAACGCGCTCCAGAGCGGTGCGGAAAGCGGCGGTGTAGTCCACGTCAGCGGGCCCGCACGCGAGCGGCCAGCAGATCGGCGACGTAACTCCGCACCCAGACGACCCCGAGCACGGCCATGAACAGGGCGTAGCCGGCGAGCACGAGCGCGAGGAAGGGCGTGATCATCTTGAACTCCGGGTTGAGGACGGCAGAATGCCGGCCCGCACCCCGAGCGACTTTGATCGGGATCAAGAGCCTCACAGCGCTCTGGAGTGGCGTGTCGCCTCCGGCGCGAAGTAGGCGTCGAAGCAGGCGCAGACCGAGCGCACGACCAGGCGGCCCGCCCCCAGGACCTCCACATGACCGCCGTCGATGCGGACCAAGCCGTCCGCGACGAAAGGCGTCAGGCGTCCCATGGCTTCGGATATCTCGCGAGGGTCGCGGTCATGGCGCACGCAGACGTCGGCGAGGTCCACCGCCAGGTCGCACATCAGCCGCTCGATGATCTCTCCGCGGAAGCGGTCGTCGGCGGTGAGCGCGATCCCTCGCGCCACCGGCAGTTGGTCGGTCTGGACGGCGACGCGCCAGCCGAGTTCCTGCGTCACGTTCTGCACATAGCCCTGCGGCAGCCGCCCGATCGCCGACGCGCCAAGGCCCAGCAGCGTGCTCGCCGCATCTGTGGTGTAGCCCTGGAAGTTGCGATGCAGCCGCCCGGCCGCAAGCGCCGCGGCCATCTCGTCGTCGGCGCGCGCGAAATGGTCGAGGCCGACGCGGACATAGCCCTCGCCGATCAGGCGCTCGGCGGCCGCCTCGGCCTGGTCCAGCCGCGCCGCCGGACCCGGCAGCGCCTGTTCGTCGATGAGCTGCTGGTGCGCCTTCATCCAGGGCACATGGGCGTAGCCGAACAGGGCGATGCGTTCGGGGGTGAGCCGCAGGATGGCGTCGACCGTCGCCAGGGTGTTCGCCTTGGTCTGGTGCGGCAGGCCGTACATCAGGTCGAGGTTGATCGAGCGGACGCGCGCGTCGCGCAGCCAACCGACGGCGGCCGCCACCTCCTCGAAGGTCTCGCGCCGGTTCACGGCCGCTTGCACCGCAGCGTCCAGGTTCTGCACGCCGAGGCTCGCGCGGTTGAGGCCATGGCGGGCGGCCGCGCGCACCCAGTCGCGGCCAAGAGTCGACGGATCGAGCTCAGCGGCCACCTCAAGATCCGGCGCCAGGTCGAACGCTTCTCCCAGCCGCCCGAACATGGCCGCCATGTCGTCGGCCGACAGCATGTTGGGCGTGCCCCCGCCGAGATGGATGGCGCGCGCGGGAAGCCGGCGTCCAATCGCCTCGCACAGGAGCTCCATCTCGGTCAGCAGCAGCTGGACGTATTCGCCGATCGGCTCATGCCGGTTCACGGCGCGCGTGTTGCAGCCGCAGTACCAGCAGAGTCGGGCGCAGAAGGGCACATGGACGTAGAGAGACACCGGGTCGTCGGCCGGAAGCTCCGCAAGCCAGCCGCGGTAGACCGCCTCATCCACCTGTGGGCCGAACTGAACGGCCGTGGGGTAACTGGTGTAGCGCGGCGCGCGGCCGTCGTAGCGGGCGACGAGGTCGGCGAGCTGGCGGGCGCGCGCCGTGGCGAGGCTGTCGAGGGTCATGGGGCACGATCCCGCGTTCGGTCGGCCGCGGCCATGACGCAGATCAAGGAGCCGGGCGGTCTTCCGGCTCGTCGATCAGGATCCGCGCCGCGTCACCCGCGGGGTCCTGATACTGACCGTCGCGCAGGGTCCACCAGAAGGCCCCCAGGGCGAGCAGGCCCAGGGCGAGCGAGAACGGCGCCAGAAAGATCACGATGTCCATCGGCGAGCTCCTGTGCGCAGCGCGTTCAGCGTGACCACGAGCGACGATGCCGACATGGCGATCGCGGCGACAAAGGGGTTCACCAGCCCCAGCATGGCGGCCGGCGCGGCGATGAGGTTGTAGAGCGCGGCCAGCCCGAAATTCTCCAGCGCCCGCGTCCGCGCACTGCGGGCCACGTCGATCGCGTCCACAACGGACATCAGGGAGTCGCCCGAAAACACCAGGTCCGCGGCGTTCTGGCTCGCCTCAAGGGCCGTGCCGGGCGCCATCGCCGCATGGGCCTTCGACAACGCGCCGGCGTCGTTGAGGCCGTCGCCGACCATCAGCACCCGGCGCCCCCGCCGCGCGAGAGAGTCGACGACCTGCGCCTTGTCCTGCGGCGAGCAGCCGGCCCGCCAGTCACCGACGTGAACGACGGCGGCGGCGCGCGCCACGGGTCCCGGCAGGTCGCCCGACAGGATCTCGACCGACAGCCCCCGCAAACGCAGCGCGGCCACCACGTCGTTGGCGTCTGCGCGCAGGGCATCGACGAAAGTGAAACGGATACGCAGATCGCCCTCGAAGCCGAACCACAGCTCGGTTTCCCCACCGCGGCTCTCCACGCCCAGGAAGGCGCCCTTCCCGAGACGGCAGCGGCGCCCCCCGATCATCCCTTCGACGCCCTGGCCAGGAACCTCGGTCACGTCCTGGGCCAGCGCGCCGTCGCCGGCGGCTTCGGCCAGCGCGCGGGCGAGCGGGTGACGCGAGGCGCGCGCGAGAGGCGCGGCCATGGCGACCGCCACCGGCGCCGTGTCCTTCAGGCGCGGCCGCCCCTGCGTCAGCACGCCGGTCTTGTCGAAGACCACGTGATCGACCTCCGCAAGGCGCTCGAGGGCCGCGCCGGACTTCACCAGGATGCCCTTGCGGAACAGCCGCGCCGATGCCGTGATCTGCACCGCCGGAACCGCCAGTCCGAGCGCGCACGGACAGGTGACGATCAGCACCGCGACGGCCCGGATCAACGCCTCGCGGGCGTCGAGGCCTAAGGCCCAACCGCCCACGAACGTCATCAGCGCGACGGTGTGGACAACGGGGACGTAGACCGCGGCGGCCTTGTCGGCCAGGCGGGCGTAGCGCGACTTCGACTGGGCCCCCAGTTCGACGAGGCGTGCGATGGCGGCGAGCGCCGAGTCCTCGGATCTCGCGGTGGCGCGCAGGCGCAGGACGCCGGACAGATTGAGCGCACCGGCCCGACAGGCCGCCCCAGCAGCGACCGGGACCGGCGCCGTCTCACCGGTGAGCAGGCTGTTGTCGAGATCCGAGGCGCCCTCGACGATCTTGCCGTCCACCGGCAGCCGGTCTCCGGGCCGCACCAGCAGCAGGTCGCCGGGCATGACGTCCTGGAGCGGGACCGCGGTCAGGACGCCGTCCCCGCCGACACGCGTCGCGCTGGCGGCCTGCAGGGTCAGGAGGTCGGCCGCCGCGCTCGACGCTCGCGCCCGCAGTCGGTGCTCCAGCCAGCGGCCGATCAGCAGCAGGAAGAGAAGCGACACCGCGGCGTCGAAGTAGACGTCGCGCCCGCGCAGGATCGTCTCGGAGAAGCTGATCGCCAGCGTCAGCAACACGCCAATCGAGATCGGCACGTCCATGTTGGCCCGCCGCGCGGCCAGGGAACGCCAGGCGGAGCGGAAGAACGGCAGGCCGGCATAGAGTGCGCACGGCGCCCCGACGATGCCGGAGAACCACATCATCAGCGTTCGCGTGGCCGGGCCGAGCTCCTGGCCGAACAGCCCGGCCCAGATCGGTACGGAGAACATCATGGTGTTCATCACGCCGAAGCCGGCCACCGCCATCGCCAAGATCAGCTCGCGACCGTCGCGGTCGTAGGCCTGGCCCGCCGCCTGGGGGTCATAGGGCGTCGAGGCATAGCCGAGCGCGTCGAGGGCGGCGACAACACCGCCCGGATCCCCGCCCCCGGCCCCGAACTCGACGATCAGGCGCTTCTGGCTGAGGTTGACGCGCGCCGCGACGACGCCGGGCACGGCCTGCACCGCGCGTTCCACCTTGGCGATGCACCCGGCGCAGCGGACGTCAGGCACCAGCAATTCGAGGCTGGTGCGGCCCGCCTCGCCGTGGCGCAGGAAGGCGCCCAGGTCGGGGCGCGGGGCTTCGTAGGTCACGGCCATGTCAGCCTCCGCTCGGCCAGGAAGGCGCCGCCGGATGGGCCGCGCGCTTCGGCGGTCAGGTCCCAGGCGCCGGAGAGCTGTCCGCCGGGGGCGACGTAGGCGCCGGGCGCGGTCTCCACGAACCGCAGCGTGATCCGTCCCGCCTCGGTGGCGGGACGTTCGAGCCGACCGGTGATGGCCAGGCCTGTGAGCGGTCGCCCGGCGCGGTCCCGGAACGCCATCACCACCTCGCCCGGCGCGGCCGAGGCGGCGGCGCGCCACCCCAGGCGTTCCTGCGCCTCGATCTGGGCGATGCGGCGATTGTAGAGCAGCCCGTCCTCGTAGGGGGTCACCGAGACTTGGCCCGGGAAGGTTCGGATCGCGATGACGGTGAAGGTGGCATCCACGCCGATCACCACGGCGAAGAAGGCCGTGACGCCGGCCAGCACGTGCCATCCACGGATCGTGAACCCCGGCCGGGCGCGTGTGTCGGCGGCGCTCATCGGGCAGCCCCCGTTCCGGTGATGAAGGTGGTCCTGGTCTCGAACACCCCACCCGCCCCACGGACCGCGAACACGGCCGGCAGGCTCTCGGGCGCCCCCTCCGCCGGGTCGGCGGTCACGAAGACGCGCACCGCGCGCACCTCGTTGGCGGGGATCGTCGCGGTGAGCGTGGCGCCCGCCGGCTCGCCCGGCGCCCGCAGTCGCGCGCCCGCCAGGCCACGGAAGCTCACCTCCACCCTCTGTGGATGGAAGGTGCGGTTGGCGATCTTCAGGGTGTAGCCGTTGCGCACCGCGCCGTCGTGCAACCGCACGAAGGTCGGGTTGCGGTCGCGCAGCGCATGGAGGTCCATGACCGGGCGCATCAGCAGGCCCCACCCCACCAGGCCCGAGACCAGGAGGAGCGCGACCCCGTAGTAGACTGTCCGTGACCGCAAGAGGCGGTAGACCGGCGCCGCCTTCTGCGCCCGGGCCGCCACCGCGGCGTCGGTGTCGTAGGCGATCAGCGCGCGGGGCCGGCCCACGCGATCCATGATCTCGTCGCAGGCGTCGATGCAAAGGCCGCAGTTGATGCACTCGAGCTGCGGGCCGTCGCGTATGTCGATACCCATCGGGCAAGCCACCACGCAGGCGTGGCAGTCGATGCAGTCGCCGCGGCCGTCCCAGGTCTGGCCCTTCTTGTGCGGGCCGCGAGCCTCGCCACGATCGTAGCGGTAGGTGACCTGCAGTGAGTGGTCGTCCAGCATGGCGCCCTGGATGCGCGGCCAGGGGCACATGTAGATGCAGACCTGCTCGCGCATGTGGCCAGCGAAGACATAGGTGGTGGCCGTGAGGATCGCGCACGACAGGTAGGACTGGACCGGCGCCTGGCCCGTCCAGAACTCCAAGAACAGCGTCGGCGCGTCGCGGAAGTAGAAGATCCAGGCCCCACCGGTGCCGAACGCGACGCCCAACCAGACGAGGTGCTTGCCGCCCTTGCGCCACAGCTTGTCCAGCGACCAGGGCGCTGCGGCCAGCCGCATGCGGGCGTTGCGGTCGCCCTCGAACATCCGCTCGACATAGATGTAGAGGTCAGTCCAGACCGTCTGCGGACAGGCGTAGCCGCACCACAGTCGCCCGAACAACGCCGTCACCAAGAAGAGCGCGAGCGCCCCGATCACCAGCAGGCCGGTGATGAAGTGCACCTCCTGCGGCCAGAGCTGGATGCCGAAGAAGTAGAACCGCCGGCCGAAGAAATCGACCAGCACCGCCTGGTCCGGTAGCACGCCGGGTCGCTCCCAGCGGAGCCACGGCGTCACGTAGTAGACCGCCAGCGTCGCGATCAGCAGCGCCCACTTGATGCGCCGCCAGTGGCCGTGCACCAGCTTGGGATAGATCGGCACACGCGGCTGGTAGAGGCCGCCCGTGCCCTTCGCCTTCTCACGCACCCGCCCGGCGGCGGATTGCGGTCCCTCCGGGGGCTTCCGCGAGACGGTGTCGATGACGGTCGGCATCAGCGGGCGGCGCCGACGGCGCTCCCCTGCGGTGCGGCGGCCACGGGCGCCGACAGCTCGGCGTCGCCGCCGGCGTTGGCGTGGATGTAGACGGCCAGCGCCTTGACGGTCTCAGGCGAGAAGCGCGCCTCCCAGGTGGGCATCACGCCGTTGCGGCCGTTGAAGATCTGGTCGCGGATAGCGCCGCGATCCGGGCCGTACAGCCACTCGGCGTCGGTAAGATTGGGGATGCCCCGGGCGACGTCGCCCGTGCCGGACGGCCCGTGGCAGGCGGCGCACTGGTCGGCGTAGGTCTGCCGCACACGGCCGACCGCGGCGGCGTCCGCCTTGCGGCCCGACAACGCCACCACATACTCGGTCAGATCGGTGACCTGGGCGTCGGTCAGCATCTGGTCGCGGCCGAAGGCCGGCATGACCGTCTCGCCGCGTGCCTGGGCATGGCCCGAACGGACGCCCACCTGGATGGTGTGGCGGATCTCGTCCAGCGTGCCGCCCCAGAGCCAGACGTCGTCGCGCAGGTTCGGGTAGCCCTTGGCCCCCGCGCCGCCCGCGCCGTGGCAGGTGGCGCAATTGTCGCCGAACACCGACTGGCCGACCTGCATGGCGTAGGCCTGCAGCTCGGGGTCGGCCTCGATCTGCTGCAGCGAGGCGGTACGCAGCTTCGCCTCGCCCGCCTGGCGCTGGGTCGCCAGGTCGCCCAGCTCGCGGACCACGGCGGCGCGGTCGGACTGGCCCAGCAGGCCCTTGGTGTAGCCGCTGACCCCCGGCCAGGCCGGCATCAGGATCCAGTATACGACGGCCCAAGCGATGGAGCCGTACCAGACCCACAGCCACCAGCGCGGCAAGGGCGTGTCTAGCTCCTTGATGCCGTCCCACTCGTGGCCGGTGGTCTCGACGCCGGTGTGGTCGTCGCGTTCGCGCTCAAGCATGGGGCGCCCCGTCACTTTCAAGGGTGTCGTCTTCAAGGGGGAGTTTGGCGAGGCGGTCGAACGCCGCCTTGTGGCGCGGCCAGAGCGCGTAGATCAGGCCGACGGCGAAGATCAGGCCGAAATAGAGCGTCCCGCCCTGCTGGGCGAACATCGCCACGGCTTCGTACGAGAGGCCGCTCATCGCAGGTTGCCCGGGTCTTCCGCCTTGTAGGTGCGGAAATCGACCATCGTGCCCAGCACCTGGAGATAGGCGATCAGGGCGTCCATCTCGGTGAGCCGGTTCGGGTCGCCGTCGAAGTCGCGCTGGTTGACCTTGGCGCCATAGCGGGTCTTCAGGCCCGACGTCTCTCCGGCGAAGGGATCCACCTGCTGCTCGAGATCGGCCCGAGCGTTGGCGAGCTGATCCTTGCGGTAGGGGACGCCGACGGCCTTCAGCGCCGAGAGGTGCTTGTCGATGGCGCGGTAGTCCAGCTCACGCTCCGCCAGGAAGGCGTAGGGCGGCATGTTGGATTCGGGCACGACCGAGCGCGGATCGCGCAGGTGGTCGACGTGCCAGCTGTCGGAGTACTTGCCGCCGACCCGCGCCAAGTCCGGCCCCGTGCGCTTCGATCCCCATTGGAACGGGTGGTCGTACATGCTCTCGGCGGCGAGGCTGTAGTGGCCGTAGCGCTCCACCTCGTCGCGCAGCGGGCGGATCATCTGCGAGTGGCAGAGGTAGCAGCCCTCGCGGACGTAGATGTCGCGCCCCGCCTGTTCGAGCGGCGTGTAGGGACGGACGCCCTTCACCTTCTCGATCGTGCTCTCCAGGTAGAAGAGCGGGCTGATCTCGACGAGGCCGCCGATCGAGACGACGATGATGATGCCGATGACGAGCCACAGCGAATGGCGCTCGAACCGGGCGTGATGCTTCCACATGTGCGGGGCCCTTACTCAGCCGCCGCGAGGGCGGGCGTGGGCGTCGCGACCGGGGTGGCCAGCGCCGACGTCGCGGGGCTGGGCAGGCGGATCGTGCGCCACAGGTTGTAGGACATGATCACCGCGCCCCCGAGGTACATGAGCCCCCCGATCGTGCGGATGACGTTCTCGATGTGCTTGGCCGCGACGGTCTCGACGAAGGCGTTCGCGAGGTAGCCCTGGGGCGTGTACTCTCGCCACATCATGCCCTCCATGATGCCGGAGACCCACATCGCGGCGATGTAGAGAAGGATGCCGGTGGTCGCGATCCAGAAGTGCCACTCGACCAAGGTGTTCGAGTAGAGGCGGTCCTTCTTCCACAGCCATGGGACCAGGCAGTAGATCGCGCCGAAGCTGATGAAGCCGACCCAGCCCAGGGCCCCGGAATGGACGTGGCCGATGCCCCAGTCGGTGTAGTGGCTGAGCGAATTGACCGCCCGCACGCTCATCAACGGGCCTTCGAAGGTGGCCATTCCGTAGAAGGCGATGGCGACCACCATCATCCGGACGACCGGGTCGGTGCGCAGCTTGTCCCACGCGCCGGACAACGTCATCAGGCCGTTGATCATGCCGCCCCACGACGGCATCCACAGCATGATCGAGAAGGTCATGCCGAGCGTCTGGGCCCACTGCGGCAGGGCCGTGTAGTGGAGGTGGTGCGGACCCGCCCAGATGTAGATGAAGATCAGCGACCAGAAGTGGACGATCGACAGGCGGTACGAATAGACCGGCCGCTCCACCCGCTTGGGCACGAAGTAGTACATCATCGCCAGGAAGCCGGCGGTGAGGAAGAAGCCCACGGCGTTATGGCCGTACCACCACTGGGTCAGGGCGTCCTGAACCCCGGCGAAGGCCGAGTAGCTCTTGGCCTCGAGCAGGCCTACGGGCATGGCCAGGTTGTTGACGATATGCAGGATCGCGATCGTGACGATGAAGGCCAGGTAGAACCAGTTGGCCACATAGATGTGCGGCTCCTTGCGCTTCCAGATCGTCCCCAGGAACACGAGGAGGTAGGCGACCCAGACGATGGTCAGCCAAAGGTCCACGTACCACTCGGGCTCGGCGTACTCGCGGCTCTGAGTGATGCCGGCGAGATAGCCGGTGGCGGCGAGCACGATGAAGAGCTGGTAGCCCCAGAACACGAACCAGGGCCACACGCCGCCCGCGAGCCGCGCCTTGCAGGTGCGCTGGACGACATAGAAGGACGTCGCGATCAGCGCGTTGCCCCCGAACGCGAAGATCACCGCCGAGGTGTGCAAGGGCCGCAGGCGCCCGAAGTTCAGCCATTCCAGGTCGGGGAAGTAGAAGATCGTCGGCCAGCTCAACTGGGCGGCGATCACGACGCCGGCGGCAAGGCCGGCGATCGCCCAGAACATCGTCGCGATCACCCCGGCGCGCACCACGCCGTCGGCGTAGCGCGTGGCGTCGGCGCGGAGCTTGCCATCCGCCATCGGCAGCGACATCGCCAGGAAGGCGAGCACGAAGGCGCCCAGCATGATCCAGCCGTGGAACCGGAAGCTCGGGTCCGGGCTGAAGGCGGTCGCCAGCAGCGCGCCGAAGGCGGCCAGGCCGGTGAAGGCATAGAGTGCGATCACGTCGAAAGGTGTGTCGTCGCGGAGGGCTTGGGCCTGCGTCATGGAACCCGTGGGGTGCGTTGAGAGACGGAGAGCGTTCTGCCGCAGTGCGGAATCGCCGGCTTTGATCTCCGTCAACGCTCGGGCCGCGCCCGGCTGCGACAAAGCGGCGTTCCGGAGGTTCGAGATGCGCCGTCACCCCCATCCCAATGAAGACCGCGTGTTCCGGACCGGCGCCGGCGCGGTCGGCGGCGTCCTGCTCGCCAGTGCAGGCCTCGCCGCCGACCTTGCCCGCGACCACATGCTTCAGATCGGAACTCTCTGCGGCGCCGGCCCGGCCCCCCATTGTGGCTGGTGCTACGGCGCGGCGGGCCTCGTCCTGGCGGGGCTCGCCGCGGTCGCCGTGGCGCTGCGTCCCGAGCCCGCGCCCACCGCGACCGGCGCCTGACGCCGGCTCGCACGGCCGGCGCCACGGCGCCTTCGCCCTTCCTCTTGCGACCGCGCGGTCCGCGGCTGACCGTGGGCGCCATCCTTGATCCCGGGGGCCCGGCGATTTCGAACAATTGGTTTGTTCCAGATCAAAGCCCGAGCGTGCCGGCCGCGCCAAACCCCGCCGCAAGCGGCGCCTGACGCCGCCACGAAGGGGATAGAACCATGCAGACGAAACTTGCGGGCGTCATCGCCCTGGCGGCCTTGGCGGCGGCCGGCGCGGTCGAGGCTCAGGACTTCCAGCCGAAGGCGAAGGGCGATGTGGTGCTCAATGTGCGGGTCACGGACGTGGCGCCCACGGGGAGCGACCCGATCACGACGCTGGCCGGCGCCGCCACCGGCTTGCGGGCCAAGGTCGGCTACGACGTAATGCCCACGCTCGGCGTCACCTACTTCCTGACCGACCACGTGGCCGTCGAGGCCATCGCCGGCACGACCCAGCACACGGTCCGCGCCAAGGGCCCCGGGACCGACGTCAAGGTGAAGGACAGCTGGGTGCTGCCGCCGGTGGTGACCCTGCAGTACCACTTCGCGCCCACGGGGCGCGTCAGCCCCTATGTGGGCGCTGGCGTGAACTACATGCTGTTCTACGGCGGCGACGACAAGAACGGCTTCCACCTGAAGCTGGACGACGGCTTCGGCGCCGCCCTGCAGGCCGGCGTCGACATCGCTATGCGCGACCGCTGGGCGATCAACCTCGACGCCAAGAAGATCTTCTTCGAAACCGACGCGGTGGACCGCACGCGCGGGATCAAGTCGAAGGTGACCCTGAACCCCTGGGTGCTGTCGGCCGGCGTCGGCTATCGCTTCTAGCGGCGCGGTTGATCCTGCGCAAAGCGCCGGCCCCGCAACGGCCTAGCCTCCCTTCCAACAACATGGGAGGCCGGCATGGACCGCTTGAAGGGAAAGGTCGCGGTGATCACCGGTGGCGCGCTCGGCCTCGGGCGCGCCACCGCCCTGCGCATGGCCGAGGAAGGCTGCGCGGTCGCGGTCTGCGATATCCTGGTCGACGAGGCGAACGCGCTGGTCGATGAGCTCGTTGGGCGCGGTTTCGACGCTTGCTGCTGGCGGCTGGACGTCTCGCGGGAAGCCGATGTCGAGCGGGTGCTGGGCGAGGCGGCCCGGCGGTTCGGCCGCATCGACATCCTGGTGAACAACGCCGGCGTCGCCGGGGCGAACAAGCCGACCGATCAACTGACCGAAGCCGAGTGGGACTTCGTCCAGGCGATCAACGTCAAGGGTGTGTTCTTCTGCACCAAGCATGCGATCCCGCACCTTCGGCTGGCCGGCGGCGGCAGCATCATCAACCTGAGCTCGATCTACGGCCTGGTGAGTGCGCCCGACGTGCCCCCCTACCACGCGTCCAAAGGCGCGGTCCGGCTGATGACCAAGACGGATGCGCTGATCTATGCGCCCGAGAAGATCCGCGTGAACTCGATCCACCCGGGGTTCATCTGGACCCCGATGGTCGAGGGTTACCTGAAGGATCAGGGCGACGTGGAGGCCGGCCGACCGCTGGTCGACGCGCTCCACCCCCTGGGCCATATCGGCGAACCCGACGACATCGCCTGGGGGTGCGTGTACCTCGCATCAGACGAGGCCAAGTTCGTCACCGGCGCCGAGCTGGTGATCGACGGCGGCTACACGGCCCGCTGAGGACCCGCCGTTGCCCGCCCCCCTCGCCGCCCTCCTGCGCGCCCTCCTCGTCTGGCTGCTGATCATGCTCGGCGAAAGCCTGCACGGCGCGCTCCGCCGCTTGCTGTTCGACGCCGATGTCCAGTTCGCCCTTCGCCAGGTCTCGGTCGGAGTCGGCGTGCTCATCGTCTTTGCCGTCACCTGGCTGTGCCTGCCGTGGCTGCGCCTGCGTTCGTCGCGGAGCGCGCTGGCGGTCGGCGCGGTCTGGGTGGCCCTGACCCTGGGGTTCGAGGCCGCGCTGGGCCGTCTCACCGGCCTCGCCTGGAGCCAGATCCTCGCCGAGTACGATCTTGCCCGCGGCGGCCTGATGCCGCTCGGCCTCCTGGCCATGGGCCTCACGCCCTGGCTCGTCCAGCGGCTCCAAGCCGCGCCTCGCCAGTTCCGGAAGACGCCATGAAGCACGCCGTGATCCTCGCCCACCCCGCCCACAACAGCCTGAACGCAGCGATCGCCCAGACCTACCGCGAGACGGTGGAGGCGCTCGGGCATGAGGTGCTCATCCGCGACCTCTACCGGATGCGCTTCGATCCGCGCCTGCGGGCGCCGGAGATCCCCGGACCGCACCCCCCGCGCTTCCGGCCCGACGTCGTGCGCGAGCGCGCGATGCTGGCCGACGTCGAGGTCTTCGCCTTCGTCTATCCCCTGTGGTTCAACGCCCCGCCAGCGATGCTCAAGGGGTATGTGGACCGGGTGTTCGGCATGGGCTTCGGCTTCGAGCCCGACTTCGGCGGCACGCGTCCCGCGCTCACGGGGCGCAAGCTGATCAGCCTCACCACGTCCGGCGCCCCGGACTTCTGGGTCCGCGACACCGGCGCGCTCCAGGGCCTGATGCGCCTGTTCGACGCCCATCTCGGCGGGACCTGCGGGCTGACCGTGGTCGATCACGCCCACTTCGGGGGCGTGGTCTCGGGCCTGACTCAGGAGGCCGTCGACGAGGTGCTGGGCAAGGTCCGCACCTCGACCAAGGCGCACTTCCGCGCCCACCCCTCGCGCGCCGCCTGAGGCGAAGGTCGACGCGGCCGGCCGCAGCCTGAAGGCGAGAACGCCCCCGGCCGGGTCCGGCCGGGGGCGTCCCTGCACAGCGGTCGGCTACGTGGGGGTCACGCGGACCGGATGGCGATGGTCTTGGTCTCGGCGTCCGGCCGCTTGGGGACCTCGATGGTCAGGATGCCGTCCTTCAGCGTGGCGCTGATCTTGGCCGGATCGGCGCCGCGCGGCAGGTAGATGGAGCGGGCGAACCGCCCGTAGCTGCGCTCGGTGTGACGCGCCGCGCCCTCGGCTTTGTCCTGGGCGGCCGTCTTCTCACCGCTGATCGTGAGGACGTCGTCCTCGGCCGTCACCTTGATCTGGTCGCCCGTGAGGCCCGGCGCCTCGAGGGTGACGCGCAGCCCCGTGGCGGTCTCATCGACGTCCATGCGCGGCGCGAAGACGGTCTCGGAGAGGACGCCGAAGCCCTCGCCCAGATCGTCGAAGAAGCGGTTGAACTCGCGCTGCAGCGGCGCGAACACGCTCATGGCGTTGCGCTGCAGACCGGGGATCAGATCCTTGGGCGGTGTGTGAGCGGTCATGGGAGGCCTCCGTTGCTGACCTTCGTGACGAGGGCCCGCGGGCGCCGCCCGGCCTTGCGCGACGTCGACGACCCGGCACGGCGAAGCGGCTCACCCGTGGGAGCGAGATAGTCCTGCCCCGCCGGCTCCGGCCAGCGGCCGATCAGGAACCGCGCGACCGCCACCACCACGGCGCCCAGGAAGCTCGCCAGTTCGAGGACGTCGTGCCAGGCGCGCCGCAGCCGCACGAGGACGCGCGGCCAGGGATGGCGGCGCGGGCTCTCGGATCGGGCGGCGCTCAGGAACATACCCGCAGGCTGAGCCGACCGCGGGCGGGCGCCTTGATCTGGCTCAAACGGGCGGGAGGAGGCCGGCCAGCCGGGCGTCCCAGCCGTAGATGTCGGGGTGGAAGACGGCGCGCCCATCAGGCGACGCCTGCACGGTGTGATGCACGACGAGCACCAGCACGGGCTTGCGCAGCGCCACGCGGCGGGTCCGGCCCGTGCCGATCGCCGCCTCGACCTCGGCGTCGGCGCCCTGAACCGCAAGCAGGGCGGCCGCCAGCGCCCGAGGGGCCTCCAGCCGCATGCAGCCGTGGCTGAACGCCCGCACCGGATTGGCGAACAGGCCCTTGCCGGGCGTGTCGTGCAGGTAGACGCCGAAGCGGTTCGGGATGTCGAACTTGATCTGGCCGAGGGCGTTGGAGGGACCCGGCCGCTGCTGCAAGCGACCGTCCACCCAGCGGATCCCCTGGCTCGCGAGCAGCCCCGGGCGCTTCGCCTCGGCGGGCAACAGCTCGTTCTGGGCGATGGAAGCCGGCACGTTCCACGGCGGGTTGAAGACGACGGCCTCGATCCGCGTGGTGAGCATCGGCGTGGGGTGCGCCGGCGCGCCCACGATGGCGCGCATCGCCAGCACCTCCCCGCCGTCCCGATAGAGGGTAGCCGTCTGGGCCCCGGTGTCCACTTCGAGGCGGTCGGCCGGCAGCTCGCGGGGCAACCAGCGCCAGCGCTCCAGGGTCGCATCGATCTGCGCCAGCCGGACAGCGGCCGGCACATTGAGCGCGCGGCGGGTCTCGCCGCCCAGCACCCCGTCGACCGCCACGGCATGATGGGCCTGGAAGGCTCGAAGCGCCGCCTCAAGGGGTGTGTCGAAGGCCTGGGGGTCCGACACCTCGGGCGAGCCGTAGCCCTCGGCGGCCAGGCGCGTCCTGAGCGCGGCGGCCGCCGGGCCGCGGCTGCCGGGACGCAAGGCGTCTCCTTCCGCCACGACGGGCCATCCGCCGGCGGCCGCCAGCGCCGCGTAGCGGTCGCGTGCGCCGCGGAGTGCGGCGTAGCGCGGGTCCGCCGGCCCGAGGTCGTAGAGCCAGTCCCCCAGGGTCCCGGTCGCCAGCGCCGTGCGGAACTCGGCGGCGACGTCCCGCGCGCGGGGGACGAGGCTCCAGCGGCGGTCGATCATGGCCGGCCGCAGGGTCTGGCCTGTTTCCCGTCGCGCGTAGGCCAGCAGGCGGCCGACCAGGGCGGCGTCATCCTCGGCCCCGACGCGGTGGCTCTCAAGCCCAAGCACCGCTGCGATTTCAATCCGCGCCTCCACCGTGAGCGGCGGGTCGGCGGCCGCGGCCCGACCCGCCGAGAGGGCCGCGGCCGCGGCGCCCGCCAGGACCTCGCGCCGGTTCATGGCGCATGGGTTCCGCTGAAGTCGACGCGAACACCCTTCAGGAACCCCCGGCGGACCCTGGCGCTCCGGATGAGGGTGACAGCGAACGTGGCGGGGTCGCGGCGTCGCCGTACGGCAGGGTCGGGCAAGGGTCGCGCCTCCATCCCACCACGATGGCGCCTGGCCGCATCAACCGCCGTGATCGAGATCAAGCCTCGCCGGAGCGTCGGGCCGCGGGGTGGCCTTGCGGCGGATCAAGGCGGCCCCCGGTCCGGCGGGCAAGCTTGCCGCATGACCACACGCAACTTCGACGCTCTCTTCGCGCCGGCGACTATCGCGCTGATCGGGGCGAGCGCCCGCCCCGGCGCGGTCGGCAACGTCCTCGCCGCCAACCTGCTCGCAGGCCGGTTCGCGGGAGAGGTGCTGTTCGCGAACGCCGACGGTCAGCCCGTGCACGGCCATCCGGCAAGCGCCTCGGTCGCGGCGCTGGCGCAGGTCCCGGACCTGGCGGTCATCGCCACGCCCGCTGCCGCCGTTCCTGGCCTGGTCGCCGAACTGGGAGCCCGCGGCTGCCGCGCCGCGGTGGTCGTCAGCGCCGGCTTCGAGGGGGACGACCCGGCGAGCGCCATGCGCCGCCAGGCGCTGCTGGACGCGGCCCGGCCGCACCTGCTGCGGATCGTCGGTCCCAACTGCCTGGGCTTGCTGTCGCCGGCCACCGGCGTGAACGCCAGCTTCGCGCGCGCCATGCCCCCCGCCGGCGGCATCGCCCTAGTCGCCCAATCGGGCGCGGTGGCCGCCGCCGCCCTGGACTGGGCGCCCGCCCATAGCCTCGGCTTCTCCCACGTGGTCACCCTGGGTGACTCCCTGGATGTGGACGTGGGCGACCTCCTCGACTTCCTCGGTCGCGACCCGGCGACGGAGGCCATCCTGCTCTACGTCGAGAGCCTCGCGGATGCGCGCAAGTTCATGAGCGCCGGGCGCCTCGCCGCGCGCGCCAAGCCGGTCCTGGTCCTGAAAGGCGGCCGCAGCGTCGCAGGCGCCAAGGCCGCCTTCTCCCACACCCGGGCCCTGGCCGGCGCCGATGCGGTTTACGCCGCCGCGTTCCGGCGCGCCGGGATCCTGCAGGTAGAGGGGCTCGACGATCTGCTCGACGGCGCGCTGGCGTTGTCGCGGGCGCCCCACGCCGCGCCGGAGACGCTTACGGTGCTGACCAATGGCGGCGGGGCGGGGGTGCTGGCGGCCGACGCCCTCGAACGGGCCGGCGGCCGGCTGACCGTCCTGTCGTCCGAGACCCAGGCGGCGCTGCGCCGCCAGCTGCCCGGCAACGCGGCGGTCGGCAACCCGATCGACATCCTGGGCGATGCGCCGCCGGCGCTCTACGCCGCCAGCCTTTCGATCCTGCTGGCCGCGCCCGAGGTCGAGGCCGTTCTCGTCCTCAACTGCCCGACGGCCGTGACCGACAGCGGGGCGGCCGCCGACGCGGTCATCACCGCCGCCCACGCCACCACGGCTCCGCACAAGCCGCTGCTGGCGGCCTGGCTCGGCGAGGCCAGCGTCGCCGAGGGCCGCCGCCAGCTCAACGCCGCCGCCATTCCGGCCTTTGCGTCCCCGGAGGCGGCCGTACGCGCCTTCACCCGCTTGAGCGAGGTCCGCCGCCTGCGCGCGCAGCTCCTTGAGGCGCCGGACGCCAACGATACCGACGACGATCCCATGGCGGCGCGTGCGGTCGTGGCGGCCGCGCTCGCCGCGGGCCGGACGGCGTTGGAGCCACTGGAGGTGCAGGCGGTGCTGAAGGCCTACGGCGCGCCGGTCCTGGAGACACGGGTCGCCGCCACGCCGGCCGCCGCCGGGGCGATGGCCACCGCCCTCCACAGCCCCGTGGCGTTGAAGATCGTCTCGCCGGACATTAGTCACAAGTCGGATGTGGGCGGCGTCCGCCTGGGGCTACAGGGGCGGGAGCCGGTCGAGCGGGCCGCCCGTGCGATGCAGGCGAGGCTCCGGGCTTCGCACCCGCAGGCGCGCCTCGAAGGGTTCCTCGTCCAGCCGATCGCCGCGCGGCCGCAGGCCCACGAGGTCCTGGCCGGCCTCGTGCGCGACCCCACCTTCGGGCCGGTGGTCGTGGTGGGCGATGGCGGCGTCGCCGTCGAGGTGCGGGCCGACCGGGCGCTAGCGCTGCCGCCGCTCAACCTGACGCTGGCCCGCGACCTGATCGCGCGAACCCGGATTTCGCGGCTGCTTGCCGGTTACCGTAACCGGCCGCCGGCCGACCTGGACGCCCTGGCCCGCTTGCTCGCGGCGCTCGGCCGCCTGGCGGGAGACATCCCCGAGATCGTCGAACTCGACCTGAATCCCGTGCTCTGCGACGCCGCGGGCGTCCTGGCGCTCGACGCCCGCATTGCGGTGGCGCCGGTGACGCCCGGCGCGGGCCGGCCGGCCATCCTCCCCTATCCCGCCCATCTCCGCCGGACCTGGACGCTCGGGAACGAGACCCTCACCGTGCGCCCGATCCAGCCGGGCGACGCGCCGCGCCTGATCGAGATGATCGAGCGCTGCACGCCGGAGGACCGCCGCCTGCGGTTCTTCGGCGGGATGCTGCACCTCAACCCGGCGCTGGCGCAGCAACTCTGCCAGATCGACTACGACCGCCACATGGCGCTCGTGCTGGAGGCGGCGGACGGCCAGATCCTGGGCGTGGTCCGGCTCGCGACGGACCCCGAAGGCGACAGCGGCGAATTCGCCCTGATCGTGCGCAGCGACCGCCAGGATGAGGGCCTGGGACGACGGCTTCTGCAGACGATCCTGGACTACGCCCGTGACCGCGGCTTGAGCGAGGTGTGGGGCGACGTGGCGGCGGAGAACCCACGGATGCTCGGCCTGGCGCGCGCCTTCGGGTTCGCGGGCCGGCAAGGCGAGGCCGACCCCTGGCGGGTGCGAATGACCAAGCGCCTGGAGCCCGGCGCGAGGGCCGCATGAGGCACGTGGGCAGACGCCGAACTACTCAGCGCCGCCATTTGGGACCAATCCCTGGGCCGCCGGCCGGAGACGCACGCGACCCGCCGCGCCGGCGACCAGGCCCGCAGCGAAACCTGCGCCGGACGCCACCCAGGCGAGGCCGTACGGCGGCACGCTAAAGGCGAACATCGCGGCCAGCGGCGGGACCAGGAGCGCTGCAAGCACGCCACCCGAGGCGAGGGCCGCAATTGCGGCGAAGGCCGCGCGCTGCGGGGCGTCGGCGGTCCGTCCTGCGGCCGCCAGGACCGAGGCCAAGCCAAGGTTCGCCGCGATCAGGAACACGAACGCCGCGGCGCGTGCGGCCGATGGCGCAAGCCCTGCGGCCAGGAGCGCCAGGTGCGCCCCGTAGGCGCCCGCGAGCAGGGCGAGGCCTTGCGCGGCCGCGACGCCGAGCCGGCCCGTCGTCATCAAGGGCGCGCCGGCGGCGCGGGGTGGCCGCCGCATGGCGCCGGAGCTGGCGCTGCGCCCCTCGAACACGAGGGCGCACATGGGGTCGATCACCAGTTCCAGCAGCACCACCTGCATCGGGAAGAGCACAGCCGGGCCGCCGAACAGCGGCGGCAGCAGCGCCAGGCCCGCCATCGGGAGATGGACCGCGACCAGATAAGCGAGCGCGGCCTGCAGGTTGGCGAAGATTCGCCGGCCTTCCGCGATCCCGGCGACCACCGAGGCGAAGCGGTCGTCGAGGAGAATGAGGTCGGAGGCCTCGCGCGCCACGTCGACGCCCCGGCGGCCCATGGCCACCCCGACGTCGGCCGCCTCGAGCGCCGGGGCGTCGTTGACGCCGTCGCCGAACATGCCGACCCGCTCCCCGTTGGCCTGCAGGGCGCGCACGAGCCGCAGCTTCTGGTCGGGGGCGATCCGGGCGAACACCCGCACCGAACGGACCGCATTGCGCAGTCCCCCCTCGTCCAAGGCGGCGATGTCTGCGCCGTTCAGCACGCCGGCGGCGACGTCGATCCCCGCGTCGCGCGCGATCGCCAGCGCGGTGGCCGGATAGTCGCCCGTGATCATCACCACCTTGACGCCGGCGCTCGCCGCGGCGGCCAGCGCTGGAGGCACGTCTTCCCGGACGGGATCCTCGAACGCCACCAACCCCTCGAAGGAGAAAACCTCGTCCCCGGGGTCCGAACCATCGTCCTGGTCGCGGGCCGCCCGCGCCACGCCCAGAACCCGCAGCCCCTGCGCGGCGAACTCGGCGACGCGGGCTAAAGCGGCCGCGCGCGCCGGCGGCGGCAGGCGGCAGAGCTGCAGGATCGCCTCTGGCGCTCCCTTCGCGGCGAGGTCGACGCCGGCCGCACCCGCCGGCCAGGCCTGGATGAAGACGAGCCGATCGGGTCGCAAGGGATAGGACCGCAGCGGCGCGCCGGCCGGCCGCCAGCGGCGCACCGCGGCGTGCAGGGCCCTGTCCATCGGATCGAGCGGCCGCGCGGCGCTCGCCCGGACCGCCACTTCCAGCAGCGCCCGGGCGCCCGACGGATCGTGGGCCGCTGCTCCGTCCCCAGGCTGCCACTGCGCGGCAAGCCGCATGCGGTTGCGTGTCAGAGTGCCGGTCTTGTCCACGCAGAGGACGCTGATCGCGCCCAGCGCCTCGATCGCCGCGGTGCGGCGGACCAGGACCTGGCCCTGCGCGAGCCTCCAGCCGCCGAGCGCCAGGAACACGGCGAGCACCATGGGAAATTCCTCGGGGATCAGGGCGATCCCCAGGGTCAGGGCCGCCAACGCCCCCCCGATCCAGTCGCCATGCAGGAGGCCGTGGGCCAGGAAGGCCAAGCCGGCCAGGCCGATCGCCGCCGCGCCGAACCCGCCCACCAGGCGGCGCGTCGCGCGCTGCAGCGGTGTCGGTGGCTCCTGCGTCTGCGCCAGCGCGGCCCCGATCTGGCCGAGACGGGTTGCGGCGCCCGTCGCGGTCACCTTGGCGACGCCGTGGCCCCGCACGACGAGGGTCCCGGCCGCGACCCGCGACGCCTCGCCGTCGCCTCCTGTGGGATCGGGCGCGCGATCCACCGGCGCGGACTCGCCCGTGAGGACCGACTCGTCGACGGCCAGCACGTCGCCCGCCACGAGGGCCCCGTCGGCGGCGGCCCGACCGCCCTCCGCGAGCAGCAGCATGTCGCCGCGGACCAGGTCGGCGGCGGCGATGCGGCGGGTGCGGCCTTCGCGAACCACCTGGGCGGTCGGCTCGGCCAGCGCCTTGAGAGCGGCCAGCGCCCGCTCGCTGCGCGCCTCCTGCACGACGACCAACCCGATCGTGGCCAGGGCGCCCGCGAACAGGAAGCCGGCTTCGGCATGGTCGCCGAGGGCGAAGTAGACGCCCACGGCCGTCAGCAGCAGTAGGAACATCGGTTCGCGCAGGACGTCACGCACCACGTCGAGCAATTGACGTCGCTGGGGCGGGGCGAGACGGTTGGGCCCCTCCTCCGCCAGCCGCCGCGCAGCCTCGGCCTCGCTGAGCCCCTCCAGGCGTGGCGATGGCGAGGTCGCCGTCGGTACGGCTGATGCGGCAATACGGGTCATGCCCGGGACTGGGGCACACGCATCGACCGCGCGCCTTGATCCGGATCATGCGCCGCCCCCGGTTGATCCGGATCAAGGCGGCGTCCTGCTGATCGAGGTCACCTGGGCGCCGACCGGAGGCCCTCGACATGACCACCCCCGCCGCCATTGCGCATCGCGCGTCACCCACGTTCGACGCCGCCGCCTGGAGTCCCTTCGCCGGTGAAGCGCTCGGCGCCTGGACCTGCGCCTGGGAGGTCTGGGCCGAGTATCTCGGTCGCGTCGCTGCGGCGTCCACGCCGATGGACGTCCTCGAGGCGGGCGTGCGCCTTTCGATCGAGAGCGTCGACATCTGCAGCCGGGTCGCCGCGTCCCGCCTGGGCGGATTGCGCGGGCCCCTTCTCAGCGACGCCTGAGGCGATGCCGCCGCCGGCCGATCCGGCCGCGACCCCGGGCGCGCGGGTCGCCGCGCGCTTCCGTCGCCTGGCCCACCTCCTGGAGATCGAAGGCGCGAACCCCTCCCGGGTCCGCGCCGACCGCCGCGCGGCGCTCACTGTCGAACGGCTGGGACCCCGCCTGCCCGAACCGCTGGCGCGGCCCGACGCCCATTCCGCGCTCGACGCGCCGCGCCCCTCCGCCAACGCAGAGGTCTCGATCATCTTCCCGCGCAACTACTGACCCCCCCCCGATCTGCAGAAGTTCCATATCCTGCTGGCCGTCGCCCTGCGCAGCGCCGAGCACCCCGAGCGCGTCACCGCACGACCTGCACGCAGATCCACTCGTCGCTCGCCGCCTCGATTCTGGCCGTCACGGGCTGTCCCCCTGTGGTTCGATCGCAGGCAACCTCGCGCCAAGCCACGGCCTTGGGGCTCAATCTGGGGGACAATGCGCGATTGGGGGGACCAGGCTCACGCCGGAACGCAGCAGGGGACGGGGTGCGACCCGCGGACCGCGGCCGGGCCTTCCTCACGGGCGGAAGGCCCGGCCCAAGTGACTTGATCCGCCGCCAGCGTCTCGTGTCGTGGCTTTGGACGCGGTGGGCAGGCTCCGGTGTGGACCCGGCCCCGCTCCTCCACCGTTCGGGGAACGGCTGGAGCGCCGCCAAACCTAGCCGCGCGCAGCAGGGCGGCCTTGCGCCAAATCAATCCCGGCCAATTGATCAGCCGCAAAGCGGCGCCCGGCGTGACCGCGGTCGACGACCAGGTGACGGTCGGCGCTAGGCCAGACGCGCAGGCCCGGCCGCTGCCGGGACCGTTGCCCTCGGGCCGCCCCACATCAAAGGTGACGCTGACGTCATCTTTGATGTGGATCAAGGGCGCATCGCACTTTCCGCAACAGGCTTTCCCGACACACTGAGGAGAGCGACATGGACGGCGCGATGGGTCCAGGCGACGCAACCCCTGAGCACGTGGACGTGCTGATCGTAGGCGCCGGCATCTCCGGGATCGGCGCGGCCTACCACCTGCAGCAGCAGTGCCCGGGCGCCAGCTTCACCTTACTTGACGCCCTCGACGGCTATGGCGGCACCTGGCGCACCCACCGCTATCCCGGCGTACGCTCCGACAGCGACCTCTACACCTTCGGCTACCGCTTCAAGCCGTGGACAGGGACGCCGATCGCCAGCGGCGAGGAGATCCAGCGCTATCTCGGCGAAGTGATCGCCGGGAACGATCTAGCCCCGCGCATCCGCTACCGCCACCGCGTGCTGACCGCGGACTGGGACAGCGCCGCGGCGAAGTGGACCGTCGTCGCCGAGCGGGGCGATACCGGCGAACGCGTGCGCCTGACCGCCGGCTTCCTCTGGATGTGCCAGGGCTACTACCGCCACGAGGCCGGCTACACGCCGGACTGGCCGGGCATGGCCGACTACAAGGGCCGCATCGTCCACCCGCAGACCTGGCCCGACGAGCTCGACTGGAAGGGCAAGCGGATCCTGCTCATCGGCTCCGGCGCCACGGCGGCCACACTGCTCCCGGCGCTGGCGCCCGAGGCGGCGCACGTGACCCTGCTGCAGCGTTCGCCCACCTATTTCATCCCCGGGCGCAACGCCAACGAGATGGCCGACGCGCTGAACGCACTGGAGGTCGACCCGGCGTGGACCCACGAGATCGTGCGCCGCAAGATCCTCTTCGATCAGGACGCCTTCACCCGGCGCGCCTTCGCCGAGCCCGAGTCCGTCAAGGCTGAGCTGCTCGCCGGAGTCAGCGCCTTCGTCGGCCCGGAGGTCACCGCGCGCCACTTCACGCCACGCTACCTGCCCTGGCGCCAGCGCATCGCCTTCGTTCCGGACGGCGACCTGTTCAAGAGTGTGACGGCCGGACAGGCCTCGGTGGTCGACGGCGAGATCGAGACCTTCACCGAGACCGGTGTGCGGCTCACGGACGGCCGCGCGCTGGACGCCGACCTCATCGTCACCGCCACCGGCTTCGAGATCGCGGTGCTGGGCGACATCGCCTTCCGCGTCGACGGACAGGCGGTCGATCCGGCCGACACCGTCACCTATCGCGGCATGATGTTCACCGGCCTGCCGAACCTCGCCTGGATCTTCGGTTATTTCCGCGCCAGTTGGACCCTTCGCGTCGACCTTGTCGCCGACTTCGTCTGCCGCCTGCTGAACCACATGGCCGCCTGTGGCGCGGACACCGTGGAAGTCGCCCTACCGCCCGGCTCCGAGGACATGGCGCGGCTGTCATGGGTGGAGCCCGAGAACTTCAATCCGGGCTATCTGCTGCGCGGCGAACACCGCCTGCCGCGCCGCGGCGACGCACCGGAGTGGCGCCACACCCAGGACTACTGGGCCGAGCGCAAGGCGCTGCCGCTGGTGGACCTGGCCGGGCCCGAGTTCCGCTACCGGCGAGGATGCGCTCCGGGCGCCGCGGCGACCGCGTCACGCCGCATGGACAGGGCCGCGGCCACCGCCTAACCGGCAGCCGTGGGCCGCCAACCGAAGGCGCGCGCGATGTCGTCGGCGAAGCTCTCCAGCTTCAGCGGCTTGTGCAGGACGGGCGTCTGCGCGAAGGCGGCGTCGACGCCCAGGCGCCCGTAGCCCGTCACGAAGACGAAGGGCACACCCGCGCGCGCCAGGGCCTCGGCGAGCGGATAGACGAGCACGCCGTCGAGATTCACGTCGAGCACCGCGCCGTCGATTCCCCCCGCGCGCACCAGATCGAGACCCGCAGACAGGGTCGCGGCGGGCCCGACGACCTGCGCGCCCGCCTCGCCGAGCAGGTCCTCGACGAGCATGGCCACGAGCGGTTCGTCGTCCACGACGAGGATTCGACGCCCCGACAGCGCGTGCGGCAGCATCAGCCCTCGCCCTCGACCAGCGGAAACTGCAGGACGGCGATCAGGCCCTCCGCGGCGTAGTCGAGATCCGCGGAGCCGTGCAGGCCGGCGGCGAGGCTGCGCTTCACGAGCCTCGTCCCGAAGCCCTCGTGCGCCGGCGACGCCACGGGCGGGCCGCCGCGTTCCGACCAGACGAAGCGCAGGGACGGGCCTTGCGGCCCGTCGGTCACGGACCAATCCGCCGACACCGATCCGCCTGCGGACAGCGCCCCGAACTTCGCGGCGTTGGTGGCGAGCTCGCCCACCGCCATGCCCAGGGTGACGGCCCGGTTGGGGCGCAGAGAGACCTCGGCCCCCGAGAGCCGGAACGGGGCGTCCTCGCGGGCGTAGGGGCCCAATTGCTCGGCCACGATGTCGCCCACGGTCGCGCCGACCCAGTCGTTGCGGGTGAGGACATCATGGCTCTTGGACAGTGCTGCGATCCGGGCCTGCACCGCGGCGCTGAACGCCTCCGGCGTGGGCGTGGACCGCAGCGTCTGGGCGACGATGGACTGCACGCTGGCCAGGGTGTTCTTCACCCGGTGGTTCAGTTCCCGCATCAGGAGCGCCTCCCGCTCCTGCACCTCGCGCCGCTGGGTGAGGTCACGGATCACGCTGGTGACCAGGCCTTCCCCGTGGTCGGAGAGCAGGCTGAGATTGGTCTCGATGGGGAACTCGCTGCCGTCGCGGCGGCGGCCGAACATGTTGGCGCCGTCGCCCATGCGCCGCGTCGTCGGGCGCTCCAGGTAGGCCCGGACGTGCGCCGCGTGCCGGCCGCGGAAGCGCTCCGGCATCAGCGCGTCCAGCGGACCGCCGACCAGATCTTCTCGCCGGTAGCCGAAGAGCCGCTCGGCCTCGGCGTTCATCAGCACGATCCGCCCCTCGGCATTGGAGATGACGATGGCGTCCGGCGCGCCCTCGAGCAGGCCGCGGAACCGCGCCTCGGTCGTCTGCAGGGCCGCGGCGCGGTCCGCCGCGTCGGCGAGGCGGCGCAGGACCAAGCCGACGCCCGCGATGCCGGCCAGAGCGGCCAGGCCGAGGCCCGCGACATCGACCCAGGACCAGCCGAGCGCAAAGCGGGCGGCGAGCAGCCCCGCGAGCGCCGAAAGCCCACCGGCCACGCGCCCCAGGAGGCTGGTGGACACCGCCACGACAGCGATGCCGGCCGCCGCCGCGGAGGGGGTTCCTCCAGCGGCGACGACCATCAGGCCGCCGGCGGCGCCCGCCATTCCGAGCGCGACCAGCCGCCGTAGGCGGCCGAGCGCCGGGGATGGGTCACGGATTTGCGGCATGCGGGGTTCCGAAAGGACGCCCCGGCCGACAGACGGCCGAGGCGCCGAGGCGACCCGTTCAGCAGGGGGACTGTCTGGACGGGAGAACAGGAATCGGCGGCCTCAAGGACGACCGCGCCACGACCAGCCCGATCGCGGGCGTCGACGTGGGCGGCATCCGGGGCCCCCGAAAGCGATGCGGCGAGGTTCGCGCGACACGGCTCGTCCCGCCTTGCGCGAGGTCAAGGCGTCGAGACGCGCCTTAAGGAATCAGCACCGCGGCGCCAGCGAAGGCGCCCGCCCGCAAGTCGCCGAGCGCCCGGTTCGCATCGGACAGCGGATAGGTCACGACGTGAGGCCGCACGCCGGCGGCCGCGGCGCGGGGCAGGTAGTCCAGCGCATCCTGGCGTGTGAGGTTGGCCACCGACAGCAGCCGGCGTTCCTCCCAGAGCAGGCGGTAGGGGAAGCTTGGAATGTCGCTCATGTGGATGCCGCCGCAAACCACCACGCCGCCCTTGCGCACGGCCTGCAGGGCCACGGGGACGAGGCCGCCGACGGGGGCGAAGATGATCGCCGCGTCCAGCGGTTCGGGCAATGGGTCCGCCGCCCCCCCGGCCCAGGCGCACCCCACCTCGCGGGCCAACCCCTGCGCGTCGGCGTCCCCGTCGCGCGTGAAGGCGTAGACGCTCTGGCCCTCATGCACCGCGAGCTGCGCCAGGAGGTGGGCGGCGGCCCCGAAACCGTAGAGGCCGAGGCGGACCACGGGCTGGGCTTCGCACGCCAAGCGCCAGGCGCGGAAGCCGATCAGGCCGGCGCACAGCAGCGGCGCGGCGGCCGTATCGTCCAGGTCGGGCGGCAAGGGGAAGCTGTAATCGGCGCGGACGATCACCGCGTCGGCGTAGCCGCCGTCGCGCGTCCAGCCGGTGAACTCGGGACTGTCGCAAAGGTTCTCGCGGCCCGCCCGGCAGTAGGGGCAGGCGCCGCAGGTCCCGCCGAGCCAGGGGATGCCGCGCCGTTCGCCCAGGGCTGCGCCGTGGACACCCGGCCCGATCGCCTCGACGACCCCCACGACCTCGTGACCAGGAACCACCGGCCCATGCCACGCCAGCTCGCCGTCGACGATGTGCAGGTCGGTGCGACAGACACCGCAGGCGTGCACCCGCAGGCGCAGCTCGCCGGGCCCGGGATGCGGATCCGGGCAGGCCTCCGCGACGAGCGGCGACCGCGGTCGATGCAGTACCATGCGTCTCATGCCGCCCTCGCGGGCCCGCGCCGGTCCGTGGGTCAGTGCGACACGAACAGCGGAACCGGCAGGCGCTCAAGCATATCGCGGCTCGCGCCGCCCAGCACCAACTCCTGGAAGCGCGGGCGCCCGTAGAGGCCCATCACGACCAGATCGGCGCCCTGGATGATCACCTGGCGGGCCAGGACGTCGCCGGCCGAACCGTCGGGGCTCGGATCGACGATGAGGTTGGCCTTCTGGCCATGGTGTTCCAACAGCCGCTGCAGGCCGGCGTCGGGCCCGCCCTCCCCCTTCGGCGAGACCACCACGACGTGCAGTTCCTCGGCCTCGGCGATCAGCCGCCAGGCATCGCGCAGGGCGCGGCTGGCCTCGCGACCGCCGTTCCAGGCAAGCAGGATCTTCCGGCCCACGGCGGGCGCGAAGTCGCCCTGCGGTGTGATCAGCACAGGACCTCCGCTGGCCAGGGCGAGCTCCGCGGCCTCCACCTTCTGGCGGCCGAGGCACGGCAGCGCCAACCGCGGCATGACAAGCAGGTCGGAGCGGCGCGCCGCTGCCGTCAGCTTGGCGCAACTGTCGCCGGTCATCACGCGCCACTCGGAGCGTACGCCGGCCTCGGCCGCCGCGGCCTCGAAGCGCTGGCGGGCGGCCTCGCCGCGCCGCTCGAGCGTCTCGGCGTGGGCCTTGAGCAGGTCGGCGACCAGCTCGGGCGTGAAGGTCAGGTAGGACTCGTCGGGCGACATGAACTCCGGCGGCGTGTCGTTGGCCAGGAACACGCCGGTAAGATGGGCCTGGAAGCGGCGGGCGACATCGGCGGCGGCGCGGAGGCGCGGCGCGGCGTCGGCGGTGTCGTCGACCTGGACGAGGATGTCGCGAAGGCTCATGGCGGTGGCTCCAGATGGAAGCCTGACCTTGGGGTCGCGCCGACCGCCTCGCCTTGACACGCGTCAACCGCTTCAGGGGCGGGCAGCTTGATCCAGATCACGGCGCACGACCACCGCGCGCGGCCAGGATCTGCCGGACGCCACCGGAGCCTGCCCGCCATGAGCTACTACTTCGCCCGCACCCTGGAGGCGTCGTTCGCCGACGCCGTGGCCCGCACCCGTGAGGCCCTGGCGGCCGAAGGCTTCGGGGTCCTCACCGAGATCGACGTGCAGGCCACCTTGAAGGCCAAGCTCGGCGTGGACTTCGAACCCTATATGATCCTCGGGGCCTGCAATCCGCAGCTCGCCTATGGCGCCCTGCAACTGGAGCCACGCGTCGGCACGATGCTGCCCTGCAATGTGCTGGTCCGCGACCTGGGCGACGGACGGACGGAAGTGGCCGCCATCAATCCGCTGAGCTCGATGCTCGGCATCGACAACGCCAAGCTCCATGAGCAGGCAGCGCGCGTGGCGGAGAAGCTCCTCGACGCGCTGCGTCGCCTGGAGCGCTAGGGGCGTCGGCGCACGCCCGACCAGAGCGCCCAGCCTCCGACCAGGATCAGGACCTGGACCACGGCGGAGGCCAGGAGGCACCCCGCCAGCCCCAGCTGCAGTGCGCGATGCTGCGCCTCTGGGGTGTCGCTGTAGACGGCTACCGCCAGGGCGGCGGCGCCCGCCAGCCCCGCGATCAGGCTCACCGCGCCGAACACGACCAGGCCAGGCCGCCGGTTGGGCGCACCGGCCTTTTGGGGTTGCGTCGGCATGGCGTCAGGCCGCATCGGCGGGCGCCATGCGCGCCGTTCGGACAGGATCATGGGCGGTGACCCGCACATGCTCCACGTGGCCAAAGCCCTTGCGGTAGTCGAGGACGCCGACGACCTCCGGGGTGATCTCGAAGAGCGCCAGACCCTCGTCGCCCACATCGGAGACGAACTGGGCGATCTCGCTGAACTTCGCGGCGAACAGGGCCGCGACCCGCGTCTGCGCCCGCTCCGGCGACACAGGCCGCGCGCGACCGCTCAGCGAGAGGCCGCGGATCTGGCTCCAGTCGTAGTAAGGCAGCGTGACCGTGATGGCGACGCGGTCGTCGCGATCGAGGTTGCGGGCCTTCTGCGAGCGCGGTGAGCAGCCGAAGTAAAGCGCCAGGCCCTCGCTCGCATAGCTCACCGTCACCGCGTGCGGCGCGCCGTCGGCGAAGGTCGTTGCCACCGTCATGTCCTGGCCTTCCGCCAGGATCGCCAGGATGTCGGGGACGAGATGCTGCGACATGGGTGGCCTCCTCAGCCGGCAGCCGATCACGCAGCGGGCGTGCGCGCCTTGCGCGAGGTCAATGCCAATGCGCACGCTCCAGGTTGCAGTCCGACGGTCTTCGAACAGGTATGCGTGATGGACCTCGACCGCGCCTTCGCCGGGCTCGCCAACCGTACGGCCCGCATCGCCGGCAGCGCGCCGACCTTCGCGCTCTGCGTCCTCGTAATCGCCATCTGGGCGGCCACGGGGCCCGCTTTCCACTTCTCCCAGACTTGGCAGCTGGTCATCAACACTGGCACGACCATCGTCACCTTCCTGATGGTGTTCCTGATCCAGAACACCCAGAACCGCGACAGCCTGGCGCTGCAGACCAAACTGGACGAACTGATCCTCACTTCCGAAGCGGAGAACGAGTTCATCGGGATCGAGCGGCTCACCGATCACGAGCTCGAAGAGCTGCACGCCCGCTGTGCGGTGGCCGCCATGGCGCACCAGCGTCTGGCCCGTCGGGCGAAGGCCGAGATCTCCACGCGTCGAGGAGAGACGGCGAGCCTGGAGCCGGCCTGAGCGGGCACGGCCAGCCTTCGGCCGCCTGCTCTGACGCCGCGACGGCAGCGATCGAGGGTAACCTCGCGCGCTGGGGAAGGGCCTAGACCACCGCTCCGAACGCCTTGCCAATGAGCGCCGTGGCGGCCAGGGCCAGAGCCCCCCAGAACGTGACGCGCAGCATCGGCCGCCAGGGCTTCGCACCACCGGCCCAGGCGCCCACGCCGCCGAGCACGGCCAGGAACGCGAGCGCGGCCAGCGAGACCGCCGGGATCAGGATCGGCAGCGGCGCCATCCCGGCGACGGCGAGCGGCAGGGCCGCGCCCACCGAGAACGTCGCGGCCGATGTCAGGGCAGCCTGCACGGGCTTGGCCTGCGTATGGTCTGAGATGCCGAGTTCGTCGCGGGCGTGGGCGGCCAGGACGTCGCCCGCGTGGAGCTGTTCCGCCACCTGGCGAGCGAGGTCGGCGGTGAGGCCTCGCCCGACATAGATGGCGGTCATCTCTTCCAGCTCCTGCTCCGGGGCCATGGCGAGCTCGTGCCGCTCCCGCGCCAGGTCGGCGGCCTCGCTGTCCGCCTGCGAACTCACGGAGACATATTCGCCGGCCGCCATCGACATCGCGCCTGCAACGAGACCGGCAAGACCCGTCAGCAGCAACCCTTCCCGGGCCGCCTCGGCCGCCGCGACACCGACGATCAGGCTCGCGGTCGAGACGATGCCGTCGTTGGCGCCAAGCACGGCGGCCCGGAGCCAGCCGATCCGGGAGACGGCATGGCGTTCAGTGTGGGTCTTCAGGCGGGCCATCGTTCACCTCCTCGCACGTACCATCGATCCATCGCGTCGAACGTCGGAAGCTAAGCCTTGGTCCAGGCCGCCTCGGGGCGCTCGAGCTCCGCGAGCCGCCGCACGATCGACACGAAGAAGGCCGTCGACCAGCCGAGCAGGATGATGCCATTGACGCCCTCGATCGCGCCCACGATGCGCCAAGCGCGCGAGAGCACGAGGTCGCCGTAGCCGATCGTCGCGTAGGTGGAGGTCGAGAAGTAGAGCGCGTCCTCGAAATCCGGGAACTCGCCGGCCAGCGCGAAGACAGCAGCGTAGAGCCAGATCTCGATGCCGTGCAGCGCAAACAGCGTAAAGACGGCGATCAGCACCAGAAGCGCTTGGTCGATGCGGATGTGGAGGGTCCGCACCCGTCCTCCGTGGGTCTGCAGCAGCGCGATCAGCGCCGCGAGGCCCGCCAGATGCAGCAGCGCGGTCAGCGCGACCAGCACTGTCGACGCCAGCAGCTGGGATATAAGGCTCACGCCGGCAGGGTGATCGAGACAAGGGCGCCGCCGAAGGGCGCCGCCCCCATCCGCGTGCACGCGTGGAGCGCGTTCGCCGCCTGGACGATGCGCGCCCGCCCACCGCTGTCGTAGTCTGCGAGGTCGGGCATGCCGATGCCGTCGTCCCGGATGGTCAGGGTGAGCCGGCCGCGATCGTAGAAGAGGCGGATCCACACATGACCGTCGATGTGGTTCGGGAACGCGTGGCGGAGCGCATTGTCCACCGCTTCATGGGCGACCAGGCGCAGGTTCTCGACGACGGCCTCCGGCAGGCGCAGGTCCGGCTCGCAATCGACCCGCACCTGGTGGGGTCCCGGCGCGACGCCCGCTGCGACGGCCTCGAGCGCTGGACGGGCCAGGACCAGGGGATCATGCGTCACCGGGGCGTTGAGATCGGCCATCGTCGCCATGCGAAGTCTCCTTGCTGGCTCGTAGGCTCGCGTTATCTGGCCGTGCTGGCCTTGATTCAGATCAGGTCGGCGGGCTTGCGCGGTATTGGCGGATGCCGCGTGGCGCGCATCGCATGACGTGCATCCGTCAGGATGGCGCACAGCACCGAAAGCCCTTTCCCCAGGCCGCTTCGCATCCTGTCGGGGCAAGCTCCTTCCACCTCGCATGTGCGGAAGCTCCGGGAGGCTGCCCCGCGTCGGCCCGGGAGCAGGCCCTTCGAGCCGGCGGATCGGGCCGGTTCAGGCCTTTCCGGCCCAGAGCATTCGCCGCAGGCTGCCGTCGCGATCCACGATGAGGTGCTTCAGCACGCCTGCAATGTGGAGGACGATCAGCGGCCAGAAGAGCTTCGCCGCGGCGCCGTGGATCGCCTCGGCTGCCTCATGCAGCGCCGGCGCGCGGCCCAAGGGGCTGGAAATCGCGAGTACGCCAAAGGCTTCCAGGTCGCGTCCCGCCGACCAGACCGCCAGCGGCCCGGTGATCAGCAGGACGAGGATCATCAACAGGAACAGGAGCTGCACGGCCTTCGCGAGCAGCGCGATGATCCGGTTCCGCTCGAGGGTCTCGGGCCGCGCCTGCGAGGCGCTCCAGAGCAGCCGCGCCGCCAGGAACGTGAAAAGCAGGACGCCGACGGAGACGTGCAGGTCCTGCGCCGCAAGACGGGCGGCGCGGTCGCCGGCCTCCTCCGCGCGTTCGCCGAGCAGGTAGAGCGCCGTGACCCCGACGGCGCTGATCCAGTGCAGGGCGATGGCGGCCCAGCCGTAGGCCGTGCGGGTGTTGCTCAGGCTCATCGATCGACGCCTACGCCGCTCCGGCCGTCGGCGCCTTGACTTGGCGCAAGGCGTGCGCGTCACCGCGACCGCGGAAGGCCCGCCGAATAGAGGATCTGGCCTCCCGCGTCGCGGAACTGCAGTTCCAGCGTCTCGGGCCGGAGCCGGAAGGCGGCGAACCCAGGCCGCCCCAGGCAGAAGCGCGTGCCGAGGATCGGCCGCACCCGGCCGCCTTCCGAGCCGGCGCCAGAGCAGATGTAGTCGACCGGCCCGCGCCGGATGTGCTGCAGGTCGTGATCGTGGCCATGCACATAGGCCTGGACGCCGAAGGCCTCCAGGAGCGGGGCCACGCGGGCGATGAGGACGGGCGAGTCCCCGTGGGCGCCCGAATAGATGGGATGGTGGCCAAGGGCGATCTTCCACCGCGCCCGCGAGCGGGCCAGGGCGCGGCCCAGCCAAGCGATCTGCGGGTCCGCATGGGCTTCCCACCAGTGGCCACGGCAGAGCTGCTGGATGCGTTCGTCGAGGTTGCCATCGTCCACCAGGGGCGAGGTGTCGAGGACGAAGAGGTCGAGGTCCGGAACCCCCAGCGACGTCCCGGGAACGGCATAGTAGCGCGCCGGCATGCGCCAGCGGCGGCTCAGCCGGGTGTAGTCGACCTGCGCCTGTGGCACACCGCGATAGTCGTGGTTCCCCAAGGCCACGATCCAGGGCGCCTGCAGAACGGGGTCGCGGTAGACCTCCTCGAACGACGCCCTCCAGTGCGGATCCCGCACGGAGGTCACCCCGCCCGGATAGAAGTTGTCGCCGGCCGCGAGGACGAAGCGGCTCCGCACCTCCCGCGCCGCCGCCGCCAGCCCGCGCGCGACCGCCGACTGGACCGCATCGCCCCGCCTGCCCCAGTCGCCGAGGGCCACGAAGCCGGCCGGCTCCGCCACGCGGGCCGCGGTCAGGGCGGGGGTCGAAGCCAACGCCGCCAGCCCGGAGAGGACCCTACGGCGCGCGACGAGTGCGTTGCCGAACCCGAGCGGGACCGCTAGGCGTCGCGCATGGCCAAGGACATCTGGCGCATCGGCGTGGCGAGGCTCCAGATCGCGGCCTGCGGCGAGGAGCACGCCCTGGCCGCCACCGACATTCGGTGGCTGGATCCCGGCCCGAGCTTCACCTTCCTGGCCGACCCGTTCGGCCTGTGGCGCGACGACGACCTGCATGTCTTCGCCGAGGCCTATGACTACCGGACGCGGCGGGGCGTCATCGACCATCTGCGCCTGGACGCCGAGCTCCAGGTCGTGGATCACTCGACCGTCCTCTCCGAGGCTTGGCGCCTGTCCTACCCCTACGTCTTCGAGGCGGACGGCGAGACCTGGATGGCGCCCGAGGCGCACCGCTCCGGCGCGTTCACGCTCTATCGCGCGCGACGCTTTCCCGACGCATGGGAGCCGGCCGGCCGGTTCGAGCTGGACAGCCCCGCGATCGACCCGACGCCCTTCCGACATGATGGGCTCTGGTGGCTGGCCTATGCGCCGGCCGGGCCGCAAAGCGTCAAGCAGGGCCGGCTGCACCTTGCCTTCGCCGAGCGCCTGACCGGACCGTGGACGCCGCACCCCGGTAACCCAGTACTCGTCGACCGCATGAGCAGCCGGCCCGGCGGGACACCGTTCCGTGACGAGGGCAGTCTCGTCCTGCCCGTGCAGGACTGCGCCCGGACCTACGGCGCCGCCGTACGGCTGCTGCGGGTGGAGGTCCTGACCCAGGACCGGTTCGCCGCCGCCGCGGGGCCGCCGATCCGGGCGCCGGCGTCCGCCGCCCCGTTCGTCGAGGGTCTTCATACGCTTTCTTCCTGCGGCCCCGTCACCCTGCTCGACGCGAAGCGGAGAGACCGCTCGCCCGCGGGGCTCTGGATCGACGTGCGGCGTCGCCTCGGCCGTCGGCGCCCGGCAGCCTCGCCATGACGTCGGCGCCGGCGCGGGCGAACGCCTCGGCGCCGAAGCGCTCGAGCACCCGGGCGCGCGCGCTCGCCCCCATCCTCGCCAGCCGTTCGGGATGGCTGAGCAGCCAACCCAGCGCCTGAGCCAGGGCGTCGGGGTCATCCGGAGGGACGCTCAGCCCCGTATCCCCGTCCACGATGCTGTAGGGCATCTCTCCCACGCTGGAGACCAGGCACGGCAGGCCCGCCTGCATGGCCTCGTGAACGGCGAGGCAAAGTCCCTCGGAACGCGATGGTTGGGCGTACAGGTGCAGCCCCGCCAGGAACTCGCGCGGCGCGGCGCTGAACCCGTGGAGGCGGAGGTTGCCCAAGCCGGCTGCGGCGGCCTGCGCCTCAAGGGCTCCACGCGCGGCGCCCTCGCCCGCGATGGTCACCTCGAACGGCGTCACCGCGCCGAAACCTTGCGCGCGCAGGCGCGCGAGCGCTGCGATCAGCACATCGTAGCCCTTGACCGGATGCAGCCGCCCCAGGCTGCCGATCCGAAGCGGCTCGCCCGGTCGCCAGGGCGCGGCCAGCGGCGCGGTCGGATCCGCTGCAAACAGCGGCCAGACGGCGAGCCGTTCCGGGGGGACGGCCAGGCGTTGCGCCGTCAGCGCGGCGACGCACTGGGAGTCGGCGATCCACAACTGAGAGCGGCGCTGTCGGGCGCGGAGCAGCAGGCGGTTGGCCGGCTTGAGGAACGCGGCGTGCTGCCAGCTCACCACCGGCACGCCGAGCCGGGCGCCCGCCACCTGCCCCAGCAGCGTGGCCCGGGTCAGCGACGTCCAGACCAGGTCCGGCGCCCACGCGCGCAAAACCCGGTGGAGCCAGGCCAGGGCCGCCAGGTGGTCCTTCTCGCCCCCTTCGCGAACCTGGACGGTGAGGCCGGCGTCGCCCATGGCCACGAGCGCCCGCCCATCGCGGCGGGTGAGGGCGAAGACCTCTACCTGCGCGCCATGCGCTCGCATCACGCGGGTCACCGCCGGCACCGGAAGGGCCGCGCCGCCGCCCTCCACCGAATTGATGACATAGGCGACGCGCATCAGGCCCCCGTTCGGTGTCGCGCCGCGCCGGGCGCCTCGGTGATCTGGACGAGCGCCACCCCCAGCAGGGCGACGACGAGCAGGCCCTGCAGCAGCGCCTGCACGCCCGCGCCGACGAACGCCAGGCCGTCGAGGAGCGCAGGAAGCACCAGCAGGGCCGCGAGACCGGCGATGGTGTTGGCCCAGACGGAAAGGCCGGGCCGGCCGAGCGCCATCAGTGCGGCGCTGAGAGGCGGAGCGGCCAGTTGCGCGGCGCGGCCGAGCGCCAGCCACGTCATCACCGCCCCGGCGGCCGCGAAGCCCGCCCCGCCGATGAGCACCGCCAGCCGCTCGCCGAACAGGGCCAGGCCCAGGCAGACCGGAGCCGCGGCGGCCAGCGCGAGCAGGATCGCCCGGACCAGCGCCCGGCGCATCGCGGCGCCCCCGCGGCCGGCCGCGGCGAGGTGGGCCAGCTCAGCATAGCTCGCCTGCCCCAGGAGCTGGGCGGGCTGGGCGATCACCGCGGTGGCGCGCTGCGCGACCGCAAAGACCCCAGCTGCCGCGGGTCCGAGCAGCCACCCGATCGCAAGCGGCGTCAGACGTCCCGCGAGCTCCGACAGCGTCACGTCGGTGTTGGCGCCCCACATGAAGCGCCAGAGCCCGGGGTTCTCGCGCGGGACGGCGGCCAAGCCTCCGGCCAGATGCTGGCGGCAATGGCGATCCCGGGCGATGGCCATACCCAGCACCCACATGGAGGCCCATTCGGCGAGGGCGGCGACCAGCCACGCCACGAGGAAGCCGCGCAGGCCCGCGTGAGCCACGGCCGCAACCGCCGCGCCGCCCAGTCGCGTCAGCGGCGCGACCAAGCTGTGGGCGCCAAGCAGGTCGAAGCGGCCCTTCAGCTGCAGGTATCCGGCGGGTGTGGCGCGCACCGTCGCCAGAGCCGCCAGGCTGTATGGCAGGGCGAAGGCCAGAGCGGCCCGCGGCCACCCCAGCTCGGGGCCGACCAGCGGGGCGAGCGCCGCCGCCGCCGCGACCGCCAGCACGCCGCACGCCAGTTCCACCCCGCCGGCGTAGGCCATTAGGCGGGTCAGCCGCGGCGCATCGCCCCGCGCCAGAGTCTCCGCACCGTAGCGCACAACCGCGTGCCAGCCGGGGAATTCGATGATCCCGGCCACGGTCAGCACATAGGTGTGGACCAGCACCAGCACGCCATAGTCGGCGCGCCCCAGCGCCCGCGCCGCGATCACCATGTAGGCAAGGCTCAGCACGCCGGCGCCCGCCTTGCCGCCGAGCAAGCGGCCGAGGTTTCCGTAAATGCGGGCCACGGCCCCCGACGGCTCAGCCATTGGCGACTAGCAGAGGTTCGGCCGAGGCCACTAGCCCTGCCGTGGACAGGCCGCAGAACCGCGCCACCGCCCGCGCGGCCCGCACCGACGACGGCTCCTCGGTCAGGTCGAAGCTCTCCTCGAGCATCGCCTGCTGCACGGGGCGGTAGCGGCGCGCGTGGTCAACTTGGGCGTTGGCGATCGCCTCGCCCAGTTCGCCGGCGCCCGCGATCACCCGGCCCGCCCGCCAGTGGGCGAAGTTCGCGTCGCCCTCCCACCGCAGGCCGCGGGGATTGAGGAAGATGCAGGGCCGAGGGCGGACGAGGAATTCGTAGACCTGGCTGGACGCGTCCCCCAGGTAGAGGTCCGCTCGGCTTGTGTAAGCCATGGTCGTGGAGGCCCGGCTACCCAGGTCGATGTGGATGTTGGGCGCGCGCAGGTAGCGCTCGTCGATACGGCCGGGCCGGTCGATGCGCAGCCTGTCGATGCTGACCACCACGCGCCGCTCGAACAGCATGACGTGGGGCGCGAAGATCAGGTGGTGGTCGTCGTGCTCGACGAACCAGTCCAGCACCCTCCGCCCGACTGAGAACCACGACGAGAGGTGGGGCGACAGGTGTGGGTTGTAGAGCACCACCGGCCGGCCGTCTTCGATCAGCGGATGGACGCCCTGGCCCTTTGCGATGTCGAACTTCGGGTAACCCACAACGGAGATCGTCGCCGGATCCACGCCCGCCTCGCGCACCAGCCGTTCGAAGATCTTCCGACCCGAGACCAGCACGTGGTCGAAACCCGCGCTGGCCTTGTCGAAGCCGACCGCCCGGTCGCCGGCGCCGTGCCGCGTGTGGACGATCCTGAGATCCTTCAGGCCGTGGCGCGTCTTGAGGATCAGCGACGTCTTCTCCGCCACCACCAGCACGTCCAGGCCCCGGAAGAAGTCGAGGTTGTCGCCGTACACCGCCAGCTTGGCGGCCGGCAAAACGCCCTCCAGCGTCGCGCGCGCGAAGCGGCTGAGCGGCCGGCGGAGGCCCAGCTCGACGAGGCGGATCCCGGGGCCGATCAGCCCCTCCCCCAGGCGGATCACCTCGGCGCTCAGGCGTGCGCTGGTGGTGGCGACCACCACCTCGGCGTCCACGCCACCCCGCGCCAGCGCCAGGGCGATGGGCAGGCTGTGCGCGACCTGGTGGACCTGGTCGTGGTTGAGCAGGAAGCCGATCCTCATGACCTACCGACGACGCCGGCGGCCCCTCCCCTCAAGCATGGGTCGAAGGAAAGGGCCTACCGCCGGCTCAACCCTTCTTGGCCCGGACCTGGGCGAGCAGCGCGGCGACCTCGGCTCGGCGACCGCGATCGGACACTTCGCGGCCAGGCCGCGTCGGGGCGGCCAGGGCCCGCTGCAGCACCTTCTCCGCCTCCGCAAACTGGCCCTGGTGGAAGAGGAAATCCCCGTAGAAGTAGTTGGGGTCGAGACCATTCGGGTTCTGCGACAGCGCCTTCCTGAGATAGGCCTGCGCCTTGCCCTTGTCGCCGAAGCCGACGGGAAATCCGGGCACCTGGTAATAGAGCGAGCCCAGGCTGGTGTAGACCGACCCGTCGCCCAGCGCGTTCGGGTTCAGCCTCTCCGCCTGCTCCAGCGTCGCCCTGGCCTCCTTGGCGAGCGACAGCCCGCCCAACCCGCCCTTGGCGCCCGCCTCGGTGCTGAGCGCGATGGCCTTCCAGACGAGGGGTTCGGCGCGACCGGGGAACTGCCGGGCGACCGCATCGGCCTGCGCGGCCAGTGCGGCGGCCTGGTCAGCCTTGGCGGCGCCGCGCACCTCGTAGTTCACGTGGTCCCAGCCCCGGGCCAGGGCGTCGACCCGGGCGTTGAGGTCTCCCGCCTGGGCGAAGGCCCCGCCTGCACCGAGCAGCCCGGCGGACAGGGCGAGGGCGGCCGAAAGGCCGGTGAGCTTGCGCATTGGAATGTCCTTCATTCGAAAAGCGCCGCCACCCGGCGGTCGCTGGCGGCGAGCGCCCTGTCCACCAGCCGCGGGGCGATGGCGTTGAGGCGCACGAAGAGGGCTTCGGGGAAGCCCAGGTAGACGTCGCCGCGACGGGCCGCGACGGCGTCGACGATGCGACCGGCGACCCGATCCGGATTGTCCATGGCCATCCTGGTCAGGGCCGCGAACTGGAGGACCTTGGCCGAGTTGAAGCCGGTCTTCACCGCGCGCGGCGCGACGTAGGTGATGTCGACGCCCGTCCCCGCGAGTTCGCGCCGCAGCGCCTGGCTGTAGGCCCGCAGCCCCGCCTTGGAGCTGGAATAGCTGGCGAAGTGGGCGAAGTTGATCGAGCCGAAGATCGAACCGACGAAGGCGATCTGCCCCCGCCCGCGCCTGCGCATGGCCGGGACCACTGCCTGCGACAGCCGCATCGGCGCCAGCAGGTTGATGTTCAACGTGCGCTCCAGTTGCTGCGCCGGCTCGGCCTCGGCGGGGCCGAAGTACTGGATCCCAGCCAAGTGGATCAGGCGGTCGCACGGGAGCCTGGCGAGTTCGACCGCCGCCGCGTCCGCCCCCCCTGGCGTTGAGAGGTCGCAGCCCACGAACCGCACCCCCGCCTGGGTCGGCGCCTGGCGATCGAGCACCGCCACCTCGGCGCCCTCCTCCACGAGCCGCGCCGCGATCCGGCCGCCCAGCTCTCCCGACCCACCGGTGATCACGACGCTTTCCCCGTCAAACCGCATGGGCCAGCTCCGGGGCGTGAGGGATCGAGCGGAACATGTCGGCGAACAGGACGAACACCCGCTTGGCGACGTGGACGATGGCGGCCTGGTCCCTCGGATCGTCCACCCGGTCCATGAGCTTGGCGAAGAACGCCATGTGCTCCTGGTCGAGCGCGCCGTGCGAGGTGAGGTAGGAGAAGCACTCCGGCCCCAGCCTCAGCGCGGTGGCGACCGCCGACGCACCGGACGTGGCCAGCGCGATACTCGTGCCTTCCAGCACATAGACCATCCCGAACATGCCCATCGGGTTGACCCGCGAGACGTAGTCGTAGGCGAAGGCCACCATCAGCTCGGTGGCGGACGCCGGACCATCTGTGACCACCGCCTCGGCGTCGCCGCCGGAGTGGACGATGTCGTTCAGGATCCACGCTTCGTGGCCGGTCTCCTCGGCGATGTAGTCTGCGAGCGCCGCCCGGAAGGTCGAATGGGCGGCGTCCATGCCATCCCGCGCCCGGGTCAGCAGGGGCACGGTGTGGCTCACGTGGTGATAGGCTTGGGCGAGGTAGGCTAGGTAGGTGTCGCGGGTGATGCGGCCACGGACGCCGTCGACGAGCTGTGGCACCCGATAGAGGGCCGCCCGCTCGTCCGCAGTCACCCGCTCGAGCTCTTGGAAGAAGGACATTGGGAGGATCCTCAGGCTTGTTGTTCGATGAAGTCGCGGTGCGCCGCGCGGAGCACCTGTCGGCGCGGTCGGCCGTTGGCGGTCACCTCGCCACGGGTAAGGTCGAAAGGCCCCGAGCCGCGCCAGCGCCCAACGCGGGCATAGTCCGGCAGCCGGGCGTTCACCCGCGCCACCGCCGCTTCGATCGCCGCATCGTCGAGGTCGGCCCGGGTCGGGACGAGCAGCGCGCAGAGGCTGGAGGCCGCTTCGCCGAAGACCGCGGCCTGGGCGATCTCGGGTTCGGCCAACAGTTCGCTTTCCACCCATTCGGGCGCGACATTGCGGCCGTATGCTGTGATCAGAACATTGGACTTGCGGCCCGTGATCGTCAGCCAGCCGTCCGCATCCAGCTCGCCGAGGTCGCCCGTGCGGTACGGCCCCTTCTGCTGCGGCCCGCCGACGTAGCCGAGGAAGGGCTGCGGCCCCACCACGATCTCCCCGTCCTCGCCGAGCGAGACCTCAAGGTGAGGGAGCACGCGCCCCACGCTGCCGGCGCGGTGGGCATGAGGCGTATTGAGCGCCACCACCGATCCGCATTCGCTGAGGCCGTAGCCCTCGTGGGCCGGCAGGCCGATGCTACGCGCGCCGGTGAGAAGCTGGGGCGCCACCTTCGCGCCTCCGACCGCCACGAGCTTCAGGGACGGCAGCTTTCGGCCACTGAGGAACAGTGTCGCCATCAGGCCCCGCAGCAGCTCCGGCACGAGGATCAGGCTGGTCGCCTCGCCGCGGGTTGCGACCTCCACGAGGCGCAACAGATCGGGCCGCGAACCCTGGACGAAGCCGAGTTCGCCGAGCGGCCGTGCGTCGTAGCAACCGCCCGCCAACAGCGTCGGATAGAGGCCGGCCACGTTCTCGAGCAGCACCCCCAGCGGCAGCACGGCCAGGTGGCGCCCCGCGAATTCGGCGCCGATCACCTCGACGAGCGAAGCGGCGACGGCCTCCAGCTGCGCCTGCGACAGGCAGACCCCCTTGGGCGTTCCCGTGGACCCGGAGGTGTAGGTGATCTTCGCCGTACCCGGATGCAGCGGCCTGGCGGGGTCGCCCAGCCGTTGCGCCGCAACCGCCTGGCCCGCCACGGTCACGACGGGAGACACGGCCGCGGCGGGGGCGCTCACCAACAGGACGGCGCCGGCGTCGGCGAGCGCGTGGCGGCGTTGCTCGGGCGTAAAGAACGGCGGCAAAGGCAGGCACGGGCGACCCAGGCGAACGAGCGCCAGGTCGAGCACTACCCAGGCCGGACCATTGTCCAGCGCAAGCGCCACCGGGCGGCTGTCCTCCCGATCGCCGAGCAACGCGTCGAGTTGCGTCGCCGCAGCCGCGATCTCGCGTTCCAGGCTCGCCCAGTCCCAGGTCCGTCGTCCGTCGGTGAGCGCGGGCGCATGCGGCGTCTCGCGAGCGCGACGGGTCACCGCGTCGAGGACGGCGCTCATGCGAGGGCCCTCGCGCGGCGGCGCGCCTGGCGCTCCATGATGCGGGCTCGAAGGCGATCACGTAGACCGGCGAGCGCAGCCCCGCCGACGACGCGGCCCGCGTAGACCTTCGGCGCCCCGTCGTAGTAGGCGCCCCAGGCGCTCGCCTCGTCTCCTAGGCGGGCAGGGTCCGCCTCCGCGATGGGCTGAAGCCTGAAGCCGGCGCGCCCCAGGGCGCGGGCGAGCTCCGGCCGTAGGGTGGCTACTGCATAGCGACGCCCGGCGGCGGTCGAAAGCCACATGGGTAACGCTTCGAAGAGCCGCAGCGACCACGCGGGATGGATCGAGGCGAAGGCGCCGATCTCGGCGATCGACGCGCGCGGCGCCGGCGCCCCCAGACGGCGTTCGACCTCCGCCTCGACCGGGCCGTCCAGGTAGCGTTCCAGGAAGAGCGGCTCCGCCTCGGCGAAGCGCACGCCCGCCGACGCCAGCACCTCGCCGTCGGCCGCACGCAGGACGGCGATCAGCGGATGGTCCGCCCGGGCCCGGGCGCCGAAGGCCTCGGCGAAGCGGCGCACCGCGAAGGCCTCCGCCTCGGCGCGCCCCGGATGCGAGCGCCCGAGGACTTCGACCCGAGGCGCCTCCGGACACAGGCGCACCAAATTGTCGCCGATGTCGGCCTGGCGGGATGGTTCACTCAACTTCGGACCTCCGGTTGACGCCCCTCGCCCTCCAGACGACGCCCCGCGCCAGGCTCCTCAACCGGCTGCGACGATTTGGACGTGCGGGAGGTCGCGGGCGGGTTGCGCGGCCGCGGCGAATGCCCGAACAGTCACGCTCCGTTCGTCCCGGAGTCAGCCCGCGCCATGGCCGATCTGCCGCCGCTGATCGCCGCCTACCTGCGCAAGCGCGCGGATCTCGTGCGCTTCTTCACCCTGCGGGCCGGATCGGCCGCCGTGGGCGAGGACATCGTCCAAGACCTCTACTTGAAGCTCACGGAGACCGAAGCGCCCCCAGACCTGCGCAACGCCGACGCCTTCCTCTACCGGATGGGCTCCAACCTCATGTTGGATCGCGCCAAGTCCCGCCGGCGCGCGGCGGCCCGAGACGACGCCTGGGGCCAAGCGGCCGGCGGCGGCGGTCCGGAGCCGGTCGCTCAGGAGCCGCCCGCGGACGAGGCCGTCGCCGCGCGCCAGCGCTTGCAGCGTCTGTTGGCGGCGCTCGATCGGCTGCCGCCGCAGGTCGCCGCGGCCTTCCGCCTGCACAAGTTCGAGGGGCTCGGCCATGCGGAGGTCGCCGCCCGCATGGGCGTGTCCCGCAGTTCCGTGGAGAAGTACATCATGACGGCGCTGAAGACGCTCTCGGCCGAGGCCGACCGATGACTTGCGGTGCCGCGCCCGCCGCGTCGTCTAGGCGCCAGGAGGTCCTCGTCTCGCCATGAGCGCGCCCGACACAACGCCGATCCCGGACGCCGCGCGCGAACGCGCCGCCGAATGGCACGTTCGCCTGGCGTCGGAGGACACCACGGGCGCCGACTGGCTGGCGTTCGAGGCCTGGCTGGCCGAGGACGTCGCGCATCAGCGCGCCTACGAAGCCATCGAGCAGGTGTGGGGCGACCTTGACGCGGCCCCGCCCTCGGCGGGTACGAACCTCGCGCTGCTCCGCGCGCGGCCCAGCCGGCGGGGGCTGCTCTGGAGCGGCGGCGCTGTCGCCGCGAGCCTCGCCGTCGCCGCGATCGCCCTTTGGCCCGCCTTGCAGAACGGCGGCGGCGAAACCCAGGTCTTCGAGACGGCGCCAGGACAGCGTCGGGTCGTGGCGCTCGCCGACGGCACCCGGATCACCCTCAACGGCGGCTCGCGTCTGGCGGCCACGCTCGGGCGGGGCGAGCGGAGGGTGGTTATGGCGGACGCCGAGGCCGTCTTCGACGTCGCCAAGGATGCTCGCCGGCCGTTCTACATCGAGGCGGGCGAGCGCGAGATCCGGGTGGTCGGCACCGAATTCAACGTGCGGCGCTCGGGCGAGGACGTCGACGTCGCGGTGCGGCGCGGCGTGGTCGAGATCCGGGCCGCCGCCGGCGCGCCGCCGATCGCGCGCCTGACACGCGGCCAGGCCCTTGTCCATCGCCGCGGCCGTGACGTGGTGCGGCGCGTGGATCCAGATGCGGCTCTGGCCTGGACCACCGGGCGGCTCGTGTTCCAGGGCGAGCGCCTGGAGGAGGTCGCCCGCACGCTGTCGCGCTACCCTGGCCGGCCCATCGAGGTGGCGCCGGACGCGCGGGCCCTTCCGGTGACGGCGGTCCTCAACATAGGACCGCAAGACGCCATGCTCGACAGCCTCGCTGCGTTCCTCCCCGTGCGGGTGGAGCGCCGAGCCGATACTGTGCGACTCAGCCTGCGTCGCTAGACGCGCCGGACGCCGGGATCGCCATGAGGGGAAGGCCGCCGCGGAGGCGACTGATCGGGCTCGCCGCCGCCGCCGCGATCGGCCTGCCCGCGGCCGCGCGGGCTGCCGACGTCGCTTTCGCGATCCCGGAGCAACCGCGCGAGACCGCGCTGCTCGCGCTGGCCCGTCAAGCCGGCCTGTCCCTGGGCTTCACGCCCGACGCCCGCTGCGGCGGCCGCGCCGGGCTTACCGGCCGCGTGAGCGTGGACACCGCCCTCGAGCGCCTGCTCGCCGGGTCGGCCTGCGTCGCCCGGCGGCGCGACGCCCGCACCATCGTGATTGGTTCTGCCTCCCGCTCGCCCGCCGCCGAGAGGCCGGGCCCTGCGCCCACCCCGCCGCGCGCGCCCGTCGACCTCGCCGAGCTCGTGGTGACCGCCGACAAGACCGAGCAACTCCTCTCCCAATCGCCTGCGGGCCTGACGGCGGCGGACGGCGCGACTCTGGCGCGCGCGGGCGTCTCAGACGTCCGCGATCTCTCGCTGCTGGCCGCCGGCGTCACGGTCACGAACCTGGGCCCCGGCCGCGACAAGGTCATCCTGCGGGGCTTGTCGGACGGACCGCTCACCGGGCACACTCAGTCGACGGTCGGCCTCTACCTGGGCGACCTGCGTCTCACCTACAACGCCCCGGATCCGGACCTGCCGCTGGTGGACGTCGCCAGCGTCGAGATTCTCCGCGGGCCGCAGGGCTCTCTCTACGGCGCGGGCTCGATCGGCGGAGTCCTGCACATCGTCCCCGCCGCGCCAGACCCAGGCGGCCGCGCCGGCCGCCTAACTGCCGCCCTCGCGACCTCGATGCACGGCGCGGCGTCGTACCAGCTCCAGGGCGTCCTCAACCAGCCCCTGGGCGATGTGGCGGCGGTGCGGATCGCGGCTTGGTCCGACGAGAGCGGCGGCGTCATCGACGACGTCGCCCGCGGCCTCGGCGACATCGATCGCACGCGCCGCCAGGGCGTGCGGGCCGGCCTTCTATGGCGCGTCACGCCAGGGTTCGACCTCGACGCCACTCTGATCGACCAGAACATCGACACACGAGACGCCCACTACGCCGATCCGGCCGTCGGGCCGTTGGCCCGCTCCTCGGCGGTGGCCCAGCCGCACGACAACGACTTCCTTGCGTTGGGCCTGGGCGCCCACTGGTCCCCCGCCTGGGGGCGGCTGACCCTGACCGTCGGCGCACTCGACCATGACGTCGGCACCACCTACGACGCGACAGCCGCGCCCCCCTCCCTCTCGCCTCCCGGCGCACGACCTCGGACGTTTGCCGACCGCAACGAAATCCGAGCGCTCGTGGCCGAGGGCCGTGCCAGCTCGACCGGTCCGGGTCGCTGGCAATGGAAGGCGGGCCTCTTCGCCTCGCTGGGCGACCAGCGGCTTGCGGGGCGGCTGGACACGGTCGAGGGCGCGCCGGGCTATGCTGAGGATCGGCGCGACCATCTGCGCGAGGCCGCGGCGTTCGGCGAGATCGCCTACGACCTGACCCCCGCGCTGACCCTGACGGCCGGCGGCCGCCTGTTTCAGTCCCGGCTCAAGACCCGCTCCAAAATCACCCAGGGCGCACCCGTCCGCGACTTTCGGGACGCCACCCGCTACAACGGCTTCGCCCCACGCTTCGTCGTCGCCTATCGTCCCTGGCCGGTACTGACGCTCTATGCTCAGGCCGCCGAGGGTTACCGTACGCCCGGGTTCAACACGAGTGGCCCCGCGGGCCAGGTCTTCGGCGAGCCGGCCGGGCCGCAGCCGCTGCGGCGCTACGCCGGCGACGAACTCTGGAGCTACGAGACGGGCGCCCGGTGGCGGTCGCCGACGCTGGGCCTAGCCGCGCGCGCCGCCGCTTTCCGCGCGGACTGGACCGACATCCAGGCCGATGTCCTGCTCCCGTCCGGCCTTCCGTTCACCGCCAATCTCGGGGACGGCAGCAGCCGCGGCGTGGAAGCCGAGGCCACATGGCGACGCGGCCACTTCGAGCTGGCGGGCAACGGCGTCTGGCAGGAGCCCGAACTCCGCAAGCCGGCGCCGGGACTGCCCGGGCGCGGCGATACCCGGCTGCCTGGCGTACCCAAGCTGTCGTACGCCGCCTCAGGATCCTATGCGGCTCCGATCTCGGAGACTTGGACGCTGTCCCTGCGCGCCACCTACGCCTACGTCGGACGCTCCCGCCTGGCCTTCGACGCGGCCACTGCGCCGACGATGGGCGGCTACGGCGATTTGGGCGTTTCGGCCACCCTGTCCAGCCCCAGCGTGACTGCCCGCCTCTTCGCCGAGAATCTCCTGGACCGACGCGGAGACACGCTGGCCTACGGCAATCCCTTCGCGCTGCGCACTATGACCCTGGCCACGCCACAACGGCCTCGGACGATCGGCCTGGAGGTCTCGCGGCCGTTCTGACTTCGACCGTCGGCGCCGCATCCTTGTCATGCGTTCGCCAAGCGCGACGCTGAGCTTCGACGAGAGGCGGCTGTTCTTGTTCGTGGGCTACGGCTTCGACAGGTCGCGGCCACGCGGGCGCGCCGGCGATCTACTTCGCCGGCGTCTTCCCGGCCGTCCGCCGCTCGCGAGCGGCGCGTGAAAGCTGGCCCACGTCGCGGACCGCGCCGCGCGCGGCGCTGGTGGTCAGGGCGGCATAGGCCTGCAACGCCTGCGAGACCTTGCGGGGACGCTGCGCCGCTGGTCGCCAGCCGCCGTCAGCGCGGGCGTCCATGGCGGCCCGGCGGCGGTCGAGCTCGGCGTCTGGCACGGCCAAGCTGATCCGCCGCGACGGGATGTCGATCTCGATGGGGTCGCCGTCCTCGACCAGCGCGATCGCGCCGCCCTCGGCCGCTTCCGGCGAAGCGTGGCCAATGGAAAGGCCCGAGGTGCCGCCGCTGAACCGGCCGTCGGTGATGAGGGCGCAGGCTTTACCCAGCCCCTTCGATTTCAGGTAGCTGGTCGGGTACAGCATCTCCTGCATGCCGGGACCGCCCTTCGGGCCCTCGTAGCGGATGACGACCACGTCGCCCGCCTTCACCTCGCCGGTGAGTATGCCGCTGACCGCCGCATCCTGGCTCTCGTAGACGCGGGCCGGGCCCGTGAACTTCAGGATGCTCTCGTCGACGCCGGCCGTCTTCACGATGCAGCCGTCCTCCGCGAGGTTGCCGAACAGCACCGCGAGGCCGCCATCCTGGCTGAAGGCGTTGGCCTTGTCGCGGATCACGCCGCCCTTCCGGTCGACGTCCAACTCCTCCCAGCGCCGATCCTGGCTGAACGCGACCTGGGTGGGCACGCCGCCTGGCGCGGCGCGGAAGAAGGTCTGCACGGCCTCGCTGGGGTCGCGGGCGATGTCCCACGTGTCGAGCGCGGCCTTCAGGCTGGGCGAATGCACGGTCGGCAGGTCGGTGTGGATCAGCCCGGCGCGGTCCAGCTCGCCGAGGATCGCCATGACCCCGCCGGCGCGGTGGACATCCTCCATGTGCACGTCGTTCTTGGCTGGCGCGACCTTGCTGAGGCACGGCACGCGGCGCGACAGCCGGTCGATGTCGGCCATGGTGAAGCCGACTTCGCCCTCGTGGGCGGCGGCCAGCAGGTGCAGCACGGTGTTGGTGGACCCGCCCATGGCGATGTCGAGGGTCATGGCGTTCTCGAACGCCTCGAAGCTCGCGATCGCGCGGGGCAGGACCGACGCGTCGTCCTGCTCGTAGTGGCGCCGCGCCAGCTCCACGACGAGACGGCCGGCCTGCAGGAACAGCTCCTTGCGGTCGGCATGCGTGGCCAGGACCGAGCCGTTGCCCGGCAGCGACAGCCCCAGCGCCTCGGTCAGGCAGTTCATCGAGTTGGCGGTGAACATCCCCGAGCACGAGCCGCAGGTCGGGCAGGCCGAGCGCTCGATCGTCTTCACGTCGTCGTCGCTGACGGCGTCGTCGGCGGCGGCCACCATGGCGTCGATCAGGTCGACCTTCCGCGGGCCGGTCGAGAGCAGCACCTTGCCGGCCTCCATCGGCCCGCCCGAGACGAACACCGTGGGGATGTTGAGCCGCAGCGCCGCCATCAGCATGCCGGGCGTTATCTTGTCGCAGTTGGAGATGCAGACCAGCGCGTCGGCGCAGTGCGCGCCCACCATGTACTCGACCGCGTCGGCGATCAGCTCGCGCGACGGCAGCGAATAGAGCATCCCGTCGTGGCCCATCGCGATGCCGTCGTCGACGGCGATGGTGTTGAACTCCTTGGCCACGCCGCCGGCCGCCTCGACCTCGCGCGCCACCAGCTGGCCCAGGTCCTTCAGGTGGACGTGGCCGGGCACGAACTGGGTGAAGGAATTGGCGATGGCGATGATCGGCTTGCCGAAGTCGGAGTCCTTCATGCCGGTGGCCCGCCAGAGCCCCCGGGCGCCGGCCATGTTGCGGCCGTGGGTGGAGGTGCGCGAACGGTATGGAGGCATGAACGAAGTCCTGTACGCGATAGCCGGCCGGCCCGCGCCGAAATGCGGGTCAGACGCTCGCTACCACAGTCGGGCGGCCGAATGCGCCCATCTTGATATCGGGGCAGCGATCATAGCGCGGAACACGCGGGCCGGAGCGCCCGGGGACGTCACATTCGCCGGCCGCTCCTACCTCGTCCGCTCCACGGCCGGGTCGAAGGTCACTTCCAGTCGCCCTGAAGCCATGGCGAGGATTTCCACCCGCTGCTCTTCACGGTCGATCTCGACCACCGCGGGCACGCCCTCCACCCGCACCACGAAGCCGTCGGGGAACTGGCGCTTCGGCGCATAGATCTCGCTAGGCGCCGCGATCGCCGCATCCGCGTCCCAGGCCGCCGTGAACCGCCGCCGAGCGCGGTCGAAGCCCATCCTCACCAGCCGCCCCTGGATCCGCCGCGCATAGGGTCGGCAGAAGCCGTCCACCGCCCGGCCACCGGAGTCCGGATCGGCGGGATCGTCCTGCTGGTCGGCGGACCAGACCGACAGGTCCTCCTGGTTCCAGCCGTCGCCGATCCGCGCGTCGTTGCGGTTTGAGACCGTGTAGTTCCACTGCGTCGCGTGCAGCTGCAGTTCGTCCAGCGCCTCGTACATCAGGCCCAGCGCCGCGGCGTGCTCGTCCCAGACGCCGTCGCGCGCGCCCTTCGCCCAGGCCGCATAGGCCGCGCCCTCCCAGAGGTCGTAGGGGATGCCGAACTCGCCGATCAGCGTCGGCGCGCCGCCGGGGAACGCCTTCGCCGCCGAGGCCAGGGCGCCCAGTTCGCCGACGTAGCGGGCGCGCACCGCCTCCAGCGGCTTGCCGGCGCCGTTGAAGCGCTTCAGGAACAGCGTGGCGACGTCGTACCAGTGGCCGGCGTTGACGCTGCGCTCGGGCAGGTCGGCGGGGAAGCGCCGCCCGGCCGCCGCGCCGAACGGGTCCAGCTCGGCGAAGACCGACCAGTCGGGATTGTGCCGCCGGATCGTCTCGCCCACCGTCCGGAACAGCGGGCCGTAGCCGTCCTCCGACAGGCTGAGCTCGCGCCCGTCCGCCACGCGCAGGAAGTCCTCGTCCAGCGCCACCGGTCGCCCCTCCTGCAAGCGCCACGCCCCTGCCGCCTCGAACGGATCGGCCGCCCCGTCGCGCCAGATGCGCACGCCGTCGGGATTGATGGTTCGCTCACCCGCCACCGCCGTCGCACCGGTCACTGGATGGCGCGCCAGCAGGGGCACGGTCACCGAAAGCCCCGCGGCCACCGCCAGGTTGTCCAGCGGCGACATGGCCGCCCCAGCCCGCGGCCGCGTCGGGTTCACAGCCGACGGCTCCAGGTGGCGATAGCTCATGGGCTCGCCGATCCAGCCGGGGCCCGGCTCGTTCAGGGTGTCGAAGCCCAGCACGTTCGGCAGACTTGCCACGCGCCGCGCCACCTGCTCCACGGCGCCCAGATAGCGGCCCTGCAGGACGTCCTGCACGTTCTCGCTCCCGATCCGGAAGTCCGGCGTCAGCAGCCGCCCGGCCCAGAACAGGGTCCACATGATCCCGTTTGCGGGCAGCCGGTAGTTCGACCCCCAGCTCATCTGCGGATAGGCCGCCTGGTGCGCATCGGGCGAGGCATAGTCGTAGGTCGCCTGCATCACATGCGCCGCACCCGCCGCCGGGAACGTCGTGAAGTCCAGGCCCACCGCCTCGAACGTCCAGCCGGGCGCCCCGTCTCCGCCGCTCATCCGGCTCCAGACGTCCTGGTGGAAGTCGATGAAGACGTAGAGCCCGTGCTCGCCCGCCCGGCGGCAGACCTCGGCGAAATAGTCGAGGTAGGCCTCGTCGTAGACGCCCGGCCCTGCGTGCTCGACCGCCTCCCAGGTGGTCAGCAGCCGTACCACGTTGAAGCCCCAGTGCCGCAGCCGCCCCAGGTGTTCGTCCGCCGCCTCCAGCGGGAACGGCCGGCCCACGAAGCTGACCTCGCGATGGTCGGCGAAGTCGGACGGATGGTGCGTGCCGCCGCCCGGGTACGGCGCCTTGCAGTCGCCGCCCAGGTTCACGCCGCGCAGCATCACCTGGCGGCCCTCGCGGTCGCGGAAGAACCGCCCGTCCTGGCGGATGGGGGAGATACGCATGACGATGTCCTCGGTGGCTAGGCCGGGCGACCGGGGATGATCCCGAGGTCGAGCGCCCGGGCGCTGCGGGCGTCGCTGAGATCGGGCCACGGCTCGGGCGTCGGCAGTCGGCCTTCCGGCAGCGGCCAGGCCACCGGCGTCGCCGCGCCGTCGATCCGCGCCCCGTCGGCGATCCGCGAGCGGTCCACCGACGGATGCGGCCGGAGCCCGGTCCGGGTGCAGCCGTCGCGGAAGTAGATGGCGGTGTAGACCCGCCGCGTCCGCTCCGAGCGGTTCCCGCGCGCCATGTGCACCGTGTAGCCGTTGTGGAAGATCACGTCGCCCACGGCGCAGGGCACGAACTCGGCCGGCCGGTCCTGCGCCGCCAGCAGCGCCTCGCCGTCGCCCTTGGCGCTGAAGATGTCGATGAACCGCCGCTCGCCCAGGTGCGAGCCCGGCACATAGCCCATGCAGCCCACCGTCTCGTCCACCGGCTGCAGCGGGATCCAGGCGGTGACCGTGTCGGCCTCGGCGATGGGCCAGTACGGCTGGTCCTGGTGCGCCTCGGTCTCGCGGCCGCCGGCCTCCTTGTAGAGCGCCTGGTCGTGCCACAGCCGCACCGCGGACCCGCCGGTCAGCGCCGCGGCCACCTCGCAGACCTTCGGGTGGAAGGTCAGCGGCCGCACGCCCGGGAAATCCTCCCAGATGTACTGGCACTGGATGAACGACTGCTCGTAGGCCGACTTCTCGTCGAGGGTCCGTTGGTCGTTGCGCTTGCGCGTCGCCACCGCCTCGTCCACCGCTGCGCCCAGCCGCGCCAGTTCGTCGGCGGCCAGCAGGCCGGGAACGTGGACGTAGCCGTCACGCCGGAAGCGGGCCGCGAGATCGTGGAGGCCGTCCATCGCCGTTCCTCCCTAGCGCCCGCGGTCGAGGATCTTGAACTGGCGGTCCGGGTCGGACTGCATCACCGCGTCCCCGCCCTGCGGATAGGCGATCGCCCCGTCCGGCGCGTACTGCAGGATGTAGGCCTTGCGCACAGTCCCGGCCTTCAGGTTCGGCCCGGTCCGGTGCGGCGACAGCGACGAGAAGACGATCACATCGCCCGCCTTGGCCGGCACGCAGACAGCGTCGGCGACGTCTTCCAGGCACTTCAACCCGATCGGCGTCACCCAGTGTTCGAACGTGCCTTCCTTGTGCAGGCGCGGCGCGATCCAGGGGCAGCCGTTCTCCTCGTCGACGTCGGCCAGCGGGATCCAGCAGGTCAGGTACTGCTGCGGCTCGGTGAAGGTGTAGCCGTTGTCCTGGTGCCACGGGAATTCCTGCGGCTTGCCGCTCTTCTTGTAGACCGACTGATCCCAGTAGAGCCGTACGTCGTCGCCGACCAGGTCGTGGCAGACGTCCTTCAGGGCCGGGTGGGCGGCGAAGTCGCGCAGCACCTGCGAGCGCTTCACGATGTGCGTCGTGAAGGTGATGGCGTCCAGCGACGACAGGCGCAGACCCCCGCCCGACGCGCGGACCAGCGCCTCGTGCTCGGCCTCCAGCGGATCGATGGCGGCGGCCACATCGGCCAGTTCCTCGGGCGTGAACACGCCCTCCAGCTTCACGAAGCCCAGCTCGTCGAACTGGGCGGCCTGGACTTCGGTCACGCGGCGCCGCTCGGGCCGGGTGTCGCGCCAGGCGAAGCCCGTGTTGCGGGGATGCGGCCGGGGCGCGGCGAGGGACTGAGACATGTTGGACTCCGGATTTCAGGCGGCCGCCGGGACGGACCCGCGCGCCGCGGGAACCCAGCGGTTCACGTGGGCGAGCGAGCGCGCGGCGGCCTCGGACACGGGCTGCGTGCCGGCGCGGCCGTAGTGGTAGACCATGGCCGTGCGGCGATGGTCGGCCACGTTGTCGGTCGACATGTGCAGCAGGAAACTGTGGAAGAAGAGCACGTCGCCGGGCTCCATCAGGCAGGGGACGCGGGCGCTGTCGTCCTCGCTCAGCACCTCCAGGTAGCCCCGGTTGGCGGCCGGCCGGCGGTCGGGGATATGCTCCAGGATGTCGTTCTTGTGCGAGCCCGGCAGCACCCAGAGGCAGCCGTTCTCCAGCGTGGCCCGGCTCAGCGCCACCCAGACGCCGACCTGCGGCTGGCGGTCCAGCCGGAAGTAGTACGAGTCCTGGTGCCAGGGCTGGCCGATGACGCCGGGGTTCTTGAGGATGAACTGGCTCTGGAAGCAGTCCACGTCCGGGCCCAGCAGCTCGACCACCCGCTCGACGATCCCGGCGTGCCGGGCGACGTCCAGCCCGCGCCCCTCGGCGTGGCAGTTGAACACCTTCGAGATGAAGTCCTCGGGCTGGACCGCGCCGGGGCTGGCCTCGGTCTCCGGGAAGATCCCGTAGTTCGGGCCCGCGTAGTAGAAGCTTTCGCCCTTGTGGGCCGAGGGCGGGTCGGCGCGGATGCGGTCGATGACCTCGGCCTCCAGCGCCGCGACCTCGGCGGCGGACAACAGGCCCTTGGCCACGTGGAAGCCCTGTTCGTTCCAGGCGGCGCGGCGCGCGTGGGCCGTCATGTCGGCTGTCCTTCTGCGGGGATGGCGGCGAGCGGCGGCGAGGCGGGCTCGGGCGCTTCCGGCGGCAGGCCGTTCAGCGCGCGGACGATGGCTTCGTGGTCGCCGCTGCGGATCGGGTAGAAGACCATCGCCAGGCCGGCGCCGGCGACGCCCAGCACGGGCAGCGCCACCATGATGGTCTTGAGGCCGGCCAGCGTCTCGGCGGTCTGCGCCTGGTTGGGGACGTAACCCGCGGCTTCCAGCGCCCAGCCGTAGACCCCGGCGCCCACGCCGAGCGCGGCCTTCAGGAAGAACTGGCCCAGGCCGAAGACGAAGGACTCCGAGCGCAGGCCCGTGCGCCATTCGCCGTATTCGACGGTGTCGGGCAGCATCGACCAGAAGGTCATCGCCATGCCCAGGCTGGCCACGTGCATGTAGACGAAGAATGTGATGGCGGCGGTGGTCGAGCGGATGTCGGCGAAGGCGAAGACCGCGAGGCCCACCAGCGCCCAGACCGTCGAGACCAGCCACGCCGCCCGCTTGCCGACCTTCCGCGTGACGACCACCCACGCCGGGATGATCACCAGCCCCGACGCCGCCACCAGCGACAGCGCCGTGCGCCCGGCCGCCTCGTCGTGCAGGGCGTATTTGAAGTAGTACAGCACCGATTTGCCGAGCGCGGTGGAGCAGATCACCGCCAGGCTGATCGCCGCCATCAGCACCAGGAAGGCGCGGTTGCCGCGCACCGAGCGCCACTGGTCGGCCGTGCTGAGCACGGGCGCGGCCACCTCCGGCTCGGGCGGCTCGCGCACGGCCAGGAACACCCCCGGCAGGATGGCCGTGGCGACCAGGGCGAAGATCGCCGCCACCGCCGTGTAGCCGACCGCCGGCTGGCTCGACGCCCAGCCCGAGATCGGGCCGGTGAGCGAGGCCACCGTCAGGCCCGCCAGCGTCGCGAACATCATCCGCAGGCCGGCCAGGGTCGACCGCTCCTTCGTGGAGTCGGTGATCCGGGCGTTCAGCGAGGTGTAGGGGATCGAGACGGCCGTGTAGGCGACCCGGAAGATCATGTGGGCCGCCAGCATCCAGCCCACCAGCGCCGCCCCCTCGAACGGCGGGCGGTAGTAGAGCAGCACGAAGGCTAGGCCGAGCGGGATCGCCCCGAGCAGCAGGTAGTGCCGATAGCGCCCCCAGCGTGTCCGCGTGCGGTCGGCGATCACGCCCATCAGGGGGTCGATGGCGCCGTCAAACACCGAGGCGATCATGTAGATCATCCCGGCCGTGGCGGCCGAGAGGCCCACCGCGTCGGTGTAGAAGAACAGCAGGAACAGCGAGACGCTCTGCCAATAGAGGTTGCAGGCGAAGTCGCCGACCGTGAAGCCCAGCTTGCCGGGGAGCGAGAGGCGGTCGCGGTCAGACATGCGCCGGCTCCCGCACCTTGGCCTCGGCCGTGGCCCAGCATTCGCGGGCGACCTCGACCAGGAACAGCGCCTCGGCCCAGCGGTCGCCCTCCTCCACCCAGCCGCCCCGCCCGTCCGGAACCTGTCGCGCATAGTGGAAGCTGGGCGGCAACAGCTCAGGATAGAAGCCGAACACTTCGCCGGCCTTCGCTTCGGCGAGGAAGCCTTCGAAGGCCCGCGTCCACATGCGCCGGAACACGCCGAGATGGGCGTCGTCGCGGCCCGCGTGCGCCGGGACCTGGATCGCGCCCGGACTGGACACCCGGCCATGGAGGAACCGCGTCCGCGCCAGCACCGGCTCCAGCCGCGCAAGCTTCGCGTCCAGGTCGCCGTAGGTCATCTCGGCGCCGGTGTACCAGTGCGAGAAGTCGCCGTTGAACCGCAGCTCGGGCAGGCGCTCGACCAGGTCCAGCGTGCGCCGCATGTCCTGAGTGATGGTGGCGCGGTGGGTCTCCACATAGACCGGGAAGTCTTCGGCCACGGCGGCGTCGACCGCCGCGGCGGCCAGCGCCAGCGCCTCGTCGTCGCGCTCGAAGCCCGTGCCCACGTGCAGCGTCAGCGCGTTGCAGCCGGCCGCCTTGTGCGCCTGGACCATGGGCCGCGCGTCGGCCGGACGGTCGAGGCGGCCGATGGCCGTGGGGATCAGGTCCGCCGCGCGAGCGCCCTGCGGATCGCGGCCCTGCACGGCCTCGTAGCCCGCCGCGCGGATCGCGCCCAGCACCGAAGGCCCGTCGCCCTTCGGCCCACGGGAATGCTCGGGCGGCGCCAGCACGGTGATCAGGCAGAGGCCCGCGAGCAGCCTCGGCGGCCCAGTCCCCTCGCCTCGCATGTTCGGCACGCCCGCCATCCGTCGCTCACTCCCGCCGCGCGATGTCCCCCGCGTCGAGGATCACCTTCGGGGCAAACGAAACGCGCGTCAACAGATTCGATCTATTTTCGCACATATTGTGTTTTCATATCTAAATGCGAGATTGCCCGCACGGCCGCGGCCAGCGGTCGCTGTCGCGCAAATCAAGGTCCTGGCGTGGATCAGCCGCCCTTGGCGCGGCGGCGCGGGCGGGCGCTCGTGCGAGGCCCCGAGAGCGCGGCGATCACCGAGGCGCGCAACGGCGCCGAGAGCGCGCCCGAGGCGTCGAGCAGGGCCTGCACCCGCCCGCCGTCGCGGGCGATCAGGGCCTCGACGATCTCGCGGTGCTCGGCGGCGAAATCGCGGCCCAGTTCGGAGGTCACGTCGCCGTAGAGGTTGCCGTAGCGCTCGGCCCGCGCGCCGATGTTGCGGAAGATGCGCATCAGCGCCGGCGAGGCGCAGCCGCTGACCAGCTCGGCCTGCAGGTCGCCATAGGCCCGCTGCCACAGCTCCCGCGCTTCGGCGCCCTCGGCGGTGGGAACCGGACGGACCTTGAGCGAGCGGTGCATCTGGACGACCACCCGCTCCTCCCAGGCTTCGTCGCCCCGCGCCATGGCCATCTCCAGGCCCAGGCGGCGGATGCGCTGATAGACGTCCAGCACGTCGTTGTAGTCGGTGAGCGACACGTCGGCGACGCGGTAGCCCTTCTGCGGCTCGTGGCTGATCAGGTCGGTGCCCATCAGCCGGCTGATCGCCTCGCGGATCGGTGTGTGGCCCACGCTGTAGAACTGGCTGAGGTGCTCCACCTTCAGCCGCTCCAGCGGCAGGAACACGCCACGGATGATGTCGCGCCGCATCCAGAAGGCCGCGGCCTGGGTCGGGTTCTTGGCGGGATCGCCGGGATAGGCTGCGCCGGGCGCCGTGAAGCCTGCGACTGAGGGCAATTGGGTCGGCAAGGCCGGCGACAGTCCTGATTGAATCGAAAGGGCTCGGTCCCGCGACGATAGAGGCGCCCGCGGCCGACGCAAAGTCACGGCGCCGGTTGCGTCGACGCCAGGAAGTCCAGCCGCGCCTTTGTGCGCCCGGCGAGCGGTTTGGCCCCCGCCGCCGAGATGTCGAGCAGGGTGTCCGACGCCGCGTCGTAGGCCGGCCAGGTCTTGGGCGCGCCGGCGGTCACGAACCCGGCCCAGAGGCCGCTCGCCAGGTCGCCCACGGCGCGGTCGGCGGCGGTCGCCTTGGGGTCGGTCAGGCCGATGGTCCCGAAGACATAGGGAATCTCGCTGGCGTGCCCCGCCCCGTCGCCCGGCTTGTGCTTCGCCTCGGCGACATAGGAGAACTGATAGACGTGAGTCGGCCGGCCGTGGCGCGCGTGCGCGGCGGCCAGGAAGCGCGCGGGCTCCACGAAGACCAGGTCGCTCAGGAAGTCGTCCAGCAGCCCGTCCTCGCCGCCGGTCGGATCGTAAAGGCGCCGCAGCTCGGCTTCGCGCGGGCCGAACTTCGCGGCCTGCTGCTTGGCCCAGCCGGCGATCAGCGCCTTCGCGCCGCCCAGCTCACGGCTGTTGAAGCCGATGACCAGCGGGACCTGCGCCTCGTCGCCGCGCGCGAAGATCACCGAGGTTCGGTCGGTGACGATCCGCCCGTCGATCATCGGACCAGCGTAGTCCTTGCGGCCACGGTCGCCAAAGAACCCCAAGTCGCCCAGCACTGTCTTGGCCGGCAACGCCCGCAACGCCGCGGCGTCCGGCTCCTTGAGCCCCGCGCCGGCGGCGAAGGCCTCGCCCGCCGCATAGCCCGCGGGCGTCTCGCCGCCCGGCTTGTCCAGCGTCGACGGCGTGTCACGCCCACCGCCCGATTCGACGATCGCCCGTTGGAACAGGCCCTTCGCCGCTGGCGAACCCATCAGCGTCAGCACCGAGCCGCCGCCGGCGGACTCGCCCGCGATGGTCACCTGGCGCGGATCGCCGCCGAACGCCGCGATGTTCTTCTGCACCCACTTCAGCGCCGCGATCTGGTCCATGAAGCCGTAGTTGCCCTGGGGCTCTTCGGGATGCTCACGCGCCAGCGCCGGATGGGCGAAGAAGCCGAAGCGGCCGAGGCGGTAGTTCAGGGTGACCACCACGACGCCGCGGCGGGCCAGGGCCGCGCCGTCCGATTCCAGCTTGCCGCCAGAGCCGATGGTGAAGCCGCCGCCGTGGATCCAGACCATCACCGGGCGCTTGCCCGCGCCGGCCGGAGCCCAGACGTTGAGGTAGAGGCAGTCCTCGCTGGTCGGCAGCCCCGAGCCGGGATCGATCATCGCCGGCAGCGGATGCTGCAGGCAGTCCGCCCCGTACTGCGAGGCATCCCGCTCGCCCGTCCACGCGGGAGCCGGCTGCGGCGGGCGCCAGCGCAGCGCGCCCACCGGGGCCGCGGCATACGGCAGGCCGCGGAAGGCGGTCACGCCGTCCTTCGTCCGTCCCACCGCGCGCCCGGCCTCGACCGTCGCCGCTGCCGGCGTCCCGTCCAGCGGCGCCGGCAGCGCGGCCATGGCGCAGCCCGGCAGCAGCATCAGGGCGAGGAGGAGGGCCTTCAGACGCATTGACACCACCTGGAATGAAAGACGAGGGAGCGCGTCGCCGCGCTCCCTCCAAGGCGCTCGGGGAGGATAGCTAGTAACGGAGGTCCAGCGCGACCCCGACCGTGCGCTGGGCTTCGGCCGGGATGAACTGGCTGTAGCTGCCCGACGTCCCGCCGAACGGGGTGCCGAAGTCGATCAGGCTGTAGCGCTCGTCGGTCAGGTTCTTGCCGAACACGCTGACCTTCCAGCGCCGGTCCTCTGGGCCGACGCTGACGGCGGCGTTCCACAGGGTGTAGCCGCCGCGCCGCGTGCTGGGATCGTTCGGGAACGACATCAAGGCGCTGCTGCGGATGCTGACGCCCAGGTCGAAGCTGCCGCGCAGCGTCTCGCCCAGCTCGCGCTCGTAGTGCGAGTTGAAGCTGCCGGTCCACTTGGGCGTCAGCGGCAGCGGCGCGTGCGTCAGGTTCTGCTGAGCCGCGACGCAGCCCTGGGCCACCGTCTGGCCGGTGAAGCACGGCGCATTGGCGAAATCGCCCCACTCGGCGTCGACGTAGGCGCCCGAAGCCACCAGCATCCAGTCGACGCCCCGGATCGGTCGCCACGAGCTGTCGAACTCGACGCCCTTGGTCACCGCCTCGCCGTTGAAGATCCGCGTGAACGGCGGCGGGCCGGGATCGCGCGCCGAGGCTTGGTAGTCCTCGACCTTGGTGTGGAAGGCGGTGACGTTGAAGATCAGCCGCTGGGCCGGCCAGGAGGTGCGCAAGCCCACCTCGAGGTTCGTCGGCTTCTCGGGCTTCACGTCCGGCAGGGTCGAGAGCGTGATGTTGGTGTCGAAGCCGCCGCCCTTGTACCCGCGCGTGGCGGTCGCGAAGGCCATGACGTCGTCGGTGATGTCGTACTGCAGGCCCAGGCGCCAGACGGCGGCCTTGTCGGTCTTGGAGTCGCTGGCCGTCGAGGTCAGGTTGAACCGCGGGTCCAGCCGGTCCTTCTCGGCTTCGGCCTTTTCCCGGAGCAGGCGCGCGCCGACGATGCCGCGCAGCTTGGGCGTGAAGTTGAGGTTGGCCTGGCCGAAGGCGGCGAGGTTCTTGGTCCGCGCCTCGTTGACCACTAGCTTGCTGGCGAACGGCACGGGCACCGACGGGAAGAGCTGGACAGAGGCCGAGTGGACCTTGCCGTCGAAGTAGAAAGCGCCGACCACGTAGTCGAGGAAGCCGCCCTGGGGCGAGGTGATCCGCAGCTCCTGGGTGAACTGGCGCTGGCTGAAGTCGGCGAAGTTCGTGTTCAGCAGGTTCAGCGGCGTGGAGTCCGAATCCAGGCCGTCGTGGGTCAGGAAGCGCCGCGCCGCCGTGATCGACGTCAGCGTGAAGCCGCCGCCGAACTCGTAGTCGGCCTGCACCGAGGCGCCATAGCTCTCGGAATCGGCGAAGACGTCGCCGTCGATGTTCTGCTTCAGGTTCCGCCGGCCGGGGACGATGCCCGCGCCCAGCTGCGACAGTTCGGTCGCCGACGGCGCCGGGCCCACCCGCATCAGCGTCCAGACGCAGCACTCAGCGTCGCGCTTCCAGTAGTCAGCCGTCGCCGTGAGGCGCAGCGCTTCGCTGGCGTCGAACTCCAGCTTGCCGCGCACCCCCCAGTCGTCACGGTTGTTGAGCTTGCGGCCGTCGAACAGGTTGTCGATGTAGCCGTCGCGCTTGTTGACGCGGGCCGAGACCAGCACCCGGGCGCGGTCGCTGATGGGGCCCGTGACGAGGCCGGTGAACCGGCGGTCGTCGTCGGGCGCGGCCCAGCTGGCCGAGGCTTCCACGTGGAACTCGTCGGACGGCCGCCGGGTGGTGACGCTGACCACCCCGGCCGAGGCGTTCTTGCCGAACAGCGTGCCCTGGGGCCCGCGCAGCACTTCCACGCGCTCGACGTCCGGCAGATCGGTGAGCGAGGCGCCCGACTGGCCCAGCACGACGCCGTCCAGCACGTAGGCCGTGCTGCCCTCGATCGATTCCGACGAGAAGCTGCTGGTGCCGATGCCGCGGACGAAGAAGCCGAAGCTGCGGGGGCCGGCGCTGTTGCTCATGGTCAGGCCGGGCACGAGGTTCTGCAGGTCGCTCACCTGGTTCAGCCGGAACGCCTGGAGCTGTTCGGCCGGCAGCACGACCACCGACAGCGGCACGTCCTGCAGCTTCTCCTCGCGCTTCTGGGCCGTGACGACGACCTCGTTGAGCTCGGCCGGCGCCGCCTCAGCCGCCCGCGCCGGCGCGGGCAGGCCGCTCAGCAAGGCCACGGCGGATGCGGCGGCCCAAAGCTCCTTGGATCCAAACCCTGACATCGGCGCACTCCCCTAATATCGATGATTATGAGATTTGTGGTGTTTTCGATCTATTTTTGCACTCGCGTCAACATACGATCTGAACGAAATGTCGAACGCAGAACATCGCCCCGCCCGCGTGGCGCTTCCGCCACAGGCAGGCGTGCGCCGCACCGCCTCGCGGCGGTGGGCGTCAGACCTCGATTTTCAGGGGTCCGCGGCTACGGCCCGCCGTCGACGCGCAGGATCGCGCCGGTGGTGAACGACGAAGCGGGGCTGGCCAGATAGAGCGCCGAGGTCACCACCTCTTCCGGGCGGCCGGGGCGGCCCAGGGCGTTGTTCGACTTTTCGCGCGCCTCTTCGGTCCAGGCCTTGGCGATGTCGGTCAGGAACGGCCCTGCCGAGATCGTGTTGACCCGCACCTCCGGCCCATACTCCCGGGCCATGGAGACCGTCATGGCGTTCAGCGCCGCCTTGGCGCCCGAGTATGGGATCACCGCCGGCAGGGGCATCAGGGCTCCGGTCGAGGAGATGTTGATGATCACCCCGCCGCCCGCCTGCTTCATCCGGTGCGCCACCTGGCTGGCGAGGCGGAACGGGCCCTTGAAGTTCAGGCCGAGCACGCTGTCGAACAGGCTCTCGGTCACCTCGTGGCTGGGGACGGCGGGCGACATGCCGGCGTTGTTGACCAGCACGTCGATGCGGCCGAACTCGGCGTAGACGGCCGCGATCAACCCGTCGATCTCATCCCACTTCGCGGCATGGACGGCATAGGCCATGGCGCGGCGGCCCAGCGCCCTCACCTCCTCCGCCACCGCCTCGCAGGCGTCCAGCTTGCGGCTGGCGATGATCACGTCGGCGCCGTTACGGGCGAAGGCGCGGACCATCTGCAGGCCCAGCCCCCGGCTGCCGCCAGTGACCAGCACCACCTTGCCCGTCAGGTCGAACAGGTTCTCGGCCATGATCAGAACCGCTGGGCGCCGTCGAGCCGGATCGTTGTGCCGTTCAGGAAGTCGTTCTCGACGATCTGGGCGGCCAGCAGGGCGTACTCGTCGGGATCGCCCATCCGCTTCGGGTTCGGCACCATCGGGCCCCAGTGCGCCTGGGCCTGCTCGTCGGTCATCCGTGAGGAATAGGCCAGGGTCAGGAAGGTGCCGGGCGCGATGGCGACCGCGCGGATGCCCAGGGGGGCCAGGTCGCGGGCGATGGTCAGGGTCATCCCGATGATACCGCCCTTGGCCGCAGAATAGCCCGCCTGCCCCGGCTGGCCCTCGTAGCCGGCGATGGAGGCGGTGTTGATCACCACGCCGCGCTGGTTGGACGCCAGCGGCTCGTTGGCCGCCATGGCCTCGGCGGCTTGGCTGGTCACGGCAAAGGCGCTGTTCAGGTAGACGTTCACGGTGTGGGCGAACTGGAACAGCGGCAGGCGTTTGCCCTCGCGGTTCACCGTCCGCGCCGGGCCGGTCGAACCGGGCGCCGGCGGGCCGCCGTGCACAACCACCGCCGCGCGGAGGGGCGCGAGATCGACGGCCGTCTTCACGGCGTTGGCGATCGAGTCCTCGTCCAGGATGTCCGTGCGGACGAAGACCGAGCCGTTCCCCAGCTCCTTCGCCAGAGCCTGGCCGCGCTCCTCGTGCACGTCGGCGATGACCACCTTGGCGCCCCGCTGGGCGAGCCGGCGCGCCGTAGCGCTGCCGAAGCCGCCGGCGCCGCCGGTCACCAGGGCCGAAGCGTTCGTGAGATCCACCATCCCGTCGTCCTCCCGCAGGGCGTTTCTTGTGCCTTGTCGAGTACGCTAGGAGGCTCGCCGTAGGGTCAGTCTAGGCGCCGTCGACCTGGGCGACGAGGCGATCCAGCCCCTCCTCCGTCCCCTCGCGCCGCTGCTTGAGGTCGAAGTGGCCGTCGAGGTAGGCGAGCTGCTCGGTGAGCACCAGCCGCGTACCCGCCCCGTCGGCATGGAACTCGGCCGTGACCAGCGAGGCCGACAGGCTCCGGCCGCCCGCCACCATGGTGTAGGCGAAGAGGATCCGGGCGTCGGGCACGATCTCCAGGAACACCTTGTCCACCGTCTGCTCGCGCCCGTCGGGCAGGATAGCGCGGTGGATCTCGCGGCCGCCGACGCGGACGTCGATCGTGTACTCCATCGTGCCCACCTCGGCGTGGCAGTCGTTCCAGCGGCGCTTGGCGTCGGGATCGACCCAGGCGTGGAAAACGCGCGCCGGCGAGGCCTTGAAGCGCCGTTCCAGGACGAAGCTCGTATGCTGGGCCGAGCGCGTCATGCGTCGCCTCCGTCCAGGAACCGCTCCAGCCGGTCGAACTGCCGGCCCCACTGCGCCTTGCGCTCGGCCACCCAATGCTCCAGCCCGCTGAACGCCTCGGGCGCGAGGCTGTAGGTGCGCACGCGCCCCAGCTTCTGCGAGCGGACGACGCCGCCCGCTTCAAGCACCGCGAGGTGCTTCAGCGCCGACGGCAGGGCGATGGCCAGCGGCCGGGCCAGCTCCGACACCGAGGCGGGGCCGCTGCTGAGCTGGTCGATCATGGCGCGCCGGCCGCCGTCGGCGAGTGCGACGAACAGCCGGTCGAGGCCCGCCGCGGCCGGGTCAGCCCGCATCGGCCAGCTCTCCGCGGAACCGCGCCGGCAGCTTCTCGGCCAGCGGGTAGAAGTGGAAGACCGGTCTCGCCTCGACGATCACGCGGGCCACCGAAGGCCGGGCCATCAGCCGCTCGAAATAGGCGGCGAGCTTCGCGTGCTCCGGGCCGAACGGCCGGATGGTGGCGGCGTAGAACAGCGATGGGGCGGCGGCGCAGTCGGCGATGCTGAAGGCCTCGCCGGCCGCCCAGGTACGGTCGCCGAACTGGCTCTCGATCAGGTCGTAGCCCTGTTTCAGCCCCTCGAAGTTCTCGGCCTGGGCCCGCGGGTCGCGTTCGGCCTCGGGCCGCAGCAGCTGGCCGATGTAGCGCTCCATCGGCCCCATGACGTAGTTGTCGAACAGGCGGTCCCAGAGCCGCGCCTCCAGCCGCGCCACGGGTTCGGCCGGCAGCAGGGCGACCTTCCCCGGATGGCGGGCGTCCAGGTGCTCGATCTGGATCGAGGTCTCGGGGACGGCGCGGCCGTCGTCCACCAGCAGCGGGATCTTGGCCGTGGGCCAGAGCTTCGCGTAGGCGGCGCGCTCGTCCGGGTCGCCCAGGTTGACCATCTTCGCCTCGAACGGCGCGCCGTTCTCATAGAGGGCGATCAGCACCTTCCAGCAGAAGGACGACAGGGGATGCGAATAGAGGGTCAGGGCCACGACGCGCCTCGATGGTTTCCACTTTGGCTAAGTGTCACCATCGCAGCGCACGGCGCAAGGAAAACTTTCCGCCCGAGCTAAGTTTTCTACGACGCCCGCTTCACCACCAGCGACTTGCCGGCGTAGGCCTTGATGTCGACGTTCCCGACCTTCTGCGTCTTGCGGCCCGTGGCGCTCATGAACGTCACCTCGACGGTGACCTTCGAGGCGCCCGGCAGGCCGAAGTGGACCGGTGTCGCGCCCAGGGCGCCGTAGCCGCCGCCGGTGGAGACCTGGCCCGTGCCCAGCAGTTTGCCGCCGGCGCCGTAGACGCGGACCTCCGCACCCTGCTGGGTGAAGTGACCCTTGGCGTCGAGGACCGTCACCTGCAGGCTCTGCCGCGCCGCGGCCTTCGGCAGCAGGTTGCGGAACACGAAGTGGCCGCCCACCGGGCTGTAGCCGCGGGTGATCGACAGGTCGACGGCGCCGTCATTGTCGTAGTCGACCCAGGTCACGCCATGGTCGCCGGCGTCCAGCGGACCGCCCGCCTTCAGGACGTTCACGAAGCCCTTGCCGCCCTCGTTGTGGAACAGGGCGTCCTTCGGCGTCTGCTGGTTCGGCGGCCCCTCGTAAGACATCACCGACAGGTCGAGCCAGCCATCGTTGTCGTAGTCGCCCCAGGCGGCGCCCACCGCATGGTTCTCGACGCCCACGCCCATGGCTGCGGCGACGTTGACGAAGCCGCCCTTCCCGTCGCCCTTCCACAGGGTGTTGTGGCCGTAGTTCGGGACGAAGATGTCCAGGTTGCCGTCGTTGTCGTAGTCGCCCACGGCGCAGCCGACCCCGCCGTCGTCGGCGGCGCGGGCGGGCTGGTCCATGCCCAGCTGCGGCGCCACATCGACGAAGGCGCTGCCGTCGTTGCGATACATGCTGTCGGCCTTGCCCGACTGGTTGGCCAGGAACAGGTCCAGGTCGCCGTCCTTGTCGAAGTCCAGCCAGCAGGCGCCGACCGTCGAGCGGAACACGGTCGGGCCGCCGTCGGCGAAGACCTGCACGAACTTGCCGCCGTCGTTGCGGAGCAGCTTGTTCGGCCCCATCCGGTTCGTGGCGTAGAGGTCCAGATCGCCGTCGTTGTCGTAGTCGATCCAGTTGTTCTGGCGCGACGAGCGGCCCGGCAGGGTCAGGCCGACGTCCGGCGCCACGTCGACGAACCTCTTGCCGCCGACGTTGTGGAACAGGGCGCTCAGCTTGTCCGTCTGCGTCGCGCCGGCCATCAGGTCGACCCAGCCGTCGCCGTCGTAGTCGCCCCAGTCCAGGGCACGGAACTCGTGGCCGGCGGTCGGCAGGCCCATGGCGCCGCCGACACTGGTCAGCACGCCCTTGTTGTTCCTGTAGAGGCGGACCTCGCCGCTCTTCAGCGAGACGGCCAGATCCAGGTCGCCGTCGTTGTCGAAGTCTGCCCAGGCGTTGGACAGCGAGCCCGGCATGGCCAGCATGTCGCGCTGAACCGGCGCGAACGCCGGTTCGGCCGGCGCGGCGGCGATCAGCATCAGGGCGGCGCCCGCGAGCACCGCGGCCTTCGTGCGACGGGGCATGCTCATCTCCTCGAACTCAATAGGCGACGCGTTCTTCCACGTGCTGTTCCACCTCGGCGCGGGTGGTCCATAGCGTGCGGAAGGTCTTCTTGGACAGCTGCTCCAGCTGGTCCGAGCGGTGGGGCGACCCGGGCTGGGTCGAGTTGCCATAGCTCATCAGGCCCTTGGCCTTGATGGGCGTCGAGAACTCCACCATCGACATCCAGGTCTCGCCGTGGACCGGGGTGCGCACGCCGTCCTTCAGGGGGCTCCAGGTGATCACGTGGAAGACGCCGGTGTTGCCGAACCCGCCGTTGCCGGGCAGATTCACCTTGCCCAGGGCGAAGCGCGAGACCTCGCCGAACGGCCGGTCGATGGCGCCGTAGCTGGCCTTGGCCTCCTGGGCGGCGACCTTCAGCATGGCCACGGCCGCGGCAGGGTCCTTCAGACCCACGGGGGTGTCGATCGGCTTCGCGGGATCCCAGCGGACGCGGTAGTTGGCGTCGCTGATGTAGTTCGGCCCGGCGAACTTGCGTGCCCAGGCCTCGAACAGCAGCGCCCCCTTGGCGTCGGCGTTCACCGTGCGATCCCATGCCTTCAGCACCGCGGCGGCCTCGGCGACCTCGGGATCGGTGCTCTGCGCGGCGGCGGCCAGCAGCTCGTCCAGCACTCGGTCGGTCATCAGCACGTGGCTGGTCAGCTTGCGCTCGATGAAGTCCTCGAAGCTGATCTTCGCCGGGTCGGCCATCAGGTGCGACGACTGCTGGGCGCGCAGCGACATCGGCCCGTTGTTGGCGAGGTAGGCCGGATAGTCCTTGAACTGCATCGTCTGCGGATAGGTCGCCACCCACGGCGGGTCGTTGGTGTTCTGGACGTAGCCGCTGGGCGGATCGATGACCTTGGGCAGGTCCTCGTAGGGATGGACCTCGGTCGATACCTCGGCCGACTTGTCGCCCGGAACCAGGCCGCCCCACTTGGCGACGTTGCCGTCGGCGTGCTTGGGGACGATGCCGTTCCAGAGGTACTGGATGTGCCCTTCCTTGTCGCCGTAGACGATGTTGAAGGACGGCACCTGCAGGCGCTTCATGATCGCCTGGTACTCGGCGAAGCTCTTCGCCTTGCCCATGTCCCAGTACTGGCGCACCCCGCCGGGCCGATCGAGACCGGCGACGCGGACGGCCACGGTCTTGCCGTCCATGCGGGTGAACACCGGGCCGTGGACCGACGAACGGAGCTCCAGCGTCTCGGTCTTCAGCGAGCCGTCGGGCTGCTTGACCTTGAAGGTCGTGGTCCTGGTCGTGAACGGCAGGACCTTGCCGTCGTAGACGTAGCCGCCGTCGGCCAGCTTCAGCTCGTAGTTCACCGCGCCCGGCGCGCCGTTGACCGTGTTGGTGAAGCCCATCCGGTCGTTGAACATGAAGCGCAGCACCGGCAGGCCCACCTGGGTCGCACCGTACATCTTGAAGCCCGGCCCGTTCAGGTCGGCCTCGAAATAGGTGAGCTGGCTGGGCGCCCAGGGCAGGTGCGGGTTGGCCAGCAGCATGGTGTTCCCGCTGGCCGACTTCTTCGGCATCACCGCCCAGGCATTGGAGCCCGCCGCGTCGTTGCCGCCCATCGTGCGGGCCTGGGGTGCGACGTAGACGTAGTTCATCAGCCGGTGGGCGTGGGCCATCACGTCCACGCCGCTGATCGGGAAGACCTGCAGCACCGACGGGTCCAGCTTCTCGGGATGAGCCTTGGCGTAGGCGTTCATCCCCGCGGCGAAGGCGTCGAGGTTGGCGCGGAAGCTGGCGGGCTCCTTGGCGTACCACTCCTTGGCGCGCTCATAGATGCCGTTGCCGATCACCCACTTGTCGGACTCGATCTCGGCCGGGCCCCAGTACTCGGCGGCGCGGCCGCGGGCCTGGCCGTAAAGCTTGACCACCACGTTGCCGTGGTTCTGGGCCGTGGCGTAGCCGAAGCCGTAGAAGACCGAGGCCTCGTCCTTCCCGTAGACGTGCGGCACGCCGTAGGTGTCGAACAGGATCTCGCCCTTCACCGGCGGCGAGGCCGCCTGCGCGGGCGCCGCGAGAAGCCCCGCCGCCAGACCGGCGGCGACCATCAGATTCCTGGCCAGATACACGGCGTGCCTCCCCTACGCGGTCGCAGTCCTCAGAAGTTGTACTGAACCCGGGCGTACCAGGAGCCGCCGGTGAACCCGAACGGCGAGGTGCCGGGGAACTGGCCGCTGCCGGTGGCGGCGTTGTAGAGGCCGTTCTTGTCCGGATACTCGTTGAACAGGTTGTTCGCGCCGGCGGCCACGGTCACGTTGTCCAGGACCTTGTAGCTGACCTCGAGGTCCGTGATCCATTTGGCGCCGAAGCTGCGGTCGTTGATCGGCAGGTCGGCGATCACCGTGTACTTGCCGTAGCGCGTGGACCGCAGGTTCACGTTCAGCTTGTTCCAGTCCCAGTTCAGGCCCAGCGCCACCTTGCTCTTGGGGAACGAGGTGGTGAGGAAGCCCTGGCTGCCGCGCGCGAACAGCACGAAGCCCGCGCCCAGGGCGGTCAGTTCGGGTGGGTTGGGGATGATGTGGGTGATCTTGGTCTTGCCGTAGTTGAAGCCGGCATTGGCCCGCAACTTGCCCCAGTCGCCCAGGTCGTAGCGGTAGGTGGCCACGACATCGATGCCGCGCGTCCGGGTGTCGATGGCGTTGGTGTAGTACTGGGCCGAAAGGTCGCCCGACAGGCCCTTCGAGATCAGGATGTTACTGACCGCGGTCCCCGTCAGGGTGCTGGTGATGGCGATCCGGTCTTCGACCTTGATCTGATAGCCGTCGATAGTGATGTCGAGGCCCGAGACGGGCTGCAGCGTGACGCCGCCGCTGATGTTCTCGGACTTCTCCGGCGTCAGCGGCTCGGCGCCCAGCGCGATGGCTTCGGGCGCGCTGACCGGCAGCGTCTTGATCAGCAGGAGCTGGTTCGGCACGCCATTGACGGTCCGGAACTGGCTGGAGGTGGCGGCGTAGTGCTGCTGGGCCAGGCCCGGCGCGCGGAAGCCGTTGCTGACGGCGCCGCGGATCGACAGCCAGTCGGTCAGCTCGTAGCGGCCGGTCAGCTTGCCGGTCAGGGTGTCGCCCGAGGAGTCGCTGTAGTCCTCGTAGCGGACGGCCGCGCCGATGAAGAGCTTCTCGGTCGCGTCCCAGCCCAGTTCGCCATAGAGCGCCTTGGAGTCGCGGTGGCTCTTGCTGGCGTCGGCCGGACGGAAGCCCGGGGTCGCCTGGGCGCCGGTCTGCGGCGCCACACCGGCGAACGGCTGGCCGGCCGGCGCGCGGTAGAGGCCCTCGGCGTAGCTGGCGGGTTCGCCGGCCAGGATCTGGTAGCCCTCGCGCCGGTACTGGGCGCCGAACGACACCTGCAGCTGCGAGCCGCCCAGGTCGAAGCCGCGCGTCACGTCGAGGTTGCTGGTCAGTTCGTCGGACTTCAGCGTGCCGACGTAGAACACCTTCGGGCTGGCCGGGCCGAGGCTGGCGTTCTCGGTGTTCGAGGTGTGCAGCACGGCCTTGTTCTTGCCGTAGCCGGTGGAGAGGTCCCAGGACCAGCCGCCCAGGTCGCCCTTCATGCCGCCCGTGAACTCGTAGTCGTCCTCGTTGACCACCTCGTTCGGCCGGTAGCCCAGCGGATAGAGGGCGGGCGTCGTGTTGACGTTGTTGGGCGTGCGGTAGGTGAACGGCAGGTCGGACTCGCGCTTGGCGTAGGTGCCGAAGCCGTAGACCGAGATCTCGCCGAAGTCGTAACCGGCGTTGACGCCGAACAGGGTGTTGGTCTGGGGCAGCTGGCCGAAGTTCTTGGTCACCAGTCGGTCGATCGTGGCCTCGCGCGGATCGCGAGCGCCGCCGACCAGCGGGAAGAGCTGGACGCTGGGATCGATCGGATAGGCGCGGTTCGAGAGCCGCTGGTCCTTGTGGTTCACCGAGACGTTCACGAAGCCGGTCTCGCCGAACGTGAAGCCCTTGTTGAAGGCGTACTGCGTGAGGTCGCCGTCGCGGCGGTCGAAGTTCAGGCCGTAGGTCGCGCTGAGCTGGCCGGCGTCGGTGTCGCCCTTCAGGATGATGTTGATGACCCCGGCGATGGCGTCCGAGCCGTACTGGGCGGCCGCACCGTCGCGCAGCACTTCGATCCGTTCGATCGAGGCCGTCGGGATCATGTCCAGGTCGGCCGGGACCGAGCCGTTGTAGAGCGACGACACCGCGTTGATCAGCGAGGTCTTGTGCCGTCGCTTGCCGTTGACCAGCACCAGCGTCTGGTCGGGGTTCAGGCCGCGCAGGCCGCCGGTGGCGATGATCGTCGAGGTGCCGCCGCCGGCGCGGAACGGCAGGTTGAACGACGGCGCCAGGGTCTGCAGCGCCTGGAAGACGCCGGCGCGGCCGGACTTCTCCAGGTCGCTCGAGCTGAAGGCGTCGATCGGCGTCGGGCTCTCCATCACGGTGCGCGCAACGCCGCGCACGCCGGTGACCACCACGGCCTCCAGGTCCTGCACTTCGGCCGCGGCAGGGGCCGCCCCGCCGCCGCCCTGGTCCTGGGTCGTGACGGCGGCGGTGGCGGCGTAGACCGGTCCGGCGGACGCGGTCTTGATCAACCCTGCCGGGGGAGCGGAGGCCGCCAGGGCGATCAGGTCCTTCTGCGCCATCGCCACGCGCAGCGGCGAGCCGGCGATGATCTGGTCCAGCGCCGCGCGGGTCGGCATGCGGCCGCGGACGGCCGGCGAGCTCAGGCCTGAGACGCGGTCGTAGGGATAGAGCAGCCGCACGCCCGACTGGGCGGAGAGCGCGTTCAGCGCCCCCTGCATCGGCTGTGCGTCGATGTCGAAGTTCGTCACCTCGGCAGCGGCGGCCGGCGCAGCGGCCAGGGCGGCGGCGATCGCGATCGGCGACGCCCAGACGAGATGATTGTAGTTCCGCGGCATGTAGCAAAGCCCCCAGTGCGACGCCCTTGCCTGATGGAACGGGCCACGTTCACGGCACCGCCATGCCGGCGCCGAAAAATTTGAGGCTACGGTTTCTCGACCAGCAGGACGCCGCCGTCCGTCGTCGCGATGGCCTCGATCGGGAAGCTGCTGGTGAGCGCGGTCAGGAACCTGTCGGCCTCGTCGACCTCGAAGCGCCCGCCGATGCGCAGCGACTCCAGCCGCGCGTCGCCGATGACGATGGGCTGGCGGCGGTAGCGGTTGAACTCCCCCACCACTTGGGCCAGCGACTCGCCGTCGAACTCCAGAACGCCCTCCTGCCAGGCGGTGCGCTGGCGCAGGTGCTGGTCGTCCAGCGCGGTCGGCGCCACGGCGCCGGAGCGCACCACCGCCCCGCCGCCGGCGACGATCTTCGCCGCCGACGCCTGGGCCACGCCCGCCTCGCCGGCGACGACCGCCACGACGCCCTGGGTGACGGTCAGCTCCACCACGTCGGACCTGACCCGGACGTTGAAGGCGGTGCCCAGCGCGCGGAACCGCGCCGCGCCGGCGTCGACCAGGAAGGGCTTGCTGGCGTCGTGCGCAACTTCGAACAGCGCCTCGCCCCGCACCAGGCGCACCCGGCGTTCATGGGCCGTGAAAGCGACCTCCACGGTCGACGCCGTGTTGAGCGTAACCTTCGAACCGTCCTGCAGCGCCACCACGCGGCGCTCGCCGATGCCCGTGCGGTAGAGGGCGACATTGTCCAGCAACCGCCAGCCGACCGTGGCGGCGACGGCCGCGCTGGCCGCGGCCATGGCGCCGAACATCATGCTCCGCCGGCTGGACGCCCGGGCGACGGCCGGCGCGGGCGGCTCCCGCCCCACGGGCGTGTCCAGCTCCAGGGGCGGCGGGGCGGCGCGCAGGCGCTCGGAGGCGTCCCAGGCGGCCTCCATTCGGGCGAAGGCCACGGCGTGGCGGGGGTCGGCGCCGACCCAGGCGTAGATTTCCTGCCGCTCCGCGGGGCTGACCCCGGACGCGAGTCTAGCGACGTAGGCGGCCGCCTGGTCGTCGATCGCGCTCCGGTCGCAACTCTTGGGGGGCGGCTCGCCCAAACTCTTGATCCTCACGTTCCGCCCGCGCCTGAGCCACGAGCTTCAGCGCCTTGGCAAGATGCTTCTCGACCGTTGAAACGGACAAGCCCATCTGTCCCGCTATGGTGGCAGGCGAAAGATCGTGCACGCGACGCAGCAGAAAGACCTTACGCGGCTGCGCGGGCATGCGGTCGACCAGCGCCTGGAGCCACCGCAGCTCGTCCCGCGCCTGGATCTGGCGTTCGACGGCCGCGTCGTCCGAGCGCAGGACATCGAGGTCGGCCACGAAGTCCAGCGACACGATGGTCTCGCGGCGCAGGGCGTCGATCAGCAGGTTGCGCGCGATCGTGAGGAGATAGGCGCGGCCGGCGGTGACGCGCGCGAAGTCCTGGGCCTGATAGGCGCGCGCCAGCGCCTCGGCCACGAGGTTGTCCACGTCGAAGCCCGGCGGGCAGATGCGCTTCAGCCGCGCCCGCGCCGCCGCCTCGTGCGGCAGCACCACGGCCTTGAACCATTCCAGTCGAACGAGAAGCTCGCTCATCCCGCGCCCCCCGGCGGTCGACACGACACCAATGTGACAGTCGGCGCACGGTTGGGCGACCGCGTCCAGTCCCTCCGTAAGGTGAGGGGCGAGCCGGGCGGCGCGGCGCACAATGGACGGGCGCGATGGCGGAAAGTGGGGCGCCCGCCCGTTTAGGAGCAGCAAGCAAAGCGTATTTCGGGGAGATGCAGGTGTCGGGATCGTTGCCGGGGCGCAGTCGCCTGAAGTCCATCGTGGGCGGCTCCACCGGCAATCTGGTCGAGTGGTACGACTGGTACGTCTATTCGGCCTTCACGCTCTACTTCGCCCCGGCCTTCTTCCCGTCCGACGACCCGACCGCCCAGCTCTTGAGCGCCGCGGCGGTGTTCGCGGTGGGCTTCATCGTGCGGCCGCTGGGCGCGTGGATCATGGGGGTCTACGCCGACCGGCGTGGGCGCAAGGCAGGCCTGACCTTGTCGGTCACCCTGATGTGCCTGGGATCGCTGCTCATAGCGATCTCGCCGACCTATGCGCAGGCGGGCGCCGGCGCGCCGCTGATCCTGCTGTTCGCGCGCCTCCTGCAGGGCCTATCGGTCGGCGGCGAGTACGGCGCCTCCGCCACCTACCTTTCCGAGATGGCCGGGCGCGACCGGCGAGGCTTCTTCTCCAGCTTCCAATACGTGACTCTGATCTCGGGCCAGCTGCTGGCGCTGTGCGTCTTGCTGGTGCTGCAAGCGACCCTGCCCGCGGCCGAGCTGGAAGGCTGGGGCTGGCGCATCCCCTTCGCCATCGGCGGCCTCCTGGCCATCGCGGTCTTCTACATCCGCCGCGGCCTGGTCGAGACCGAGAGCTTCACCAACGTGAAGGCCACCGCCAGCATGGGCTCCAGCGGTTGGATCCTCTTCCGCCACTATCCGCGCCAGGCCCTGCTGGTCATCGCGCTCACCGCGGGCGGCACCTTGGCCTTCTACGCCTACTCGACCTACATGCAGAAGTTCCTGGTCAACACGTCGGGCTTCAGCCGCGAGGCGGCCACCGAGATCACTGCGGCGGCGCTCTTCGTCTTCATGCTGCTGCAGCCGCTGGCGGGCTGGATCTCGGACAAGATCGGCCGGCGCCCGCTGCTGATCGCCTTCGGATCCCTGGGCGCGCTGCTCACCTGGCCGATCTTCCGGCTGTTGGAGGACGCCAGCGACTCCTTCACGGCCTTCCTGCTGGCGCTGGGCGCGCTGGTGATCGTCACCGGCTACACAGCCATCAACGCGGTGGTGAAGGCGGAGCTCTTCCCCGCCCATATCCGCGCTCTGGGCGTCGCCTTGCCCTACGCGCTGGCCAACGCGATCTTCGGCGGGACAGCCGAGTACGTGGCGCTCTGGTTCAAGAGCGTCGGGCTGGAGCGCGGCTTCTACTGGTACGTGACCGCGATGATCGCGATCTCGCTCCTGGTCTACCTCCGCATGCCGGAGACACGGCGCACGAGCGAGATCGCCGAGGACTAGCTGAGCCCGCCGGCCGCCTGCCGGTCGCGGGCGTCGCCCAGCTGCGAGCCGCCGTCGCAGTCCAGGATCGTGCCGGTGACGTAGCGCGCCGAGTCGCTGACCAGGAACACCGCGCTCTCGGCCACCTCGCCCACCTCGCCGAAGCGGCGCAGCGGGATGCGGGCGCTGATCGCCTTGTCGGACTCCGGCGTCGGGCTCAGCCGCGCCATGCCCTCGGTGCCGGCGATCGGTCCGGGCGAGATGCCGTTCACCCGCACGCCCGCCGGACCCCACTCCATGGCCAGCACGCGGATCAGCTGGTTGATCCCGGCCTTCGCCGCGCAGACGTGGGCCTGCATCATCGAGGGGTTCACCGCCTGGCCCGCGGTGATAGCGATCAGCGAGGCGTTGTGCGCCAAGAGGTCGTAGCTGGCGCGGAAGACGTTGAAGGTGCCATTCAGGTCGATGTCGACCACGGTGCGGAACCCGTTCGCCGACATGCCCAGGGCCGGGGCCACGAAGTTGCCCGCCGCACCCGAGACCACGATGTCCAGCGGGCCGAGCTTCTCCTTGGCCTCCTCCAGCGCCGCCCGGATCTGGCCGTAGTCACGGACGTCGCAGGACAGGCCGATGGCGCCATGGCCGATCTCGGCCGCCGCGTTCACCGCCTTCTCCGGATTGCGCCCGGCCACCGCCACCTTGGCCCCCAGCTCGGCGTAGCGCCTGGCGATGCCCAGGTTGATTCCACTGGTGCCGCCGGCGACGAAGGCGGTCTTGCCCGCCAGCAGGTTGTCCTTGAAGGCGCTCATGTTTTCCTCGTTGCGCATCATCGTGGGCCGTTGACCCTTACGTTGTAAGCCAGCCGCCCTATCTCAGCGTCAGTCAACGGAGCGCGCCGCCTTACGGCAGTTTAATTCGACTCCGCAAAGCCACGCTTCGATAGTAGCAGTCATGACTGCTACTAATCCCACGGCAGCGCTGCTGGAGCTCGGGTTCACCGAGATCGAGGCCGTGTTGTTCTGCGAGCTGACCCGGCTGGGCCCGTCCACCGGCTATCGGCTGGCCAAGGCCGTGGGCAAGGCGTCGGCTAACACCTACCAGGCGCTGGAGACGCTCGCCCAGAAAGGCGCGGTCTTCGTCGACGAGGGCGAGAGCAAGACCTGGCGCGCCGCGCCGGCCGCCGAACTGATCGCCCAGCTCACTGCCCGCTTCGAGCAACGCAGCCAGGCCGCGCTCGCGGCGCTGGAGGAACTCAAGGCGCCCGAGGCCGAGGCGCGGCTCTATGCGCTGAAGACCCCCGACCAGGTGCTGGCCCGCGCCCGCGGCATGATCACCGCGGCAAAGGAGGTCCTGCTGTTCGACCTCTTCCCCGGCCCCTACGCGATGCTGGAGCCCGACCTCGCCCGCGCCCAGGCGGTCGGCGTGCGGGTGATGGGCCAGGTCTACGAGGCCGTCGACGGCTCGATCCCCAGCGTCCGCCAGCCGACCGCCCCGGCGCAGCTCGCGGCATGGCCGGGGCTGCAGGTGACCATCATCGCCGACGGCCGCGAGCATCTTGTGGCGCTCCTCTCTCGCGACGGCCAGCAATGTCGGCGCGGCGTGTGGAGCGACAGCGCCTACCTCGCCTGCCTCTACCACAGCGGCCTCGCCGCCGAGATCATGGTCGGCGCCCAGAAACTCGGCCAGGCCCTGCCCTTCGACCCCTCGCTGTTCGGCTCGCGACCTCCAGGCCTCGACGCCCTGACCAGCTCGACCTCCGGAGACTAGAGATGAAGCCCCTCTTCGCCGCCGCGGCCGCCGTCCTGGCGCTGGCCGCGCCCGCCGTCGCGTCCGCCGATCCGACCCAGGACGCGGTCGCCCGCTACGTCGCCTGGCGCGGCGGCCCGGCCTTCGAGAAGGCCACCGGCCTCCTGCTTCGCGGAACCACCGACAACGGCCGCTTCCAGGGCGTCATCGAGCGCCGCGTCGATCCCGGCCGGTCCATGGAGCGGATCACCCAGGGCTCGGCCGTCATCCACCGCGCGTTCATCGGCAAGGACGGCTGGGCGGTCACCCTCAGCGGCCAGGTCGAGGACGCGGGCGAGGCGGCCGCCGACGAAGCCGCGCGCCGGCGGGCCACCACCTTCGACGACGCCCTGCACGGGCAGAAGGCCAAGGTTTCGCTCGAGGCCGACGAGACCTTCGACGGCAAGGCCGTGCAGGTCCTGCGGGTCGTCTTCGACGCGCGCAGCCGCTACGAACTGCTGCTGGATCCCGCCACCGGCGCGCTTGTCGCCGACCGCACCACTGAGGAAGGCGCCACCACCGTCGCCCGCTTCGACGACTGGCGGATGGTGGAAGGCGTGCGCATGCCGTTCCGCCAGGTCCAGAGCACGGAGGGCGGCCCGACGACCACCATCGCCCTCACCGAGGTCGACATCGATCCGGCGGCGGCCCCTGCCGCCTACAAGCGGCCGGCTTCGCGCAAGCTCTATACCTTCCCCGAGGGCCGGGCGCACACCGACCCGCTGGCCTTCGAGCTGTTCGCCGGCACGCGCATCAACATCCCCGCCACGGTCAACGGCGCCGCCACCCACGTGATGCTCGACAGCGGCGCGGAGACGACGGTCCTGGACAAGGCCTATGCCGAGAGCCTCGGCATCAAGCCGACCGCCATCGTCGACGCCGTCGGCACCGGCGGCCGCGACATCGCCGAGCTGGCCAGCGGCGTGACTATCAAGGTTGGCGACGTGGAGCTGCGCGACATGACCGTGGCGCTGCTCGACCTGAAGCCGATCGCCGCCGCCATCGGCCGCCCCCTGCCCGTCGTGCTGGGCAAGGAGGTGCTGAACGCCTTGACCGTCCAGCTCGACTTCGCCGGCAAGACCATCACCTTCCACGACCCCGCCCGTTACAAGCCGGAGCCCGGCGCCGTCGCGGTCCCGGTGACGAACGTCTCGGGCCTCCACGCCATCCCAGCCTCGATCGAGGGCGGCAAGCCGGTGCTGATGGACTTCGACCTGGGCAACGGCCAGCCCCTGCTGGTCTTCCCGACCTACTGGAAGCCGAACGGCATGCTGGCCAACCGGCCGACCTCCAAGGGCCTGTCGGGCGCCGTCGGCGGCATCCGCCCGCGAAACGTGGCGACCGTGAAGAGCCTGACCATCGCCGGCGTCACCCTGCACGACATCCCGGCGGTCTTCGGCGACGAGGACAACAGCGCGTTCAATGTCGGCCACACCTCGGGCAACATCGGCATGCCGATCCTGGGCCGCTTCGAGCTGACCACTGACTACGCGCGGGGCCGGATCCTGCTGAAGCCCCGGCCGGACGCGGTCGCCGCACCCTTCCCGAAGGATCGCTCCGGCCTCCTGACCCGCGTCGCCAACGGCGTGGCCACCCTGGGCTTGGTGGCGCCGGGTTCCCCGGCTGAAGCGGCGGGCCTGAAGGCCGGCCAGCAGATCACCGCGGTGAACGGCAAGCCGATCGCCGAACTGGGCGTCGCGGGCCTGACCGAGCTGCGCACCGGCGCCGCCGGCGGCGTGCTCAAGGTCACGCTCTCGACCGGCGAGACCGTCGAACTGGTCCGCAAGGACTACTACTGAGGCCTCAAGTTCCCACGGCCGGCCGCGGCGGCTAAGCTCGCCCGGTCGTGGGATCGATGGGGAGGATCGCATGCCCGGCGTCCGCGTTTTCGCCCGCTGGGCCGCCGTCGTGCTGGCGGTGCTCGCGACCCTGGCCCTGGCGCTCGCAATCGCCGCCTGGCTCTGGGCGCGCCCCGATAAGCCGGACGCGTTCTACACGCCGCCGCCAGGGGCGCAGACCGCGCCCGGCGTGCTGCTGCGGTCCGAGGCCTACACGCGCAGCGTCCCCGCCGGTGCGCAGGGCTGGCGCATCCTCTACGCGACGACCGACGCCGCCGGCCGGCCCACGGTCTCCAGCGCCCTCGTCCTGGCGCCTGCCAAGGCCGGACCTGCGCCGCTCCGCGTCGTGGCCTGGACCCACGGCACCACCGGCGTCGCCCCGGGCTGCGCGCCCTCGTTGTTCGCCCAACCGTTCGGCGGCGTGCCCGGGCTGCAGGCGACGCTGGCTGAGGGCTGGGCCGTGGTGGCGACCGACTATCCCGGTCTCGGAACCAAGGGTCCCCACCCCTATCTGATCGGCGTGGGCGAAGGCCGCGCGGCGCTGGACTCGATCCGCGCCGCCCGCCGCATCCCGGGCCTCCAGCTCGCGGACGGCGCAGTCGTGTGGGGCCATTCGCAGGGCGGCGGCGCGGCGCTTTGGACAGGCCTCGTGGCTCCCGGCTACGCCCCCGACGTCCGGATCGCCGGCGTCGCCGCCGCAGCGCCCGCCACAGATCTCACCTCGCTCATCGACCGGGTCCAGCACGCGCCGATCGGCCGGATCCTGTCGGCCTATGTCGTCGAAGCCTATGCCGCGGCCTATCCTGACGTGGAGCCGGGCGTCTATGTCCGCCCCTGGGTCCGGCCGCTGGCCCACGACATGGCCGGCCGCTGCCTGGGCGACCAGCGCGCGCTGTTCTCGGTGGCCGAGGCGATCGCGGCCCGCGGCACGATCTTCTCCGCCCCGCCGACCGAGGGCGCCCTGGGCCGCCGCCTGGCGCAGAACACCCCGCAAGGACGGCTCGAGGCGCCTACCCTGATCGGCCAGGGCCTGGCCGACGACCTGGTGTTCCCCGACATGCAGGACCGGTTCGTGGCGGCGTGGCGCGCCTCGGGGCAAACGGTCGATTACCGGGCCTACGCCGGCCGCGACCACATCTCGCTGGTGGCCCCCGACTCGCCGTTCACGTCGGAACTGCTCGCCTGGACGAAGGACCGCTTCGCCGACGCGCCGCGCTAGACGGCCTCGGCGCGCGCCTCGTCCTCGCCGGCCAGCACGTCGTTCATCGCCTCGATCAGGCCGGTCAGCGTCACCGGCTTCTCCAGATGGCGGTCGGCGCCGGCCGCAAGGCTCGCGGCCACATGCTCGGGCAGCGCGTTGGCGGTCAGCATGATTAGCGGCGTCGGCGCCTGGCCGGCCATCGCCTGGGTCTCGCGGATGCGGCGGGTGGCCTCCAGGCCGTCCATCACCGGCATCTGCATGTCCATCAGCACGATGTCGAACACGCCCGTGCCCAGGGCCATCAGCGCCTCGGCCCCGTTCTCGACGCTCACCACCTCGGCCAGGTCCTCCAGCATCAGCTCGATGACCTTGCGGTTGGTCGGATGGTCGTCGGCCAGCAGCACGCGCAGCGGCCGGTCGGGCGCCTCGGCGCAGGACGTCTCGTCCGCCTCCTCCTCCGCCTCGGCCGGGAGCAGCGGCAGGTCGAACCAGAAACTGGCCCCCTCGCCCTCGCGGCCCTCCGCGTCCAGCCCGCCGCCCATGAGCGCCGTCAGCTCGCGGCTGATGGTCATGCCCAGCCCCGTGCCGCCGAACCGCCGGGTGATCGAGCCGTCGGCCTGGTGGAAGCGGCCGAACAGCTGCTCCTTCATCTCGGGCTTGAAGCCGATACCGGTGTCGCGGACCGTCACCCGCACGCCGCCGTCCCGCGCCTCGGCCAGCACCGAGACCGAGCCACGCTCGGTGAACTTCACGGCGTTGGAGAGCAGGTTCAGCAGCACCTGCCGGATGCGGTAGGGGTCGCCGTGGAAGGCGCGGTCGACCTCGCCGGCCACCTCCACCTTCACCGCGACGCCCTTCTCGTCGGCCTGCAGCTTGGCCAGGGCCGCGGCCGTGCGCACCAGGTCGCCCAGGTGGAAGGTCGTGCTCTCGATGGCGATCCGGCCGGCCTCGATGCGCGCCACGTCCAGGATGTCGGACAGCAGCCGCTCCAGCGTCGCGCCGGACGAGGCGATGATCTGCACCAGCTCCTGCGCCCGCGGATCGAGGTCGGCGCGGGCCAGCATGTCGGCGCCGGCCACGATGCCGTTCAGCGGCGTGCGGATCTCGTGGCTCATGTTGGCCAGGAACTCGCTCTTGGCCCGGTTCGCCTGCTCGGCCTCGGCCAGGGCGCCGCGCAGGGCCGCGCCGGCGTCGCGCCGCTCGGTGACGTCCTCGCCCAGGGTCACGAGGTGCAGCGCCTGGTCCCCGTCGTAGGTGGCGAACTTCTTGGTGGTGAAGTAGCGCACGCCGGCGCGCGTCGTAATGGGCTCTTCTTCCGAGATGCGGGTCGTGCGCGAGGCGATGACCTCGGCGTCCTCCTCGGCGAAGCCCCTGGCCTCGTTGTGCGGGAAGAGCTGGTAGGCGTCCTTGCCCAGCGCCTCGGCGCCGGTGAGGCCGAACGCCTCCTCGGCGGCCGCATTGATCAGCACGTAGCGGCCGTCGCGGGCGCTCTTGGCCAGGATCGGATTGGGCAGCAGGCGCACCAGGGTCTCGAGGAACGCCTGGGATTCCATGGCGTCCGAGATGTCGCGCGACACGGCCAGCAGGTTGACCACCTGTCCGGCGCCGTCGCGCACCGGAGTCACCACCGTGTCCAGCCACAATCGGTTGCCGGTGTGCGACATGCAGACGCCGCGGAACCGCCCGACCTTGCCCGCCGCCGCCTCGGCGATGGCGTCCTGCATCGGCCCGCGGGACTCGGGCGGCCACAGCAGCGGCCACGAGCGGCCCCGCACACGATCCGCCGGCAGCTCGACCAGGGCCTCGCCCGCCGGGTTGATGTGGATGATCTCGCCGGAGAGCGACAGTACGCGTGCGCACTCCGGCCACGCGTCGAGCACGGCCGTCAGATCGACGGATCCGCCCAATGCCGGCGTCGCCTCGTCCGCCACCAGGATGCCCCCTGCCCCCGCAAGCGCCTGTTTAGGTTGCGATTGGGGCATGAAATTCTAAAGGCTTTGACAAGATTCCGCCGCCGCTCTGTCACAACCGGCGTGGCGCGGCATGACGTTACCCGCTTCGAGCGACTTTCGGGACGAGACGAACCCCTGCCCGCTAGGCGGGCTCGGTCAAGGTCGCCAGCACCGTGCGGGCCACCTGAGCCGTCTGGCTGCGCAGGTCCGGCACGGCCAGCGCCTCCCAGACGGCGGCGCGGGTCATCGGCCCGACCGCGAAGAGCCCGGGCGTCGGGCGGCCGTCCGCGCCTACGACGCGCAGGTCGTCGGTGATATCGAGCCCCAGGCCCAATGGATCGCGCCGCAGCAAGCCGCCACGGCGCAGCTCGGCGAGCAGGCCGGACACTGCCGTCGCCGGATCGCCGCGCGGGCCGGTGCAGTTCACGACGAGGTCGAAGCGCCAGTCGTGCGCCTTGGCCTCGCCCCGGCCGCGGATGCGCGCGTGGAAAGCTTCGCCGTCCCGCGTCAGCTGTTCCAGCTTCCCGGCCGCGACCGTCAGCTCGCCGTCCGCGGCCAGCGCCGAGACCCTCGCCGCCACGGTGGGCGCCATCCGGTGCCGGTGGACATCCCACCAGGGCCGCGCGTGGCGCAGGAACCGGCGGCGCTCCGCAGCGGGCCAGTTCCGCCACACGCCCACGGTCATGGGGCGGATCGAGTCGACCGCCTCGCGCCAGCCGACCGCGCGGGCATGGTCGCGGAGCGTCCGGAGCGCTGCGCTGGCGGTCTCGAACCCACCGCGCGGAGCCAACGCGGGTCCCACCGCCCCGTGCGCCCGCGAGATCAGCCCGTGGCGCGACACGGCCAGCAGCCGCCGCCCTGACCCCGCCAGGCTGAGCGCCACGTCCACCATGGTCAGGCCCGACCCCAGCAGCAGCACGTGGCCCCCCGGCGCGGTCTGGGGATCCAGCCGCCAGGGTTCAGCCACGTAGTTCGGCGCCTCGGCCACCGTGTCGTCGGCGCCGGGCAGGGGCGCGGGCGGCAGCAGGCCCACCGCCAACACGCAGGCATCGGCCTCGAAGCCGCGGCCCAGGGCCAGTTCCACCCGCCAGCGCCCTTGCCTCGGCGTCAGGGCCACCGCCTCGTCCGCCTCCAACAGCAGCCGGCCCGCGGCGCAGGGATCGACGATCTCGTCGCGCAGGAGCGACTGCAGGTAGTCACCGTAGCGCGCGCGGCTGACGAAGGCGTCCGGTCCGGCCGCCTCGCCCTCGGCGCGCAGCCATTCGACGAAATGCCCCGGCCGGTCCGGGAAGGCGCTCATATTGGCGGCGCGCACGTTCAGCAGATGGTCGGCCTGCGACGCGGCGTAGGCCCGACCCCGCCCGAACCTCGGCGCGCGCTCGACCAGCCGCACGACCAGGTGAGGATCGCCCTGCAGCAGGTGGATGGCGGTCAGCAGGCCGCTGAACCCGCCGCCGATCACCGCGACGGTGCGGCGGGCTGGAGCGCTGATGTCGGTTCGCGGAGCCATCCGGCCTTATGTCTACAAGATCAGTGGGAATTCAACTCATGGCGCGTGATGAAACCCGATCCGCCGCGGCGGGTTGCACCGGCCTCACCGTGAAACCCAGGAGAACGACCATGCCTGCCAAGTCCGCCGCCCAGCAGAAGGCCGCTGGAGCCGCGCTCTCCGCCAAGCGCGGCGACACGCCCAAGAGCGAGCTCAAGGGCGCTTCGAAGTCGATGATGTCGATGTCGGAGAAGGAGCTCGAGAAGATGGCTCACACCAAGCGCAAGGGTAAGCCCGAGCACGTGAAGCACTAGGCTCCCGAGGGACTTGCACCCTTAGCCTGCTAACGGCCAAGGTCTCCGCAACCCGGACCGCCCCTTGAGTCCGGGAAGCGGGGATCGAGATGTCCAACCTCACGCGGCGCGGCTTCGGCGCGCTTTCGTTCGCTGCGCTGGCTGCCAAGGCAAAGGCCAAGGCGCCGGCCGTCAAGTCAGCATGGCCCGACGCCATTGAGACCGCGGCCTTGATCAAGGGCGGCAAGACTTCGGCGAGCGAGGTCGTGAAGGCCTCCATCGACAACGCCCTGAAGCTGCAGCCCAAGCTGAACTTCCTGGTCGCCTCCGATTTCGACCGGGCGATGGACAAGGCCAGCGCCGGCGGCCAGCCCGGCCCGTTCGCTGGCGTCCCGTTCCTGATCAAGGACCTGAACCCCTACGTCGGCCTGCCCACGCGCGAGGGCTCGCGCTCGCAGCTCGGCATGCCGCCGGCGACCCGGCAGCCGCCCTACATCGACAGCTTCGACAGGGCCGGCCTGATCGTCATCGGCAAGTCGGCCGCGCCGGAATACGGCTTCCTGCCCACCACCGAGCCCAGCGCCTTCGGGCCGACGCGCAATCCCTGGGACCCCAGCCGCTCCAGCGGCGGCTCGTCGGGCGGCGCCGCGGTCGCAGTGGCGGCCGGCGTGGTCCCGATCGCGCACGCCAACGACGGCGGTGGCTCAATCCGCATCCCGGCGTCATGTTGCGGCCTGTTCGGCCTGAAGCCGTCGCGCGGCCGGATGCTCGACACCCGCGCCGAGCGCGACATCACCCACCTCGCCGCCGATCACATCCTGAGCCGCAGCGTCCGCGACAGCGCGGTGATGTTCGCAGGCTCCGAGGACTCGGGCCCCGGCGGCCAGTACACGCCGGTCGGCCTCGTGACCGGCCCGCTGAAGCGCAAGCTGCGCGTTGGCTTGGTGATCGAGGGCGGGACAGGCAAGGCCCCGTCCCCCGAGGTGCGCGCCGCCACCGAGAGCTCCGCCAAACTCATGGAGAGCCTGGGCCACCACGTCACGCCGACCAAGTGGCCCATGGGGCCCGAGTTCATCGACGACTTCCTGCTGCTGTGGGCCTCGGGCGCAGCCCAGATCGCCGACGCCATCGCCAAGGCCACCGGCAAGCCGGCGGGTCCCGACATGCTGGAGGCCTTCAGCCTGGGCATGGCGCAGATGGCCGCGAAGGCGCCGAAGGACGCCCTGCCCAAGGCGATCGGCCGGCTGAACGCCGCCGCCAAGGCCTATGACGAATGGTTCGTCACCAACCGCTTCGACGTGATCGTCTCCCCGGTGCTGGCCTGGGCGCCGCCGAAGCTGGGCGAGGTCGGGCCCGACGTGCCGTTCGACACCCTGGTCCAGCGGCTGATCGAGTACGTGGGCTACACCACCATCCACAACGTGGCCGGCGCCCCGTCCATGGGCGTCCCGCTGAACTGGACCGACGGCGGTCTGCCGGTCGGAACCCAGTTCGCTGCACGGCCGGGCCAGGAGGCGCTGCTGTTCCAGCTCGCCTACCAGCTCGAAGCCGCCCGCCCCTGGGCCGACAAGGCCCCGCCGGTGAGGGCCTAGATCGCCCCCATCGCCGTCCACATGGCCATGGCCAGGCCCAGGGCGCGCATGTCGCCCTGGGTGGTCGGGGCCATCTTGTTCATGACGTAGGCGAAGGTCGTGCGGGCATCCATGTCGATGAGGATCAGCGAGCCGCCGTAGCCGCCCCAGTAGATCGAATTCGGGTTCGGGAACGGCATCACGCCCGGCAGCCCGAAGCCCATGCCGAACCGCGCTGGCAGGCCCAGCACCAGGTCCGGCCCCTCGATCTGCAGCTCCAGCGCCTTGCGGCAGCCGGCCTCGGACATGAAGCGCTTGCCCTTGGCGACGCCGCCGTTGGCCAGGATGGCGTGGATCTCGGCCACCGAGCGGGCGTTGCCCGTGCCGCCCGCCGCCGGGATCTCGGCCCCGCGCCAGCCGCGCGTCTTCGTCGCCGAGACGTCGATGCCGGGGTTGTCCCACATGTTGACCATCAGCTCGCTGGCGTTCGGGTCGCGCGGACCCGGCGGTGGCGGGATCAGCTCGGCGACGCGGGCGTCCTCCGATGCCGGCAGGCCGATCCAGAAGTCGGCGCCCAGCGGCTCGGCGATCTCCTCCCGGAAGACAGTCCCCAGCGACTTGCCCGTGATCCGCCGGACCACTTCGCCCACCAGATAGCCCTGGGTCAGGGCGTGGTAGCCGGACGCCGTGCCCGGGGCCCAGAACGGCGCCTGGGCGGCCAGCAACGCGGTGACCTTGTCCCAGTCGTAGAGATCCTCGGTCGTGATCTTCTCCTTCCAGCCCGAAAGGCCGGCGGCGTGGCTCATCAGGTGGCTGACCTTGACGTCGGCCTTCCCGTTCGCCGCGAACTCGGGCCAGTACTTGGCCACCGGCGCGTCGAAGTCGAGCTCGCCGCGGTCGGCGATCAGCAGCGCGGTCAGGGCGGTCATCGTCTTGGTCGTCGAATAGACGTTGATGATGGTGTCGCGCTGCCACGGCCGCGTCCGCGCCGCGTCGGCGAAGCCGCCCCAGATGTCCACCACCGTCTCGCCGCCGACCGTGGCGCAATAGGACGCGCCCACGTCCTCGCCGCTGGTCAGCAGGTGCTCGAAGGCCGCCCGCACCCCCGCGTAGCGGTCCTGAACCTCGCCGTGGATTGCGCCGTCCGCCATCGCCTTGGTCCTCTCCATCAGTCTCTCAGGCCGCGAGGCCCTGCATGCGCGCCGCAATCTCGCGCACCTTCTCCGGCCCGCCCAGCAGTTGCCGGTTCTGGCCGATCCGCTTGAACCAGAAGTGCAGCCCCAGGAGATCGGTCATGCCGATGCCGCCGTGCACCTCGGTGGCGGTGCGCGCGATGAACCGGCCGATCTCCGACAGGTGCGCCTTGGCGTGTGCGGCCATCAGGGGCGCCTCGTCCGGGGCATGGTCGAAGGCGTAGGCCGCGTACCAGACCAGCGCCCGGGCCGGCTCCAGCTCGGCGGCCATCTCGGCGCACAGGTGCTTTACCGCCTGGAAGCTGCCGATGGTGCGGCCGAACTGCTTGCGCTCCTTGGCGTAGGCGACCGCCTTGTCCAGCATCGCCTGGGCCGCGCCCAGGGTGTCGGCGGCCAGCACGATCCAGGCGGCGTCACGCAGGCGCTCCAACGCCGGGCTCGACGCCAGCGGCTCGGCCGGCGTGTCCTTGAAGGTCAGGGCCTTCAGCCGGCGCGTCGCGTCGATGCCGGGCATGAATTCGGCGGCCTCGGCGGTGTGGGCGAGATGCAGGCCGCCCGCGGTGTCCGCGACGATCAGCAGGTCGGCCCCGCTCCCGTCGAGGGCGAACAGCGTGACGCCGGTCAGTCGGCCGTTCGCGGCTGTCACGCCCGCGCCGTCGCGCGCCCCGGCGATCGGCTCCGAGATCGCCACGCCGGCCACGCAGGCGCCGGTGGCCAGCTTCGGCAGCCAACGACGGCGCTGCTCGTCGCTGCCGCCCAGTTTTAGCGCCAGGGGCGCCAGGACGGCCGAGCCCAGGAACGGCGACGGCGCCGCCACCTTGCCCAACGCCTCGGCGGCCAGGGCGGCCTCCAGCATGCCCAGGCCCAGCCCGCCATGCTCCTCCGGGACCATCAGGCCGGGCAGCCCGATCTCGGCCAGCCGCGTCCAGATGTCGGACGAGGTCGCTTCGGTCTCATCGGCGTAGCGGCGCACCCGCTCCAGCGGCACGAGGTCGGCCAGCGTCCGGTTCAGGCTGTCCTGCAGCAGGGTCTGTTCTTCCGAGAGCGCGAACCGCATTCAGGCCTCCACCGTCTTGGGTTCGCGCGGCATGCCCAGCCCGCGCTCTGATATGATGTTCTTCTGGATCTGGGCCGTGCCGCCGCCGATGATCAGGCCCAGGTCGAACATGTAGTTCCACTGCCAGCGGCCCTTGGCCCGCAGGTGCGCGCCGTCGTTGTAGAGGATGCCCAGCTCGCCCAGGGCGTCGATGGCCAGCGCGGCCACCTGGTGGTTCAGCTCGCAGCCCTGCAGCTTCACGACCAGCCGCGCGAGGCCGGCCGTGTCGTCGGTCATAGTGCGCAGGCCGTTGAACTTCATCGACAGCACGCGGGCCTGCAACTGCATCAGTCGGTCGCGGAAGATCGGGTTGTCGATGATCCGCTGGCCGTCGACCGTCTCGGATTTCATCAGCTCGATCAGTGACTTCAGCCGGGCTTCTGTGGCGTTCGGATCGCCCAGCATCCCGCGCTCGTGCTTCAGTGTCGTATTGGCCACCTGCCAGCCGCGCCCCCGCCCGCCGACGACATTGGCCTGCGGCACGCGCACGTCGGTGAAGAACACCTCGTTGAACTCGGCCTGGCCGGTCATGGTCTTCAGCGGCCGCACCTCGATCCCCGGCGTGTCCATCGGGAAGAGGAGGTAGCTGATGCCCTCGTGCTTGGGCTTGTCGGGCTCGGTGCGCACCAGGCAGAACATCATCTGCGCCTGCGCCGCCGTGGAAGTCCAAATTTTTGAGCCGCTTATGACGAAATCCTCGCCATCTTCGACCGCCTTGGTCTGCAGGTTGGCGAGGTCGGATCCTGCGCCCGGCTCGGAATAGCCCTGGCACCAGATGATCTCGCCGCGCAGCGTCGGCGGGATCCAGCGGGTCTTCTGCTCCTCCGATCCCACTTCCAGCAGGGTGGGTACGAGCATGGAGATGCCTTGGCCGCTCATCCCCCGGGGCGCGTTCGCCGCGATGAATTCCTCGGCGATGATCCGGCCCTTGAGGATGTCGGGCTGGGCGCCATAGCCGCCGTACTCGCGCGGAATGGTCCGGGCGGCATAGCCGCTGTCGATCAGCAGGCGCTGCCACGCCTTGGCGTCCTTGGGCGCGCCGCCCTCGTGTTCAGACTTGTGCGCGTCGAGGAACGCGCGCACCTCGTCGCGGAACGCCGCCAGTTCGGGGGTGAGCGTGAGGTCCATTGCCCGCGCCTCGTCTCTCGTTTCCTCAGGCGTCAGTGCATCGGGTTTCCCGCCGCCGCGCAACGGCGCCGTGGCGTCAGCGTTGTGCGAAGGCCTTGCTCCTGAGGGAGGAGATCATGAAGTCCGCCTGGTTGGCCGCCGCCGCCGTCCTGCTGCTGACGTCCTGTACGTCGGCCGGATCGGATGATCCCTTCGTCGGGTTCGGCCCGAATCCGCCGTTGAAGGGGCCGCAGAAGAGCCTGATCCCCACGGTCGGCGTGCCCGACGTTGTCGGTTGGCCGGCCGGCTCCGCGCCCAAGGCCCCGCCCGGCTTCGTCGTCACCCGCTACGCCCAGGGCCTGGACCATCCGCGCTGGCTTCTGGTGCTGCCGAACGGCGACACCCTGGCCGCGCTCTCGGCCTCCGAGCCCAGCAAGGCCGACAAGTCGAACCAAGGCATCAAGGGCTTCTTCCAGAAGCTGCTGATGAAGAAGGTGGGCTCGTCCAGGCCCAGCCCGAACAAGATCGTCCTGCTGCGCGACGCCGATGGCGACGGGGTGGCCGAGACCAAGACCGACTTCGCCACCGGCCTGAAGCAGCCCTTCGGCATGACCCTGGTGGGCGGCCTGCTCTACGTGGCCAATTCCGACGGGGTGGTGGCCTTCCCCTACCAACCGGGCGCGACGGCTGTGCCGGGGACGGGCACGAAGGTGTTCGACCTGCCCGGCCCGCCGATCAACCACCACTGGACCAAGAACGTGGTGGCCAATCCACAGGGCACGAAGCTCTACGCCACCGTCGGGTCCAACTCGAACATCGGCGAGAACGGGATGGAGAACGAGCAGGGCCGCGCGGCGATCTGGGAGTTCGACCTGATGACTGCCAAGGCGCGCATCTTCGCCAGCGGCATCCGCAACCCGAACGGCATCGACTTCGAGCCCACCACGGGCGTGATGTGGACCGTCTCCAACGAGCGCGACGAGATCGGCAACGACCTGCCGCCGGACTACCTGACCAGCGTGCGGGACGGCGGCTTCTACGGCTGGCCCTACAGCTACTGGGGCCAGAACGTGGACAAGCGGGTGAAGCCGCAGAATCCCGCCCTGGTCGCCTCGGCCATCGCGCCAGATTACGGCCTGGGGCCGCACACCGCCTCGCTGGGCCTGACGTTCTACAGGGCCGACGCTTTTCCCGCGTCGTACAAGGGCGGGGCGTTCATCGGCCAGCACGGGTCGTGGAACCGGAAGCCGCTGAACGGCTACCGCGTGGTCTTCGTGCCGTTCGCGGGCGGGCGGCCGCAGATGCCGCCGCAAGCCTTCCTCACCGGCTTCCTGAACGCCGACGACAAGATCCAGGGCCGCCCGGTCGGAGTCGCCGTCGATACGAAAGGCGCGCTACTCGTCGCCGATGACGTCGGCGGGATCGTGTGGCGCGTGGCGCCCGCCGCCGGAGCGACGGGCGCGGCGCCGACGGGCGTCAGCCCATCTTGAAGACGCAGACCTTGTTGCCGTCCAGGTCGCGGAAGTAGGCGCCGTAGAACGTCGGCAGTCGCTGGCCCGGTGCGCCGTCGCACGTGCCGCCGGCGGCGATCGCGGCGGCATGGGCCTGGTCGACCTGTTCCTTGGTGGCGGCCGGCAGGCCGAACATGGTGCCGTTGCCCGCCGTCGCCGGCTGTTCGTCGTAGGGCTTGCTGACGGCGATCATGCCGGGCGTCCCGCTGGAGCCGTAGAACTGCATCCGGTCGCCGTTGGCGAAGGTGCGCTGGCCGCCCAGCGGGGCGAGGACGGCGTCGTAGAACTTCGTCGCCTTTTCGAGGTCGTTGGTGCCGATGGTGGCGTAGCCGATCATGGGAATCCCCTTTCGTGAGCGGCGCGACCCTAGCCGATGACCCGCGCGGAAGCGCAAGCGCCGCGTGACGGAATGGCGGTTCGCAGTCCACAATCCGTCCAGCAGTTCGGGGGAGCGAGACGATGCGCGGCGTGATCTGGGGCCTGGCGGCGGTTCTGATGGCGGGGACGGCTCATGCCGAGGTCTCCAGCGCGGTGCGGCAGGAGGCGGCGCCGGTCGCCGGCCTGCAGGCGCCGGCCGAGCTGATCGTCGACCGCTGGGGCATCCCCCACATCTACGCGGCCTCGTCGCGCGACGCCTTCTTCCTCCAGGGCTGGAATGCCGCCCGGGATCGGCTCTGGCAGATCGACCTGTGGCGCAAGCGCGGGCTGGGCCGCCTGTCGGCCAGCTTCGGCCCCGCCTATGTGGCCCAGGACCGGGCCGCACGGCTCTTCCTGTACCGAGGCGACATGGCCGCCGAATGGGCCGCCTACGATCCCGGGGGGAAGGAGGCCGTGGAATCCTTCGCCGCCGGCGTGAACGCCTATGTGGCCGAGGTGAAGGCCGGCAAGCGGCCCCTGCCGGTCGAGTTCAAGCTGACCAGCAGCCAGCCCGAGGCCTGGGCGCCGGAGGACATCCTGCGCATCCGCAGCCACGCCCTGGTCTCCAACGTGACCTCGGAAGTCGCCCGCGCCCGCACCATCTGCGCCGGGGGGCCGGCCGCCGACACCCTGCGCCGTAAGCTCGAACCGGAGCACAAGGTCGTCGTGCCGAAGGGCCTCGATCCGTGCGACGTGCCGGCCGATGTGCTGAAGGACTATGTGCTCGCCACCGAGCCGGTGAGCTTCAAGGCGCTGGCGCCGAAGTCGCTGGGCGAGGTGATCGAGGAACGCGGCGCCGAGGGTTCCAACAACTGGACGATCTCGGCGGCCCGCAGCGCCACTGGCCGCCCGATCCTGGCCAACGACCCCCACCGGCCGGTGGGCGCGCCGTCGCTGCGCTACATCGCCCACCTGGACGCGCCGGGCCTGTCGATCATCGGCGCCGGCGAGCCCGCCCTGCCCGGCGTCTCGTTCGGCCACAACGACACCACCGCCTTCGGGATCACCATCTTCTACATCGACCAGGAAGACCTCTACGCCTACCAGACGAAGGGCGACGCCTATCGCTACAAGGGCGGCCTGGAGCCGATGAAGGTGGTCAAGGAGACCATCGAGGTGAAGGGCGAGGCGCCGCGCGAGGTGGAGCTGCACTACACCCGCCATGGCCCCGTGGTCTGGCAGGACGACGCGAAGGGCAAGGCCTTCGCGGTCCGCACCATCTGGAACGAGCCGGGCCTGGCCGGCTACTTCGGCTCGTCGCGCATGTGGCGCGCCAAGGGCTGGGATGATTTCCAGACCGCCCGCAACAGGTGGGGCGCCCCGCCTCTCAATCTCGTCTACGCGGACGCCAAGGGCGACATCGGCTGGTCGGCCGCCGGCCGCACACCGGTTCGGCCCAACTGGGACGGCCTGATGCCCGTGCCCGGCGACGGCCGCTACGAGTGGGCGGGCTTCGTCGAGGACGGCGGCCTGCCCGCCTCGAAAAACCCGGCCGAAGGCTACTTCGCCACCGCCAACGCCATGAACATCCCGGCCGAGCCGGCCTATCCGCGCGAGAAGCGCAAGCTGGGCTTCGAATGGGCCGACCCCACGCGGACCCAACGCATCCATGAGGTGCTGGACGGACTACCGAAGTCGACACTGGCCGACTCCATGGCCCTGCAGGCGGACAGCGTAAGCCCGCAGGCGCGGCGCGGGATCGCGCTGGTGAAGGACCTCTCCAGCCCCGATCCTGACGTCGCGCGCGCCATCGCGCTGCTCAAGGCCTGGGACGCGAACGAGACCACCGACAGCGCCGCGGCGGCGATCTACGAGACCTGGGCGGTGAAGCACCTCGGCCGCCACACGGCCGGCGCCGCGGGCTTCCCCGAGGCCGCGCGCAAGCTGGTCGGCGCCGGCTCGCCCGACCCGACGCTGCTGTGGCTCGAGGGCCAGCCGGCCAAGGTGCGCGACCCCGTGTTGCTCTCCAGCCTGGCCGATGCCGTGGGCGAGTTGAAGGGGCGGCTCGGCCCCGACATGGCGACCTGGGCCTGGGGCCGCCTGCACCAGGCCAAGTTCGTCCCGGCCGTCGCCGCCCTGGCCGATCCGCAGCTCGCCGCGCAGATGACCGTCGGCCCGCTGCAGGTGCCGGGCTCGGCCTCGACGCCGCGGGCGGCGACCTGGCGGCCCGGCGACTTCCAGCAAACGGCCGGCGCCTCGGTGCGGATCGTCCTGGACGTGGGCGCGTGGGACAACTCCATGGCCATCAACACGCCCGGGCAGTCGGGCGACCCGATGAGCCCGCACTACCGCGACCTGTTCCCGCTGTGGGCGGCCGGCTCCTACGTCCCGCTGCGCTTCAGCCGCGCGGCGGTGGAGGCGGACGCCGAGACGGTGATGCGTCTCACGCCCGCCCGCTGAGACGGGCTAGACGCGGCCTGTCACCGGCACCAGCGCGCCGGTCACCGCCTTCGCCTCTTCGCTGGCCAGGAACAGGATCACGGCCGCCAGGTCGTCGGGCGCGACCCAGGCGGCGAAGTCGGCGTCCGGCATGTCGGCCCGGTTGGTCGGCGTGTCGATGATCGAGGGCAGCACCGCGTTCACGGTGACGCCGTCGCCCTTCAGCTCCTCGGCCAGGGCCTGGGTCAGGCTGTGGACGCCGGCCTTCGCGGCCGCATAGGCCCCCATGCCCAGCGCCGCCTTGAGCGCCGCGGCCGAACCCACGTTGACGACGCGGCCGGCGGCGCTGCGCTTCAGGTGCGGAACCGCCGAGCGGCTGGCGTTGGTCGCGGTCAGCACGTTCAGCCGGTACATGTCGGGCCAACTGCCGATCGAGCCGTCCTGGAGCGTCTCCCAGGTGAAGCCGCCGGCGATGTTCAGCAGGACGTCGACCCCGCCGAAGCGATCGGCCACGGCGTCCAGCGCCGCGCCGGCCTGCACCGCGTCGGTCAGGTCGACGCCCGGCAGCACCAGCACGTCGTCGCCGGCCGGCGAGCCCACGGGCGCGGCCTTGGCGAAGTCAATCAGCGCCAGCCGATAGCCCTTGGCTGCCGCGGCCCTGGCCACTGCCTGCCCCAGAACCCCGAAAGCGCCCGTGATCGCGACGACGCGGCCTGCCATGTCCTGATCCCCAGAAACGAAAAATGGCCGGGGTCTCCCCCAGCCATTTCCCGAAAGCCGATTTCGTGCGGGAACGCTAGAGGCGTTCGACGATCGTCACGTTGGCCATGCCGCCGCCTTCGCACATCGTCTGCAGGCCGTACTTCTTGCCACGGGCCTTCAGGGCGTAGAGCAGCGTGGTCATCAGCTTGGTGCCCGAGGCGCCCAGCGGGTGGCCCAGCGCGATAGCGCCGCCGTTGACGTTCAGGCGGTCCGGATCGGCGCCCAGCTTCTGCAGCCACGCCACCGGCACCGAGGCGAAGGCTTCGTTGACCTCGAACAGGTCGATGTCATCGATCGACATGCCGGCCTTCTTCAGCGCCCGCTCGGTCGCCGGGATCGGGGCTTCCAGCATGATCACCGGGTCGTGGCCCATCAGCGACAGGTGGTGGATGCGGGCCAGCGGCGTCAGGTTGTGTTCCTTCAGCGCCTTTTCCGACACGACCATCACGCCCGAGGCGCCGTCGCAGATCTGGCTGGACGTCGCCGCCGTGATCCGGCCGCCCTCGCGCAGCAGCTTCACGCCGCGCATGCCTTCCAGGCTGACGTCGTAGCGGATGCCCTCATCCGAGTCGTGACGCACCGTGTTGCCCTCGGCGTCCAGGCCGTCGATGGCCAGGATCTCGTCCTTGAAGGCGCCGCCTTGCGTGGCCGCGATGGCGCGCTGGTGCGAAAGGTAGCCGTACTCGTCGAGCTGGTCCTTGGTCAGGCCGTACTTCTCGGCGACCATCTCCGCGCCCATGAACTGGCTGAACTGGATATTCGGGTAGCGCTCTTCCTGCTTCGGGCTCTTCGGGATGCCGAAGCCTTCCTTGGCCGGCAGCGAGACCGACAGGCCCATCGGCACCCGGGTCATGCTCTCGACGCCTGAGGCGATCACCACATCCATGGTGCCGCTCATCACGGCCTGGGCGGCGAACTGCAGCGCCTGCTGCGACGAACCGCACTGGCGGTCGACCGAGGTGGCCGGCACGCTTTCCGGCAGCTTCGAGCTCAGCACCGCGTTGCGCGCGATGTTGGTCGACTGCTCGCCCACCTGCATCACGCAGCCCATGACAACGTCCTCGATCACCGCCGGATCGACGCCGGTGCGGTCGACCAGTTCGTTCAGCACCGTGCCGGCCAGGTCGGAGGGGTGCCAGCCGCGAACGCGACCACCCTTGCGGCCGCCCGCGGTGCGGGTGGCGGCGACGATATAGGCCTCGGCCATCTCATTGCTCCCAATGTCTCTTGGCGCCGCCCTCGGCGCTTCGCATCGGCTTGTAGGTGGGCGCCCCAGCGTAAGACAACGCAGGTGACGGCGGCGTCATTCCACGTCGCGACGCATTGCAAGCCTCACACATTTGTAAGGCGGCGGTCGGGGCGGCTGAAAGCTGACGGGGCGATCTCTTGCGCGTCGGGTCGCTCGTGACCCTCATGCGCAACAGGAATTGACCAATGAATCTTCGCCTCGCCGCTGCGGCCCTCGCCGCCGTCACCATCGCCGGCGTCCCGGCCCTCGCCCTGGCCCAGGGCTCGACCGAAGCCTCCACCCCGGTCCCGAACCCGCCGGCCAAGGCTGCGACCCACAAGGCCGCGCATCACGCCAAGAAGGCGCCGGCCAAGAAGGCCGCGGCGAAGACCGAAGCCAAGACCACCAAGTAAGACCTGTGGCCGGGCGGGGCGCGCTGCTCCCAGCGCTCCGCCCGCGCCTATTTCGCGCCCGAGAAGGTTCGCGCCAGGATGGTCTCCAGCCACTGGCGGTCGACCGCGTCGAAGGCCGCCGGCGTCTCGGAATCGACGTCGAACACCGCGATCAGCTTGCCCGTCTCATCGAAGACCGGCGCCACGATCTCGCTGGCCGAGCGGCTGTCACAAGCGATGTGTCCCGGGAAAGCGTGGACGTCCTCCACGACCTGGGTCTCCTGCGTCGCCGCAGCCGCGCCGCACACTCCGCGCCCGAACGCGATCCGCATGCAACCCAGCGTGCCCTGGTAGGGCCCGACGACCAGCTCGTCGCCCTTGGCCTCGTCCACGATGTAGAAGCCCGTCCAGAAATAGTGCGCGAAGCTGTTGGCCAGCATCGACGACACTGTCGCCATCCGCGCCACCCGGTTGGGCTCGCCGTCCAGCACCGAGGCGATCTCCTCGGCCACCGCCGCGTAACGCCCCGCCTTCTCGGCGGGCAGGATCAGTTCGTTGAACGCTTCGGCCATGGCGGTGATGTAGCGACGCCCGCCGTCGGCGGCCAGTCCCGGTGCTGCTGCGCGACCGTCATCAAGTTGCTGCAGGACGGCGCGGCTTGGGTCTATCCTGATCCGCGACGAAGGGACCGGCGCTCTGCGCCGGCGTCATGACGGGGCGTCCGCCGTGGTTGGAGAGCTGAGTGCGTCGGCGCGGGCCGCGCCCGAACTTTGGGCAGCGCGCCATCCCGGCCGTCCCGCTGGCTTCCGCCTGCCGGCGGGCACGGCCAAGGTCGCCCCATGAGTCGGCAACCGGTCGCGACGACGCCCTATGAGTTCGCGCCGGACGAACGGCCGCTGTTCCCAGGCTCGCCCTATTCGCCGCACCACTCCACCGGCCACCGCATCGCCTACGCGCTGGTGGCGGTGCTGATGGCGCTGACCGGGACACTGGGCAACGGCCTCGTCACCGTGAACATCCCCAACCTGGCGGGCGCACTGGGCGTCTACACGGCCGAGGCCGCCCTGCTGCCGGCCGCCTACGTGGCCATGAATGCGTGCGCCAACCTGCTGCTGATCAAGGCGCGGCAGCAGTTCGGCATCCCGGCGATCACCCACACCCTGCTGGTGCTCTACGCCCTGGCGTCGCTCTCGCAGCTCTTCCTGCCGGGCTTCGGCATGGCGCTCCTGGTGCGCGCCGTCTCGGGCATGACCGCCGCGGCGCTCACCACCATGACGATCTACAACATGCTCCAGGTCGTCCCTCCCACGAAGCGCGCCGCCGCCCTCGTGCTGGGGATCAGCCTCGGCCAGTTCGGGCCGGTGCTCGCGCGCCTGTTCCCGGTGGAGATGCTGGCGATCGGCGGGTGGCAGGGCCTGCACCTGATCGAGGCCGGCCTGGCGCTGGCCTCCCTCGCCGCCCTGATCATCCACCCCTTGCCGCCCAGCGACCGCAGCCAGGCGTTCGAGGGGATGGATTTCGTCACCATCGCCCTGGCCGTGCCGGCAATCACCTTGATCTGCACCGTTCTCGGCGTCGGCCGCTACGTCTGGTGGACCGACACGCCGTGGCTGGGCGTGGCGCTGGCCGTGGCCATCCCGATGCTGGTCGCCGCCCTGCTCATCGAGCACTACCGCGCCCGGCCGCTGTTCCAGACCCGCTGGGTCGCCACCCGCGACATCTTCCGGTTCGCCATCGTCGCCCTGCTGGTGCGCCTGGCGCTGGCCGAGCAGACCTATGGCGCCGTGGGCCTATTGACCTCCATGGGCCTGACCAACGACCAGTTGCGCGGGCTGTTCGCCTTCGTGCTGCTGGCCATGGCGCTGGGCCTGGGCGTGACGCTGGCGACCCTGGCGCCCGACCGCATCGCCTACCTGATCATCACCGCGGCTCTGGTCATCGCGCTGGGCGCAGGGCTCGACACCAACGCCACAGACCTCACCCGCCCGGCCCAGCTCATGTGGAGCCAGGCGCTGATCGGCTTCGGCACGATGCTCTTCATCGGGCCTGCCCTGGCCTATGGCTTCCTGCGGATGCTGGAGCGCGGGCCCAGCCACCTCGTCACCTTCATCGTCCTGTTCAGCAGCAGCCAGAACGTGGGCGGCCTGGCCGGTTCGGCCCTGCTGGGCACCTATCAGGTGGCGTCGGCCCGCGACCACGCGGTGGCCCTCGCCGAGCACGCCCTGCCCGCCGACCCGCAGGTCGCCGCCCGGCTGCAGGCCGGCGCCCAGGCCGTCTCGAACGCCGTCGTCGACCCCTTCGCCCGCCAGGCCCAGGGCGCCGGCCAGCTCGGCCAGGCGCTGATCCGCGAGGCCAACGTGCTCGCCTTCAACGACGTGTTCCGGCTGATCGCCGTCATCGCGATCCTGACCGCGCTCTACGTCGCCTACATCCGCATCTACAACATCATCCAGCAGCGGCGCGCCGCACATGGAGAGCCCATATGACCGACGCCGCAGCCGCCGCGCCCCGCCCCGTCTGGCGGCCCGCGCCGCAGAGCCCGTGGGTGATCGGCGTCGTCGTCGCGCTGGCGCTGCTCGCCGTGCTGGCGATCGTGAGCGCCTGGGGCCTGGGCCCGTTCGGCGGGGGCGGCGTTACGACCGAGAACGCCTATGTCCGCGGCCGCACCACGGTGATCGCCCCGCAGGTCAGCGGCTATGTGGTCGACGTGCCCGTCCATGACTACGACAACGTGGCCGCGGGCCAGACGCTGGTGCAGATCGACGACCGCATCTACGCCGCCCGCGTCGCCCAGGCCCGCGCCAACCTGGCCAACGCCCAATCCAACCTGGCCAACGCCACCCAGGCCCTCGCGGCGCGCCGGGCCGGCGTCCAGGGCCAGTCGGCGAACCTCGCCAACGCCCAGGCCCAGCTGCTGCGCGCCCGCGCCGACATGGGCCGCGCCAACGACCTGGTCCGCGACGGCTCGATCTCGATCCGCGAGCGCGACCAGACGCTCGCCGCCCTGCGCGCCGCCGAGGCCGGGGTGCGCCAGGCCCAGGCCGCCGGCGAGATCTCGCGCCAGGACCTGCGGACCGTCCAGGTGAGCGCCGGCGGCCTGCAGGCCCAGGTCGACGCCGCCAGCGCCCAGCTCCGCCTGGCCGAGATCGACCTGGAGAACACCAAGGTCCGCGCGCCCGAGTCCGGCCAGGTCGGCGAGGTGGGCGTGCGCCTGGGCCAGTACGTGACCAACGGCGTCCAGCTCGTCTCGCTGGTGCCGCCCGAGCGCTGGGTGATCGCCAACTTCAAGGAAGCCCAGACCCGCGGCGTCGAGCGCGGCCAGCGGGCGGTCCTGCGGGTCGACGCCCTGGGCGGCGCGAAGCTGAAGGGCCGCGTCGAGCGCCTTTCCCCCGCCGCCGGCCAGGAGTTCGCCGTGCTGAAGCCCGACAACGCGACCGGCAACTTCGTGAAGGTGCCCCAGCGCATCGGCGTGCGGATCGCCATCGACCCCGGCCAGCCGCTGGCCGCGGCCCTGCGGCCCGGCATGTCGGTCGAGGCCAAGGTCTACGTCCGCGGGAAGGCCTCATGAGCCGCCGCGCCTGGCTGATCGCCGCCCTGGCGCTGGGCGCCTGCGCCGGCCCCCGCGCGCCGGCCCCGCCCGCAGCGGCCGTCCAGCCGCCGGGCGGCTGGCGCGCCGCGCAAGCGGCCGACGCCAAGGTCGACGCCGCCTGGTGGCAGGCCTTCGGCGACCCTGCGCTGACCGAGGTGGTGGAGACGGCGCTGGCCCGCAATACCGACCTCGCAATCGCCGCCGCCCGGGTCGAGGAGGCGCGCGCCCAGTACCGCTTGGCCGAGGCCCAGCGGCTGCCCAATATCTCGTTCGCAGGCGGCGGCGCGCGCCAGCGCAGCGTCAGCCCATTCGGGACGCCACAGGTCCAGACGGCCGGCCAGGCCCAGCTACAGGCCAGCTACGACGCCGACCTCTTCGGGCGCCTCGCCAACGCCAGCGCAGCGGCCCGCGCCGCCCTGCTGGCCACCGAGTCCGGCCGCGACAGCGTGCGCCTGGCCGTCGCCGCCACGGCGGCCACCGGCTACGTCAACCTGCGCGCCCTCGACGCCCGGCTGGCCGTGCTGCGCGACACGCTGAAGGCGCGCGACGAGTCGCTGCGGCTCACCCGCCGGCGCTCCGAGGCCGGCTACAGCCCGCGCCTCGACCTCGATCAGGCCGAGGCGGAATACCGCGCCGCCGAGCAGCTCATCCCGGTGACCGAGGCCGCCATCGCCCGGCAGGAGAACGGCCTGTCGGTCCTGCTCGGCGACAACCCGCGCGCCATCGCCCGCGGCCGCGCGCTGGCCGAGATCGCCGCGCCCGACGTCTCCGCCGGCCTGCCCTCCAGCCTGCTCCGCCGCCGGCCCGACATCGCCTCGGCCGAGCAGCAGGTGGTGGCGGCCGACCGCAGCCTGGACTCGGTCCGCGCCGCCTTCCTGCCCAGCGTGCAGCTCTCGGCCGCCGGCGGCTACGTGGACTCCACCCTGCTGACCGACCCGATCCGCATCTACTCGCTGGGCGGCAGCGTGCTGCAGCCGATCCTGGACAGCGGCCGGCTGAAGGCCCAGCAAAGCGCGGCCGTGGCCCGCCGCGACCAGGCGGCCTTCGCCTATCGCAGGACCGCGCTGACCGCCTTCCGCGAGGTGGAGGACGCCCTGGCCGCCGCCGAGGCCGCCCGCCTCCAGACCGGCGTGCTGGAGGCCCAGCGCACCGCCTTCGCCAACGCCCTGCAGCTCGCCGGCAACCGCTACCGCTCGGGCTATTCGCCCTACTTCGAGCAGCTCGACGCCCAGCGCGGCCTGCTGGGCTCGGAGCTGTCGCTGGTGCAGTCCCGCGTCGATCGGCTGAACGCCCTGATCGCGCTCTACCAAAGCCTGGGCGGCGGCTGGGAGGCGCCGTCCGTCACGCGGTAACACGGGTTGGTCGCCTGATACTGGACAAAGCCCCGTCGTCCGCCTTTCCTGCGCGGCTTGTTTGGCTCGGGAGTTCGGGATGCGGCTGGCGGCTCTGGCGACGGTGATGGCTCTGGCGACGGCTGGCGCCGTCTCCGCGCAGGTGATGGACGGACCGTCCAGGATCTTCGGCGCGCGCGACCTGTTCGGCCTGCAGATGGCGACCGATCCACAGGTGCGGCCCGACGGCGGGGCCGTGGCCTATGTCCGCGCCGCCAACGACATCATGACCGACCGGGCGCGCCGCTCGATCTGGCTGGTGGACACGGCCACCGGCGCCCAGAACCCGCTGGTGGTGGACGACGCCACGAACCTCGCGCCGCGCTGGTCGCCCGACGGCTCCCGGCTGGCCTACGTCGCCGCCGGCCCGAACGGCGCCGAGCTCTACGTCCGCTGGATCGCCTCGGGCCGCTCGGCCAAGGTCGCCAGCCTGGAGCAGGCGCCGAACGACGTGGCATGGTCTCCCGACGGCAAGACCCTCGCCTTCACGATGTTGACCCTCGACGAGGGTCGGCCGCTCAGCCCCCCCATCAAGAAGCCCGAAGGCGCCAAGTGGGCCGAGCCGCTGAAGGTGATCGACCGCGTCACCTATCGCGCCGACGGCGAGGGCTTCCTGAAGCCCGGTTACCGGCACGTGTTCGTGGTCTCGGCCGACGGCGGCCAGCCGCGCCAGATCACCTTCGGCAAGTTCGACGACGCCGGCCCCATCGACTTCAGCCACGACGGCACGTCGGTGATCTTCTCCACCAACCGCGCCGAGAACTGGGAGCGCGACCCGCAGGAGGCCGAGCTCTACGCGGTAAGCCTGGCCGACGGCGCGCTGACCCGCCTGACCAACCGGGTCGGCCCGGACGCCGCGCCCACCGTCTCGCCCGACGGCTCGAAGATCGCCTACGTCGGCTACGACGACACGCGCCGCCGCGGCTACGAGAACGTCCGCCTCTACGTCATGGACCGCGACGGCAAGAACAGCCGCCTCCTGACCGGCGGCCTGGACCGCAGCGTCAGCGCCCCGCAATGGGCGGCCGACGGCAAGAGCCTGTACGTTTCGTACGAGGACTTGGGCGTCACCAAGATGGCCCGCGTCACCCTGGACGGTAAGGTCGAGACCCTGTTCTCGGGCCTGGGCGGCGGCGGGCTGGACCGGCCCTACACCGGCGGCGGCTTCTCGGTGGGCCGGAACGGCGTCATCGCCTTCACCGACGCCGATACGGCGCGACCGTCGAACCTGGCCCTCTGGAAGGGCGGCAAGGTCCAGCGGGCCACGGACCTCAACGCAGACCTGCTGACCGGCAAGACCCTGGCCAAGGTCGAGGCGCTGCCGGTGACGTCGAGCTACGACAAGAAGCCGATCGGCGCCTGGATCGCCTACCCGCCCAACTTCGACCCGTCGAAGAAGTACCCGCTGATCCTGGAGATCCACGGCGGGCCGTTCTCGGCCTACGGCCCCAGCTTCGCCACCGACGTCCAGCTCTATGCGGCGGCCGGCTACATCGTGGTCTATTCCAACCCGCGCGGCTCCACGTCGTACGGCGAGGCCTTCGCCAACGAGATCGACCGCAACTATCCCAGCCACGACTACGACGACCTGATGAGCGTGGTGGACGCCGCAATCGCCAAGGGCGTGGTCGACGACAAGCGCCTGTACGTCACCGGCGGCTCGGGCGGCGGCGCCCTGACGGCCTGGATCGTCGGCAAGACCGACCGCTTCCGCGCCGCGGCCACCCAGAAGCCGGTGATCAACTGGACCAGCGAGGTGCTGACCACCGACGGCTACAATTTCATGGCCGCCTACTGGTTCGGGAAGATGCCGTGGGAGGACCCGCAGGGGTACTGGGCCCGCTCGCCGCTCAGCCTGGTGGGCAACGTCAAGACGCCGACCCTCGTCGTCGTGGGCGAACAGGACGACCGCACGCCGCCGTCCGAGGCCGACCAGTACTTCGCCGCCCTGCAGCTGCGTGGCGTGCCCACCGCCCTCGTCCGCGTGCCTGGCGCCAGCCACGGCGGCATCGCCGCGCGGCCGTCGCAGTCCGCCGCCAAGGCGGGCGCGATCCTGGCCTGGTTCGAGCGTTACAGGTGAAGTGACGTCGCGCCGCGGTTGTGGACGGATGCCAAGCGCCGGATAACATGGTTTATTCCGGGGGTATGACGAAGTCGGGGGGATAAGGGGCGTGACGCGGGAGGCTCCGAACAGCAGCATCCGCGTGGCCGCTCGCCTGGCCAATGGCTTCGCCCTCGACCTCGTGAAGCTGGGCGGCTTCGGCCGCGACGTGATCGACGGCCTGCTGATGGTCGCGATCAGCCAGGCCAACGTGGCCCAGATCACCCGCAATCCCGAGCTGCAGCGCGCCTTCGCAACCCTGGACCAGCCGCCGCCCGACGAGATCCGCCGGCCAGTCAGCGTCAGCGCCATCGCCAACTCGCTGCGCCTACCGTTCGAGACGGTGCGCCGCCGCGTGGCCGCCCTGGTCGAGCTGGGCGTGATCAAGACCGCCAGCCGTGGCGTGATCATCCCGACCGCGCCGCTGAATTCGCCGTTCTACCGGATGGGCGCCGAGGCCAACTATTCGCTGGTCCGCAACCTCTATTTCCGCCTGCGCGGCGTCGGCCTGCTGGAGGATCTGCCGCGCCCGAACGGACCGGCCTATGCGCCTGACCGTCCGCCCGTGCGGCTGGTGATCCGGCTGTCGTCCGACTACCTGCTGCGGCTGGCCGAGCCGGTGACCCAGTACATGGGCGACCTGGTGACCGGGCTGATCCTGATGGACATGATCCACGCCAACACCGAGCACCTGCCCGACAGCGAGGGCGGCGACCCGGCCAACGGCTGGGAAATTTCGGGCTTCGTGGCCGACGGCCTGCGCAAGCCGGTGCGGCCGACCGCGCTGTCCGAGCGCCTGGGCATTCCGCAGGAAACCGTGCGCCGGCACCTGCAGCGGCTGCTAGACGCCGATCGATGCGAACGAAAGGAGGACGGATACGTGGTCCCAGGCCGCGTTTTGGCCCGTCCGCCGTTCGTCCAATACATGCTGGACAATCAGTCGCACCTGCATCGGTTGTATGCGGGATTGGCAGATTTCGGCGTTCTTTCCGAGTGGGAGAGGGAGATTTTGGCGTTGCGCGGGGCAGCCTGACCGAAACGGGAACGCGGCATGCCCCCAAAATGGGTAGGCTGTCGTTTCCAAGCTCGGCCACGCTGCCTCAACTTATGGACGTACCTCGGGGGAGGTACGGGCGCGGGGGCCGCTCCATCGGGGGGTGGCGCGGTCCCCGCATCACCGAGTCGGGGAAATGACAAAGCCATTGGAACGAGAGATCGAGGGCGCGCCGGTCGGCGACGCTGAGGTCGGTCGGGGCGACGGGCCCCATCCGGTCGATCGCCACGTGGGCCTGCGTATCCGCATGCGCCGCAAGGAAATGGGCGTGAGCCAGGAGCGTCTCGCCGAGTCGCTGGGCATCACCTTCCAGCAGGTCCAGAAGTACGAGCGCGGCGCCAACCGCGTGAGCGCCTCGAAGCTGTGGGAGATCGCCGCGGCCCTGAAGACGCCGGTGGCCTATTTCTACGACGGCCTGGGCGATCAGGAAGCCCTCGCCGCGCAGCGCGACGCAGCCCAGGAGTTCATGCTCTCGTCCGAGGGCATCGAGCTGATGGCGGCCTTCCCGCGCATCGCCGAGCCGGCCATCCGCCGCAAGATCGTCGAACTCGTCCGCGTCGTCGCGGAAGAGATCTGACCGACCCGGTCTCAGCCCGGCGGCGTTCGCTCGAACGTTGCCGGGCGGAGGCGCAAGACACCGGCGCCGGAACATTTGTTGCGCCGGGCTTGTCTGGAACTCCGAACCTGCCGCGTCTTTCAGTTGGCGACGCGCCACGAGGAGTTCCCCATGAAGTTCACGCCCATCCTGATCGCCGCGGCCGCGCTTGCGGCCTGCTCGCAGCAGACCAAGCCCGCCGCGAAGGCCGAGGCCCCGGCCGCGCCGGCCGCCACGCAGGCCGCGCCGCCCGCCGACGCGCCGGCGGGCGAGTACACAATGGACCTGCAGCATTCGAGCGTGAACTTCCGCGTCTCGCACATGGGCCTGTCGCGCTACACGGCCCGCTTCACCAAGGCCGAGGGCAAGCTCGCGTTCGATCCGGCCAATCCGGCCGCGCAGAGCGTCACAGCGACGATCGACGCCGGCTCGCTGCAGACCAACTATCCGGAACCGCAGAAGCTCGACTTCGACGCCCAGGTGGAGAAGGAGTTCCTCGACACCGCCAAGTTCCCGACCATCGCCTTCAAGTCGACGAAGGTGGAGCCGACTGGGCCGCGCACCGCCAAGGTCACCGGCGATCTCACCCTGCACGGCGTGACCAAGCCGGTGACGCTCGAGGCCACGTTCAACGGCGGCTACAAGGCCGGCTCGATGGACCCGATGGGCGCCCGCATCGGCTTCTCGGCGCACGGGACCTTCAAGCGCTCGGACTTCGGCATCGGCTACGGCATCCCCGCGCCGGGCACGACCCTGGGCGTCGGCGACGAGGTCGAGGTGGCCATCGAGGCCGAATTCACGAAGAAATAGCGGCAGCCTGGGCGCAGTTGCGGGCCACGACCTCGAGGTAGGCGGCCTGCAGCTCGCCCAACACCGAACGACCATCGCCCGGCGCGCCGAGGTGCAGCCGGCGAAGCTCCTCCATGAAGGCCTCCCACATCGGCGGACCGCCCTCCTCCAGCAGCTGAGCCCGGATCGACAGCTCCTCGCTGACCGGCAGGTGCTTGCGGCCCCAGCCGCCCACCATCGCCATGATCGGCACCAGTTGGATCGCCTTCTCGGTCAGGCTGTAGATGGCCTTCTGCTTGTGGGTCGGATCGTCGGCGCGCGTGATCATCCCCTGGGCCAACAGCTTCTTCAGCCGGTCGGCCAGGATGTTGGAGGCGATCCCCTCTTCCGAGCCGTTCAGCAGTTCGCGGAAGTGCCGCCGGTTGCCGAACATCATGTCCCGCAGGACCAGCAGGCTCCACTTGTCGCCGAGGATCTCGAGCGTGAGGTTGATAGGGCACCCCGAGCGGATGGCGTGTGACTCGACCATGACCGCTTGCAAAATAATACTGGTTAGCGCGGAGGCAATGGTTTTCGCCGCCCCCGCGACGATCTAGGCCGTCGCGGGCGCCTTGTAGCCGTCGCGCAGTTCGCGTTTCAGCACCTTGCCGATGTGGCTGCGCGGCAGGGCGTCGACCAGTTGCAGGTCGGCCAGCCGCTGCGTCTTGCCGACCCGGCCGTTGACGAAGGCCTTCACCTCCTCAGCCGTGACGGCGGCGCCCGGCTTCAGCGCCACGAAGGCCACCGGCGTCTCGCCCCACGCGTCCGACGGGACGCCCACCACCGCCGCTTCCAGCACCGCCGGATGCTGGGCGAGTTCGGCTTCGAGGTCGCTCGGATAGATGTTGAAGCCGCCCGAGATGATCATGTCCTTCTTGCGGTCCATGAGCGTGAGGAAGCCGTCCTCGTCGAAGCGGCCCACGTCGCCGGTGCGGATGAAGCGCAGGCCCTCAGGGCTGTACCACTCGGCCTCGGACGTCTTGCCCGGCTGGTTGTGGTAGCCGACCATCATCGCGCCCGAGCGGCCGACCACCTCGCCGACTTCGCCCTGGGCCACTTCCTTGCCGTCCTCGCCGATCAGGCGGATGTCATGGCCTGGCAGCGGCCGGCCCACCGTGTGCAGCTTGTCAGGGAACTCGTGGGCCTGCAGGCCACAGGAGCCGCCGCCCTCGGTCATGCCGTAGAACTCGACGAGGCCGCCGGGCCAGCGGTCGAGAACCTGCCGCTTCAGCTCCGCCGAGAACGGGGCCGAGGTGGCGAACTTCATCCGGTAGGACGTGAGGTCGTAACGGTCGAAGTCCGGATGCTCCATCAGACGGCGGTACTGCACCGGCACCAGCATGGCGTGGGTGGCGCGGTTCTTCTCCGACAGCTCCAGGAACGACTTCGTGTCGAACTTGGGCATCAGCACCGCCGTGCCGCCGTTCGAGATCGTGGGCAGGTACGAGACCAGCGTGGTGTTCGAATAGAGCGGGGTCGAGATCATCGTCACCGCGTCGGCCGGATAGACGCCGCGGCGGATCTGGCCCCAGCGCATGCGGTGCGGCTGGACGATGCCCTTGGGCGCGCCGGTGGTGCCCGACGAGTAGATGATGTTGAAGCCCTGGTCGGGGTCCACCTCATGCAGGACAGGCCTCGCGCCTTCGGGCGCCAGCCACTGCTCGAAGGGCATGCCGGCGTCCGAGCCGTCCAGCGACACGCGCCGGGCCTTCACCTGGTCGATCACACCGGCCATGTGCTGGGCGAGCTGGGCGTCGAGGAAGAAGACCTTCGCGCCGCTGTCCTCGAGCTGCACGATCAGGCTCTCGGGCGTCGACGAGGGCGCCAGCGGGGCGACCGTGGCGGCGGCGCGCAGGATGCCGAAGAAGGTCGCGCCGTACTCCGCGGAGGTGGTGGCGCAGACGGCGGCCACGTCGGCCTTGCCCACGCCGTCGCGCTGCAACGCCGCGGCGATGCGGTCCATCAGGGCGTCGAGCTCGGCATAGGCGATGGTGCGCTTCGCGTCGACCAGCGCGGGCTTCGCGCCATGCTCGGCGGCCTGGGCGCGGATGACGTCGGCGATGGTCCCGAAATCCTGGGACAGCAGCTCTTCGGCGGTCACGTTCGTACTCCGGTCACTTCAGCTTCGCGGCGCCCGAGGCGGGCTCGCCTTCCTGCGCCAGGTCGGCGGCGGCCGCCAGCTTGCGCAGGGTCTCCATGTGGCTGGCCCGGCTGATCCCGTAGCCGGTCAGCAGCAGGGCCGCCGTCGTGTACAGCACGAGCTGGGTCGGCGCGTAGACCAGGCCCAGGCCGCGAACGATCTCGTCCGGCACCGCGCCCGGCTTGGCGCCCGTCGGGAAGTGGACGGCCGAGACGATCAGGCCGGCGGCGAAGATGCCCAGGCCCGTAGTCGACTTGTTGGCAAAGGCGATGGCCGCGAAGAATAAGCCCTCCTGCCGCCGCCCGGTCTTCAGCTCCGCGTCTTCCACCACGTCGGCGATCATCGAGGAGAACAGGATGTTCGCGCAGACCCCGATGCCGACGTAGAGGATGTTGGTCACGAAGATCGTGCCGAAGATCAGCGGCGAGTCGTTCGACGGGAAGGCGCCCAGCAGGCGCAGGATGATTGGGCCGACGCCGAAGGCCACGCCGGTCGGGATCAGCACCATGGCCACCGGCTTCTTCTCGAAGCGGCGGGCCAGTTGCGGCGCGATCAGGAACGCCAGGACCGCGGCCGTCAGGCTGGAGAGGCTGAACAGCGCGATCTCGGCCGAACTGAACTCCCAGAAGTAGGTCGAGAAGTAGAGCGTCGTGGCGAAGCCCAGGCCGATGCCGGCGTAGAGGAAGAAGCCGGCCGCGAGGATCATCAGGAAGTTGCGATTGTTCATCGTGCCGACCATCTCGCGCGCGAGGCGGCCGAACGTGATCCGCTCCTGCGGAGGCTCGCGGAGGTAGGGGATCTGGCGGTGGGTGCCGATCGAGGTGACCAAGATCGCGAACAGCATCATGCCGGCGGCGAACACGCCGTGCCAGGCGTAGCCCTGCGGGTTGAGCTGGCCGACCGAGTACTCGGCGGTGGGCTTCAGAAAGACCGCGGTCGTCACGCCGTAGGCCACCAGGCCGCCGGCCCAGCCGAACAGGTATCGGTAGCTGAGCAGCCGCGTGCGCTCGTCGTATTCCGTGGTCAGCTCCGCGGCGAGGGCGGCGGAGGGGATCTCGTAGCAGCTGATGAAAGTGCGGATCAGGACCGCGACGGCCACCAGGTAGGCCACCTGCCCGCCCTGGCTCCAGCCGGTCGGCGGGTTCCAGAGCAGGATGTAGGACAGCGCGACCGGGATCGCCGCGCCGTACATCCAGGGATGCCGGCGGCCCCACTTCGAGCGGGTGTTGTCCGAGAGCTGGCCGACGATCGGGTCGATGAAGGCGTCCAGGATCAGCGCGACCATGATCGCCAGGCCCACGGTCTGAGCCGGGAGGCCCACCACCTGGGCGTAGAAGAAGGCCAGGAAGTAGGAGAAGCCGTTGTCCTTCACCCCGAAGGCCACCGAACCGAAGCCGTAGAAGAGCCGGGTGGAAAGGCTCAGGCGGCGGGCGTGGGTCGGGGTGTCAGCGGGCAAGGACCATCCTCCGTGGGCGCGCGGCTTGGCCGTCTTCTCGGCGACGGAAACCTGGGGGAGGCGCCGGGGGACGTCAACCGATTTGAGTACGCGGTACGGAAGGCCTAAGGGGTAACTCGCCGTCCGCTTGTTTGAGCGGTCGGTATCGCTCAGCGCGCGGCGGGAGAGACCAGCCCCTCGAACAGCGGACGCACATAGTGCTCGACCGCCGCCTCGGGCGCCATGCCGGGCGTCCAGAAGTGGAGCTCGGCGGCGGCGTTGATCGCGGTGCTGATGACCTGCGAGGCGATATTCACGTCGACGGGCGCGATGGAGCCGTCGGCGATGCCGTCGCAGAGGATCGAGGCGAAGCGGTACGAGAGCCGGTTGAACCGCTGCATCAGCGCCGGGCGCAGGGTTTCGGGCACCGCCGTCAGGGCCGAGGTGCGCAGCAGCGGGGCCTCGCCGGTGATCTGGTGCTCGATGAGCGCGGCGGCGATCGAGGCCAGGATCTCCAGCCCCGAGCCGCCGGCCGCCTCGGCGGCGTGGATCGCGCGCCACATCAGGTCGAAGGTGCGCTCGAAGCAGGCGACGACCAGTTCGTCCTTGGCCTGGTTGTGGTGGTAGAAGGCGCCCTTGCTGACGTTCAGCCGCGCCGAGATCCGCTCGACCGAGGCGCCGTGGTAGCCCTCCTCGTTGATGAGGCAGGTGGCGGCCTTCAGAAACATCTCGGACGAGGCGTTGGCCGGCGCCTCCTCCCCCGTCAGCTTGAGCGGCTTCAGCTTCGGCCAGGCGACGCCTTTGGCCGCGAGCCCATGGGTCAGGATCGAGGCCATGCGGTCGGCGGTGCGGGGATAGTCCGCGACCTCGACCTGGTGCTGCCAGGCGACGATCCAGAACGTCTCGGACAGCAGCATGTGGGCGCGGGCATTGCGGTGCAGGCGCGGCAGCAGGTCCCGGCCCGGCAGCAGCTCGCGGAAGCTGCGGAACATGTCGACGTAGACGGCGTCGACCGCCGGGGAATTCAGCGCCCGCACGTCGTTGAACACCGGCAACGGATCGGCCTCGCCCAAGCCGAGGCGCCGCGAATAGTCGAACCAGGCGTGGAAGAAGGCCGAGAGCCGGGCCTCGACAGTGGTCTCGCCCGCCGCGGCGGCGATCAGCGCCTCGTAGGCCTCGACGCCCTTCATGAAGGCGGCGGCGGCCAGCTCCTCCTTGTTGCGGAAGTAGTAGATGACGCCGGTCGGCACGAGGTCGAGGCGCGCGGCCACGTCGCCCAGGGTCATGCCGCGCACGCCCTTGCGGTTCATCTCCTCCACCGCCGAGCGGACGATGGCGTTGCGCTTGGCCTCGTAGCGGCGCGTGGGCTGGCGCCCCGCGGCGTGACTGTTCGACGAGGCCCCACCGTCGACTGTCATCCCCATGATGCGAATCATACCGGACTTCCGACCGCGCCTCCATTGCCCCTGACGTGGCGTCAGTTGTGGCAAGGCCCGGCTGGCGCTTAGGTTTCGCCAGGAGGACACGCCATGCTGCTCGAGGGCCTGAAGGTCGTGGAGATGGCCACCTGGGTGGCGGGGCCCAGCGCCGCGGCCGTGCTGGGCGACTGGGGGGCCGACGTCGTCAAGGTGGAGAGCCCGATCGGCGACGCCACGCGGGTCTACTATCCCGACACCGCCGAGCAGCCGGGCAATCCGGTCTTCACCAACGAGAACCGCGGCAAGAAGGGCGTGATGCTGGACATCTCGCGCCCCGAGGGCCGGCGTGCGCTGAAGGCGCTGCTGGCGCAGGCCGACATCTTCGTCACCAACGTGCGGCCGGGCTCGATGAAGCGGATGGGCCTGGACTACGAGAGCCTGAAGGCGGAGTTCCCGACGCTGATCTACGCCGCGGTGACGGGCTATGGCCTCATCGGCCCGGAGGCCGACACGCCGGCCTTCGACATGACCGCCTTCTGGACGCGCTCGGGCGTGGCCCACGCCACCATCCCGCCCGACCAGGAGCCGTTCGCCTCGCGCCCCGGCTTCGGCGACCACGTCACCGCCCTGGCCACGGTGTCGGGGGTGCTGGCGGCGCTGCACGAGCGGCACGCCACGGGCAAGGGCCGGCTGGTGGAGACCAGCCTGTTGCGGGCCGGCGCCTATGCGATCAGCTGGGACCTGGCGATCCAGCTCCGCTATGGCCAAGTGGTCACCGCGCAGCCGCGGCGCGAGCGGCCGGGGCCGATCTCGGGCTTCTTCCGCACCAAGGACGACCGCTGGCTGTTGCTGCTGCCGCGGACCACCGAGTGCTTCACCCAGCTGATGATCGCGCTGGACCGGCCCGAACTGCTGGCCGAGCCGCGCTACGAGTGGCCGGTCACCGACATGGACACGGTGCGGGAGGTGCGCGCGATCGTCGACGACGCCTTCGCGCAGATGACCCTGGCCGAGGTGGGCGAGCGGCTGACGGCGGGCGACCTGGCCTGGGCGCCGATGGGCTCCCTGGCCGAGCTGGCCGACGCGCAATACGCCGAGGACGCCGGCTGCTTCGAGCGGGTGGACGATGGCTGGGGCCAGGTGTTCCGCCTGCCCGCTTCGCCGGTGCGCTTCCCCGAGGGCGCGCCCAAGGTCAGCCGGCCGGCGCCGAAGCTGGGCCAGCACACCCGCGAGGTGCTGGAGGCCGCCGGCCTGACGCCGGACGAGATCGAAGCGCTGCTCTAGGAGGCGCCGCCCGCACGCCGCGGACCGCCGGTCGCGGAACCGCTTGCGGGCGCCCGCGGACCTGTGAAACCTCGCCGCGACAGTTGGCGGGGTTCGGACATGGGCATTTCGAGGCGGGCGTTCCTGGAACGCGTGGGCAAGGCCGGCGGCTATGGGGCGATGTTCGTCACCATGCAGGGCCTGGGCCTGCTGGCCACCACCAAGGCCTATGCCGGGCCGCCCCAGCTGCCGGCGGGCAGCGGCAAGGGGGTCAAGGTGGCCGTGCTGGGCGCCGGGATCGCCGGCCTGGTCACCGCCTACGAGATGCGCAAGGCGGGCTACGACGTCACCGTGCTGGAGGCCCGCGACCGGCCCGGCGGCCGGGCCTGGAGCGTGCGGCGCGGCACGGTGATCAAGCAGGACGACCGGCCGGACCAGGTGGTCGACTGGGACGAGGGCCGGCACTTCTACATGAACGCCGGGCCAGCGCGGATCCCGCAGACCCATCACGCCATCCTGGGGTACTGCCGAGACCTGAACGTGCCGCTGGAGGTGATGGTCAACGGCAACCGCACCGCCAAGCTGGACTTCGCCGGCAAGGTGGTCAGCAACGGCCAGGCGATCAACGACACCCGCGGCGCGTTCTCGGAGCTGCTGGCCAAGGCCATCGACCAGGGCGCGCTCGACCGCGAACTGACCGGTGTCGATAAGCGCCGGCTGGTGGGCTACCTGTCGGCCTACGGCGACCTCGACCCCAAGCACGTCTACGGCGGCGCCGGCGCGCGGTCGGGCTTCAAGAACTGGCCGGGCGGCTACGACCATCCGCCCAGCGGCGTCGAACCGCTGCGGCTGTCGGACCTGATGCAGGCGCAGTTCTGGGGCATCTCGGGCTTCTTCGAGGAGCTGATCGAGATGCAGGCCACCATGCTGCAGCCGGTGGGCGGCATGGACCGCATCAGCTACGCCCTCTACGAGCAGGTGAAGCCGGCGGTGACCTTCGGCGCCGAGGTGAAGGAGATCCGCCGCGCCGGCAAGGGCGCGAAGATCGCCTACACGGTGGGCGGCGCGGCCCGCATGCTGGACGCCGACCACGTGGTGGTGACCATCCCCCTGCCCGTCCTCAGCAAGATCCCGTCCGACTTCTCGCAGCCGGTGAAGGACGCCATCGTCTCGGGCGGCAAGACCTATGCGCACGGCACCAAGGTGGCCTGGCAGTCGCGGCGGTTCTGGGAGCAGGACGACTACCAGTTCGGCGGCCTGGCCTGGACCGACCAGCCGAACGAGCTGATCTGGTACCCGTCGGGCGGCTTCGGCGAGAAGACCGGCATCATCATGGGCGCCTATTCCATCGGCTTCTCGGGCATCCTGAACCCGCCGAAGTACGCGGCCATGTCGCTGGAGGAGCGGTTCGCGATCTCGCGGGCGGTGATCGAGAAGTTCCACCCCGGCCGCGGCAAGGAGCTGGAAAAGCCCTTCTCGGTGTCGTGGAAGCACACGCCCTACAGCGAGGGCGTCTCGGTGAACTGGAGCGAGAACCAGCGGACCGGCGCCTACGCCACGCTGTGCAAGCCCGACGGCCCGTTCGTCTTCGCCGGCGAGCACATGAGCTACATCAACGCCTGGCAGGAGGGCGCGGCCCTGGCCGCCCACGAGGCGATCAAGCTGATCCAGGCGAAGGTGGCGGCCGGGTAGCGGCGCTTCCCTACCGCTCGTCATGGCCGAACCATCCGGCCGGCATGATGGTATGAGGTGCGGACCTCATGGACGCACGGGGATGGATCCCCGGGTCGAGCCTGGGGATGACGCGCTGAGATGTGAGCGGGCCAGTCCCAACCGCTGTCATCCCGGTTTCGCCGCAGGCGAAGACCGGGACCCCGATCATCCAGGTTGAAGGCGGCGTGCGGCGGCCGAGGCTGCGAGCGATCTTCGGGCTCAACACATCGGGGTCCCGGTCTTTGGCTTCGCCAAAACCGGGATGACAAGCTTGGCTCAGCCCGAGCTACGCCACTTGGGATGCTCGCCGTCGTCGGAGTCGTCGGCGAGGAAGGCTTCGACGGTGTCGGGGTCGGGGTCTGGGAGGTCTCGCCAGCGGGGGATGTTGGAGGCGTTGAGGCCGAAGGCGGTGGCGAGCTCGGCGATCTGGTCGTCGAGGTCTCGGGTGGTGAAGTCGTCCTTGAGGCGGTCCTCGGCCAGGAAGTCCTCGAGGCAGCGGAAGAAGTGGCCTTCGAGCTCGCGTTC
>Ga0209050_1000277_pt1 | contig 109132 bp, 106 predicted proteins | sample Araplavi_mTSA_r2_FD_184276 | JGI IMG/M metagenome (GOLD analysis project Ga0209050, IMG submission 184276) | Arabidopsis root microbial communities from North Carolina, USA - plate scrape MF_Cvi_mTSA_r2 (SPAdes) (version 2) | ecosystem: Host-associated > Plants > Roots > Endosphere | place...
TCCGGCGCTCGGTCACGAAATCGCGGATCGAGGGGTCTTCCATCGTGCAGGTGACGGTGGACATCACGCCCAGACAGCCATGCGGATCGCTGCCGCCGCAATGGGTGGAGATCGCGCCGGACAGCAGCCGCTCGGCCACGCCGCGCGCGGTGGGCGCTTCCAGCGCCTTGCCGACATAGGCCAGCTTGTCGCGCTCGTAGAGATCGAGCGCCTTCTTGAAGAGCGCTTCCTTGTTCCCGAAGCAGGCGTAGAGGCTGGGCTTGGTGATGCCCATCGCCTCGGTCAGCTCCGCCATCGAGGCGCCTTCGTAGCCGCGCTGCCAGAACACCCGAAGCGCGGCCGTCAGGGCCTCTTCAGGGTCGAACTCGCGCGGGCGACCCCGAGTCGATGTGGGAGCTGAACATTTCATACCGATCGGTATATAGGTAGCGCACTCCTGTCCGTAAAGTGTCACGCTCGCTCACAGACCGAGCGTGACAGGAAACGGAAGAAGCCGCGCTTGTTATCCGACGAACGCGCGTTCGATCACGAAATCGCCCGGCTTGGCGTTCGAACCCTCGTTGAAGCCCCAGGATTCGAGGTCGTGCGAGAAGTCCTTGATCATGTCCATCGAGCCGCAGAGCATCACGCGATCGGTCTCGGGATTGAAGCGCGCATCGCCCTTCAGACCTTCGAACAGACGACCGTTTTCGACCAGCGCGCCGATGCGGCCGGTCGTGTGGAACGGCTCGCGGGTGACGGTGGGCACGTAGTGCAGCTGCACCAGCGCCTGCTCGGCGACCAGCGGATCTTCGGCCAGCTGGCTTTCCAGTTCCTCGCGGTAGGCAAGGTCGCTAACGCGGCGCACGCAGTGGACTACGATGATTTCGTCGTAGATGTCATAGACGTCCGGGTCGCGGATCAGCGACATGAAGGGTGCAAGGCCGGTGCCGGTCGAGAGCATGAACAGGCGCTTGCCCGGCAGCAGCGCGTCGGTGACGAGCGTGCCGGTGGGCTTGCGGCCGAGATAGATCTGGTCGCCGGGCTGCACGAGCTGGAGGCGCGAGGTCAGCGGGCCGTCCGGCACCTTGATCGAGAGGAACTCGATTTCCTCGGCCCACGAAGGGCTGGCGATCGAATAGGCGCGCAGCAGCGGGCGCTTTTCGCCCTGAAGGCCGAGCATGACGAATTCGCCCGAGCGGAAGCGGAACGAGGCCGGGCGCGACATCGTGAAGCTGAACAGGTGCTCGTTCCAGTGGCGGACGCTGAGAACTTCCTCGACCGAAAGGGCCGTCGTGGGTTCAAGAGTGGGCATCACGGCCTGACCGTCGCTCATCAATTCATTCCTCGGGTGGTAGAGTGGCAAAGCTCAAGTATCTGGGCTCACGTATCGGACCAGATAGCCTCGAAACCCGTGAGTCGATATTTTCGGCGAGACCGGCAAGGGTCCGCACGTCATCGACGCACCCGGCGCGCATAGCAGAAGCAGTCGCAGGCGCAAGAGCGGTCGCAAATGCGGTCTCTGGCGCCCGGTGCCCGGAGGTGCCGAAATGGTCCATGAACTTGAAGGGTCTGCCTGATAGCCGCGATCGCCCCGGATGCAACGCAATTGCATTTTCACCGCCGAAAGCCAGACTTCGGCGCAGGGGCGGCGAAAAGGTTAGGAAGCCGCAGGGGGCAGCGGCAAGGCCCCGAACGGGCGACAGGAAGGCCAAGGCAGTCACGCTACCGCGACTAACCTTGTTGCTATCGTATCGCAATAGCATATCTTGCCTTGAGCTGCGCCCTCACCCGCCGCGCAGCTGGCTTCGCAGGGCCTTCAGTTCCCGGTTCAGTTCGGCGATCCGCTCAATCGACACGCCGGTCGCTTCGACCAGTTCGCCCGGCACGCAGCGCGCTTCGGCGGCGGTTTCGCGGCCCTTGTCGGTCAGGGTGATCCGCACCACCCGCTCGTCCTCGGCGGAACGGCGGCGCTCGACCAGCCCGGCCGCTTCCAGCCGCTTGAGCAGCGGCGTCAGCGTGTTCGATTCGAGGAACAGCTTCTCGCCCAGTTCGCTCACCGTTTGGTCGTCCTTCTGCGCCAGCCCGAGGATCGCCAGATACTGCAGATAGGTCAGGCCGAGCCGGTCGAGCAGCGGCTTGTAGATGCGGTTGAAGGCAAGGCCGGTGGAATAGACCGAGAAGCACAGGAAATCCTCGAAGGGATCGAGATCGGCTTCCGGCTGCGAAGGAGGGGTCTGGGTCATGATCGCAATATAAATCGCACGCGATTGAATCGCAACGCTTGACATCCGGCAGCGACTCACGCATTTAGATCGCATACGATTTACTCACTAACGATCTAAATGGAGAACCACGATGTCGATCAATCCCCTCTACAAGACCAGCGCCACCGCGACCGGCGGCCGCGACGGCAAGGCCCGCACCGATGACGGCGCTTTCGAAGTGACCCTGGGCACGCCCAAGGAACTCGGCGGCAACGACCAGGGCAACAATCCGGAACAGCTCTTCGCCTCGGGCTATGCCGCCTGCTTCCTTGGCGCGATGAAGTTCGCCGCCAGCCAGGACAAGAACCTGCCCCGCGTACCCGCCGACACCACGGTCAATGCCACCGTCGGCATCGGTCCGCGCAGCGACAAGGGTTTCGGCCTGACCGTCGAACTGGTCGTCACCCTGCCCGGCGTCGAGCGTGAAGCCGCCGAAGCGCTGGTCGCCGAAGCCGACACCATCTGCCCCTACAGCCACGCCGTGCGCGGCAATGTCTCGGTGACGCTCGCCGTCGCCTGAGCGGCTTCAGGTCCCTTCGTGTCTGCCGGGGAGTTCGCCCTCCCCGGCATGACATTTCAACAATCTGGAACAATTCGGATCAACTTATCCCAATTCCCGGAAATCCTCAAAAAGAGGAAGAAGAGGTCAGTCCAGACAGCCAGCCACACCAGCACGAAAGTCCCCCGCCATGTCCCGCTTCTTCAACCCCATCCACGACCGTGCCAGCCGCCTTGCCGACGCCGCCCAGCCCGTCATCATCGCCATGGGAACCGCGGGCCTGACCGGCGGCGCCATGGCCGCCCTCGCCCTCTTCACCGACCGCGCCATGCAGTCCCGCGCCGCTGCCCAAAGCGCGCGCTGACACGCCCTTCCTTTTCCGTCGAAGGACATGAGGGCAAAGACTTTCCCCGAGGCTGCGGACAGTCTATCTGTCCCCGCGAAACGCCACCATGCCTCCTTCCGCGCCGCCTTCCTCCTCCCGATCGGGCCTTGAAGCGACTTTTCTCGAGAATCGGGACAAGCTGCTGCACTTCCTGCGCGCCCGCGGCGCCGGGGATGCGGCGGAAGACCTGGTCCAGGAAGTCTGGCTGAAGATTTCGCGCGCCGCGCCCGGCCCCGTCGCCGCGCCGCTGTCCTATCTGTTCCGCACCGCCGACCTGCTGATGATCGACCGGTTCCGCTCCACGCGCCAGTCGGGCACTCGCGAGCGCGACTGGACCGAGGCGCATGCGGACGAAGCCGGTGCTTCTCCCGAACCTTCCGCCGAACGCCGACTTTCCGCCGCCCAGGAAGCCGGGCGCGTGCTTTCGCTGCTTGAAAGCCTCGGCCCGCGAGTCTCGGCGATCTTCCGCCGCCACCGGATCGACGGCATGGCGCAGAAGCAGGTCGCCGCCGAACTCGGTGTCAGTCTCAGCACGGTGGAAAGCGATTTGCGCGTGGCCTATCGGGCGCTCGCCCAATGGAAGGAACGCAGTGATGAGGCCCTATAATGATGAGGCCTGCGCCGATCGTCTCCGTCTTCGCCGCAGAAGGAGCGCGCGATGAGTGATGACGACAAGATCAGGGCCGAAGCCCTCGACTGGACCCTGCGCGTCGGCGACCCGGCCTTCGAGGACTGGGAAGGCTTCACCCATTGGCTCGACGCGAACCCCGCGCACGCCCGCGCCTATGACACCGTGGCCGCCGCCGTGGCGGACGGCGCCGAACTGATCGCCGCGGCAGCGCCCGCCAATGACGATGTGGAACCGGCGGTCGTAGCCTCGCCCCGCCGCCGCGCATGGCTGGGCGGCGCGGTGGCCGCCTCGCTCCTGCTCGTGGGCGGCTTGTGGGTCTGGCAGGCGGGCAGCCGCGACCTCTACCGCATCGAGACCGCACCGGGACAGGTCCGCAGCGTCGCGCTCGACGCGCAGACGCGCGTGGATCTCGCGGGCGGCACCGCCATGGAGTTCGACCGCAAGGACCCGCGCTTCGCCCGGCTCGAAAGCGGACAGGCGCTCTTCACCGTCCGCCATGACGAAGCCCGCCCCTTCCGCGTGACCGTGGGCGAGGACACGCTGGTCGATGTCGGCACCGTGTTCGACGTGCGCCATGACGGCGAGGACTTCAGCGTCGCGGTGTCGGAAGGCGCGGTGCAGTTCAATCCCAAGGCGCAGGACCTGCGGATCGCGCCCGGCGAAGTGCTCCGGCGGCACGGCAAGGCCGGGGACTACACGCTCGGCAAGATCGCGCCCGCGCAAGTCGGCGAATGGCGCGAGGGACGGGTCACGTTCGAGGATACCGCGCTGGATTCCGTCGCCGCCGACCTCGCCCGTGCGACCGGCGTGGCCTATGTCGTCGCGCCGGGAAGTGCGGAGCGCAAGGTCTCCGGCTCGCTGCTGGTGGCGCCGCTGCGGGACGATCCGGCGGCGCTCGGGCCGCTGCTGGGCGTCAGGGTTCGCGCAGACGGAAAACGCTGGGTGATCGGCAAGCCCTGACGATGAGAGGTGCGGCCTGGCTTCTGGCGGCCGCCATGGCCATGCCTCTTCCCGTCCTCGCCCGCGAGGCGGAAGTGGCCACGCGCGCCGGTACCGCCAGCGAGGCCGTCGTCGATCTCGCCCGGCAGACCGGCACCAGCATCGTCATCGCCGACCCCGCGATCGCCCGCCGCGCGATCCCCGCCCTGCGCGGACGCATGGACGTGGTCGAAGCGCTGAGCCGCCTCGCCCGCGCGGCAGGTGCGCGCGCGGTGGCGGTCGGGCGCTCGGCCTGGCGCCTCGAAGCCGCGCGACCCTCGGCCCCGCTCGCCCGGCAGGTGCGCGAGGCACCCCGCCCCGCTACGCCGCGTCCGCCGATCGAGACCCACAGCGAACCCATCGTCGTCCAGGCCACCAAGCGCGACCTCAGGGTGGAGGACGTACCCGGCCAGCTCGCGATCCTCGACGGCAAAGCACTGGAAACGGGCGGCGTCGGCGGCACCGAGAAGATCACCCGCCAGCTCGCGACCGTCTCCTCGACCCATCTCGGCAGCGGCCGCAACAAGCTGTTCATCCGCGGCATCGCCGATTCCAGCTTCACCGGCCCGACCCAGGCCACGGTTGGCCAGTACCTCGGCGACATGCGGCTGACCTACAATGCGCCGGACCCGGACTTGCGGCTGTCCGACCTCGCCCGAGTCGAAGTGCTGGAAGGCCCGCAGGGCACGCTCTACGGCGCCGGATCGCTGGGCGGGATCATCCGCCTCGTGCCCAACGCCCCGGTCATGGGCGAGACCGGCGGCACGGTGATCCTCGGCGGCTCGCTGACGCAGCACGGCGCTCCCGGCGCGGATGCCAGCGCCACCGTCAACCTGCCGGTCGCGGACGAGAGCGTGGCCCTGCGCGCCACGTTCGACAGCGCCACCTTCGGCGGCTACATCGACAAGCCCGTGCTTGGCCGCAGCAACGTCAACCGCTCGAACATGCTCGGCGGCAAGCTCGCCCTGCGCGCGCGGATCGCGCCGGATTGGACGATCGACCTGATCGCCCTCGCCCAGAGCACCGAGGCGGACGACAGCCAATATGCGGACCGGAGCGGCAAGCCGCTGGAAAGCTCGGCGCGGGTGCCGGAAGGCTCGAAGGCGGACTATGCGCTCGGCCAGTTCGTGGTGTCCGGCAGGATCGGCGCGGTGAACCTGCGCTCGACGACCGGGGTGGTCGCGCAGGACCTTCACGAGCACTACGACGCCAGCCAGACGGGCGACGATCCGCGCCTGTTCACCCAGACCAACGAAACCCGCATGATCGTGCACGAGACGCGGCTCTGGCAGAGCGAGCGCCATGGTTTCGGCTGGCTGCTCGGCGCCAGCTACACCCACAACCGCACGACGCTTAACCGCGATTTCTCCAGCCCCCTGCTCGACATGCGCAAGGCCGCGACCGGCGTGCGCAACACGATCGACGAGTTCACGCTCTACGGCGAGGCCAGCCTGCACCTCATGGGACCGCTCACCGCGACGGGCGGCGGGCGCTTCACCCGCTCGCGCCTCGGCGGCGACGGCGAGGATATCGCCCCTGCCGCCGCCGCGTTCCTCTCCACTTCGGGCGTGACGGCGCGGCGCACGATGAGCCGGTTCCTGCCCTCCTTCGCGCTGAACGCCCGGTTCTCGCCCGAAGACTCGCTCTACTTGCGCTATCAGCAGGGCTTCCGCCCCGGCGGCTTCGCGATCGAGAGCAACGTGGTGCGCCGCTTCCAGAGCGACCGCACCGGCACGTTCGAGATGGGCGCGCGCCATGGCCGCGCCGGGGCGACACCCTTCGACCTCGCGCTGAGCCTGTCCTACACCCGCTGGCAGGATATCCAGGCCGACTTTATCGACGGTTCCGGCCTGCCGAGCACCGCCAATATCGGCGACGGCCGCGTCTGGTCGGCCAGCCTCTCCGGCGGCGTGCTGCTGGCACCGGGCCTGCGCGTCGAACTCGGCGCGACCTGGAACGAGAGCAAGGTGGACGAACCCTCCGCCGCGCTGGTGCAGTATGTGCTGGCCCCGGTCGGCCTTACGGCGGCGACGCTCTCACGCGCGGAGGTGATGAGCTATGTCGCCACGCGCGGCATGCAGGTGCCGAATATCGCCCGCTTCGCCGGGCACTCGGCGCTCGCCTGGACCCACGAGGTCAGCGCGGACTGGACGCTCAATGCCAATGCCTGGGCCAACTACATAGGCCGCTCGCGTCTCGGCATCGGGCCGGAACTGGGGGCGCCGCAGGGCAACTATTTCGACAGCGGCTTCGACATGCGGATCGGCACCGCAAGCTACGGCGTCACCCTCAGCGTCACCAACCTTGCCGACGTGCAGGGCAACCGCTTCTCGCTCGGCACGCCGTTCAGCACCGGGCGCGAGCAGGTGACTCCGCTGCGCCCGCGCACCGTTCGCGTGGGACTGGACGCGCGATTCTAGAACCCGTCCTTGCTGCGCTTACGCCTAAGTAGTGCGCACTGGCTTGCAAAAATTTAATCCACGACCCACGAGGATTAGCCGTTCTCGCCCGAGTAGCCCCGCGAATAACACTTAATAACCAAGGCATTCCGGCGTATTTTAGGCCACCTTTTCTGCCGGTGGCTCGACGGGCGTCGCACCGCGCAAAGACAGATGCGGCGCCCGCGGCCCCGGTTCAGGGGTACGATACGAGGGAGGGCACCCGGAATGTCACACGGTCTTACGCGGCGCATTACGTCGCGGCTGTCTGCGGTTGCGCTGACAGCGGCACTGGTTTCGACATCGATGCTTGGCGGTTGTTCATCGCCCACTTCATCGATGCCCACGCTCGCATCCGCTCCGGCAGGCAACTACCGGGTGGGTGCGGGCGACAAGCTCCACATCGTGGTTCAGGACCTGCAGAGCGCCAACGGCGACTATACCGTCGAAGACAGCGGGGCGATCTCGCTCCCCTATATCAAGCAGGTCGATGTCGCCGGGAAGACCTATCGCGAGATCGAGCAGGGCATCGCCGCCTCGCTCCTGCGACAGGGGATCATGACAGGCGATCCGGTGGTCAACGTCGGCCCGGTGGAGCTGCGGCCCTTCTACGTCGTCGGCGAAGTCAACAAGCCCGGCCAGTTCGAATATCGCCAGGGCATGACGGTGCTGGCGGCAATCTCGGCGGCGGGCGGCTATACCTACCGCGCCCAGACCGGCAAAGTCGCCGTGACCCGCGTGGTGAACGGCAAGGACGTGACCGCCAAGGCCGACGAGTTCGCCACGGTCCTGCCGGGCGACCGGATCCGCGTCTACGAGCGGTGGTTCTGAGGCCGTGCGGAGTGCCATAGCACTGGCCGCGCCAGTTCCGCTCCTGCTCGCCGTTCCGCAGCAGGCCCTGGCGCAAGCGCGCGACATCGGCTCGACTGCCTCGGCGGTCTACCCGAACGATCCGGAGTACAAGGACCTGCCGATGCACCTCGGCTCGCTCAATGTCAGTCTCGGCGGCGAGGCGCGGGTGGAATACGACACCAACGTCTATGCCACGCCGAACAATGCGCGAGACGACGTACACCTTGAACTGACGCCGGAAGTCCAGATCGCCACGGCGCCCGGCCCACTGAGCGCCACGGCCCACGGCTCGGCGACGATCCGGCGCTTCGCCGATCTCAAGACCGAGAATACCGAGGCCTGGGTGGTCGACGGCTCGCTGCGCTGGGCCCCGCAAACCACGACTTCGGTGACGGGCCGCGCCTTCTACCAACGCGCGGTGGAGGAACGCGGCAGCCCGGAATCGCGGCAGGACCCGAACGCCGGCCCGCGCGAGATCGACAGCCTGGGCGTGGACTTGCGGTTCCGCCACATGACCCGACGCCTGCTGTTCGACCTCCAGGGCAATGCCACCAAGTACAATGCCCTCTCCGCCGCCGACGCCAACCGCGACTTCACCGGCCTGAACGGTGTGGCGACGGTCGGCTGGCGCGTCACCGGGATCACTTTCGTGACCGCCAGCGCCTTCGTGGCCAAGCGCGACTTCCGCCTTGAACGAACGCCGGGCGGCAGCAAGCGCAACACCACGACCTGGGGCGGCCGCGTCGGCGTGGAGTTCGAACCGGGCGGCGTGCTGGAAGGCAATCTTTCCGCCGGTATGTTCCGCTTCGTGCCGGAGGACAGCCTCGCGAAAAGCCGCACCGGCCTGTCGGTCTCGGGCAGCGTGACCTATCGCCCGCGCCAGCGCACGGCCTTCATGCTGGACGCCTTCAACGGCGATGTCGCGACCTTCCGCAGCGGCGCCCAGTCGCGAACCGACACCACCGTCAAGCTCTCGGTCCAGCAGGAGATCCGCCACAATCTCTACGCCACCGTGGGCGGCGGATATCGCCGCAGCCGCTACAACGGCTCGGGCGTCAAGGAGCAGACGCCGACCGTCTCGGGCGAGATCGAATATATCTTCTCGCGTCGAATGTCGGTTGCCGCCTATGCCAACTACGGCAAGCGCACCAGCGACGATCCGACGCTCGAATTCGATCGGGCCAAAGTGGGCGCCTCGTTCCGCTTGCGGTTCTGAACGGGCTTTACAGTCCCCTGTGAAAAGGCCTCCCGCCAAACGCGGGAGGCCTTTTTCTTTCTTAGTGGAAGTTACTTAGACGCCAGTTCCTCATAGACGGCAGTAACCTGGCGGATGTGGTTCTCGCGCGAGAAGCGGCGGCGCGCCTCGCTGCGCGCACAGGTGCGGATGGCGTCGAGCCGTTCGGGATCGGCGAGTAGGTCGGCGGCGGCATGGGCCATGGTCGCGGGGTCGTCCAGCGGACAGAGCACGCCGCAGCCGCCCTCCAGCGCTTCTGGATTGCCGCCGGAATCGGTGGCGACGACCGGGGTGCCGACCAGCATCGCCTCCACCAGCGTCCGCCCCAGCGGCTCGCGCGCGGCGGGAACGAGCAGCAGGTCGCAGCCCGCCAGCCATTCGTAGCCCGGCGCACGGTAGCCCATCATATGAACACGCGCGTTGCCCGAAACCCGTGCGATCCGCTCCGGCAGGGCGTCGCCCACCTCGGTATTGCGCGGGTCTCCGAACATCAGGCCGACCACCGGCCTGTCCAGCAAGGCGCCCAGCCGCTCGACTGCCTCGACGAATTCGAGCGGGCGCTTGCGCTGCACGAAATTGCCGAACCAGCCGCAGAGCACTGCATCAGGCGCGCAGCCGAGTTCCTCGATCAGGCTACGCCGCATCATCGCCCAGTCGGCGGTAACGGTCGTGTCGAAGGGACTGTAGACCACTTGCGCCGCTTTCGCCGCGCTGCTGCCGCCCTGCGGCAGGGAGAAGCGCGAGACCGTGAAAATCCGGCTCGCCAGTAGCGGCGCCGCATAGCGCAGACCGCGCGCATCGGGATCGCCGCGATGGTGCCAGACCAGCTTTGCGCCTGCCAGCCGCGCCGCCAGCGCCCAGCCCGCATGGCTGCGCCCGTCGTTGCTGTGGACCACGTCGATCGCGTTCTCGCGCAGGAAACGCACGCGGCGGGGCACACCTGCCAGCGCGCGCAGCGCCTTGCCGAGACCGAACCGCGCGCCCGGCACGAAGGACCGTGCGGGCGGCGCCGGGTCGGGCACTTGCGCAAATTCCGAGAAGAACCCGGCGATCGTGCCTTCCGGCACTTCGGGCACGACCAGCAGGTGATAGCGCCCCGGATCGAGACCCTCCATCAGCCCCCGCGCGGAAACGTGGCTGCCGCCCAGTTCGTCCCCCGCGAAAGGAAAGCAGATGCGCAAGGGGCGGCTTCGTGCCTCCACCCTCGCGGCCGAAACGTCTTGTTCAAACGGGGCTGCAAGGCTGCTCAAAGGCCGAACCCTTTCTCGCGGTAGCTGAGGAATTCCTCGAAGTTCTCGATGCCGTTGCCGTTGGCGTCGCCCCAGGCGTCGTTGCGGGTGGGGTCGAGACCGTTGGCGCGTTCCCAGGCATCGTCCATGCCGTCCTTGTCGTTATCGACGTAGGGCGTGCCGGAAGTCGGCGTCGGGATCGCCGGGGCGGGCGAGCCGATGCGGCCGGTGCGGGCCTTGACGTCCGCCACCGCCGCCTTGTCGATGGCGTCGCGCGGGAAGGCCCCGGCACGGGCGAGCACCGAAGTGTAGGCTGCCGAAGCGCTCATCGGCTGGACCGTCAGCGGGCACGGCGCCTGCTGGATCTGGGCGGGCACCACTTCGGGGCTGACGTGCTTGAAATTGCCGTCGAAATCATTGTCCCAGAGATAGATCGAGGCGGTTCCGGTCGATCCTTGCGTCTCGCGCGCCACGCCCCGGCTCATCGCCGTCGTGTTGGTTCCGGCAATGAAGCTGTTGCCGACGATCGAGACCGGGCTGCCGCCATAGCTCTCCCAGACCTCGGCGAATTCCGAGGCGGCATTGTAGAGCACGTTGTTGATGACTTCGACGCAGGAACCCTTGGGGAAGTTGATGTCCGGGTTGCGGTCTCCGTTGTGGGCGCAGAGATTGCCGATGAAGCTCAGCTTCTGCTTGTCCACCGGATCGCTGGCCAGCAGCGCGCACTTGTCGTGCTTGGGCACGCCCCAGGCGAAGATCGAGTTGCTGATGGTGATCTCGTCGTTGTCGTCATAGCCGTTGATCAGCTCGTCGCGCGCCCAGGAGGCGCTGACATGGTCGATCACCACGCGGCTGCTCTTCTCGATAGTGATGCTGTCCTCCGCCTCGCGGTTGCCGCCGACACGGTCGTTGCGCACGCGGATGCCGCGCACGACGACATCGTGGGTATCCTTGATGACCAGCGGCGTCAGGCCGTTCTTGCCGCCGCCATGGGCGAGCGTGATGCCGCTGCCGGGCGCGGTCTGCCCGGCGATCGTCAGGTAGGGCGACATGATCCACGGCGGGCGCTGGGTGAAGCGGATCACCCCGCTGACCCGGAACACGCAGACGCGAGGGCCGGTGGCCGTCACGCAGGCGCGGTAGGAACCGGCGCCGGAGTCGGCCAGGGTGGTGACGTAGATGATCCGCCCGCCGCGCCCGCCCACGCTCGTCGCGCCGTAGCCGACGGCGGCGGGGAAGGACTTCTTGCCGCTCGGGACTTTCACGACCGGCGCCGCCGCCATGACTTCCTCGCTCGTCGTGCCCGCAATGCCGAGCGCGATGGCCGCAATAGTCACGCCCGCAACAGTCAGGGCCAGAATCGTGCGCAAGGGAGGCTTCTTCCCACGTCTCACCGCCGTCATGCCGTTTCTCCTGCCCCTGGGGGACGAAACCGTCCGGCGCGGTTCTCGAAAACCCTGAAGACCGTGCGGAAACGACGATCTCGGGCCTGCCCCCGCGCAGAGCCATACAAGGACGGCAGCGTGAGCCTCGGACCCGGCGCGCACAAGTTACCATTTGGACTTAACCCGGCAGGCCGCCTCCCCCTTTTGCGCTAACAACTATGCGCTCCCTTATTGTCCGGACTGGCCTTTGCCTTGGGGCGATTCACTGGCCCATGATCGCGGGCATGGCCGCTATCCTGACCCAGCTACCCGACGACGGGACGCCGCAGTCCGCATCCTGGCGGCCTGTTCCCCAACTGGCCCGCGAGCCGGCTTCGCCTTACGACCGTGCTATCGCCGTGCTGTTGCCCGCCGCGGCCTTCTTCCTCAGCTGGTGGCAGGTGGGGCGACTTCCCAATGCCAACCTGACGATGTCGGACATGATCCTGATCGTCTGCACCCTGCTGATGCTCGTCTCGCGCGGGCTGAATGCGCGGATGATGGGGAAGATGTCGGTGCTCTGGGTGGGCGGCATCGTCATGCTGCTGGGCGGCATGCTGGTCGGCTCGACGATGCACGGCGATTTCACCCGCTGGCCGGTGGTCGCCGGGCAATATGCCTTCGCGCTGCTGCTTATCCCGATGGTGCTGGTCAACTGCTCACTGGCGGCGCTGCGCAAGGCGGCGCTCGCCTATGTCTGGGGGGTCGCGGTGTCGCAGGCGGTGGGCATAACGCTGGTCAACCTGTTCAGCCGTGACATGATCAACCAGTGCGTCAACAAGTACGTCGTCACGGGCAATGGCCGTCTGGGCGCCTTTACGGGAGAGCCCAATTCGAACGGCGCGGTCTGCGTCTTCGCGCTGATCTTCCTGCTCCATGCGGTGATCGAGAAGCGCCTGCGCCCGGTGATCGCCGTGCCGCTGGCGCTGGTGATCGTCGCCGGGATGGTCTATTCTGCCAGCTTCACAGCCTTCTCCACGACGATCCTGTCGATCGGCTTCATCCTCGCCTTCTCGCGCATCCGCACGGTGATCACCATTGCCCTGCCGGTGCTGCTGGTGGTCGGCGCCTATGTCGGCCTCGGCGGTCCGGTTCCGGCGGTGTTCGAGCAGCGGGTGGGCGACGCGGTCGTCTCCGGCGACCCGACCAAGGCAGGCACGTTCGTCGGCCGCTCGGTGCTGATCCAGGAGGCCTGGCAGATGTCGGGCGACAACCTGCTGATCGGCCTCGGCAGCGACGGCTACCGCAAGGCCAGCGCTTACGGCATGCCGGTCCACCAGCTCTACCTGCTGGTGCTCAACGAAGGCGGCGTGGTCTCCTTCCTCGGCCTGTGCCTGATGTTCGCGGCGATGTTCGTGCACGGCACTTCCATCGCCGGGCGAAGTCGCACCGACGGGGTCTGCGCGCTGGCGCTGCTGGGCGTGTTCTTCCTTTACGCGATGTCGCTGCCGCACATGTTCGCGCGGATGTGGAACGGTCCGGCGATGCTGATGTTCGCCCTCGCGAGCGCCGGGGCCGGAGCCGCCACCCTTTCCATGACACGGCGCCCGGCCTGGCGAAATCAGGCCGAACCCTCGGAACCAGAACGGACCTCGGAAGCAGGATGACCCCCATCGAAAGCGCAAGCGAGGTCGCCGTGCACCGCGAGGCGTCCTTCCTGTCCCGGCAGTTCGCCCGCTGGCGCGGCAGCGAGATGCTGCGGCCCCACCTCGTCAGCATCGGCCACTTGCTCTCCGGCAATTTCGGCGGCGTGATGATCATGATGGCGAGCCTCGCCATCGCCACCCGCGCGCTCGGACAGGAGCAGTTCGGCATCCTTGCCGTGGTCCTGGCGATCGGGCGCGTCTGCGAGCGACTAATCCGCTTCGAATCGTGGCAGCCGCTGGTGCGCTTCGTGGCCGTGGAGGAAGAGAACGGCGATGTCGGCCGGATGTCCTCGCTCTATGCCTATGGGTTGCTGCTCGACGTGGCGAGCGCCCTCGTGGCGGCGGTGATGAGCGTGCTGGTCGCATGGCTGGCCGGGAACCTGATCGGCATCGGCCGGGGCAATGTCCACCTCGTCGCCATCTATGCCTGCGCGATCGCCTGCAACCCGCGCGGCATGGCGAGCGCGGCGCTGCGCCTCGCAGGCAAGTTCCGCATTCTCGCCTATATCCAGCTTGCCTCGTTCGTCGCCCGCTTCGCGCTCTCGGCGCTCCTCTATGCGCTGGGCGGCGGGCTGGTCTGGTTCGTGCTGGTCTGGACCGTCAGCCAGATCTTCGATTCGGCGCTGTTCAACCTGCTCGGCTTCCGCGCCCTGGCCGAAAACGGCATTCCCAGCCCGCTCAAGGCCGACTGGCGCGATCTGCCCGGCCGGTTCCCGGGCTTCATGCGCTTCGCGATCTCCACCAACCTCTCCTCCACCCTGCGAACGATGACGCACGAGATGGACACCCTGCTGGTCAGCACGTTCGCCGGCGCGAGCGCGGCGGGTCTCTACTACCTCTCCCGCCGGATCGCCAAAGTGGCGCAGACCGCCGGGGACATGATCCAGACGGTGATCTATCCCGACCTCGCCCGCCTCTGGAGCAAAGTCGGTCCCGGCGCGATGGGACAGCTGGTCTCGATCCTGCAACTCTCGCTCGCGGGGATCGCACTGGCGGCGGTGGGTTCCTGCTGGCTGATCGGCAGGCCGGCGATCGAACTGGTGTTCGGCCCCGGCTTCGCGGACAGTTACCAGCTCCTGCTCGTCCAGCTCTTCGCGGTGCTGCTGACCCTCCACGCCACCCCGGCGCGCGCCGCGCTGCTGGCGATGAACCGGCCGACTTACGTGCTGGCCGCCAGCTTCGCCTCGACCGCGGCGTTCTTCACGGCGGCCTTCCTGCTGATCCCGCGCTACGGCGCGCTCGGGGCCAACTATGCCCATATCGCCTTCGGGCTGGCGACGGTGATCCTGCTCGACCTGGCGTTCTGGCGCAACTTGCGCCGCGCCGGGCAAGAACCGGCTCCTGCCAACAGCGCCTACGCCATGGAACCCGAGTCATGACGGTCCATTCCCCGATCGAGGCCTTTCCCCGCGACACCGAACCGCAGCCGCCGCTGAAGGTCAGCTCGATCATCACCAGCCTGACCTCCGGCGGCGCGGAAGTCCTCGTTACCAACCTCAACGCCGCCTTTGCCGCCAAAGGCACGCGCGGGACGATCCTCGCCCTCTGCGATGCGCCGATGCTGGGCAATTCGCCGGAGATGGAAGCCGAACTGATCGACCAGATCGCCCGGAGCGGCTGCCGGTTCGAATCGATGCACCTCGGCCGCCGCCGCCGTCTGGTGCCCGGCGTACTGGCGCTGCGCCGCCATCTGGCCGAGGCCCGGCCCGACGTCGTCCATGCCCATACCGTGCGCGCGGTGACGATGCTGGCCTTCAGCGGCTTTTCCGGGCCGATCGTCTTCACCTATCACAACAGCCGCCTGAGCTTCCCCCCGGCGCTGTTTTCCGCGCTGGACCGGGTGGTCCATCACTATGTCGCGATCAGCAACGACACCGCCGGGATCTACCGGCACTGGTCGAGGCGGCCCTTCACGCTGATCCAGAATGCGCCCTCCTCGCGCTACAATGCCTCGTCCCCGCGCGTCGCGGCGCGGCGACCCTGCAACGTGCTGACGGTCGGCGCCGTTTCCGACCAGAAGAACTACCCGCTGCTGATCGAGACCGCCCGTATCCTGAAAGACCGCGCGACCGAGGCCCAGCCGCCACCCGTCCTGCGCGTCGCAGGCGGCGGTGAGGGACTGGAGGCCCTGCGCGCCCGCGTCCGCGAACTCGATCTGGGCGAGGTCGTCGAGTTCCTCGGCGAACGGCGCGACGTGCCCGACCTGCTGAAGCGCAGCGACCTCTACCTCAACACCTCGCATTACGAGGGCTTCTCGGTGGCGATCCTCGAAGCCATGGCCATGGGCCTGCCGGTCGTCGCCACCGACGTTTCCGGCAACCGGGGCCTCGTGCGACAGGGCCAGAACGGGCTGCTCTGCCCGCTCGACAAGCCCCAGGCGCTGGCCGCGGCCATCCTGCGGCTGACCCAGGACAATTCACTCTACCGCCAGTTTTCGGCAGGCGCGCTGGCCACCAGCCGCGAGTACACGATCGAGAACGCCGCCGCGCGCCATCTCGAACTCTACGCCGCCCTGCTGCGTCGCCGCGTCCCCCAAAAGGACTAGTCTCTATTGGGACCCGCGCGGCCCCGATGCCCTTTTTGCACGGTCAGGCTTTGACCGCATAGTTCACGATGAAGACCGTCCCGCGTGGACGACTCCGTACCGGAACCGTCCCGAGGGGGGGCGGCAGGGATCACGAAAGGCCGACCGCAAGGCGGCCACATCACCTCGCTGGAGGGGCACACATGTCGACTGCAATCGCGACCAGCCCGATCGGCGGCGCGCCCGCGCATTACCGCGGACCGGCACCGTCACGGGATATTCCATCGTCCGATCAGCAGGTCGGCCCGCGAGACCTGCTTCGCGTGTTCTACCGACATCGCACGATGATGGCGCTGGTGGTCGGCACGATCACCCTGGCCGTGCTGGTGCAGCAATGGCTTTCCCCCACGCTCTACCGCGCCTCCTCCACTGTTCAGGTCGAGCTGATCGACGAAGTCGGCACCAACCAGGCCGACGTCAATTCCCGCAATGCCGAGCGTGTCGCCAATGCTGTGCGCCTGCACCGCTCGCGCTCCGCCGCCGAGCAGGTCGTCGCCGATCTCCACCTGACCAAGGACAACGACTTCCTCAAGGAACTCGGCAAAGTCCCCGATGACAGGCGGGTGCTGCAACAAGTGGCGACCAACAAGGTCCTCTCGATGGTCGCGATCAGCTCCGAGGCCGGGTCCGACCTCGTGGAAATCTCGGTGACGGCCGGTTCGCCGGTGCTGGCCGCCTCGATCGCCAACCAGATCCCGGTCTCGGTCCGCTCGCTGCGCACGATGAAGACCAACGAACGCCGGGCCGAACTGCTTGCCTCGCTGGAGCAGGAACAGCAGGCCCGCGCCACCGAGGCCGAGGAGACCGCCCAGCGCGTCGCGGACTTTCGCTCGCAGCACCAGATGCTGACCGGCGCCGGAGGCGCGGAAGACCTCGCCCAGCTCAACCGCATCGCCGTGCAGAGCGCTTCGGCCATCGCCGCGCGCGACGCCTCGATGGCCCGCAGCGCCGGGATCGCCCGCGCCAGCCGGATGCAGAGCACCGCGCTCGCCAGTTCCGGCGTGCTCGACCAGCTCGAACGAACCCGTGGCGAACTCGTGGCCGAAACTTCCAAGCTTTCCACCAGCCTCGGGCCGAACCATCCCGACGTGAAGCGCCTGAATTCCCAGCTGGCCACGGTCAATGACGGCATCGTCAAGGAGCAGGCCCGCGTTCAGGCCGCTGCCCAGGCCGATGCCTCGGCCAAGGCCGCGCAGATGGCCGAACTCGCCCGCAGCCAGGCCGCTGGCGACAGCGCCCAGGCCAGCCGCCTCGAAGGCATCGTCGCCGGACTCAGCTCGACCGCCTATCGCAACACCGCCAATTCGGTGCAGCTCGATAAGCTGGTGCGCGAATCGACCCTGGCGGACGACGCCTACAAGGCGATCGCCGGCCGCGTCGAACAAGTTCGCGCGCAGATGCAGATGGAAGGCGTGTCCTCCTCGGTCGTATCCCCGGCGGTGCCGGACTTCGATCCGGTCGCGCCCGCGCCGGTCAAGATGGCCATCACCGCCCTGCTCGGCTCCAGCGTGCTGGCCTTCCTGATCGCCTTCGCCCGCGACTTCCTCGACGATCGCCTGCGCACCACCGCGCAGATCCGCCGTCTCTTCGGGCTGCCGACCCTGGGCATGCTGCCGCTGCTCGACAGCAACCTTTCGGAAGACCCGAACGACAGCCCGGTCATCCACGAGCCGCAGTCGCTCTTCGCCGAAGTCGCCCGCTCGACTTATACCGAAGTGCGCGCGCTCGACCGCAAGGGTGGCAATTCGCAGGTCGTGCTGGTCACTTCGCCGCTGCCCGGCGACGGCAAGTCCACGGTCTCGCTGACGCTGGCCGCCGCCGGGATCGCCATGGGCGACCGCACGGTGATCCTCGACCTCGACTTGCGCAAGCGCGGTGCGCTCCAGCGGCTCCAGAACGAGATGCAGGTGCCCGACCTGGTGGACATCGTCTGCGGCCGCGCCGATCTCGACAGCCTGGTAAGCCCGCGCTCGGCCCATCCCTACGACGGCAAGCTCATCACTTCCGCCGACGGTACGCAAGTGATCGAACCGGAAGGCGCCAACAAGATCGTCCTGCTCAGCGCCAAGGACCCGGTGGCCGAACCCGCCCTGCTGCTCTCGTCCAACCGGTTGAAGACCCTGCTCGAACAACTGCGCGAGCGCTTCGAACTGGTCATCATCAATGCCCCCGCCGCCCTTGCGGTGCGCGATGCGCGGGCGATGTGCCACTTCGCCGACCAGACCGTGCTGGTCGCCCGCTGGGGCCACACGACCGGCGACCAGATGCGCGCCGCGCTGGAGATGCTCGACGACAGCGTCGGCGGGGTGATCTTCGACCAGGTCGACTACGCCGAACATGCCCGCCGCCGCTACGGCGACTCGGTGCAGTTCTACGCCGACTCGGCCAGCTACTACTCCTCGCCGGTCCCAACCCGCGACGAGTGGGCCGCCAAGGTCCGCCGCTTCTTCCGGGGTCACTCCTGGCGCCCCGTGGAAGCGTGAGCAGGAGCGCGCGAGTGGCCTTCGCTTCCCTTCGATTGCTCGCCACGCTGCTCCTGCTCACCCTTCTGCCGCTGCTCCTGCTGCTAGGGCTCGGCACGCTGCTCTCGATGGGTCGCCCGGTGCTTTTCCGACAGCGCCGGGCGGGCCGCGAGGGGCGGGACTTCACCCTGCTCAAGCTGCGCTCGATGCGCGATGCCACCGGGGCGGACGGCAAGCCGCTGCCCGACGAGGCGCGCGTCACCGCCTTCGGGCGTTTCCTCCGCCGCAGCCGTCTCGACGAATTGCCGGGGCTGTGGAACGTGGCCGCCGGAGACATGACGTTCGTCGGCCCGCGCCCGCTGCTGCCCGAAACCATCGCCGCCCTCGGCGCGCGGGGCGCGGCGCGAGGCCGGGTGCGGCCGGGGCTGACCGGCTGGTCTCAGGTCAACGGCAATACCCTGCTGACTTTGGATGAAAAGATCGCGCTCGATCTCTGGTACGTGGACAATGCCTCGCCGCTGCTGGATCTCAGGATCGTGGTGCTGACGCTGTGGGTCATGGTCGGCGGCGAGCGGCGGTCGCGCGAGGTAGCCTTGGCGGATTAGGACGGGCTACTGCCGGACGCATTCGACCCGCCCCAACCTCCCAACCCGCTCATGCTGAGCTTGTCGAAGCAGGGATCGGCGCGCCACGCCTCGGGGCCTTCGACAGGCTCAGGCTGAGCGGGTTGAGATGTGGCGATGAGGTGAGGCAAGGTCCGTTCTCCCGACCACCCCTTTCAGAACCCGCAATTAGAAGGCACTCATTCTAGAACCCGCTCAGCCTGAGCCTGTCGAAGGCCCATCAGCCCAGCGCCAGTTCATCCAGCGAAGCCACCACATGGTGCGCCGCATGCTCGGGCGTCGGCGCGGTGCAGGCATGAATCCGGCCCTCGCGTAAAATCTGCACGGTCGTCCAGCCCCGCGCACGCGGCGTAACGAAGTCCTTGGCAGCATTGTCGGCAATATAGACATGCCCCGCCCCCGGACGGCCGGACCATTGCTCCACGATCTCGTAGGCCATGGCATGGGGCTTGCCGCAGCCTTCGGGCAGCAGGCCGGTGAGCACCACCTTGCCGATCCGCTCGTAAAGCCCCAGCGCCGAGACCTTGTTGCCCTGGGTCTGGGCCGGACCGTCGGTGATGATCGCGCTCGCCCGCATGCCCAGCCGGGCAAGCAGCCGCGCCGCGTCTTCGGCCAAGGCGATTTCCGGCACATGGCCGCGATAGATCGCCACCAGCGGCCCCACCTCGATCGCGGCAAGTCCGAGCGCGGCCAGTGCCGCATCGAACACCGTGCCGCGATGCCCTTCGTCGAGCAGACGCGCGCATTCGGCCGCATAGCCGGTGACGCCGCGGCTCTCCTCCAGATGCCGCCCCACCGCCGCAAACCCGCTCAGCGCGAAATCCCGTTCGAGATAGAGCGTGTCGTCGAGATCGAGCACGACGACCTTATCGGCAATATCAACCACGGAACACGGCGCTGTCGTAGCGCACCATGGTCACGCCCTCGCGCCAGAGGTCGCTCGCGCATTCGGCGCGGCCGACGACGCGGGCCAGCAGGCTCTCCGCAAATCGTCCTCCGGCATGATCGGCCAGCGGATAGCCGCCGCCGAAGCGGGCATTGATCTCGAAGACGCGCGGGCCGCGATCGGGATCATCGATGAGCTGGAAGCAGAGCACCCCCTCGGCGCCCCTGAGGGCCGCTGCGATGTCGGCCGCGATCGCGATCATGCGCGGGTCGCGCACCGTGCGCCCCTTCTCCACTTCGCCCGCGCGGGTCGAGATGCGCAAGTGCGGGATCGCCGAGAGCATCCGCCCGCGCGGGTCGAGGTACATGTTGATGGTATATTCCGGCCCGCGCAGCAGTTCCTGCACCAGCATCGGCTCGGGGTAGTCCGAGCGGATATCCGCCGCCGACTGCAGCACGCCGATACCCCGGCTGGCGCTGCCGCCCACCGGCTTGGCGAAGAGCGGGAACGTCCAGCCCGAGGGATCGGCGCGCACGTCCTCGATCCGTGCGGTACGCGGCACCGGCACGCCCGCCTCGGCCAGCACCGAGACGGTGCGCTCCTTGTCGCGCACCACGTCGATCACCTGAGGCGCGCTGACATGGACCAGCGTTCCCACTTGCGCGAAATCCTCCCGCGCCCGCGAGAGCACATCGAGTTCGGTGTCGATCGTCGGCACCAGCAGGTCGATCTGCTCGCGGCGACAATGGTCCAGCAGGCGCTCGACATAGTCCGGCGCGGTGCAGCGTGGCACTGCGAAGGCCACTTCGGCCTCCAGGCAGGCGGCGCTGAGTTCGGGTTCGAGATCGCAGGCGTGGATCTCGGCACGCAGCCCCAGCTTCTCGGCCGCGCGGCGGAAGCAGCGCGTCAGTTCGACCCGGCGCCCGGCCGACGTGAAAAGTATCCGTACCACCCTGTTCCCCCCGGTCATCGCTTCAGCCCCAAACCGCTATCACTTTTCCGACCTCCTCGCCCCTGGTTCCAATCCCCCTCTTCGTCATTGCGCGCGTAGCGAAGCAATCCGGAGCGTCTCTGGATTGCCGCGTCGGCTACGCCTCCTCGCAATGACGAAACGGAAGAGAGGAGCTGGGAGCGGAACGGCGCGACAGGACTTGCGACAGCACCTGATCCCACTGCTGGAGTATCCGCCCCGGCTGGAAACGGGCCATCCCTTCCTCCGCCGCCGCACCGATGCGGACGCGGGCGCTGGCATCGCCGATCAATCCGGCCATAGCCTCGCCCAGCGCCAGGGCATTCTCGCTTTCCACGAGCAGCCCGCTGCGGCCGTGCTCCACCATGTCGGCAGGGCCGAAATCGCAGTCGGCGGCGATCACCGGCAGGCCCGCCGCCATCGCCTCGCCCAGCACGTTCGGGAATCCCTCGTAGCGCGAGGACAGCACGAAGATTCCCGCCTCCGCCACCCAGGCGCGCGGCCGGGGGCTGATCCCGCGCAGCACCACACGCTCCTCCAGCGCGAGATCGCGGATCTGCCGCTCCAGCACGGCGCGCTCCGGTCCCTCGCCCCAGATGTCGAGCCGCCAGTCCGGCCAGCGCGGCGCCACGTTGGCGAAAGCGGCGACGAGCAAGTCGAAACCCTTCTGATGGGCCAGCCGTCCCACCGCGCAGAGACGCTTCACCTCGGCCGCCGGGCGTACCACATCGGGCAGCGGAACGGGGTTGGGAATCGTCACCAGCTTGTCCTGCACCGCAGCGGGAAAGCAGCGCCGCACCGCCGCCGTCTGGCAGACGATGGCGTCGGCGCGGCGATAGAGCAGGCGCAGCAGCAGGTTCCACAAGGGATGGGTATCCTGCCGCTCGGGATTGTTGCGTTCGGCGCAGACGAGGCGGGTCTGCGTACCCACCGTGGCGAGTGCGGCGATCAGGTTGTTCTTGGTCAGGAACGAGACGATCACGTGCGGCCGCTGCCGTTGCAGGACCCGGCGCAAGGCAAGGACCCGGCCCGCCATGCCGGCGAAGCCGCTGTGTCCGCCCAGCCGATGCAGTGCCGCCTCTTCCGGCAGACGATGGAACACCGGGTCTTCCGGTCGGTCGAAGACGATCACGTCCACGCCCTGACCGGCTCCGCACCAGTGGCGCGCAAGCTGGGCGATCACCTGCTCCGCCCCGCCGGCGCCAAGGCCGGAGGCGAGAATCGCGATGCGCATCGTGCCGGGTGTCAGTGCCAAGGCTGCCCCTCGTTCGCCTGGAAAAAAGTCCGCTTGGGTGAAAACCTGTTCCTTCGATTGCCCCAGAACCTAATCGATGCCGAGGCGTCGGACAGGCGTTCATGCGGTCTAACCCTTTATTGGAAAGTTCGATTCGGAGGCAGATCCGGGCCATCGTCATCCGGAGTGGGTACGCCCTAATCGCGCTCACGGTCCGCCCCGCCATCCGCCACACTTCCGCGCCAGGGGTGTGCAACAGGGGAGTCCGATGATGAAACGCGACATGTCGCAGGGCGCCGGGCCAAACCTGGCGCAGGACCCGGACTTTTCCGCGCTGCCGTCCCTTCCGGACGGCGGCACCGGGACCGAAGCCGCAGGACTGGCCGCCTCGATATCCACGGGCCTGAGCGACGGACCGGGCGGCCTGTCCCGGCGCGCGACCCCGAACCTGGCGACGCTCGCGGCTTCGGGCCTGCTCGCGGTGCTCTATCTCGGGCTGGTCGGACGATTGCTGGCCTATCCGATCGGGCGAGACGAGAATCTCTTCATCGCCGTTTCGCGTCTCTGGGGCAGTGGCGATATCTATCGCGACTTCGGCTACAACCACCTGCCCTACCTGCCCTACATGCTCGGCGGGCTGTACTGGCTGACCGGCACGGGACACCTGCTCCTTCTGGGACGGCTGCTGGTCGCGGTTTCCTGGGCCATGGCGATTGCCGCGCTCTGGCTGATCGCACAGCGCCAGCGCGCCGGTTTTCCGGCCTTCTTCACCGCCGCCGTGCTGCTGATGGGCAATGTGCTGCTGATCGGCGCGCCGGGCCTGATGGTCAGCAACAACTTCCTGCCGCTGCCTTTCGCGCTGATGGCGATCCATTTCCTGCTCTGCGGGCTGGACCGCGAGCGGCCTTCATGGATGTGCTGCTTCGTGGCGGGCGTGCTGATCTCGGTGGCGATCGGACTGAAGGCGAACTACATCTTCCTCGCGCCGTTCCTGGCCCTGACCACGGTGCTGGCACCGCTGGCCCATCCGCTACGCCAGCGCCTCGCCTGCGGCACGGTGCCGCTGGCGCTGGGCGGCCTGACCGGCGGCGTTCCGGCGCTGATCGCCATCGCGTCCGACCCGGACGCCTTCTTCGCCCATACGATCCGCTACTTCACCCAGCTGCAACCGGCCTACTGGTCCCACTCCACCGATCCCAAGATCATGACCATGGCGCAGAAGATCCTGCTCGCCGAGGAAATCTGGACCTCGAACGCCACCCTGCTGGCGCTTGTCGGCGCGGTCGCGCTCGTCGCCCTGCCGCTCTGGCGACGCGGCTGGCGCGATGGCCTGCTGGCGGTCTGGTCCTGGCCGGTGATCCTGGCCGCGGCGCTGGCGGCGATGGGCGTGGTCATCTCCTTCGTGCCGACCCCCTCGTTCCCGCAGTACTTCGTGCCGCCGATCCCCTTCCTCGTGCTGCTGGTGCTGCTGCTGCGCGCCCGCACGCTGAGCGAGAATCGGACGGCGGCCGATGCGGTGCTGCTCTCGCTGGCTTTCGTGGCGCTGCTCTGCGCGGGGTCGCGGCTGGCACCGGGGCTGATCTCGCTGTCGCGCCCCGCCACCTGGGAAGGCGTGAAGATCCACCGCGAGATGCGCACGCTCGCCCGCGACGCCGGGGCGTCCTCGGGCGATAGCGTGGCGACGCTCTCGCCGGTGCTGGCGCTGGAAGGCGGCTTTGCGGTGCCGGGCGAATTCGCCGCCGGGCAGTTCGTCTACCGCGTGGCGGACTACCTGCCGCCGCAGGACCGCACGTACTGGACGACGACGTCGCCCACCCATCTCACGTCCTGGCTCGATACCAATCGCCCCTCGGCCATCCTGGTGAGCGGCGAGGAGCCGCTGGAGCAGGCCTTCGCCGACTATGCCCGCAGCCACGGCTACAAGGCCTTCACCGGAAAGCGCGGCGATGCCGGGCCGGTGCTGTACCACCGCCCGCCTGACGCTGCAGAGCTGGAATAAGCCTCCACCATAACGGCCCGCCATCACCGCCGCCCCACCCCTGCCGCGCAAGCGAGGGGGCCGGGGCGGTGAAAGCATATATGGCCCTCCCCAAATGGCCCCACCGCGCATTTGCAGGTGAACGCTTAGCCCTTTGGCACCCCGCTTGGCTAAAGCTGCCTAACCCCGATGAACACTTCTCCACCGGCCCGAACTGCCCTTAACCTTGGCTAATCGACGGGAGCAATTCTCCAGAAAATTCCGACACCGGAGGTGCGGTCATGAAAGTCGTCCTGCTCGCCGGGGGCCTTGGCTCCCGCCTTGCCGAAGAAACGGTCCGGGTGCCCAAGCCCATGGTCGAAGTGGCCGGCCGTCCGATCATGCTCCATGTCATGGATATCTACGACCGCTGGGGACACAACGACTTCATCGTCGCCTGCGGTTACAAGGCCATGGCGATCAAGAGCTTTTTCCAGGACCTGCACCTCATGTCGAACGACTTCACGGTCGGCATCGGCAATGGCGAGATGGCCCTGCGCCCCACGTCCAAGATCGACTGGCGCGTCTCGGTGGTCGATACCGGCCTCGCGACGATGACCGGCGGCCGCCTGAAGCGCCTGCGCTCGTGGCTGGACGACGAGACCTTCATGGTCACTTATTCGGACGGCGTCGGCAATGTCGACCTCGACGCACTGCTGGCGTTCCACCGCTCGCACGGCAAGCTCGCCACCGTTACCGCGGTCCAGCCTCCGGCGCGCTTCGGCAACCTCGAACTGGGCGATTGTAACGGCACCGGCGGGCAGGTGGTCGAATTCACCGAGAAGGTCATCAAGTACGAGACCTGGATCAACGGCGGCTTCTTCGTCTTCGAACCGGGCGTGCTGGACTACCTGACCGGCGACGAGGAACCGCTGGAGCAGGCGCCGCTGACGCGCCTGGCCCATGACGGCCAGCTCATGGCCTACAAGCACAAGGGCTTCTGGCACCCGATGGACACCGTGCGCGACCGCGACACGCTGGACAAGCTGGGCACCCAGCCCCTGCCGCCGTGGATGGATTTCGAGAACGGACAGCCGGTGCTCAGCACCGATGTCCCGACAAAGCTGCAACATGCCTGAACAAGGCACACTGGATCAGGCGCTTGTTTCGGCATTTCGGGGCAAGCGGATTCTGGTGACCGGCCATACCGGCTTCAAGGGTGGCTGGTTATGCCTCTGGCTCAGGCAACTGGGCGCAGAGGTCATCGGAGTCGCCTTGCACCGCCCCCCGCAAGGCCCTGATATGTTTCACACGGTCGACCTCGGGGGGCTGGTCGACCACCGCATCGCCGATATCCGCGATGCCCGCGCCTATGAAGAAGCCTGCCGGGGCGTGGAACCGGACCTCGTGTTCCACCTCGCCGCGCAGGCGCTGGTGCGCCCGTCCTACGACGATCCGGTGGAGACTTTCGCCACCAATGTCACGGGCACCGCCGTCGTGCTGGATGCCGTGCGGCGGATGCCCTCGGTGCGCGGCGTCGTCGTCGTCACCAGCGACAAGTGCTACGAGAACCGCGAGTGGGAATGGCCCTACCGCGAGACCGACGCACTCGGCGGGGCCGATCCTTACAGCGCCTCGAAAGGCTGCACCGAACTGGTCGCCGCCGCGTTCCGGCGCTCCTATTTCTCCGACCCCGCCGGGTGCCAGATCGCCACCGTGCGCGCGGGCAACGTGATCGGCGGGGGCGACAATTCGCTCGACCGGCTGCTGCCCGACGTGGTACACGCCACTCTGGCGGGCACTGCGGTGACGATCCGCAACCCGGCCAGCGTGCGCCCCTGGCAGCATGTGCTGGAGCCGCTGGCAGGCTACCTGATGCTGGGTGCGCGGCTGCTTGGGGAGCAGGCACCGCGCTTTGCCGAAGCCTGGAACTTCGGCCCCAGCGCCGACGGCTTCATCGACGTCGAGGAGATCGCGCGCCACTTCCAGCGGGCCTGGGGTCCGGGCGTGGCGCAGATCGCCTTCGGGCGGCGGCCCGACGATCCGCACGAGGCCGGGATGCTGACGCTCGACAGCAGCAAGGCGCAGGCCCGGCTCGGCTGGCGCCCGCGTCTCTCGACCGAGCAGGCAGTGACGATGAGCGCCGAATGGTATCGCGCCTTCGCGCGCGGAACCGAAGACATGCGCGCCTTCAGCGAGGCGCAAATCGCCCAATACTCGGGACTAGACCAGACACTTCAGGGGGAAGCAGCTTTATGCGCGTGAATTATGGCCAGACCGTCCACGGCGAGGAAGAGATTGCCGCCGTCCTCGAAGTCCTGCGGACCTCGACCCAGATGGGGCCGAAAGTGCGGGCTATGCAGGAACAGGTCTCGGCGCTCTTCGCCAAGGACCACGGCATCATGGTCAATTCCGGCTCCTCGGCGAACTACCTTGCGATCGAGCTGTTGAACCTGCCCGAGGGCAGCGAGGTCATCACTCCGGCCCTGACGTTCGCCACCACCGTCGCCCCCATCGTGCGTTCGCGCCTGGTGCCCGCTTTCGTGGACTCGGCGGTCGGCACCTACAATATCGACGTCGAGAAGATCGAAGCGATGATCGGGCCGAACACCAAGGCGATGATGATCCCTTCGCTGATCGGCAACCTGCCCGACTGGGACCACATCCGCGAGATCGCCGACAAGCATGGCCTGATGGTGGTGGAAGACAGCGCCGATACCCTGGGCGCCACCCTGCGCGGCACCAGCACCGGCACCCGCTCGCACATTTCCACCACCAGCTTCTACGGCTCGCACGTCATCAACGCGGCGGGCAACGGCGGCATGCTCTGCGTCTCGGACGAGGACCTCGCCCGCCGCGCGCTGCTGCTGCGGTCGTGGGGGCGGACCAGTTCGCTCTACGTCGATTCCGAAAGCATCGAGAAGCGCTTCAACGTCGCGCTCGACGGCATCGACTACGACGCCAAGTTCCTGTTCGACGAACTCGGCTTCAACGTCGAGCCTTCGGAAATGGGCGCCGCCTTCGGCCTCGTCCAGCTGAAGAAGCTGGACCATAACATCGCCGCGCGCGAGCACAATTTCGCGCGCCAATACGCCTTCTTCAAGCAGTATGAGGACTGGTTCATCCTGCCCGAGCAGCTTCCGGAAACGCGGACCGGCTGGCTCGCCTTCCCGCTCACCATCCGCGAGGATGCCCCCTTCACCCGCACCCAGATGCAGATCTGGCTGGAGGAGCGCGACGTCCAGACCCGCCCGGTCTTCACCGGCAATATCCTGCGCCAGCCCGCCATGCAGGGCGTACCGCTCAAGGCCGCGCCGGAAGGCTATCCGGTGGCCGACGCGGTGATGAAGGGCGGCATCCTGCTGGCCTGCCACCACGGCCTGACCGAGGCCCACCTCGACTTCATGCACGAGACCTTCGAAGGCTTCGTCCGCTCGCTTTCCACCACTCCTTCGCGAGAGGCGGCCAATGCTTGAGATGCCGATTCCCGAGCAGAACGCCACCGACATCCTTTCGGAATGCCGCGCCTGCAAGGCCCCCGCGCCTTACCTGTTCCTGCCGCTGGGCGACCATGCGCCCGGCCAGATGCTGATCCGCCCAGACGATCTCGGCCGTGAGCAACCCGCCTTCCCGCTCAACACCCAGGTCTGCCTGGAATGTGGGCTGGTGGAGATCGCCGACCAGATCCCGGCCGACTTCTTCCGCCACTACCTCTATGTGCCCTCGGGCGCGGCGCGGATGCACCGCCACTTCGCGGACTTCGCCGAAGTGCTGGCGCAGCGCGCAGGCGATGGGCTGATCGTCGACATCGGCAGCAACGACGGACTGCTGCTCGCCGGCTGCAATGCGCTGGGCTGCACGACGCTGGGCTTCGATCCCGCCGAGAACATCGCCGCCATGGCTGCGACGCGGGGCGTGGAAACCCACATCGACTACTTCACGCCCGCTTCCGCCGAACTAGTCCGCTCGCAGCGCGGCCCGGCCAAAGTGATCGTCACCACCAATACCTTCAACCACATCGGCGACCTCCATACTTTCATGGAGGCGATCTCGATCCTGCTGGCCGATGACGGGACGTTCGTGATCGAAGTGCCCCGCGCCAAGGAATACATCGACCACGCCGAATTCGACAATATCTACCACGAGCATGTCTCCGAGTTCAGCCTGCTCTCGATCGTCAAGCTCGCCGCCTTCTTCGACATCGAGGTGACCGATGCGCTCTCGCTGCCCGACATCCACGGCGGCTCGATGCGCGTGTTCCTGAACCGCAAGGCCGCCGGGATCGGTCCCTCGCAGTCGGTCGCCGACATGCTGCGCGACGAACTGGCGGGCGGCATGCTCGTGCCGGAAACTTATGACGCTCTGGCGCGCGAAGTCGACGACATGGGCCGCGACGTGCGCGCCATGCTCGACGACATGAAGGCCCACGGGTTGAAGATCGCAGGCTATGGCGCTTCGGCGCGCGGCAACACGCTCATCACCCATTACGGCATCGATACCCGCTATCTCGATTTCCTGGTGGACCGGAACCCGCTGAAACACGGGCTCTATTCGCCGAACACGCGCATTCCGATCCGTCCGGTCGAGGCCATCGAGGAAGAGAAGCCCGACGTGCTCTTCGTGCTCGCCTGGAACTTCTTCGACGAGATCTTCGAGCAACAGGCGGCGTTCCGCGCCCGTGGAGGCAAGTTCCTGGTGCCGCTGCCGGTGCCCAGGATCGTGTGCTGAACTGAACCGTCCGGAGCCGGAACCAATCCGGCCCGGACCCATTCGGAAGGGTTGCCCAGTGGCCGAAGGCGTTACGCTATTGACCGGTGCCGGCGGCTTCATCGGCGCTCATCTCGTCCGTCGTCTTCTGGAAGACGGTGGAGAGGTGCACGCGATCGTGCGCCCCTCCACCGAACTGGGCCGCCTCTCGCCTTTCGCCGAGCGCCTGACGATCCACCGCATCGACCTCTCGGACCGGCTGGCGATCCGGCAATGCATCCGCGCTGTCGCCCCGCGCCGCGTGTTCCATCTCGCCGCCGAGACCCGCCTTCCGCCCGAACAGGACTTCACCGCCGCCCGCGCTACCGCGGCGATCTACCTCCAGCCCGCGCTCAACCTGCTGGAGCCGCTGGCCGAGCTGCCCCGTCCTCCCGAAGTGGTGATACGCGCCGGAACAATCGCCGAATATGGCCGCGCGGCGCTGCCCTATCGCGAGGACGCACGGGCGATTCCCGCGACCCCCTACGGCGCCGGGATGCTGGCCACGACCGAGGCCATCGCCATGCTGGCGCCGCGCCTGCCCTTCCCGGTCGTCACCGCCCGCCTCGCGCTCTGCTACGGGCAGGGACAGGCGCCGAGCTTCCTCGTGCCCGCCATGATCGACGCCTGCCTTTCGCGCCGCCCGATGACGATCCGCCGCCCCCACGACCGGCGCGACCTGCTCCACGTCGACGACGCCGTGGACGCCCTTCTGCACATCGCCCGCCGCACGCGGGATAGCGCAGACCTCGATTGCGTGAACATCTGCACCGGCGTGGCCCCGACGATGGACGAGGTCGCCCGCCGGGTCGAGGCGCTGACCGGTTGCGGCGAAGGCTTCCTCTCGCGGGCCGCTATCGAGGACGAGCCCGTGGAACTGCGCTCCAGCCCCGATCTCGCCGCCATGCGCCTCGACTGGCATCCCCGCATCGCCCTCGACGAAGGCCTCGACCGCACCATTGCGGACGAACACGCCCTTTGCACGAAAGCAGGATAGACCCGTGAACGCCGAGCCGAAGACCCTGGTTTCGATCCTGGTTCCCGCCTTCAACGAGGAACTCAACGTCGTGCGCTGCTACGAGACGATCGTGCGCGTCTTCGAGAAGCTGCCCGAATATACCTACGAGATCATCGTCACCGACAACCACTCGACCGACCGCACGTTCGAACTGCTGGAAGACCTCGCCCGCAAGGACCCGGCGCTGAAGGTCATCCGCTTCTCGCGCAATTACGGCTACCAGCGCTCGCTGCTCTGCGCCTACAAGGCCGCGACCGGGGCCTGCTCGATCCAGCTCGACTGCGACCTTCAGGACCCGCCCGAACTGATCCCCGAGATGCTGGGCCTCTGGCGGGTCGGCCATCAGGTGGTCTACGGCATCCGCCGCTCGCTGAAGGACGGCTTCTTCGTCGCCACGCTGCGCCGCGCGTTCTACCGCTTCATCACCTGGATCAGCGACGACGACCTGCCGGTCAATGCCGGGGAGTTCCGCCTCGTCGACCGCCGCATCCTCGTCGAACTGCACAAGGTGGAGGACGCCTCGCCGTACTTGCGCGGGCTGATCAGCGCGATGGGCTTCTCGCAGATCGGCCTCGAATACGACCGCGGCGACCGCATCGCCGGGGAAAGCAAGTTCCCGCTCAAGTCGATGATCTCGCTGGCGGTGGACGGGGTGCTCAACCACTCGCTGATGCCGCTGCGGATCGCCTCGATCGCGGGCATCGTCATCGGCGTGCTGAGCATGGTGCTGACATTCGTCTACCTCGTCGGCCGGGTCCTGCTTGGGCAAGCCTGGCCCGCCGGTTTCGCGACGACGACGATCCTGCTGCTCATGTCGATCTCGATCAACGCGGTGTTCATGGGCATTCTCGGTGAATATGTCGGGCGGCTGTTCCTTCAGGCCAAGCCCGGCACCAAGCCGATCGTCGAGGAGAAGCTCAACTTTCCCGAAGTGATCTCGCTGGTTGCGCGCGAAAGACAGTGATGCGGGTGAGCACGAAGAGCACGCCTGCATAGGTGCAGATCGCCAGCCCCTGCACCAGGGCGCTGCGCTCGAACCCCGCGCCCCGCCCCAGCGCCACCACGGCAAGGTTGGCGCCATAGGCGATCAGGAACGCCGTGCCGTAGCGCAGCGCCTCGTTCAGGGTAGCCCGGTGGCGGGCGCGGAAGGTCAGGTGACGATGGAGCCCGTAGGATATCGGCAGCCCCATCGCGAATCCCGCGAGATTGGCCGCATAGTCCCCGAGGCCCAGCCGCAGCCAGCCAAGGATCAGGCCATAGCCGATCGCGGTATTGGCCAGCCCCACCAGCACGAAGCGCGCCAGCGTCGCCGCCTCGCGCCCCAGCAGCGCCGCCCTGTCCACGGGGCCGCTCATCCGGCCTCCTGCGGCTTGGGTTGTGCCCATTTGCAGAATTTGCTGCGCAGCGCACCGCGCAGGTCGCCTACGACAAGGATGGGGCCGGTGGCGACGACGGTATCGGTGCGGTTCACAAGCGGCTTCCTGTTGCGACGGGTTCCGCCGCCAGGGTGCACCGCGCCCGGCGCTTCCGGCAATCCCCCGGAAGCATAGCACCTCCGGTCATTCGCGCCGCCGTTCGCCCCAAGGGATTAGATACGCGGAGCCGCATCGGGCACCCTAATACCGCCCATCGAAACGAGTGCCTTTCCGAAATGATAAGACAAGAAAAAAACGACGATCTTTATTTGTTACGAGTTGATGAAATTTACATCCAAATCGGATGCAAATCTCATGAAATTAAAATTCATACACAGCCCCGAACAGCCCTGTTGGCAATACATTTCATAAAAGGCATGAGTAATCGGAATCCGCGGGGCTGGAAAATCTCTGGATTCGATCATTGATTCAGGGAGGCAATATGAGCGAGCCGTTCGTCGGACAGATAATGCAGGTGGGATTCAATTTTGCCCCGACCGGATGGGCGACCTGCAATGGACAAATACTCAGCATCTCCCAGAACAACGTGCTGTTTTCGTTACTCGGCACGACATTCGGCGGAAACGGCACGACCACGTTCGCCTTGCCGAACGCCGCCGGTCGCTCGTTCCTCGGACTGGGACAGAGCACCGCGAGCGGGCAGAACTACAACTGGGGCCAGATCGCGGGGACCGAAACGGAAACGCTGACGATCGCCAACATGCCTGCCCATAATCATGCGGCGACCTTCACGGGTACGGCAGGCACCACGTCGGCGAGCGGCTCGATCCAGGCGGTCACCGGCACCACGAACCAGACGAATATCCCTGCGGAGGGTTCGCTGCTGACTAATGCCGCGAATGCCGGTCCGAACCAGGTGAAGATCTATGCACCCAGCGGGACCACCGGCCCCGTCGTCAATCTGGGCGGGGTCGCCATCACCGGCGGCAGCTTCACGCCGCAGGGTTCGGTCACGGTGGGCATCGCCGGCGGCAACGCGCCGTTTTCCCTGATGAATCCCTATCTCGCGGTACAGACCAACATATCGCTCTACGGCATCTATCCATCCCGTTCCTGATCGATCGCCACGAAAAAAGATGCGGCGCCTGCCTTCCGGACAGGCGCCGCATCGCGTTATATCGTCAGGCGAAAACCGCCTCGTAGATCCGGCGGTCGGGCTGGGGCCGCAACTGCGTGACACAGATGGCGTGAGGGCCGCCCTTCCCGCAGTCGAACTCGTAAGTTCCGTCGATCAGATAAGTATCCAGCGCGGATTCGAAGTAGAGCGAAAAGGGCACGCGCACATCGAAGCCTGCAATGACATTGCGGCGATGGATGCGTCCCAAAGTGATTTCGACCGGCTCCGGCACCGTTCCGACGCGGACCTTGCGGCCGACCCAGGGTTCAAAATCTTCCGGTGTAAGCAGTGACATGGCTTGCCGTTTCCCCCACGGACGAGCGAATCTTCGTCCTCGTTCCGGAACCTGCCACTATAACCGTCGGTCGTGAAGCCGGGTCGCAATGACGCGGGCCGGTATGTCGACCCGATCGGGAGATGCGTAAGCCGATGGATTCCTGCGCGTTGAAACCGTTCCCCACCGCTCGCCCGATGCCGGCCCTGACCGAAGAACTTCGGAGATCGGCCATCGAACTACAGCCCGCATCTGCTGCGGATGTTCCATTCTTTCGTGCACTATACAGAGCCTCGCGGCTTGCCGAACTGCTGATGGCGCCTTGGTCTGCCGAACAGAAACGAGCTTTTCTCGACGATCAGTTCGCCCTTCAGCACAGACATTTCCTGAAAGTCCACCGCAGGGGCGACTATCGGGTAATCGTCCAGGCTGGACGCTCTGTCGGGCGGATCTACTGCGATCGTGGCGGTCGCGACTGGACGCTGATCGACATCCTGCTTTCGCAAGAAACCCAGGGGAAAGGGATCGGCAGCGCCCTTATCCGCTGGATGCAGCACTCGGCCCTTGTCGCGGGCGGGGCGCAATTGCGGCTGAGCGTCGCGCATGGCAATTCGCGCGCGCGCAAGCTCTACGACCAACTCGGTTTTTTCGAAACCGAGGTCGGTGCAACCCATACCGCCATGGTCTGGACCGGGAACGGCCCCGCTCCATCGGGATCGAACTGCGGCCACGAAATGTAAGATGCGAAGCGGCGCCTGGGGCAAGGGACACGCCCCAGGCGCCGCTTCGCGTTCCCCCGCAGGGCCATCGGGAAACGATGGCTCCGCGGGGGAGTCACGGGGTTGTTAGAAGTCTACCTTGGCACCGATACGCAGGTAACGGCCCATGAACAGGCGGTCCTGCCAGGCGGGGTTGAACTGGTACAGGCCGTAACCCGCGTTCGGATCGTACTTGGGCTTGCCGTCGAGCACGTTCAGAACGTCGAAGTAGAGCTTGAACTGCTCCGCCACCTTGACTTCGCCGTGGGCGTCGAGATCGAAAGTGCTCGGGCCATGGCACTGCACGGCATCGCCATTGTCATAGCCGACCAACTGGCCTGCTGCCGCGCTGGCGGCGCAATCCTTGTAAGTGCCCCCGGCATCTGCCGAAGTGCTGGAGTAGCCGCTGGTATAGTTCGCGGTCAGCGTCAGGCTGGCGCGATCGTTGAAGTCCAGCGTGTTCTGCCAGGTCAGGCGGAAGCGCGGGGCGCCCGAGCACGAGGTCAGGCTGCAACCGCCCAGCGAACCATCGTAACGCCACACCTCGCCGTTGTCGTTCTCCTGCTCCAGACGGATCAGGTACGAGGCATTGGCCTTGGTCTGCCACGAAATGGTGTTGGTCAGATTGAAACGGGCATCGGCCGAGAAATCGATACCCTTGCCGAGCATCGCGTTCTGGTTGTTGAACGTGCCGACAATCTGGCCCAGCAGCGGCAGGGCGCTCGGGTTCTGCGGATCGGGCTGGCCGGGTACCACGGTAATGCCCGGAACATTCACTACACCGTTATTGCCGTAGTACTGCTCGTAGATATTATCGTCGATCATCGGCGACGTGATCAGGTTGGTGATCTTCGTGCGCCAGTAGTCGAGCGTGAAGGTGACGTTGCGGACCGGCTGGACGACCATGCCGAAGGTGTAGGAGGTCGAACGCTCCGCCTTCAGATCGGGGTTGCCGCCAGAGGTCACGCCCGGCGAGTAGGTACCGGCGTAATAGGCCGGGTTGCTGCCGTGGGCCGCGCAGAAGGCCTGGTAGATGGCCTGCGAGCAGTTGATCTGCGCGCTGTTGTAGCCGGTCGAGGGCGCCTGGAACGATTCGTTCAGGTTCGGCGCGCGGAAACCGCGCGAGAAGGTGCCGCGCAGCTTGACCTGCTCGATCGGACGGAATTCGGCTTCGAACTTGGGCGAGAACGCCTTCTGGCCGGTCGAGTAGTGGTCGTAGGAACCATCCGCCTTGACGCGCAGCGAGTCGATGATCGGCACCGAGATTTCATACGAGGTCGACCAGACGTCGCGGTGGCCCACCACGCTCACGGCGTTGATGCCGTAGTAGCGCGCGTAGGGGTTCGCATCGTTGGGCGCGTTGGCGCTCGGGTTGTTGATCGATTCGTAGCGGTACTGACCGGCGACGGCCACGTTCACCATGCCGCCCGGCAGTTCGAACACGTCCTTGCTGAGCGTGCCGATAACCTGTGCCAGCTTCGAGGTGGCGCGGCGTTCCTGATCGCGGAACACCTGCTGGTTGGCTTCAGCCGAGTTCTGCGAGGGATCGACGAAGTTGTAGGTGCCCTGCGCGATGGCATCGGCCAGGCCCTGAAGGTAGATGTAGCCGGTGTTCTTGACGTCCAGCGTGACCTTCGAGGCGGTGGCGCCCACCGAGTAGTCCCAGCCCTCGCCGAAGCTGCCGTGGATTCCGGCGGCGACACGGTAGGTCTTGGCATCGGTGAAGGTGCGGCGCGGCTGGTTGGGCATGCCGCTCAGGCGCGCAAGCTGGCCCTGCGAGGCGAAGGGATTGTTCGGGTTGAGCGTGCCGTTCGCGGCATTGCAGCCCGTCGCCAGCAGGTTGCCGTTGGCATCGACGCTGGAGGTGCCGTTGGCGCAGACATAGACCGGCAGGAAGACGTTGGTGGCGGTGATCTGCTCGCCGCCCGCCGCCGTCTGTCCGGCCCACGAGGAGTTCACGGTCTCGTTCGCGGTCTTCACATTATAGTAGTTGAGCGCGAGGAACGCTTCGGCATTGTCGCCGACCTTCACCGTACCACGCAGCGCCGCGCCCTTGCGGGTCGTTTCCGCGGTGTACATGCGGTAGTCGTTGACCAGGTCCTGTTGGCAGACCACCGAGGGGGCGGTGTTGACGTTGGTGCCGTTGGTGTACCGGGTCTGGCCGGTAGCCTGCTGTTCAGGCGACAGCGTCGCGGCATTCAGGCCGCCGCAGCCGGCAGCGGCATTGAGCAGCTGGTACGAACCCAGGAACAGAGGGGCCTGGCCCGGCGTGGTGCTGCCTGCGGCGGGAACGGTGCTGGCATAGACCGGCACATAGTTGCCGTTGGCGTCGATCGTCGTCGTGGTCGCCTGGCCGAAGTTGACGGTGGTCGACTGGAAACCGTTGTAGCTGCCGTCGGCCTGGATGCCGTTGCGGATGCCGTTGGTCAGGCAGCCCTGTTCGGCGGTGCCGCAGATCGAACTCTGGTCGGCCGTGCTCCACGGGCCCTTGCGGTCGCGCAAGTAGAGCGAGTCGTTGTGCTGGTATTCGGCGCTGGCGTAGATGTTGAAGCCCTGGTCGTTCAGGTCGCCGTAGCCGTAGCTGGCATTCAGACGCTGCTCGCCGCCGTCACCGCGCTGCGAGATGCCCATCGAACCGTCGAGGTGCAGGCCCTGGACTTCACGCTTGGTGATGACGTTGACCACACCGGCGATCGCGTCCGAACCATATGTGGCCGAAGCGCCGTCCAGCAGGGTGTCGATGCTCTGGACGGTCGAACTGGGGATGCTGTTGATGTCGACGATGTTGCGCTGGGTATCGTCCGCCAGCGGGTAGTAGGCCGTGCGCATGCCGTCGAACAGCGTGAGCGTGTAGGCATTGTTGAAGCCGCGCAGAGAGGGAGCGGTGGCGCCGGTGGTGAAGCCCTGCGCCGACCAGCTCGCCGGGATGGTGCCGGCATTGTTGGCGGTCAGCGACTGGAGAGCGTCGGAAACGGTGGTGATACCGCGCTTTGTCAGATCGTCGGCGGTGATGGACACCACGGGCGACGCGGTGGCAGCGGCGGGATTGCGGGTGATCGAGCCGGTGACGACGATCGCGTTGTCGTCGGAAACGTCGGCGGTTTCAGACTGCGAAGCGGCATCCTGCGCTTGGGCGCTACCGCAAAGCAGGACAAATGCTGTGAGGCTCGTGGCGCTGCACAGCACGGCCTTCTGGAAGGGGGTCTTCAAATCTACGTTCCTTGTCCATTACTCGGGCGGGACATGCGACCAGACCCGCCAAAAGTGCGGCTGGCGCCGCCATTGGAGCGTTTCGATCACGCTCGACCGCAGCCCATCGCGCGCAAGACGTTAGGGTTCAAACGACTTTTGCGATGTTATTGCATAACATTGCCAATATGTAGCCATTGTGCAACAGGTAGCTAATTGGGGCGATTTTGGTTCTATTAGCAGTTGATGAATTTACCGCGCTCAAACCCTCGGAATTGAAAATTCCGGACAGGCATCTTTTGCGTCTGGCCTTAAGCTCGCCGCCTGTTCTGCACGAAGATATGGCCCTGCATAACCAGGAACCGTCCGGAAATTACAGCACCGATGACACGAACGGCCGAGCGGTAACACCTGAGCGCAAAGCGAAGGCGCTCCGCAAAACTCCACCCTGACCTGCCAAACGATTGGAAGACCAAAGCCTGTGAGCAATCAAGAAACAACCGCCCGCGACCACAAGGCCGGCAAGACAAGCGCTCAAACTGAAATGTGAAGAGGTAGCACCGCGACAATCTTCATCACGCCCAGCTATTTTTCTGGGATTTCAATGAAGAAACTCTTGGCGGAGAGGGTGGGATTCGAACCCACGGTACGGTTGCCCGTACACTGCATTTCGAGTGCAGCGCATTCGACCACTCTGCCACCTCTCCGCTAGAGATGCGATAGCGATGGACGGTCTCCATCGGGTCGGGAAGCGCGCCACTAGCGTGACCTTTCAGGCTTGCCAAGCCCCTCTTTTCAAAAATGGGGATTATCCACAAGCATTCCTTGTGAGGGAACCGCAGGAAACCTATATTTCCTGCATGAACAAGGCCTCATTTTTTTCTCCGACGGCCGGCCGCATCATCGATGCACCGCGTGAAACACGAGCGCGATTCGGGATCGGCGATGTCGTTCGCCACAGGAATCACGACTTTCGCGGCGTTATCTTCGATATCGATCCGGTCTTCGCGAACAGCGAGGAGTGGTACGAATCCATCCCTCTCAACCTGCGCCCGCGGCGCGACCAGCCTTATTACCACCTCCTCGCCGAGAACGAGGAATCCAGCTATGTCGCCTATGTCAGCCAGCAGAACCTGATGTCCGACGCAGACGGCGGGCCGGTCGACCACCCCTCGCTCTCGCAGATCTTCGAGGATTTCGACAACGGACGCTATCACTTGCGGCGCGGATTGACGCACTGATCCTTCGGCGCACGAAAAACCCCGACCGGATGTCCGGCCGGGGTTTTCGAAAGCACTTGAACTTCGGGCAGGCGGTCAGCCCTTGATCTTCCAGCCCGAACGCAGGACCATATAGACGATCCCGGCGAGCACGGCGTCGAGCAGGCCCATGCCGAGCGCGCTGTGCAGCACCGCCATATTGGTGTCGCCGATGTCGCTGACGCCGAGGAAGCCGAAGCGGAAGCCCGAGATCACATAGAAGAACGGGTTCAGACGGCTGATCACCTGGAACGTCGGCGCGAGGTTGTCGATCACGTAGAACGTGCCGGACAGCAGCGAGAGCGGCGCAATCACGAAATTGGTGACGGCAGCGTTGTGATCGAACTTCTCGGCCCAGATCGACGAAAGCAGGCCGAGCAGCGAGAGGAAGACCGCACCGGTCAGGCCGAACCACACGACGGCCCAGGGATGCGCCATCGAAAGATCGACTCCCGGCCAGAGCAGCATGGCGCCGGTCAACGCCAGACCGACGAGCACGGCACGGGTCACCGAGGCGCCGATCATCGCCAGCATGAGTTCGCCCTCGCTCAGCGGCGGCATCAGGTAGTCGATGATCGTGCCCTGGATCTTGCCTGCCAGGAACGCGAAGGCGGCATTGGCAAAAGCGTTCTGCATCATGCCCATGACGATCAGGCCGGGCGCCACGAAGGTCGCGAAGTTGACGCCGAGCACTTCGCGCGCGCCCCGGCCCATCGCCACGGTGAAGATCACCAGGAACAGCAGGGTCGTGATCGCCGGTGCCCAGATCGTCTGGGTCTGGACCTTGAAGAAGCGCCTGACCTCCTTCATATAAAGGGTCTTGAGCCCCTCCCAGTTCACCTGGTGGATCTGGGGTTCTCCCTTCGCCGGGAACTGGCGGGCCGACACCGTGCGGGGTGCGATGCTTTCGGGCACGATCCCTCCGGGCGTCGGCAGGTCGGTCGAATTCGTTTGATCGGGCATGGACCGGCGAGTATCGGCTGCGGCTTTCCAAGGCAAGCCGCGCCACGGAATTTTGGGGCGATTCTCACTTCGCCCGATGAAGAGATGGAACACGAATGAGCTGGACGGACGAGCGGATCGAGAAGCTGACCAAGATGTGGGAGGGCGGAGCCACCGCCAGCCAGATCGCGGACGAACTCGGCGGCGTAAGCCGCAATGCAGTGATCGGCAAGGCGCACCGCCTCGGCCTCAAGGCACGCCCCTCCCCGGTCAAGGCCAATGAAAAGCCCGCGCGCCCGGCGCCCGCGCCCAAGAAGCCGAAGCCGGTCGAGGCCGCGCCCGCTGCGCCGGAACCCAAGGTCGAGGCCCCGGTCGTGCGCGCCGCACCGCCGCCTGCGGCACCTGCGCCGCGTGCGCCGCAACCCGCTGCTGCGCCGGTCGCAGCCGACGACGCCGCGCCGGTCGCGCCCAAGGGACCGCGCGTGGTCTCGGTCGGCCCCGGCGGCTTCCTGCGCCAGGGTCCCGGCGACCAGCAGCAGCCGATCCCGCCTGCACCGCCGCGCCGCCTCATCCCGGCCAAGCCGAGCCCCGAGATCGCGGACAAGACCAGCCTGCTGGATCTCAACGACCGCGTCTGCCGCTGGCCGATGGGCCACCCCGGCGAGCCGGACTTCCATTTCTGCGGCGACAAGGTGAACCCCGGCTTCCCGTATTGCGTCGAGCATTGCGGCCGTGCCTACCAGGCCCAGCTTCCGCGCGGCGCCCGCCGTCCTCCTCCGCCGCTGCCTTTCGGCGGTCCGCGGGTTCGCTGATCCCATGAGAAAGACGCGGCAAGCGGTGTCGGCAATCCGGCTGCCTGCCGCGTCCTTTCTGTTCATGGCCGGTGCCGTTCTGGCCATGGCAGCTCCTGCGCAAGCCCAGGATGTTCCGGCGACGGCGGCTTCCGCCGCACCTGCTCCGGCAACGCCCGTCGAGCATGTATACGTAGCGCTGACCACTCATGCCGGGGTGATCGTGCTGGATCTCGACAAGACCCACGCGCCGCTTACCGTCGCCAATTTCCTCAAGTACGTCGACAGCAAGCGCTTCGACGGCGCGAACTTCTACCGCGCCATGCACCTCGACTGGGGCGATGCGCCCAACGGCCTGCTCCAGGGCGGCCTTCAGGGTGTGAACGTCTTCCCTCCCGTAGCGCACGAGCCGACCAGCGCGACCGGCATCAGCCACAAGGCCGGAACGATCTCGATGGCGCGTTTCGCGCCCGGCAGTGCCACTGCCGACTTCACCATCATGCTCGGGGACATTCCCTCGCTCGACGCCCAGCCAGATTCGGAAAATCCGGAAAGCCGCGCCGGCTTTGCGGCTTTCGGCCATGTCGTGTCCGGCATGGACGTGGTGCGCCGGATCTGGGACGAGCCGCGCTCGGCCACCAAGGGCGAAGGCGTGATGAAAGGGCAGATGCTGGAGCCGCCGGTAAAGATCGTCAGCGCCCGCAGGGTTGCCGCGCCGCCGCCGTCGACACCATCGCCGGAAACACCCCGCTCTTCCGCTACGCCCTGACCGGGCGCCACGCTGCAAGGCTCCGTTGGTCGCTTGGGCGGCTCCGCAAACCCCCTGTTAACAAGATTTCATCCCCGCCCCGGCCTACCCTTGCTATAGGCGACGCGCCTCCCCGTGACGTTTCTTTCAGGGATAATCCCCTTTTTTCTCAACGCGTCACGATCCCGCAATTGATCCAGATCAATGTCCGCATTGGACTGGTAAGAAATGGTTTACCCCGTTTCTGATCGATTACGGGAAATCCCTTAGTTGGTCCTGTTGAGGCCCGCAGCCATTGCTCTGCTCAGGGGTTGTGGAATTACCTCTCAGGTCCGGGGGCACGGACTGCATCTATTCGGTCTGATGTACTGTTGAGAGTGCGATGATAGAAAATTTACCATTCAATTGTGCCGGCGATGCCGGTCCGACTGTTGTTTCGCACGAAGAGTTCTGGTTCTCGCTAAAATTGAGAGTTGATTCAACTTCTCAGCTTTGGCAGGCGGCTGCGCTTCGCTGCATGAGCCAATCGGAGATGTCGTATGAAGAAGTCGACGAACTGATCGGCCCGATCGACGACCCGTCTGTTGCGGACTGCCTGATGGTCCTGGCCCTGCCGGATCGCATACCAGGCTGCACGCGTCTCGACGTGGCGTTGCAGGCCTCTGAAAGTCCCGGCATGGTCACCGTCATCGACAGGGATCCCTGTCACAGCACGGTAGGCCAGTCCTGAACGAAAAGCGCCCCCGAACCATGGTTCGGGGGCGCTTCGTATTCCAGCGATAGTTGCCGGAAGATCCCCTTTCGGCGGACCTTCCGGTCTCCTCTCAACTGTCGATATTCGTACCCGCCGCGGCAATGGCGACAAGCCCCGAGGCGGACATGCGGATACCGTTCACGCCCAGCATGATGTTGGTCCCGTCGGTCACGACATCGTTGACCACCGCCACCGAGTTGATCGTGGTGTCCAGCTTGTTTCCGGCGCTATCCTTGGCCTCTACCGAGAGCGTATAGGCGCCCTTATCAGCCTTGGTGCCGTCGGCCTTGGTGCCGTCCCACTGGTAGGAGCCCTGCGTTTTGGCGTCGAGCGTCACCGTGTTGATGACCTTGCCTGCGGAATCCTTGATCGTCGCAGTGATCGCGGCAGGGGTGCCGTCGACATAATAGGTCCAGTGCGCCGGAGCATCGCCCAGACCCGCCACCGGAGAATCGAAGCGCGCCTCGCGGCCGATGTAGTTCGAGGCCGCCGACATCTGCTGCGAGGCCAGCTGGCCAAGGATATCGCCGAGCTTGCCGGTCTGCTGGATCGACTGTTCGACCTGCGAATACTGCACCAGCTGCTGGGTATATTCGGAAGTGTCCATCGGGTCGAGCGGGTCTTGGTGCGTCATCTGCGTCGTGAGCAGCTTGAGGAACAGGTTGTAGTCGGCCAACAGGCCGGACGACGGGTTCGCCGCGGCATTTTTCGCCGTAGTGGACGACGTGTCTGAAATGGTGGTCATTGCTCTAGTGCCTTATGCCATGAGATCGACATGGCCGCTGCTGCGCAGCGACCGATAGATCGGGTCGTCGCTCCCGCCGAAGCCGTCCGGCAGACCGCCACGGGAGGGGAGGCCCGCCTGCTGCTGTCCCTGCTGCTCGCCTTGCCAGCGCTGCCCGCTGCCCTGACCGCCGGAACGGCTGTCGAAGCGCAGAGACTGGCCATCGCTGCGCACCCCGGCATCGGCCAGGGCACGGTTCAGATCGGTGCTTTCCCGGCGCAGCATGTCCAGCGAGGAGGCGCTGTCGGCCGAGAGGACTGCGCGCAGGACACCGTCGTGGTCGAAAGAAAGCCGCACGTCGATCCGGCCCATATGGCGCGGATCGAGACGGATCAGCAAGTCGTCGCCACCCTTGTCGAGCGCGCGGGCGATTTCCACGCCGATATCGTTGCCGAACTGGCCCTGCTGGACGGACACCGTGGCGCTTTGCGGCGCGGAATGCGCGGTGGGCGTGTATGGCAGCGCGCCGGGGCGGCTGGCCGTGCCCGCCAGCGTCTGGCTGAACAGCGGTGCGGAAAGATTCGCATCGGAAGGCGCAGCGCCCTGATCCGGGGCGGCATCGGCCATGACGGCGGTCGAAGTCGCCCCGCCCTGACCGGCGCCTTGGCTCCGCGAACCGGCAGGCTCCTGCGCAGCTCCCTCGAACGGGGTGGACTTAGCGGAGGCGCCCGCGGTCGCGAGCTTGGAGGCGACTTTGCCGAAGCCTTCCGCAGATCCCTTGGCAGCATCGGCGGCGGCAACGTCGTGCACGTCCTGCGGCGTGGCCGCGAGTTGCGGCTGGATCGAGGCCGCACCGGCCATGGCGGCGTTCGGAGACGTCTGGGATGTCTGCGTCGGAACGGCGAGGACGAGGGCCGAAGCATCACCCTCCCCGTGCTTCGCCACCGGCGCCTCGGCATCGTCCTGCGCCGGGCTGACATCCGCGTCCGACGTCTCCGTATCCGCAGTCGGCGCTGCGGGTTCGGACGAAGCGGCCTGCTTCACCAGTTGCGGGAGGATCGGTTCTCCGGCCGCCACCTGCGGCTTGATATGATCGGCCGCCACGACATGGGCCGCTTCGGTCGGCTTGGCCGACGGCCCCTTGGCCTGGGCAGCAACAGCGTCCTGCACCGGCGTTTCAGCGGCGATCTGCGGCAAGGCGGTCGCCTCGCCGACAAGCGTATCGGCCGGGGGAGGCGCAGCGGCGAGGAGATCGGCAGACTGCGCCGCACCGGGCGCCGCCGCTGCGCTCGAAGGCGAAGCCGTCGTGGTCGAAGCGGCCTGAGCAGCCCCCAGCAGAGACTGGAACGCCCCCTTGGCCTGGCCCGCGCTCGTGAAGCCGCCGGCAAGGCTGTCGGCCGCCGGGGCCGAAGAGACTGCGCCCCCGGCTCCAGCCGCCATCGGAAACAGGGAATTCACGGAAACCGGCATTACTGTGCGTCTCCCGGCCGACGAACTGCGGCCATCATGTCATCATAGAAGGATTGCGGCCCAGCCGGTCGCGCATCCCGTATTCAGCCCACCGCGCCGAGGCTGCGCAGCCGCGCGCGCGGATGGATCTCGTTCTGCGACAGCACCACGGTTGCCGGGCGAACGCGCTCGATGATCGAACGGACGAAGGGCCGCAGTGGCGGGCTGGTCAGCAGGCAGGGAATCTCGCCCTGCCCGGCCAGACGGTCGTAAGTATCGCGCACCGCAGCGATGAAGGCCTGGAGCTGCGAGGGCGCCATGGCCAGGTGACGATCGTCGCCCTGGCCGACGATGGCCTCGCCGAAAGCCTCGTCCCATTCGCCGCCGAGGGTGACGATCGGGATGGTTCCATCGAAGGTCTGCTGCGCCGAGATCTGGCGGGCCAGGCGGGCGCGGACATGCTCGGTCACTTGCGTGAGATTGCCGGTCATCGCCGTCGCTTCGGCCACGCCTTCGAGGATCGTCGGGATGTCGCGGATCGACACGCTTTCGGCCAGCAGGTTCTGGAGCACGCGCTGCACGCCGGAGATCGAGATCTTGCTCGGGATCAGGTCGGCGATCAGCTTCTCGGTGTCCTTGTGGACCTCGTTCAGCAGCTTCTGCGTCTCGGTATAGGAGAGCAGGTCGGCGATGTTGTCCTTGACGATCTCGGTCAGGTGCGTGGTGACGACCGTGCCGCAATCGACGACGGTAAGGCCGCGGAAACCCGCTTCCTGGCGCATGTCCCGGTCGATCCAGAGGGCCGGAAGCTGGAAAACCGGCTCCTTGGTCGGCTCGCCGCGAATGCCGATGTCCTGCTCGCCCGCGTTGATCAGCAAGAGCTTACCGATGCGCAGCTCGCCGCGCGCGATCTCGGTCTCCTTGACGTAGACGATGTACTCGTTCGGCTGGAGCGCCATATTGTCGAGGATGCGGACCGAAGGCAGCACGAAGCCGTAGTCGATCGCCATCTGGCGGCGCAGCGCGCGGACCTGGTCGTCGAGGCGCGGCTCGGCCTGGGAATCATTGATCAGCGGCAGCAGGCCGTAGCCCAGTTCGATGCGCAGCGCGTCGATCGCCAGCGTGCGCGCGATCGGTTCCTCGGCCTGGGCTTCCATCTGCTGCTGCTTGGCCATGGCCTCCTGCATGCGCGCCTGCGCCGCACTCGCCTGCGCCTTGCGCGACATCGACCAGGCCATCCATCCGCAGATGCCGCCCATCGCGGCGAAAGGAATGAAGGGCAGGCCCGGCATCAGCGCCAGCGTGCCCATCAGCACGCCGACGATGCCGAACGCCTTGGGATAGCGGCCGAGCTGGTCGCCCAGCGCCGCGCCGGTCTTGCCGACCACGCCGCCCTTCGAGACCAGCAGGCCCGCCGCGGTCGAGACGATCAGCGCCGGAATCTGGCTGACCAGACCGTCACCCACGGTGAGGATGGTGTAAGTGGTGAAGGCCTCTCCGAACGGCACGCCGTGGATGGCGACGCCGATGATGAGGCCGACGACGATATTGATCGCGGTGATGAGAAGCCCCGCGACGGCATCGCCCTTCACGAACTTCGAGGCACCGTCCATGGCGCCGTAGAAGCCGCTTTCGGCCTCGATCTCGGCGCGGCGCTCGCGGGCCTGCGCTTCGGTGATCGTACCGGCGTTGAGATCGGCGTCGATCGCCATCTGCTTGCCGGGCATGGCATCGAGGCTGAAGCGCGCCGCCACTTCGGCAATGCGGCCCGCGCCCTTGGTGATGACCACGAAGTTGATGACGATCAGGATCGCGAAGATGGTGAGGCCGATGACGGTCTCGCCGCCCATCAGGAACTCGCCGAAGGCCGCGATCACGCCGCCTGCCGCATGATGGCCCTCATGCCCGTGGCCGAGGATCAGGCGCGTCGAGGCGAGGTTGAGACCCAGCCGCAGCATCGTCACGATCAGCAGGATCGTCGGAAAGCTGGAGAGCTGGAGCGGCTTCTCGATGAACAGCGCCGTCATCAGGATAAGCACCGAGGCGGTGATCGACAGGGCCAGGCCCATGTCGAGCATCCAGCCCGGCATCGGCAGGATCAGCATGCCGATGATCGCACTGACGCCCAGCGCCAGCGCGAGATCGCGGCTGGGGCCGAGGCGGGTCAGGAACTGGTCCAGCCTTTGAGAGACGATTGCGTTCATCGGATCACCGGGTGCCTAAAGTCTGAGGTCTGGATTCAGTGTCGGATCAGGCCGGGCGGCACGGCGACGCCGTCGGACAGGAACGTGCGCAGCTTGTTGCGCATTGTCCGGACCGAAATGCCCAGCATCGAGGCCGCATTGGTACGGTTGCCCCGGCAGTGCTCCAGCGTCTTGAGGATCAGCTCCCGCTCGACGTCGGCGATGTTCTGGCCCACCAGCTCGGAAACGGCGGTGCCGACGGAGGGATTCACCCCTTCCGCCTCTCCCGCCACATTTCCGCGCAGCCGGGCCATCACGTCCTCCAGGTTCACCGCGATATCGACGACCACGAGGTCGTTGCGGGCACGCTGCCAGTCCTCGAACACGGTGGAATTCGCCGTGCCCACGGCAATGCTGGCGGGGGACCCGCGCACCATCTCCACCGCAAGGCCCATCGCGTTTCCGAGATCGCCCACCAGCATCAGCCGGGTCGGATCGTGTTCGGGCGTGGTCATCATGCTTCCTGCCGGACGATTTCGGTGAGCGTGATGCCCAGCGTACTGTCGATCAGCACGACTTCGCCGCGCGCGATCAGGCGGTTGTTGACGAAGATGTCCACCGGCTCGCCGACGCGGCGGTCGAGTTCCACGACCATGCCCGGCTTCAGGCGCAGCAGGTCGCCGATATCCATCCGCGAGCGGCCAAGCACGGCCTGGACTTTCACCGGCACGTCGAACACGGCCTGGAGGTCGTCGGGCGTCGGCGGCGTGGTCGGGCGCGGCGGGATTGCCGTTTCCTCGACGTTCGCGTCGGCGGGAATTTCGTCGGTCAGGTGAGCAGGCGCGAGTTGGCGCGGCTCGAGCTCGTCGCTCATGGTCATACCTTTCAGCTGTTCATCCACTGACGGATTACGGATGCAGATTCTGCGGGACTGGCCGAGATGGCGTCACCGATGCGGCGCAGGGCGGAGAGCTTGATGCGCCCGTCCACTTGGGCCAGCGCGATTTCCTGGTCGAGCATCTCGCCCTCGGCCGCACGCTGTTCCTCAAGCTGGCGCAAGGCGTCCTCGTCGCCTTCGGCGGCGCGTTCCTTGAGCGCCATGAGTTCGGCGTCCTCGGCGGTCAGGCGCTGTTCGACAACGCCTTCCACCAGCGGCGGCGGGAGCAGCTTGGGCTTCAGCATCTTGATGGCGAAGAGGATGATGCCGCCCACGACGAGGATCTTCAGGACGTCGAAGATGCGATCCCAGGTAAGACCGAAGGGCAGGCCGTCCGCCGAACCATCGAGGTCGGTCGGTGCGTTGAAGGCCATGTTCTCGACCACGACGCTGTCGCCGCGCTCGGCATCGAAGCCTACCGCGTTCTCGACCAGCCGCTGGAGACGCTGCACTTGCGCGGCGGGCAGGCCCTGCGGGCCGCCATCGACCATGACCGCCACGGTCAGGCGCTTGACCTGTCCGGGGGTGCGAACGGCCGTCTTCTGGGTGCGGCTGTTCTGGTAAGTGGTGTCTTCGGAGGTTTCGTTCTGCGCGGAGCGGCGCGCGTCGCCGCCGCTGCCGTTGACGTTGCCCTGGTTGTCGGGAAGCTGCGAGCCGACGGTCACGCCTTGCGCACCCGCCGCGTTCTCGTCGCTCTGGTTGCTGGATTCGACCGTCGTCTGATGCGCGATGACCTGGGTATCGGGATCGAAAGTTTCCGATTCCTCACGCACCTGGTCGCGTTCGAGCACGGCGGCCACTTCGGCCCGCACCTTGCCCTGGCCGACGATCGGCTCGATCATCGATTCGATTTCGCTGCGCAGACGGGCCTCGACGGCGTTCTGCCGGTCCTCGAGATTGCCCGCCCCGGCATCGCCGCCCTCGCCCGCCCGCGCCAGCAGCGCGCCGGTCTGGTCGACGATCGAGACCGCTTCGGGATTGAGATCGGGAACGGCGGAAGAAACGAGGTAGCGGATCGCCTGGATCTGCTCGCCGGAAAGGCGCCCGTTGGTCTTCACCGTCACCGAGGCACTGGACTTGCGCGGTTCGGTTTCGAACATCGCGCGTTCCGGCATGACGACATGGACGCGGGCCTTGGTGACCTTTTCAAGGCTTTCGATCGAGCGGACCAGTTCGCCTTCGATGGCGCGGGTCTCGTTCATCTTGGCGCGCGAGGAGGAAATGCCGAAAGGCTCTTCCGCGTCGAGCACTTCATAGCCGATCTTGCCGCCCAGCTGGTCGGAGGCCATCGACATGCGCAGCTCGGCCAGGCGGTCGACCGGGGCCATGACCCCGGTGCCGTCGGCGGAAAGCTGGAAGGGGACGTTCTGCCCCTTGAGCTTGTCGGTGATCGATTTCGCCGCCGAGGGATCGAGATCGGTATAGAGATAGCCCATCTCGGTCGCAGGACTGCGAAGAGCCATCCATCCGAGCCCGGCCAGCAGGGCAAGGGCCACGCCGCCCATCAGCAGGGCCCGGCGAGGACCGATCTGCTCGATAAAGTTCCGCAACGGGTTCAAAAGTCGCCTCTTACATCAGCGGCGTCACTCCCTTGGTGTCGCCTCTGACATTATAGGATAAACCGCTAGGCAACTCTTGCCGGTAACAGGAAAAGTTTACGCGCCCTCCGCCTGGTCGCCTTCGCGGCCCAGAACACCGGCCAGTTCGGCCATGACCGCGGCGCGGCGCGCGCCTGCATCGACATTGAGACCGCCTTCGGCCCAGCCGATATGGGCATCACCCATGAGCAGGGTTTCATCATCGACGACGACGATCGAGAGTGAACGGCGCTCGCGCGCACGGCGTTCCTCGACGAGACGCTCGATATCCTCGCGCATCGCCGGATTGGCCCGGATCGACAGCGCGGTATCGCGTGCGACCTGATCGAGCGCGCGGGTCAGCGCCTCGTCGACGGCGCGCGCGGGCTGCGCGGCAATGGCGTGTCCGGCAAGCAGTTCGGCAGCCTGAAGCGCGACCGATCCGGCCTCGGCGATCACCTGGTCCATCACCGCGTCGAAGCGGCGTTCCACATCGTCGAGCGAGGCATGGAGCGCATCGGTGGCGGCCAGCATGGCTTCCGCCCGCTCGCCCCGCGCCTGCTCCAGCCCGGCCTCGAAACCGTCGGTCCGCGCCCGCGCGAGTTCGGCGACGTGATCCTCGTGCAGGCGCTCGATCCGCGCCTGGAGTTCCTCGACATGCTCGCGCAGTTCGTCGTGCCGTCGCTCGTCGACGACCGGCTCGTTGCCCGGAAACCGGAATATCCTGTCGAAACCGAATGGCTGAATGGTCATGGGATCCTCCATCATCGCCGCACCCTCGGAATTCGTGCGACCTTGCGGTCGCGCATCGCAGGCACCGGCCTGCGACGCATGGCAATCTCTGTAACCCTGAGGATCGGCCATGGGCCTCCCCAAATGGCAAGCTCGTGACGAATGCCACGAGCGCACCGGATACCGGACTCTTCGCTGCTCGCTCCAGACTTAAGGCTGGAGGAACAGCAGTTTAAACAGGTCGTCACCGCGATCAATAGATCATCGCATCGTCGCTCTTGGGATCGACGAGCATAATCTCGCCGCGGTCGCCCAGCGACTTGGCAAGGCGGACCAGCGAAGTCTGCGCTTCCTCGCATTCGCGGGCGCGGACCGGACCCATCGCGGCCATGTCGTCGCGCATCAGCTTGGCGGCGCGCTCGGTCATCGCGTTGAAGAAGAGCTTCTTCATTTCTTCCGGCGAACCCTTGAGCGCCAGGGCCAGTTCGCGCTTGTTGCAGTTGCGGACGATCGTCTGGATCGCCGCCGGCAGCAGGTTGGCAAGGTCCTCGAACGTGAACATGAGCGCGCGGATGCGCTCTGCCGATTCCGGCGCCTTCTCGTCGAGCGCGCCGAGCATGGCTTCCTCGGTCGAGCGGTCGAGCGCGTTGAACAGCTCGGCCATCGTCTCGTGCGGATCGCGGCGCTGGGCGCGCGACAGATTGGTCATGAACTCGCTCTTGAGCGTCTGCTCGACCTGGACGATCACATCCTTCTGCACCGTGTCCATGCGCAACATGCGCATGACAACGTCGGTGGCGAAATCGCGCGGCAGTTCGGCCAGCACGCGCGCGGCGTGGTCCGGGCGCAGCTTGTGCAGGATCACCGCGACGGTCTGGGGATATTCGTTCTTGAGATAGCCCGCGAGCACCGCCTCGCTGACGTTGGACAGCTTGTCCCACATCGTCCGGCCGGAAGGACCGCGAATGTCCTCCATGATTTCCTTCACGCGGTCCGCCGAGAGGATGCCTTCCAGCAGCCTTTCGGTGGTCTCGTAGGAGCCGTGGAGCGTCGCCATGCTCGAGACTTCGCCCGAGAACTGCACGAGCAGATGCTCGACGACGACCGAAGGCACCCGGCCGAGCTGGGCGATCGTGGAGGACAACTCCTTGATCTCGTCGGTATTCAGCTGCTCCCAGATCGGACCGCCATGGTCGCGACCGAGCGCAAGCATCAACGCCGCAGCGCGCTGCATTCCCGAGTATTTCTTGAGCTCCGGCGGCTCAACCACCGCGGCCATCATCGTCACTTCGGTACCCCCGAAAAATTGCTCGATCCCGTACGGTCAGGGCCTCGTTCCCTCTATTTATAGGAGGAAGGTCAGCGCAACGGCCGGATGGAGATAGAATTGGCGATAAATTTAAACAATGGGTTGATAGGTCTGTCGGTTCTCGGCGGAACGAGCGCCTATTCGAGCCTTTCCAGCTCCCTTGCCTCCCTGGACAGCGTCGCCGTCCTCAAGGCCAAGAAGGCGTTCACGCTCGCCGAACCGAAGGCCACGCTGCCCTGGAAGGAGGAAGCTGACACCCGCCCGGTGAGCGCCCAGATTCAGTCGATCAAGCAGATGCTGTCGCTCGTCGACAGCAAGAAGGACAGTTCGCTGGGGGATCTGCCCGACGTCCAGACCGCCTTCACCGCCTATAAGGCGCTCGACCGCCTGCGCATCCTCGCCGAAAGCGCCGCCAAGGCCACGACATCCTCTGCGGAACGCGCATCGCTTCAAAAGACGTTCGCGCAGGGCCTTCTCGATCTTCAGTCCTTCCTCGGCTCCGCCGACAGCGATCTCGTCTCGCTGAACTTTGGCACCCAGACCAGCAATGCCAGTTCAGTGGCGATCAAGTCGACCAACTCCAGCGGCCAAGTCATCGGCGAAGGCGTATCCAAAACCCGCGATGCCGCCATTGTCGGCATGACCGGCAACGAAGTTCTGCAAATCAAGCTGACCAGGGGCAGCACCACCGAAACGGTTACGCTGGACCTCTCTCAGACGGCGCAGCCACCCACGCTCGATTCCGTGGCCGCCGCCCTGAATGCAGCGATCGGTGCCACCCAAGCCACGGATTCCAGCGGCAATCCGGTGGTGGATGCCAACGGCGATCCCGTCAGCAAGTGGAAGTCAAGTTTCACCGTCGCCAAGAACGACGGCAAATGGGGTCTCGTTTTCAAGCCCTCGGGCAGCGAGAAAGTCGCGATCGACCAGATCGGCGGCAGCGATGCTCTGATGGTGGCCAGCGGCGAGACCATGAAGGACGCGGTTACCGCCGCGCGCGTCTACCGTGTCGAGGATCTTGACGATTCGCTGTCCTGGCAGCGCATGAGCAAGCTCAATGCGACCGACAGCAAGGCCACGGCAGAGGCCAAGGCCGCAGCCTCCAAAAACGACTTCGAGGGCAAGGACTACACGGTCACGTCCGCCACCGCGGCCAAGGCCATCGCCACCGACGCCGAAGGTTTCAGCTATGTCGTCGGCACCACCGCCGGGGATGTCGGCACGCGCATTTCGGACGGCTCGGACGACCTCTTCCTCACTAAAGTGGACAGCGAGGGCAACGTCGTCTGGCAGCGCAGCCTGGGCGCCGCCGGCAGTGCCCAGGGCGCAGCGGTAACGATCGCGCCGAACGGCGATATCGTGGTGGCCGGCACCGTCAGCGGCGCCTACAACGGCAGCGACGACAGCCAGACCGACATGCTGGTCGCGCGCTACAACATCAAGGGCGATCAGCTCTCCTCTACCGTCATCCGGCAAGTCGGCAACGAGACCGCCAGCGCGGTCACGGTGGGCGACGACGGCAGCATCTACGTCGCGGGGAGGTCCTCGACCGGCGGCGGCGATGCTTTCATCGCCAAGCTCGATGCCGCCGGAAAGCCGCAGGAACGTCGCACCATCGACAGCGGCGGCGTGGACTCGGTGACGTCGCTCGCTATCGACAACGACGGCAACCTGCTGGCCCTGACCAGCGAAAATGGCGTGGCCACGGTTCGCCGGATCGATTCGTCATCGCTGTCGAGCGACCTCGGCACGATGACCCTCGGCAATGTCTCGGCCCGCGCCATCGCCGTGTCCGATACCGGCGAGATCGCCGTCGTCGGCACGACCAGCACCGCCGTCAGCGGCAGCCAGGTCAACGGCATTAGCGGCGGACAGGACGCCTTCGTCACCCGCATCGATGCCGGCATGTCCTCGGCCAGCACCACCTACATCGGCACTTCGGCCAACGACCAAGCTGACAGCGTGACCTATCTGAACGGCACGCTCTATGTCGGTGGCCGCACGGCGGGAGACTTGTCCGGGACCAAGGCCGGAACCGTCGACGGCTTCGTCGCGCGGATCGACGCCTCCACCGGCGCGATCGAGAAGATTTCGCAGTGGGGCATGTATTCTTCCACGACCGAGCCGGTGAAGATTTCCGCCGTATCCGGAGGATCGACGGTACTAGGCGCCCTGGGGCTCAACCGCGGCACGCTCAACGAGCAGGAATCGACGACCCTGTCCTCGCAGACCAGCTTGCAGGTCGGCGACAAGTTCACGCTCCGCGTCGATGGCGGCGCCACCCGCACGATCACGATCGGCAAGGACGAGACCATGCTCTCGCTGGCGCAGAAGATCCAGAAGATCACCGGGACCAAGGCGACGATCACGACGCCCAAGGTCAACGGGCAGACGACGCTGAAGATTCAGGTCAAGGCCGGTTACTCGATCGAACTCGGCTCCGGCACGGACGGCAAGGATGCGCTCGCCAAGCTGGGTATCGAGCCGGTGCGCCTGATCGCATCCAAGACGCCCGACAAGGATGCCCCGAAAGTCACGCCGGGCGGCAACTACAGCCTTGGCCTCACCAATACCCTGTCGCTAACGGACGCCAAGACGGCGGCGACGGCGCTCGCCAAGATCAAATCCGCCCTGTCGATGACCCAGTCGGCCTACCGTTCGCTCTACTGGGATTCGGGGAAGGCCGCGCTGGTAGACGGCGCAATCACGGGCGGCGGCACCGCCTATCAGCAGAAACAGCTCGCCAACTATCAGGCCGCCCTGTCGCGGCTCACCGGTTCCTGAGGTAATCCTTCATGTCTGCTCTTCCTCCTATTTTCGACGGCATGGCGCAGTCGATGAAGTTCATGTCCGAACACCAGCGCGTGATCGCCGAGAACATCGCCAACAACGAAACCCCCGGTTTCAAGGCCCGCACCGTCGAGACGCCCGACTTCTCCTCGCTCGTCTCGCAATACGGCGGAGCCGCGGGGACACCCCGGGTCTCGCGGCCGAAAGTGGAGCTGTCGGGCGGGATGACCGCCCTCGGCGCGCGGCCACCCCAGGCGGGTAGCCATATCGTTCTCGACAGCGACACCACCGAAACCAAGCCGGACGGCAACAACGTCACGCTGGAAGACCAGTTGCTCAACCTCGGCCAGGTTCAGGCCGACTTCGCGGCGATGACCAACCTTTATCGCAAGCAGATCGGCCTGATGAAGACCGCCCTCGGCCGCGGCTGACCGGTGCGCCGGGCTTCGCCGCGCGGTGAAGCCCGAATCTTCAAAAGGTGTCCAGGGAGCGCGGTCGAGAGCAGACCGCGCCTTCCGCTTCATTCCCCTTTCGCAGGAACCCCGAGACGATCGCGAGATCGACCCATCGGAAATATCCGCAGACTTGCCGGAAATTCCGCCACAAAAGATACTTTCGTTCAGATAGCCTTAAAAACCCTCGGGCTTATCCGGGAAATCTCCGGATTTATCCCGAAAGGAGGGAACAGGAGTAATAGCGGAGCGTTTAGAGGGAACATATCTATTTCAGTTCTTTAACCGCTGCCCCGCGCCAATTATCCATAATCCGGATGCAGCGGGCCGCCGAGCGACTAGGCAACTTTTCCCGCAAAGAAGCTGAAATCCAACGGAAACACGACAAGAATAACCATTATGGAGCAAAGCCGATGGATTATAGGTGGAACTTCTTGCCGAGCACATCAATCCGACCCACTTTGGCACGACATATATAATGGATTATTGACCCCTCCGGGTTTCCGTGGAACAAATTCAACATTCATAGCCAGACAAGAGCTTCAATGACCCAAAAACCGCTTGGATCCCAGAAGCGGAATGGGAAGGCGCTTGCAACCGCGCCGACCGCAATCGAGATCGATGCTTACCGCACGCTCGTCTTTCCGAACCGGATCAGGAAATTTCGCAAGCAGCTGAATATTGGATCGCTGCTGGAATTGTCGGAAAAACTTCCGACGATAACCTATATCCGCCTCTCGAAGATCGAGAGGGGTGAGATCTTCGCGCGGGCCGGCGAGTTGCGAGACATCGCGACGGCCTTGGGAATAGATGCGGCGGAACTCCTGATCGACATCGACGATCCCGAATTCGACATCGCCGCCTGGGCCGATCCGCTCCACGGCAACGACCGCGCCGATCCCGAGGCGGAGCGCTTCGCGGTCATGCTGGCGGCAGCGCTGCGGAACCGCCGCGCTTCGGACGATGCCCTGACGATCGCCGTGCTCGAACAGGACTATGGGATTGCGCCCGTCATCCTCTCCCGGATCGAGAACGCGCTGAAGCCTTACGAGCGCTGGAACGAAGAAGTGCGCGCCGCATTGCGCCGCCTGCTCGATGCGCGCGACGATGCCGAACTGACCGCCATCGTGAACGAAGCCCATCTCCGCGGCGATCTCGATGCTGTACTGCCGCTCGTGGCCAATCCGCAGCTGCGGATAGCCAAGTCCCGCGCCCGCATCGCCGCGCTGCATGACGAGTTGCAAGGCGTATCGCCGCAGGCAAGGGCCAGCGCACGCGCCGCGCCCCATCCGCTGCTCGAACGCGTGGCAAGCAAGGACACCGGCCGGCTGCCGACCAGAGCGGTCGACATCGCCGAAGTGCATCCCCCGGAGACCCAGATCGTGCGCCTCGTACCGGTTTTCGGCAGCCCCCTGCCCGACGGCCTGATCGCGCGCACCCCCGGCGGCACCCACGTCGAAGCGCCGCGTAGCGCCGGTCCCCGCGCCTATGGGCTGCGACTGGGACGCCCCACACTGGGCGCGGGCCTGCCCGGTCGCTCGACGTTGATCGTCGATCCCGATCGCTTCCCTTCGGCGGGCGGGCTTGCCGTGGTCTCGTCAGCGGAAGGACTGCGCGTGCTGTCGGTAGCGCTCGACCGGCATGGTCACATGCTCGGCTACAGCGAGAACCCGGACATCGAAGTGGCGCTCGACCGGATCGATCCGGCCGACCTTGCAACGGTCGTGGCGGCCGTCTTCGAGTAAGTAACGGTATTTGACATGTCGCGCCCGCCGCCACCCGTGGCGACCGCGATATAAGTATGTGTAGGATACCGGAAAGCGGAATGCGCATACTTGGCCTGTTGAAGTCGATCGGGAAGCGGTCCCAATCCCCGCCCCTGCATTTGCCGTCGCATCACCTAGCCGTGCGTGCATCGCCGCTGCGGATCATCGAGCAGGCCCTGACGCACCATCGCGCACGCGCGACACCAAATGTGGCTGCCGTAGCCATGCTGCTGCTCGATCTCGACCGGTTCAGGCTGGTCAACGATCTCTGCGGCCATGCTGCGGGAGACAGCCTCATCGATACCGTCCGCGATCGCTGCGCCCGTTCCCTGCGCGCCCGCGCCCTGCAGGGCGGCGAGATCGTCCACATCGGTGCCGATGAATTCGCCTGCCTGCTTCCGCTCCACGGCGACAGCGAGGATCAGGCCCGGCTCGACCGTCTGGCCGAGGCACTGCTTGATGCGATCGGCACGCCGGTCAGCCTCGGCCGCCATATCGTCCACCTGACCGCCTCGATCGGCATGGCGGTGGACCGTCAGGGCGCGCTTTCCGCAGAAGAACTCCTGCGCGGCGCCTCGATAGCCCTTTCCCATGCCAAGGACGCGGGCGGTGGGGCAATCCGCCGTTTCTCTCCCGAGATGTTCGCCTCCCTGAGCGACCGGGCCGCACTCGAAGAAGACTTGCGCGGTGGACTGGTGCGCGGGGAACTCGTTCCCTACTACCAGCCCATCGTCGCCCTCCCCTCGCGCGGGATCGCCCGTTTCGAGGCGCTGGTGCGGTGGCATCATCCCCAGCGCGGCGTGCTGGGTCCGGACCGCTTCCTGCCGATGGCCGAGGATGTGGGCCTCAACGACGACCTGCTCTACGCGATGCTGCGGCAATCCTGCCGTGACGCGCAGGACTGGGGCGCTCGCCTCGGCCTCTCGCTCAACATGTCGCCCAGACAGGTCTGCGATCCGGACATCGCCTTCCGGCTGCTCCGCATAGTCTTCGCCAGCGGCATTCGGCCCGACCGGCTGACGGTGGAGATCACCGAGAACGCCGTGATGCACAATGTAGTGGCCGCGCAGGCGACCGTGGCCAGCTTGCGCGAGGCCGGAATCAAGGTGGCGCTGGACGATTTCGGCACCGGCTATGCCAGCCTCAGCCGCATCTGCAAGCTGCCGCTCGACATGATCAAGATCGACCGCACCCTTGTCGACGCCCTGGGTAGCGATGCCGGGCGCAAGCTGGTGAAAGTCGTCGTCGATCTCGGCCAGAGCCTCTCGATGCCGGTGACCGCCGAGGGGATCGAAACCGAGCAGCAGGCCCAGACGCTTTCCGAACTGGGTTGTGCTTTCGGGCAGGGCTACCTGTTCGGCCGCGCCGCTCCGGCTTGCGAAACCGCCATGCGGGCGCGCCAGGGCATGGATGCGCTGGCTTCCTGACGCGCGAGGCGTGTCGACGGCACAACGCCTTGCACACCCCCTCGTCCCAGCGGAGGCGGAGACCCCGCTTCTCTCGTGCAAGGCGAGAGGTCGCAGAAAGCGGTGCCCCGCCGCTTTCACAGAGGCGACGATGGACAGGGCCGCATAGGGCCGCCCGCCGTCCTCCCGGCATGAAGAAGGGGAGGAGCGACGCCCTGCCGCTCCTCCCCTTCTTCATGCGGGACTACCCTGCGATCAGTATTCGGTATTGAACGAGATCGGCGTGGTCAGGTCCAGACGCGCGATGTCACCCTTCGGGCTGTAGGTGTAAGTCCGGTTGCCGGAGAGCCGCTTGGCCTCGTTGGCGATGGCGCCCATCATCTCCATCGAAAGCTCGATCTGCCGTTCCAGCAGCGCCGAATTGACCATCGAAGCCGCCCGCAACTCGCCGAGAGCGGCAGCCAGAGCCTCGCGCGTCTCGTCGTCCATCTGCTCGGTCCATTCGGGATCGAGGCGGTTGCGCCGCGCCAGCACTTCCTCCAGCGAACCGACCAGCCGGGTCTTCGCCGCCGCCAGTTCGGCAAGGTCGAGCGCGCGCTCGCGACCTTCGAGACGTTCGGTTTCCTCGCGCATGACCAGCGACAGCGAGGTCATGATCTCGATCAGTTCATTCGGCACGGCTGCTGCCTCCCTGCAGGCGGATGATCTGCGCCTCGACGGCGGATGCGATGCCGAGACCCTTGCCTCTGGCGATCTGGTTGCCGATCTGCTCGGCCAGTACGCCGCGGAACATTTCCTCGCCGTGGCCGCCGTTGAAATCCTCGCCCTGCTCGACGGTCTCCAGCATAATCTTGGTGATCTGCCCGGCGAAGACGCCCTCGAACTCGCTCGCCACCTTGGCGGGGCTGCGGTCCGGCATCTGGATCGCGGGACGGGAAGGAAGCGAGGGTAGAACCGGATCTGCCATCTTTACTGTACCGCTATTTCGGCCTGAAGCGCGCCCGCCGTGCGCAGCGCTTGCAGGATGGTGATGAGATCGCGCGGGCTGCACCCCAGCGAATTGAGCCCCGCAACGAGCGTCTGGAGCGAAGTTCCGCTGTTCAGCACCGCCAGATGGGCGCCGCTGCCGTCGTCTGCCTCTACGCGGGTGCGCGGCACCACGGTCGTCTCGCCGCCTGAGAACGGCGCGGGCTGCGAGACCACCGGCGTCTCGGTGACGCTGATGGTCAGGCCGCCCTGGGCGATGGCCACCGGGCTGACGCGCACGTCCGCGCCCATGACCACGGTGCCCGCCGCCTCGTTGATGACGATCCGCGCGACCTGGTCGACCTGCACCGGCAGGTTCTCGACGCGGGTGATGAGGTCGATCACCGAGCCACCCGCCGGATCGAGTTCGACGGTGCCGGGGTCGAGCACTTGCGCGGAACCGGGCGCCTCGCGGTTGATCGTCGCGGCGATCTGGCGCGCGGTGGTGAAATCGGGGTTCTTGAGCGCCAGCTTCAGCGTCTGGGCGGAGCGCAAGTCGTAAGGCACTTCGCGCTCGACGATGGCGCCCCCGGCGATGCGCGCGGTGGTCATCACGCCGCGGCTGAGCTTGGCCGCCGCGCCCTGGGCCTTGAAGCCGGAGACCGCGACCGGGCCTTGCGCCACGGCATAGATCTCGCCGTCCAGCGCGCGCAGCGAGGAGACCAGCAGGATGCCGCCTTGCAGGCTGGTGGAATCGCCGAGCGCCGAGACTTGCACGTCGATCGCCGAACCGGCGCGGGCATAGGGCGGCATCGTCGCCGTCACCGTCACCGCCGCGACGTTCTGCGTCAGCATCTGCGTGCCGCGAATGTTCACGCCCATGCGTTCGAGCATGGCCTGAAGCGTTTCTTCGGTGAAGGGAATGTTGCGGATACGGTCGCCGGTGCCCTGGAGGCCGACCACGAGGCCGTAGCCGACCAACTGGTTCGAGCGCACGTTCTCGACATCGACGATGTCCTTGATGCGCGGCTGGGAGCCGGCGAAGGCCACACCCGGCGCCAGCAGGACCGCAAGCAGGGCGGTGCTGGCCGCCATGGCCAGCAGCGAACCGTGCATCCTCGATTTCAAAGGCTTGAACATCTCTGACCTTATAGGATGATTGAAGCGGCGGAGGGCGGGCAGGTTCGGCATTTTCACCTCACGTCTTCCCGGTTCTGGCAAGCCGCATGACATAACCGATGATCTCGGCGACGGCGGCGTAGTGTTCGATCGGAATCGGGCGGTCGATATCGACGGCGGCATAGAGCGCACGGGCGAGCGGCGGACTCTCGACGATCGGCACCTTGGATTCGGTGGCGATCTCGCGGATGCGCAGGGCGATGGCGTCCACGCCCTTGGCCACCACCACCGGCGCCGCCATGGCACCGTGGTCGTATTTGAGCGCAATGGCGTAGTGCGTCGGGTTGGTGATGATGACGCTGGCCTCGGGCACTGCCGCCATCATCCGCTTGCGCGAGCGCTGCATCTGGATCTGGCGGATCTTGGCTTTGATCTTGGGATCGCCGTCGCTCTGCTTGTGCTCGTCCTTCACTTCCTGGAGCGTCATCATCATGCGCTTCATGAAGGCCCGGCGCTGGTAGACGAAGTCGAACAGCGCCAGCGCCATGACCAGCAGCAGCACCGCGCGGATCGCCTCGTAACCCAGTTCGCCGGCCGCCGCGCCGACCGCGCCCGGCGCGAAGCCGACGAGCTGGTCGAAACCGGTCATGCGCGGCTTCAGTACCATGAAGACGACAAGGCCGATGGCGCTAAACTTGGCCAGGGTCTTGGCGAATTCCACCAGCGCGCGCATCCCGAAGATGCGCTTGAAACCGCTGGCCGGATTGAGCTTGGACCACTTGGGCGCAAGGCGCGACCAGCTCAGCACGAACCGGCCCTGAAGGAAAATCGTCGCCACCGCACAGGCGAAGAGCACGCCGAACACCGGCAGCAGCGAGAACGCGAAGTGGCGCGCCACGCCGGTCATCAGGTTCTGCGCGCCGCCTGAATCAAGCGGATAGTCCTCAGCGCTGCCCCAGAGGCGGGTCATCATCATGCCGAGGTGGCGGATCGCGGAAATGCCGACCCAGCCGGTGACGATCAGCGCGCCGGTCATCATCGTGGCGTGGCGCACTTCCGGCGCCATCGCCACTTCGCCGCGCTTGCGGGCATCGTCGAGCTTTTTCTGGGTCGGCTCGTGGGTGCGCTGGTCCTTGTCGCTCTCGGCCATGGCTTAGAGGCTCCATCCGTTCTGCATGAAGTTGCCCATGGCGGTCGCGAAGGCGGTCAGCATCGTGCCGAGCGTCATCGCCAGCACCGAAATGCCAAGCAGCAGGTTGAGCGGCTGGGTGATGAAGAAGACCTGGATCGACGGCGCAACGCGGGCGGCCAGGCCAAGACCGACGTTGAACAGCGCGCCGTAGAGGATCAGCGGCGCGGAAAGGCTGACGCCCAGCGCCATCGCCTGTCCCGTCACCTTGACCGCCAGATCGGCGAACTGCGCCGAGGGCGGCAGGCCGCCGACCGGAAACACGGAGTAAGACTGGAAGATCGAGGCGATCCACAAGTGATGGACGCCGAGGCTCATGCAGACGATGATCGCGGCGATACCGAACAGGCGCGACAGCAGCGGCGCCTGCCCGCCCATCGACGGGTCGTTGACCAGCGCCGAGGCGAGGCCGACCTGCTGGCTGGCGATCGAACCGGCGATCGCGGCGGCGCTGAACAGGATCTTCACGATCATGCCCATCGCAAGGCCGACCAGCATCTCGCCGATCACCAGCATCGGCAGCGAGGCGTCGGACTTCACCGCCGGGGCGACCTGGCCCTGGAGCATGCCGTAGAGACCGAGCGTGAAGCCCAGCGCCATGACCAGCCGGATCTGCGGCGGAATGGTATCCTCGGAAAAGGCCGGGAGCAGCATGACGACCGCGCCGACCCGGCAGAACAGGATCAGGAACGTCGCCGCGTCGACCGGCAGAGCGGCCAAGGTCGCGATGTCGAGAGAAGCCCCGCCCATCGTGTCAGCCGGTGACGATGGCGTCGGCGATGCGGTCCATGAAGGCGCCGAGGGCATGGCCGATCATGGGCAGCGACAGCAGCATGACCACGCCCAGCACCAGGATCTTGGGCACGAACGTCAGCGTCATTTCCTGCACCTGGGTAAGCGCCTGGAGCAGGCCGATGACGACGCCGACGATCAGCGCGGCGATCAGCATCGGCCCGGCGATGGTCAGCACCAGCACCAGCGCCGCGCGCGCGATCTCGATGGCTTCGGGTGAGGTCATGACGCCGAGCTTTCCTAAAAGTCAGGCTTTCGGGGCCTAGATCTGCATCCGCATGATATCGGAGTACGCGCTGACCACGCGGTCGCGCACGGCGACGACGGTATCGAGCGCGGTTTCCGCCGCACCGATCGCGGTGACGACATCGATCAGGTCGCCCTTGCCCGCCACCTGCTTGGCGCTTTCCGCTTCGGCGGTGCGCAGCGAGGTCGAGGCGTCGGTCACCATGGATTCCACCATGCTGCCGAAGTTGCCGCCGGTATTTCCGGCTGCGCCCCCGATACCACCAGCCATGTCGCCGAGGCCGGTGAGACCGCCAGCCGAAGGCGCAGCCGCCTTCATCGCGCGGCCATAGGCGGCCGCGGCGTCGAGTGCTCCGATTGCCATGGAGTGTTTCCTTACTTGAGCAGGTCGATCGTGCGCATGGTCATGCCGCGCGCGGATTCGATCGCATTGAGATTGGCTTCGTAGGACCGCTGGGCCGCCTTCATGTCGGCAGCCTCGATCAGCGGATTGACGTTGGGCTGGTCGACATAGCCCTGCGCGTCGGCGGCCGGGCTGCCCGGCTGGTAGACGCGCGGGAACTGGCTCTTGTCGCCCTCGATCGACTTGACGGCGACCTGGGTGGCACCGCTGGCACGGTCGACTTCGGCGGTGAAAGTGGCGACCCGGCGGCGATAGGGATCGGCATCCGGGGTCTTCGCCACGGAGTCCGAATTCGCCAGGTTTTCCGCGATCACGCGCATCCGCAGCGACTGGGCGCGAAGGCCCGATGCCGAGACGCCGATCGAGTTGTTCAGTTCCATCAACACAGCTCCTGCCCTGCCCATGCGGCAGACAGCTTCCTTATAGGCATTTTTTGCCTAGCACCGCGCACTCCTATAAAATAATTCCTATAAGCAGGCTTGAAAGGAGACGCGTCATGTCCGTCCTCGAAGGCATTCCCATCGACATGTCGATCGTACTCGGATCGACCAGCATCCCCATCCGGCAGGTTCTCAAGATGAGCCGCGGCGCGATGATTCCGCTCGACTGCGGCCATAACGATCCCACTCGTGTCTATGTGAACGACCAGCTGGTGGCAGAAGGCAAGATCCTGGTGAACGGCGAAGTCATGTCGCTGGAGATCACCAAGGTCGTCGAACGCGAGCGCTGAGAGCATGGATTTTCTCTCTCTGCTGCGCACGATCGGCGCGCTGGGCGTGGTGCTCGGCATGCTGGTTGGGGCGCTCTGGGTGGTGCGCCGTTACGACCTGAAGCTGCCGCAGAAGTGGCTGAACGGCCAGCTTTTCGCAGGTCTCGGCCCGGATCGCAGCGAACGGCGGCTCGAACTGATCGAGCGCCTTGCCATCGATCCGCGCCGTTCGGTCGTCCTCATCCGCCGCGACTACCGCGAGATCAGTCTGCTGATCTCGCCCGAAGGCGTCGTCATGCTCGATTCCGCGCCGTGCATCGGTCCGGTCACTCCGAAAGCTCCTGCTGATGCATAAGCGTTATGCCGTCGCCGCCGCACTTTGCGGGGCGGCAATTCTTGCCGTATTGCCCGAAGCTGCCCTCGCCCAGAAAGCCGCCGCCGCTGCGGCCGGTGCAAATCCGCTCGGCGAAGGCGCGATGTCGGGCCGGGTGATCCAGCTCGTCCTGCTGATGACGGTGCTGAGCCTTGCGCCCGGCATCCTGATGACGATCACCTCGTTCACCCGCATCATCGTCGCGCTGTCACTGCTGCGTTCGGGCCTCGGCGTGCAGGGCGTGCCGCCGAACCCGGTGGTCATCAGCCTGGCGCTGTTCCTCTCGTTCTTCGTCATGGCGCCGACTTTCGACGCCGCCTGGAAGGACAGCATGGTTCCCTACAACCAGGGCCGCATCAACGAGACCCAGGCGCTGGAACGCGCAAGCAAGCCGTTCCACACGTTCATGCTCAAGCAGGTCCGCGACGACGACGTGAAGCTCTTCGTCCAGCTCTCCGGCAAAGTGCCTGCCTCGCGCGCGGAGCTGCCGATGACGACGCTGATGCCCGCCTTCATGATCTCCGAACTGCGCCGCGCTTTCGAGATCGGCTTCCTGTTGTTGTTGCCGTTCCTGGTGATCGACCTGGCCGTGGCCGCCGTGCTGATGGCGATGGGCATGATGATGCTGCCGCCCGCGACGATCTCGCTACCGATGAAAATCATCTTCTTCGTGCTGGTGGACGGCTGGGCGCTGATCGCCGGATCGCTGGTGAAGAGTTTCGGCGGGCCGGGGTAAACCCGCCCCCTCGATCGATCCGAAAAGGGCGCGGCGGTCATCCTGACCCCCGCGCCCTTTCTCATTCACGCGCCGTAGCGCAGCGATCGTTCGATCAGCCAGGGGCCGAAGTCCGCGAAAGCCAGCGGCTCCAGGAACGAGAGGCCATAGGCGCCCTCGCCCAGCCAGCGCACCGCCGCTTCGCGCTCGCCCAGTCCGGGGATCGTGATCCGGACGATGCTGTCGCGCATCAGGCGCACATCCGCAACAAGACGCGCGCCGCCTTGCGAGAGATCGATCAGGCGAACCTCGTGGCGCTGATGGGCGGCGAGCAGGTCGGCACGGCAATCGACATCGAAACGCGGACCGCGGGCGATCCCCTCGGGACCGATGCGGTTGGCGACATGGCCGAGCAGGTCGGCGACATGGACCGGCGCATCGAACGCCACGCCGATCCGGCCGTTCAGCGACCAGCGGACATGGCCGCGCAGCACGTCGCCGGCCTTCAGCGTCACGGCGATGGGATCGTCCACGGCAAAGGTGCCGTGGACTTCGGCCATGAGACCGTCGTCCGAAATGTTGCGGATGCGGCAGATCGTCTCACCGAACCGGCTGGCGAGCTTGCCGATCAGCAGAATCGTGGTGACGCGCGGCCCGCGCGGAACAAGCGGCAGCGGCACTTCGCCGTGCGACAGGGCTGACGATGATACAGGCATCGCGGCCTCCTCCTTGCGGTTTGGGCTGAGACCGGCCCCGAACATGGTCGGACCGGCCTCAAAAATGCTTAAACTGGCGAAGCCTGGGTGACCACCACCCGGCGCACGAGGTCCTTGCCGTAGACTTCAACGGCAGCGTCCATCACCACCCGGCGGAAGGCGTCGATGCCGGGGATCATGCCGTCCGGCCCGCTGGCCAGCGGCGTGCGATAGGTCCGCATGTTCACTGCGTTGAGCAGCAACGGAAGCTGGCCCGTCACGTCCGCAGCCTTGCCCTTGGCGACTTCGACCTGGCACTCGAACGAGACATAGCCCGCGAGCCGCCCGTCCGGGAAGGTCAGCGGCGCGAGCATGGTGCCCGTCGGCACGAATTCGGTCTCGACCTTTACCGGCCCGAGGTCGGGCATGACCTGCGGCAGGAACTGCCGGGCCGCATAGGCACCGCCGATGCCGACACCCGTGCCGGCGATCAGCGCAACAAGGCCGATCACGATGCGCTTAATCACGATAATCTCCAGTCTTTGCCCATCGCGTTAGAACTTGAAGCTGGCGTCGCGCGGCAGCGCGGAAGCTTCGGCCTTGACGACGATGGTGATACGGCGGTTCTCCGGGCGGTCCGGGCGGTCGGGATAGACCGGCTCGGTTCCCGCCTTGGCCACCACTTCGGAAAAGCGGTCGGCGGGCAGGCCCGAGGCGATCATCGCCGCGCGGGCCGAAAGCGCCCGCTGCGCCGAGAGGTTCCAATTGGCCTCGCTCTGGCCGCCGCTCGAATCGGTATGGCCTTCGATCGCGACTTGCGCCCCGGTGCCGGAGAGCTTGCGGGCGATCCGGCCGAGCATGCCGCGAGCATAGTCGTTGAGGTCCGCCGTCGGTCCCTTGAACATCGAACGATGGTCGCTGTCCATCAGATGGATGCGGAAGCCGTCGCGATCGGGCTGGACGTCAATATTGCGCTTGCCCTGGCTCGGATCGACCGGCTGGTCGAGCGAGAGCTGCATTTCCTGCGCCATGACCCGCAGCGAGGCTTCCGGCACGTCGGCCGTGCCGCCCCGCGCGGCGCCCTTGGTGCCGGCTTCGGCCGAAGGCTCGCCCACGGCCTCGCTGTCGGCGGACTGATTGCGACGGCTGTGCCCGCCGAGGCCCGGCTGCGAACCGGGCTTGGTGGTCAGAGTGGTGGCCGGGGAAGACCTGTCGGCATTGGGCGAGAAATATTCCGCCAATCCCTTGAGCTGGTCCTTGTCCGGATTGGCCAGGAGCCAGAGCAGCATGAAGAAGGCCATCATCGCGGTCACGAAGTCGGCATAGGCCACCTTCCAGGCACCGCCGTGGTGACCGGCGTGCGCATGCTTCTTGACCTTGCGGATGACGATCGTGGGATGTTCGTCGTTACCCCGTGCCACGGTTCAATCCTCAGTCCAGCGCGGCGCGAAGCCGGTCCTGCATGACGCTTAGGCGCACCTGGCCGACCGCCTCGCCGGGGCTCTGCCCCCCTGCCACGCGGTCCAGCAGCGCGGCACTTTCGTCCACGTGCTGGGCGATCAGGTCGAAGGCCTGAAGCTGGTCGATATAGTCGAGGACGAAGCGCTCGTCGGTCACGAGCACCCCGGCCAGCTGTTCCAGCAACCCGCGGGCCACGCGCATTTCGTGCGCCAGGGCCTGCCAGAGCGGGGCCGCTGCACCTTCCGGGGTTCCTTCTGTTACGATAGCCATGGATTCCCCCTGAATTTCCGTATGTGTTTCCGCCTGCCGCGCCATGGTCAGAACAGCTCCAGCTCGCCGGTCGGCTGGGCCACCGGCACGGGCCTCGGACGGACGACGGGCGGCAGCGGCTGGTCCTTCACCAGCGTCGCGCGCACGCGGCCCTCGTAGGGCATGAATTCCACCTTGCGCGCCTGCGTCCCGCCAAGGTCGCTGTGATCGAGCGCAATGCCTTCGGTCTGCATGAATTTGCGCGCGAACTCGCCGTTCTTGGTCCCGATCCCGCCCAGCCCGGCGACGATGTTGGCGCCGCCGTAGAGATGGCCGCGCAGCCGCGAACGCTGGGCGCCGCGCTGCATCAGGGCATTGATCAGCAGTTCCATCGCATGGACGCCGTAGCGCTGCATGTCCGCCGGGTTCACCGGCGCATCGGCGCCCGGCTCTCCCAGCAGGAAATGGTTCATGCCGCCCACCCGTGCGACGGGGTCCTGCAGGCAGGCCGCGACGCACGAGCCCAGCAGCGTCGAGATGACGACGCCGGGCTGGTGGACCACATGGTATTCACCCTGAACGATGGCGACGCGGCGCATGTCCTCAGACCAGCTCCCCGAAGACGCGCTCGATCTTTTCCTTGAGCGCGGCGGGGGCGAAAGGCTTCACGACATAGTTGTTCACGCCGAGCGCGGCGGCCTTCTGGACGATTTCCTTGTCGGCCGAGCCGGTGAGCATGATGAACACGGTCTTGCCGATCACCGGGTCCTGACGCACCGCTTCCAGGAACTGGAGGCCGTCCATGTCGGGCATGTTGTAGTCGGAGATGATGAGGTGAACGCGGTCGGACTTGATCGCGGCCAGCGCCTCGACCGGACCGGCCTTGTCGCGAATGTCCTTGAAACCCAGATCCTGTAGGGCGCGACGGATCATCGCGCGCATGGACGTCTGATCGTCGACCACCATTACTTTTATTGCAGACGCTGCCGGCATGAACCGCTCCATTTACCGCCGACACGCACCGAGGATGGCCTCGGGCATGGCGGACAAACTGAATTCCTTTTCGACCGCGCCCGCCTCGAAGGCGGCGCGCGGCATTCCGTAGACCACGCAGGTCTCGCGCGACTGGCCGAGCGTGCGGGCTCCGGCATCGCGCATGGCCTTGAGGCCGATCGCCCCGTCCGAACCCATCCCGGTGAGGATGACGCCGACGGCGCGCGAGCCGAGCCGCGCAACCGAGCGGAACAGCACGTCCACCGAGGGACGGTGCCCGCTGACGGTATCGCCCTCCAGCAGCCTGACCTGGCCGCTGGTGCCGCCGAGCAGCTCCATGTGTTGGCCGCCGCCGGGGGCGAGATAGACCGTGCCCCGGCGCAGGGTCATGCCGTGCTGGGCTTCCACCACCTGCACCCGCGCGGCCTTGTCGAGCCGCGTGGCGAAGCTGCCGGTGAAGGCGGCGGGCATGTGCTGCACCACCATGACCGGCGGGCAGTCCGGCGGCAGGGCGCCGATGATCGAGAACAGGGCTTCCACCCCGCCGGTCGAGGCGCCGACCGCGATCACCACGTCGCGCAAGCTCCCCTGCGCAGCATTGACCGGCGTCGGCGGGCTGGCGGTGCGGCGCACCGAGGAGCGCGCCGCCGCCTTGACGATCTTGCGCAGCAATGCACCGTCCTGGGCGATCTCCAGCGGATTGCCGGAGGGCTTGGCGATGCAGTCCACGGCGCCGAGGCGCATGGCCTCGATGGTCGCCTCGGTCCCGCGCGCGGTCAGGGTCGAACACATGACCACCGGCATCGGCCGCAGGCGCATGATGCGTTCGAGGAAGGACAGGCCGTCCATCCCCGGCATCTCGATATCGAGCGTGACCACGTCGGGATTGAGCGACTTGATCATCTCGCGCGCGGCATGCGGCTCGGGCGCCATGCCGACGACCTCGATAGCGGGGTCGTGGCTCAGCAGCTTGTTGAGCAGCGCGCGCATCGCCGCGCTGTCGTCGACGATCAGGACGCGGGTCTTTTCCGGTGCGACCGTCATGCGGCGCCTCCGTCGTTACGGGCGTAGATCGTCTGGCCGACCGGCTTCATCAGCCGCGCGGCGGGGCCGATCAGGCGCTCGGAATGGCCGATGTAGAGCGTGCCGCCGGGCGCCAGCATCTCGACGAAGCGCGCCTCAAGCTCGGCCTTGGCGGTGTCGTCGAAATAGATCATCACATTGCGGCAGAAGATCACGTCGTACTTGCGGCGCATCGGCCAGGGCTCGAACAGATTGAGCACCCGCGCCGCGACCAGTTCGCGCAGCGGATCGACAATGACATGATCGCCGCCCGTCTCGGCGCGCATCCAGCGCCTGCGGTAGCTTTCCGGGATCGGCTCGACCGTGGCGGCGGAATAGCGCGCGTCGCGCACCGCCTGGACGACCGGCGGCGAGATGTCGGTGGCGAGCAGGCGCACGTCGCCCTGCTGCAGCCAGGCCGCGCTCGTCGGTCCGTCGCCGGCCAGGCACATGGCGATCGAGTAGACTTCCTCGCCGCTCGAACAGCCCGCCGACCAGATACGCACCTTTTCGCCCCGGCGCGCGCGGTCCTGCAACTTGGGGAGGACCTCGCGGCGCAAGTGGTCGAAGTGGTGGTTCTCGCGGAAGAAATGCGTGTGGTTGGTGGTCAGGGCGACCACCATGGCATGACGTTCCTCGGCATCGCGCTGGACCAGCGCGACGTAGTCGACGAAGCTGGACAGCCCATGCTCGCGCAGGCGGCGGCTCAGGCGCGAGTGGACGAGCGTCATCTTGGCCTCGACCAGATGGATGCGCGCCTCCCGCTGCATGATCGCGGCAATGTCGCGGAACTGGGCGGTGCGCAGTTCGGCCGTGCCGCCCAGCGCTCCGCTCGTTCCTTCAGAGGAAGCCAGCACGCTCATTACGCGAAGTCCGGCACCTGGCGAGTCAGGCTCAGCGCATCGAGGTCGAGCAGCAGGCACATGGCCTCGGCATTGGCCGCGTCATGGGTGCGGCGCTCGATCTTGACCAGACCGGCGATGGCGCCCTGCTCGTTGATCTCGACGTCCGGCGCGGGTTGGATCTCGCCCGCCTGGATCACGACGATGTCCTGCACTTCGTCCACCAGGAAACCGGCATGGCGACCATTGATGGTGACGACGAGGATGCACGAGCGCGAATGCAGCTCGCTCGGCGCCCAGCCGAGACGCTCGGATAGGCCGACGACGGGAACGACCGAACCGCGCAAGTTGGTCACGCCTTTCACGTAAGGCGGCACGCTCGGCAGCGGGGTGGGTTCTTCCCACTCGCGGATTTCGATCAGCGAGCGCATGTCGATGCCGAACAGGCGGCTGCCCAGCGTGAAAGTGACGATCTTGCGTTCGTCGAGTTCGGTATCTTCGGTGCTCATGCTGCCATTCCTTTCAGCGCATACTTGGACGAGCCGCCGGTCGCGACCAGGGCATCGATATCGAGGATCAGCGCGATCGAGCCGTCGCCGAGGATGGTGGCGCCGCCGAGGCCGCGGATCGGGTGGAGATTGTCCTCCAGGCTCTTGATCACGACTTCGCGGCGGTTATCGATGGTATCGACCATCAGGCCGACATGACCCGCCGTCTCGCTCTCGACGATGATGACCAGCGAGTCCTCGGGCGCCCGCTGCGAGCGCATGCCGAACAGTTCGCCGACCCGGCGCACCGAAAGGTACTGCCCGCGCAGTTCGATCACTTCGGACGTCGGCGAAGTTTCCTTCACCTGGCCCGGCTCGGGCTGCACGGTCTCGATCACGTTGGCCAGCGGCAGCACGAAGCGCTGGTCGCCAAGGCGCACGATCATGCCGTCGAGGATCGCCAGCGTCAGCGGCAGGGCCATCGTGAAGGTCGTGCCCTCGCCGGGGATCGAATTGATTTCCAGACGGCCGCCCAGCGCCTCGACGTTGGAACGCACCACGTCCATGCCGACGCCGCGCCCCGAAATGTTCGAGATGGTCTCGGCGGTCGAGAAGCCCGGCGCGCAGATCAGGCCGTCGATTTCCTCGTCGGAAATCGCCGCGTCGGCGGAAATGATCCCGCGTTCGATGGCCTTGGCGCGCACGCGCTCGCGGTTGATGCCGCGCCCGTCGTCGCGCACACGGACGATGATGCGCGCGCCCTTCTGCTCGGCGGAGAGATGGATCGTGCCCTCGGCGGGCTTGCCGGCGGCGAGGCGTTCTTCCGCGCTCTCGATACCGTGGTCCACCGCGTTGCGGATCATATGGGTCAGCGGGTCGCCGATCTTCTCGATCACGCCCTTGTCCACTTCGGTCATCTCGCCGATGGTTTCGAGGATCACCTTCTTGCCGGTCTCGGCAGAGAGATCGCGCAGCATGCGGGGCACGCGCGAGAAGGCCTGCTTGATCGGCTGTGCGCGCAGCGACATCACGTTGTCCTGGATCTGGCGCGTCAGGCGCGACAGTTCCGGAAGCTCGACGCGCTCCTGGTCGGCAGGCGAAAGCCGGTCGGACAGGATCGAACCACGGATCACCAGTTCGCCCACGAGATTGAGCAGCTGGTCGAGCTTCGACAGGTCGACGCGGATGGTCTGCGCCACTTCGACGCTCGCCGGGCGCGCTTCGGCTTTCGGCTTCTCCGCTGCTGCGGCAGGCACCGCAGCGGGAGCGGCCACCACGGGCGCCGGTTCGAGCGGCACGAGCGTCAGCAGCTCCTCCGGAACGGGCAGCGGCTCGAACACGCCGAAACCGTCGTCGTCCTCGGCAACAGGCGCGGCAGGCGTTACAGGCACTTCCGGCACGATCGCGACGAGCACTTCCTCGCGATCGATCTCGATCAGCGAATCCGGCGCCACGAAGTCGAAGCAGTCGCGGATGTCCTGCTCGCCCACGGTGCCGGGCACGCGCAGGGTCCAGACGAAATAACTGTCCTCGGGGTCGAGGTCGCGCAGGCCCGGAAGCGAGTCGATATCGACGCTGGTGACGACCGCGCCCATGTCCTCCAGTTCGCGGATGACCAGCATCGGCTCGCCGCCGTTGCCCAGCGCCCCGCGCGAAGGTCCGAAGCGGACGGTCCATCCGGCAGGCTCGGCCGGTTCGACCGGAGCGAAGTCCTCAAGCGCGACCGCCACCGGCTCGAAGCCGAAGGGATCGAAGTCCTCGACCACGGCAGCGACCGGCGTGAAGCCGAATTCGTCCGCTTCCGCGACGGGTTCGGGAGCGGGCGCCGGAGCGGCCGCCACCGCGCCCTTGCTCTCCAGAACCGCGTCGAGCTGCGCCAGCATCGCCGCGTCGGCAGGCGGCTCGGTGCCGCCCTGCGCTGCCGCGACATGGTCGGACAGGATGTCGAAGGCGCCCAGCAGGGTCTTGGTCACCTCGGCACTGGCCGGGATGCGGCCGCCGCGCACTTCGTCGAGCACGTTTTCGAAGCGGTGCGAGAAGGCCAGCAGCGCGGCATGGCCGAAAGCGCCGGAGCCGCCCTTGATCGAGTGGACCGCGCGGAACACCCCGGCGATCGTCTCGGACGAGGCGTCACCTTCGGCCATCGCCGAAAGACCGGCCTCGGCAACGGCCAGACCTTCGGTGCACTCTTCGAAGAAGATGCCCTGGATTTCGTCGAGTTCGTCGCTCACGGGCAGACGCGGCGGACGGCCGCTCCCAGCTTGGCGGCTTCGAAAGGCTTGGTGATCCAGCCGGTGGCACCGGCTTCACGGGCGCGGGTCTTCTTCTCGTCCGAGAACTCGGTCGAGAGCACCAGGATCGGCGTGCCGCGGAATTCGGGCACCGCGCGCACCGCCTCGATCAGTTCGAAGCCGTCCATCTTGGGCATGTTGATGTCGGTGATGAGCAGGTCCGGCTTCACTTCGTGCATGCGCTCGAGGCCGTGCTCGCCGTCATCGGCGGCTTCGACGCGGAAGCCCTGCGCGGCCAGCGAGGCCTTCAGCAGCATCCGCATCGAGGCGGAGTCGTCGACGGTCAGGATGAGTTTGCTCACGACGGGAATTCCTCTTCAGAAAGGCCGACGGCTTCCGCCAGCCCGCAGGCCTGCACGCGCTCGACGAAGGCGGTGCTGGGATTGACGATTTCGTACTCGTGGTCGGCCTCGCGCGCTTCGGTGCGGGCGGCGACGAGCAGTTGCAGCACGGCCTGGCCGACCGTCTCGACCTGGCTGGCGTCGATCTGCATCGCTCCGTCGAAGTCGCAGGCCAGAACCATGCGGACGCGCAGGTCTTCGGCGGTCACGGTAGTGCCGTGGACGGGCAGGTGCAGCGAACGGTCTTCGGGAACGGATTCCGGAGCCATCTCTTCGGGCTGCACGGGTTCAGGCAGGTTTGGCATTGAGCTGATCCTTCACTTCGTCGAGCGCGGTCTCGAGCTGCGTGAACGAGGGGGCATAGGGCGACGGCGTCATGCGGCGCGCGAGTTCGATGGCCACTTCGGTCGGCTGCCCCTGCGCGTGACCGACGATCGCGGTCTTGACGATGAGGTAGGGCTTGAAATCGGAGTCGATGATCTGCTGCAGCTTCTGCGCGATCGGGCCGACCAGGCAGTAGGCCAGAAGCACGCCCAGGAACGTACCGACCAGAGCGCCGCCGATCATCGCGCCGAGGATCTCGGTAGGCTGGTCGATCGAGCTCATGGTCTTGATGACGCCGAGAACGGCGGCGACGATGCCCAGCGCGGGCAGGCCGTCAGCCATCATCTGGAGCGCGTGCTGCGGCGCCATTTCCTCGGCATGGTGGCGCTCGATATCGCCTTCCATGGCTTCGGCCAGCTGATGCGGGTCCTCGAAGTTGACCGTCATCATGCGCAAGTAGTCGCAGGTGAACTCGACCAGGCCCTGGTCTTCCAGCAGACGCGGGTAGCGCGTGAAGATCGGGCTTTCCTCGGGCGCGTCGAGATGCTTCTCGATCGAGTTCGCGCCTTCCTTGCGGAACGTGGCGAGCAGAGTGAAGAGCAGGGCCAGCAGGTCGCGAAAATCGACCTCGGTCCAGCGACCGCCCTTGAAGACGCGCTGGATTCCGCCCCAGGTCTTCTTGACCGTGGTCATCGAATTACCGAGGATGAACGCGCCGACCGCCGCGCCGGCGATCGCCAGCATTTCGTGCGGCAGGGCGTGAGCGATGACCATTATGTTGCCGCCCGACATCAGGAAGCTGCCGAAGACGCACAGCAGGATGACGACAAGGCCGATGGCGTTGAGCATGAAGAAGATCCGCGATTGATGGCCGCAAAAGGTTAGCAGGCCGAAGCCCTGCGTTAGTTATAGGATGCTCGGGGCGGGGCTGGTGCCGGGGAATGGATTTTCCGTGACAGCCGCAAGAAAGGTCTTTGCAAAACCCGCATCGTCGCGACCGATCCGCGCGCTTCCATCCTATATGAGGGAGGCGGACGTCCTTGCTGGAGCCATCATGTCACTCAATGCCTATCAACGCGTGCAACAGATCGCCGCGACTCCCCGCCGGAACGAATACCGGCTCATGAGCCAGATCACGGGCGAAATGATCGCCGCGCGCGATGCCGGTCTGCACGGCGCGCAACTGGCGCCGGCTCTCCACCGCAACCGCCTGGCCTGGTCCACGTTTTCCTCGATGTGCGCGTCGCAGGGCAATCAATTGCCCGACGACTTGCGCGCAAGGATCATTTCGATCGGAATGTGGGTAGAGAAATATACATCCGAAGTCATTACCGGACATGATACGATCGATGACCTGATAGTCGTAAATCGCGCAATTATCGAAGGGCTTGCAAACGAGAACGCAGCGAGCAACTAAGGAAAACCCCTTAGACTGCGATAATGACTTTTTTATAATCTATTATCAGCCGCTTATCACTTTTGCCACGGAATGCGCAGGCCGCCGCCTGGTGCGTCTATTTACAATCATTCACAAAGGTCTAATGGCCCCCACGCCTTGAAACTATAACAGCAAGGCGCAAGAAGCGGGTCGGAATGCAGGAACTGAATCCACCGCCGCAGCGTTTGGGCGGGCCGCTTCCCGACAGGATGGAACCGGCCGTTCCCGCCCTCGTCGCCGCAGCGTACCTTGTCTGCGCGATCGTCCTGTGCGGATGGATTCTGGACATGCCCCGGCTTGCCGGCGGCGGCAGTATCAGGTTGTTGATGCAACCGCTCACGGCCGTGTGTTGCGCCTTTATCGGCGCGGGCGTGCTCCTGGCCGGATCGCCGGGATGGCCGACCTACCGCGCCGCGCGCTGGATGCTCGCAATCCCCCTGCTGATCGGGCTCAGCGGCCTGATCGAAGAGGTTTTCGGCCGTTCGCTCGGGATCGACCTGCTCCTCTGGCCGCGCAGCATCCTTGAACTGCCCCGCCCTGACCCCGCCCGCCCCAGCCTGCTACCGGCTGCCGGGCTCGTGCTTCTCTCCATTTCGGTATTCGCCGTAGGTTCGGGTCGTCGCCTGCTCCGGCGCCTCACGGTTCCCTGCGCCTGCGTGGCTTTCGCGACCGCGGCCATATCCGGAACGCTCGCTCCGCTCGGGATCAGCACGCCCGGTCCGCAGACCCACCATGCGCTGATGTCCATACCCTCGGCGCTTGTCATCTGCCTCCTGGCACTGGCCGTCATCGCACTGCGGCGTCAATATGCCTGGCCGCGCAAAGCGGAATCGGGCTTCGGCTCGGGAACGATCCAGACCTGTCTCACCGTCTGCGTAAGCGTGCCGGTCGTGTCCGCGCTCACGCACTTCAAGGCAGTCCGGGCGGGCATCGCCTCGCCGGAAATGATCGAGATCGTCCAAGCGGCGGCACAGGTCGCGTTGTCCTGCGGGCTGATCGCCTGGGCCTGGATGCGCATTGCGAGAGAAAGCAGCGCCCGCCGCGCCGTCGATGTCGCGCTGGATGCCGCGCCCGTCTCCATTACCGACGCGCAGGGCCGTATCCTGCGCTGGTCGGCCGGTTGCGAACGTCTCTACGGCTGGTCGGCTCAGCAGGCGGTTGGCCGCTTCCAGCAGTCGCTGATCGGCACACCCCCGCTCCCCGGAGACGGAATCGAAGCCCTTCTCGACGGCACCCGGCGCGAGAACGAAGTGACCTCCCGTCACCGGAACGGCGCCGAAATGCGCGTGCTCCACAGCTGCCAGGCGGTTCAACCCCGACCCGACATTGCCCCGATGGTGGTCCATTCGATGACCGACATCACTGCCCGCAAGCGGGCCGAGCAGGCCCTGCTTGCCAGCGATGCCCGCCTCTCGCTGGCGATAGATCTGCACGAACTGGGCATCTTCGAATGGTCGTCCGCCTCCGACCGTTTCGTTTTCCATGGCCATGCCGAACGCCTGTTCCGTGTCGAGCCAGGCAGCTTCCAGGGCGGTATCAAGGACTGGTTCCAACACTTGCGCGACACATTCGGCACGACCTTCGAAATACCCGAAGCTCCGGAAACCTGGCATGCCGAACGCCAGACGTTCCGGCTCATACCGCTCCAGTCCGCCACGCGATCCGTCGTCGAGGGCACCGCCCATATTCACCGCGTCCCCGGCACCGACGACGTCTCGGTCATCGGCATCGTCATGGACGCGACCCAGCGCGAGCAGCATGCGGAGCTGCTCAAGTCCCGCGATTCCGAGCTGCGCTCGATTCTGGAGACCGTCCCCGAGGCGATGATCACCATCGACCAGCGCTGCCACATCCGTTCGTTCTCGGCGACGGCGGAGACCCTCTTCGGCTACGCCGCAGAGGAAGTGCTGGGCAAGGATGTGCGGATGCTCCTGCCGCGCTACCTCCGCCCCCACCCGGACCAGAAGGCACCCGACAGCGGCCCCTCCACCGATACCCACATGACCGCCGGCCTCGACCGCAACGGCAACGAGCTGCCGGTGGAAATCGCCATAGGCGCCGCCAACATCGGAAACGAGCGTATCGCCATCGCCTTCGTGCGCAACATGCGCGAGCAGCTCGCGAGCCAGGCGCGAATGGGCGAACTGCGCGAACAGTTTCTCCACGCTTCCCGCGTCAGCGCCATGGGCGAGATGGGTGCCGGTCTCGCGCACGAACTCAACCAGCCGCTGACCGCCACCGCCAACCTCCTCGGCGCCATGGACCTGGTCATGGCGCGAGAGAACGGATCGGAACAGCAGCGGCGGATGCTCGATCTCGCCCGGCAGGAAGTCCTGCGCGCCGGGGCGATCATCCGCCGCATGCGCGCGTTCGTTTCCAAGGGTGAACTCGAGATCAGGGTAGAGCCCCTGGACGACGTCATCGCCGAAACCCTGCAACTGGCCCGTTCGCGCAGCCGGGCGCCGGGCGTATGCCTGCGGTATTGTCCGGGGGTCGCGTCACCTTCGGTCCTTGCCGATCGCATTCAAATACAGCAGGTGTTGGTTAACATCATCAACAACGCCTTCGACGCGCTCGCGGGCCTCAACGACAGGCAGCCGGAAATCGTTATCTCGACTCGCCAGACGAACGACGATCAGGTCCTGATCCGGGTGCTCGACAATGGTCCGGGCCTGCCCGAGGCCATTCTTTGCAAACATTTTGAGGCCTTTACCTCGACAAAGCCGAATGGCATGGGGCTCGGGCTGTCGATCAGCCGTCGTATCGTGGAAGCGCATGGCGGGCGCTTTTCGATGCACAATCCTTCCGAAGGAGGCGCGGCTGTCGAATTCACGCTTCCCGCTTACCCCGACCTGGAGCTGAAGGCCGGATGACTTCCCGACGCATCTATATTGTCGACGACGACCTGGCCGTTCGCACTTCGCTCGAATACCTGCTGGCGATGATCGGAGACAGCAGGATCACCTGCTTCGATTCCGGCGACACCTTCCTGGAAGCCGCCTCGATGCTGGAGCCCGGCTGCCTGCTGCTGGACCTGCACATGCCGGGCACTTCCGGCCTCCAGGTGCTGAGCACGGTAGGCGGGCGGCCGACGCGCTTCGTGCCGATCGTGCTCACCGGCGAAGGCGACGTTTCCGTCGCGGTCCAGGCGATGAAGCTGGGCGCGGTCGATTTCATCGAGAAACCCTGCGACCATCACAAATTGATGAGCGCGGTGGAATCCGCCTTCCTGCAGCAGGCCGTCTCGACGGCGGAGGAGCGCCGCAAGGAGAAGGCCGTCTCGCTGCTGGAACAGCTCTCCCCGCGCGAGCTGGACGTGCTCAAGGGACTGATCGACGGGCAATCGAACAAGATCATCGCCCATGCCCTCGACATCAGCCCACGCACGGTGGAAATCTACCGCGCCAAGCTGATGGAGAAGCTCCAGGTCCGCAGCCTGTCCGAAGTGCTGCGCATCGCCTTCGCGGCGGGCCTGGTGCCGATGGACTGACCCGCCCGGCCCTGCTGACCGGACGGGCAGGTTCTGCGCTAGAAATCGAAGTAGAGGTCGATGTACCCGTACTTCGTGTCGCCCGTCCGCGGCGCGTTGGGCGCGTCCTTGAGGAAGTGTCCCTTGGCGAGGTAGGCCACGCCGGTATCCACCCGCAAGACTTCGGGAATCAGGGTGCGGCGATAGCGTGCCTCGAACTGGTTCCCGGCGAAGCTGCCGCTGCGTCCGGAAGCATCCCGCACGCCGGTGCTGGAAAAGCTGTCCGTCTCCGAATCCAGCCAGAGCGCCCGGTACATCACCATCACGTCCGACTTCCGGCTCGGCTTGACCTCCAGCCGCGCGCCCCCCGAAATCGTGTTGAAGCGGCCGATCGCGCCGTAGAGACCGGTCGGGCCGAAGTCGAAGCGGCGGGCACCGAACAGGGTGTCGAAGCGGTTGTAGGTCCCGGCCTTGGTGCGGTCGCCGCTGGCCATGTCGAAGTCCAGCGAGAGGCGCGGCTGCCAGCCGCCGGTGAACGTGCGACCGGCTTCGGCATGGATCAGGTAGGCCGAGACGTCGAGGTCGGTCCTGTCCGTCGGCGCCGTGGTCGCCCGCGTGCGTCCGAACTGGTAAGCCCCTTCCAGATCGTAATCCAGCTGCCCGGCCTTCGGCGCGCGGAACAGGCGCAGACCCGGCGTGAACAAGTGCCGGTTGCGCGTGGGCCGGTCCGCACTGTCGCGCTCGGCAAGGCCGTAGCCATAGAGTTCCAGCGAACCGCCGAACACGCGGGCCTTGGTCAGAGAGGCCCCGAAGAACTGGAGATCGGTGGTCTCGGTGTCCCATCGCACGGTGTTGTCGTGGATGCCTTCGACATCGTCGGGAAGGCGGATATGCGGCATCGCCCAGAGCACGGTCAGCTGATCGCCCGCCCGGCTCTTCCACTGCACATTGATGCCGGTAAAGGCATTGGTCGAATTGCGGAAAGCCTGGCGCGCGACCAGACGGCGCGAGCCCAGATTCATGGTGAAGCGTCCCGCGGTCAGCCGCGCTTTCGTGCCGCCGGACACGGGAATATCGACGCCGACATAGGCCTGGACCATTTCCAGGGCATCGACTTCGCCGGTCCCGGCCGAAGAGTTCGATTTCTCCCCATAGGCGCGGGCGTCCCAGAGTTCGCCTCCAACCCGCCAGGGACCGCCGTCGTATTCCACCTGCAAGGTCGTCTTCAGCGAGAACATCGCGTCGTCCTCGGCCACCCGCGGCCGGAACTGTCCGTCGATCCCCTCGACGCGGCTGCGAACTTCACCTTTGATCGTAAGCCCTTCGGGCGCGCCGAGCGCCGTTTCGAGCATACCCGCCGCATGCGCCTCGCCGCCATGTCCCGCCGCCAGCAGGCTGCCGCCGAGCATACCCATGAGCGCCCGGAACCGCGCGGATCGTATATAGAAAATCCGGCCCTGACGGACCGGATCGACGAGGCTGTACTGCATCGAAATCTCCCTTGGTTGCGGCTCATTATAGGATAACATCGGAGCCGCTAACCGTCCGGGAGGGAGTTATATCATCAGGACCGTCGAATTTTCATTACCCTTCCGAAGGTCCCGAAAAAGAGGCCGGGCAGCGCTGCGCGCGCATGGCGGATCGCTGCCGCATGCCCCTCAATGTGCCGCGACCGGCGTCAGCATCGCCTGGCGATACTCAGCCATCATCGTGAAGCGCGGATCGGCACCGGCAAGGTCGCTCATGGTCTTGGCGGCGCGCTTGGCGATCTGGCGAACGCGCTCCTTGGCGACGCTGCTCTCGTCTTCGGCCACGTCGAGTGCTGCGATCTCGAACAGACGTCCCTCCACGACCTTGCGATTGTGTTCGAGACGCTCTTCCAGCTCCGCCAGTTCGACCGGATCGAGCGCGGCCTTGCCGCTGCGCCAGACCGAACGGTGGGCACCGGCCCCCGCACCGGCCTCCGCGCGCGGCGCCTTCTTCGGCTGGGCCTTGCGGCGGATACGCTCGACGCCAATGTTGCGCAGATGCTCGACATAGCTGTCGGTCAGCGAGGCCATGGCCTGACGTGCCAGATAGTCCGACGCTGCGGATTCCGTGCGCTCCAGGGCATCCTCATCCTCGATCGAGGCGACGATCGACTGGCCTTCCCCATCCTCGCCGACGCCGATGGCATCGAGCGACACGGTGACCGCCTCCACCTTCTTGGCGGAAGGACGCTGGTCGGTCATGAGGCGGAAGCGCAGGCTCTGAAGCTCGCCGCGGATCTGCCAGTTCACGAACGTCGTGAACTGCGCCTTTTCCGGATCGTAAGCCTGGATCGCGCGGTGGACGGCGATCGCGCAGACCTGCTCGGCGTCGTCCCAATGCGCGACGAGGCCGTACTGGCGAATGAAGTGACGGATACGCGGCGCGATCAGCTTGATGATCTGCGCGAAGGCGCGATCCACGATCGCACGCTGGCGTGCAGACTGCGCCTGGCCCTCGGCCGGCATGTTCGCGCTGACGGTCGCTACCGCCGATTCCAGAGCGATGGTGATCTTCGACATTGTGAACCCCCGGTCAGAGTGGAGCCGCAGGGCGCCCATCGCCGCTGCTCCGCTTCAACGAGACCCGTTGTCTCGCGAATTTCTGAATGGAAGGTTAATCCTATAAGACAGTTTCCTATATTTCCTATAATAATTTTCGTTTTGTCGGAAATTAGAGGCATTTCGCCTGAGTTTTACCCTGCGAAACGGTCCGGCCGGATGTTCCGGCCGACATAGTCGAGCAGCCAGGAACGGTGTGCGGCGACTGCGCTTCCCGCCATTTCGATGCGGCGATTCGCACTCGCCGAACCGACTTGCGCATTGAGCAAGGTGCGCGCGCGCTCGGGCGAGAGACCGCCCTTCAGGAAACGCGTCGCATCGCCAAGCCCGAGATGGTGGCCAAGGTAGGCCGCCTGCGCGAGTTCGACGACACCGCCGCCGATCCGCACGCCCGAACCGCGCAGGGAATCGAGATTGGTTCGCGCATAGTCGGCGATCGTCTCAATCGAGGCCTGCGGGTCGTAGCGCAGCGCCAGCAAGGCGCCGCGACTCTCGCCGCGCAACTGTCCGCGCGCATTGAGCCAGCCATTCTGCTGCGCGAAAGCGTGGAGCCAGGTGCCCTCGCGCTCCGCCTGCCCTTCCCAGGTCTTGTTGAGAAACTGACCGATACCGGCCGCACTGGAGCGCGGATTGCGCGAATAGGGCAGCCAGCGCCCGTCGGAGCCCTTGGCCGCCTCGGCATTGACGATCGTGGCGAGCGCCGCCGCCGGAATGCCGGTGCGCGACGCCGCCGCGCCGAGAACGCCTGCGTAGCGTGCATTGGGGCCGTCCTGCATCGACAGTGCACCTGCCGAACCGCCGCCCGAATTTCCGCCGCTTCCCTCGCCTTCCTGCTGCCGGGCGAACCGCTCCCAGACGCCTTCGCGGGTCGTACAGGACGGGTCCGCCTGCGGCTTCGGGATCGCCTGACCGGACACGGCGGGCTGCGCGCTGGCAGCTTTCGTCCGCTCGTCCAGCAGCGCCAGCAGACCATCGAGACCCAAAGGATCGGAACGCTTGTCTACCAGCCCCCCGGCCTGTTTCTCGTCCTCACCGCCCAGCGCCGCGCGCCAGAGACGGCCCGAGAGTTCGCTGCGGGCCTGGGTATAGATCAGCTGCGCCTTCTGCGCCGGGGTCAGCCCCTGAAGGCTTGCCGCCTGAGCGCCGAGTCCCTGCGCATTCGCCCCCTCGATCATCACGAATCCTCACGGCGCATCGCGCGCCGGGCCTTGATGAAGGACATCGCCGCGAAATCGTCGATCCCCGCCTGTTCGGCATTGGCGATCACCCGCTCGGCGTCCTGACGATAGCCGTCCGCCGCCGTCTCGATGGCGCGGAAGGTGCCGTAGGCATCGACCGCCATGTCGCGCAATTCGTCGAGCCGCGCCTTCAGCAGGACCTGCCGGGCAGTCAACTGGTGCCGCTCGTGGCGCATGCGCTGGAGATAGGCATGGGAGCAGACCGCAAGGTCGCCCGCCGCAAGATCGGCTTCGCGGGTGATCGATTTCGACACCCGATCGCGCGCCTTCTCGACTTCGCCGAGAACGCCGGAATGCGTGCTGATCGCAGCGCTCATCTCGTCGATCTCGCGCTGCTGCACGCGCAGCGCGGCGTCATACGGCGTCTTCATCCGGAACCTCCATCAAGGCCGCCAGCGCCGCGAAGCTTTCTTCGGCGTAGCCGCGATCCTGCTTGCCCTGCTTGAGCAGTTCCTCGATGCGCGGCGCAAGCGCCACCGCACGATCGACTTCGGCGCTCGATCCGGCGCGATAGGCACCGAGCCGGACCATTTCCTCCATGTCCTTGTACGTCGCCATCTCGCGCCGTGCGGCAAGGCGGACGTGGTTTTCCGCTTCGCCCAGACAGTGCGGCAGGGTGCGCGAGACCGACTTGAGCACGTCGATCGCCGGATAGCGACCGCGCTCGGCGATCTGGCGGGTGATGACGATATGGCCGTCGAGAATACCGCGCACGGCATCGGCCACCGGCTCGTTGTGATCGTCGCCGTCCACCAGAACCGTGAACAGGCCGGTGATCGCGCCCTGTCCGGGAAGCCCCGGACCGGCGCGTTCCAGCAGGCGCGGCAATTCCGCAAAAACGGTCGGCGTGTAGCCCTTGGTCGCGGGCGGTTCGCCGCTGGCGAGGCCGATCTCGCGCTGTGCCATGGCGAAGCGCGTCACCGAATCCATCAGGCAGAGCACATTAAGGCCCTGGTCGCGGAAGTGCTCGGCAACGGTCAAGGTCGTCCAGGCGGCCTGGCGGCGCATCAGCGCGGGTTCGTCCGACGTCGCAACGACGACGACGCTGCGGGCAAGGCCCTCCTCACCGAGATCGTCCTGCACGAATTCCTGCACCTCGCGACCGCGTTCGCCGATCAGGCCGATTACCGCAACGTCGCACTCGGTCCAGCGCGCCAGCATCGACAGGAGCACCGACTTGCCGACGCCCGACCCCGCGAAGAGGCCGAGGCGCTGGCCGCGGCACAGCGGCGCGAACAGGTCCAGCGCGCGAACGCCGGTGGAAAGCCGCCCGCCGACCCGCGCGCGCGCCGAGGCCGGCGGCGGCGAGGCCTTGATCTTGCGCAGCATCGCGCCCTGTTCGAGCGCCCCCTTGCCGTCGACCGGACGACCAAGCCCGTCGACCATGCGGCCAAGCCAGCCGCTCGAAGGCCGCAGGGCGAATTGGCTGGCGGAAAGGTCTGCGCGCGATCCCGAGGCAATGCCCTGCGGCTCGCTGAACGGCATGCAATGGGCGATGCCCCGGTCCAGACCGGTCACTTCCGCCTCGACCTGTCCGGTCGGCGAATTGAGCGTGACGCGCGAGCCGATCTGCGCGGCGCCGGAAAGCCCCTCGACCTCGATCAGCGCGCCGCGCACGGCCACGACCCGGCCATAGCGGCGGTCGGGCGTGAGCAGGCGAAGACCTGCGGCAGCGGCGGCGAGGCTGGCCATGAAGCGCTCTTCCCGATCAGGCGACGGGCGCGATTTCGGCCGCGATTTCGGCTGCCTGCGCCGGCGCCGAAACGTGCTGGGCAAACGGCTGTTCGATACGCGACAGCGCATCGGATTCGTAGCCGATCAGCCAGCGGCAGTCGGCCAGTGCATGATAGAACTGGCCAGTTGCCACTTTCTGCGCGAAGCGGATGCAGACCGCCTTGGCTTCCGCCGTTTCCAGTGCCGTCATCAGCAATTCCAGCCGCGCCAGCAGTACCTGCTGGTGCCGCGAGAGGTCGGCCGGATCGATATAGGCCATCATGCAGGCGAAATAGAGCTGGCGTGCCGGAGAAGTCGCTTCTTCCGGCTTCATTACGTCGCGTCCGCGCAGGATCGTGGCCTCGTTCTCGACCACCAGATCGGTGCGACCGACGGCGCGCAGAACCGCGCCGTTCACGATCACCGGTTCTCCGTTGCGAAGCGAAATGCGAAGAGTCATGTCAATTGCCCCCGTGACATCTGCATCATTTATAGGATGACAGAGTCAAGTCCGTTGCAGTGAGCCAGAAATTTTATGCGGCCCGCGCCCGCGCCCGGCGCCATTCTTCCTACAATGCCTCTGTTCGGTGGCCGGTACGCCAACCTTGCCGGCCGACACGCACAGGAGAATGAAATGAGCCTTTATTCAGCTCTTTACGCCGGCGTTTCCGGTCTCGGCGCGCAGGCGAGCGCCATGGCGACGGTTGCGGACAACATCACCAACGTCAACACCATCGGCTACAAGGGCGTTTCCGCCCAGTTCAAGACGCTCGTCACCGACGGCAAGATGAAGAGCAGCTATTCGGCAGGCGGCGTCACCGCCGCGCCCAAGGCGCTCATTTCGAAGCAGGGCCTGCTCCAGGCTTCCAGCAGCCTGACCGACATCGGCATCGACGGCGCCGGTTTCTTCGTCGTGCGCTCCAGCGCCGACACCAGCGGCCAGATCGCCTATACCCGCGCCGGTTCGTTCACGCCCGACGCCGACGGCTTCCTGCGCAACACCGCCGGCTACTACCTGACCGGCTGGCCGCTCGACGCCAGCGGCAACTACACCAACAACGGCAGCATGGATTCGCTGGTGCCGATCCGCCCGAACGCGCTGACCGGCGCCGCATTGCCGACCACCAAGATCGCGATGCGTGCCAACCTCGATTCCACCGCCACGCCGATCACCGGCCCCTATGTGCCGGGATCGATGGCGTCGGGCACCCTTTCGCCGCAGTTCTCGCGTTCGGTCGAGATCTACGACGCGCAAGGCACCGCCCACTCCCTGACCTTCAACTACGTCAAGACCGGCGCCAACGAATGGGTTGCCGAAATTTCGGGCGATCCCGCCCAGATCACCACCTCGAACGGTGCCGCCATCACCAACGGCGTACTCGCCAGCGGCACCGTGAAGTTCAATGCCGACGGCAGCCTGGATCTCGCGGGTTCGGACCCGACCCTGTTCGCCAACCTCGACATCGGCTGGGCCAATGGCGCCGGTTCGACGCCGATCAAGCTTGGCCTCGGCTCCAACGGCGGGCTTGACGGCCTGACCCAGTTCGGCAGCGCTTCCGCCCTGCTTTCGTCGAGCGTGGACGGCGGCGTACTCGGGACCGTGGCCTCGGTCGAGATTTCGGACACCGGCATCGTCAGCGCCGTCTTCGACGACGGCACGACCCGCGCGATCTATCAGCTGCCGATCGCCACCTTCCAGAACCCGGACGGCCTCACCCGTACCAGCGGCAATGCCTATACCGCGTCGGCCACCTCGGGGAACGTCGCGATCAACCAGCCCGGCGCCCTCGGTGGCGGCTCGATCTCGGCCGGCGTTCTCGAAGCCTCGAACGTCGACCTGGCATCGGAGTTCTCGAACATGATCCTCTTCCAGCGCGCCTACAGCGCCTCGTCGAAGATCATCACCACCGTCGACGACATGCTTCAGGAAGTCAGCAACCTGAAGCGCTGATAACGGCGCCGGTTCGGCGCCGTTTCCCAAGACCTTCCCTTTCCCGACGATATTTTCAGGAAGACCAGAACCGTGTCCCTCAACCAGATACTCAATTCCGCAATGTCCGGCCTCTCGGCCTCTCAGTCCGGAATGGCGACGGTTTCCAACAATATCGCGAACGTCAACACGGCGGGCTACGCCCGCCAGAAACCGACGATCACCACCGGGGTCGCGGGCGGGAAGGTCAACGGGGTCGTGGTCGGCGAGCCCTCGCGCGTGGCGGACAAGTTCCTCGAGAACGCCGTCTACCAGCGCGCGGGCAACGCCGGTCGCAGCGACGCGACCTCGAACTATCTCGACCGTCTGCAATCCTTGCTGGGTTCCACCGATTCCAAGTCGGGCATTGCGGCCCGGCTGACCGCCATTTCCACCTCCGTCTCGCAGATCGCCAGCCTTCAGGGATCGGCGCAGTCGATCGCCCTGTTCACGGGCAACGTCTCCGATTCGATCGCGGGTATCAACCAGCTCCAGAAGGACGTTTCCAACCTGCAGGCCGATGTCGAGAGCGAAGTCTCCGACACCGTCGACCGCGCCAACGTCCTGCTCAAGAAGATTCACGACCTCAACAGCGAGGTCGCCCGCCTCCAGGGCCTGGGCAAGAGCGTGTCCGGCCCGGCCGACGAACGCATGTCCGCGCTGGAGGAACTGAGCGGGCTGATGGACGTGACCGTGCGCGAACAGAGCGACGGGCGCGTGACCATCGATTCCGCTTCGGGCCAGGTGCTGCTCGACAAGCGCCTGCGCCAGCTCAGCTATCCTTCGGGCGCGGCCGCCTCGCAGGCGACCTACCCCGCCATCGACATCCGCTTCGCCTCGGACAGCGGCGTCATGGGTGCCTCGACCGGCGAGAAAATCGATTCCACCGCGGTCGGCGGCAAACTCGGCGGCTTGCTCGACATCCGCGACCGCGCCCTGCCGAACTTCTCCGAGCAACTCGGCCAGCTCTTCAGCGGCCTCGCCGGAGCCCTGAACAAGGTCGCCAACGAGGGCACCACGATGCCCCCGCCCCAGACCCTGACCGGGCAGGCGAACGGCCTCACCGGCTCCGACCGCCTGGGCTTCACCGGCAAGGCGACGTTCGCCGTCGTCGCCAAGGACGGCACGCTGGTTTCCAAGACCACGATCGACTTCGATGCACTCGGTCCCACCGCGACGGTCGACGACGCGATCGCAGCGATCAACGCCGGACTTGCGCCTGACGGCAACGCGAGCTTCACCGACGGCGTTCTCTCGCTCAGCTCGACCTCCAGCGCCAACGGCATTGCCATTGCCCAGGACCCGACCACGCCCAGCAACCGCGCGGGCGCGGGCTTCTCGCAGTTCTTCGGCCTCAACAACCTGGTCCGTTCGGACACCAGCCCGCTGACCCCCTCAGGCTTCACCGCCAGCGATCCCCACGGCTTCGGCACCGGTGAAACCGCGCAGATCGTCTTGCGCGACCCCACCGGCAAGGTCCTGACCCAGTACACGCTCACGGGATCCACCGGCTCGACCTGGGGCGATCTGGTCAGCGAACTCAACGCCAGCCCGCTGAGCGCCTACGGCAGCTTCAAACTGGACGACAAGGGTCGCATCCAGTTCGACAGCAATACCGCCAGCGCCGGTTCGACGATCTCGATCCCCTCGGATTCAACCAATCGCTCCGGCACCGGCCTGTCCTTCTCCGCGCTTTCCGGCCTGACCGGCGCGGCCAGCGGCCTCTCCTCGGCCGAAGTGCCCGCCAACATCCTGGCCGATCCCACCAAACTGCCGCTGGCGCTGCTCCAGCTCGATGCCGCCGTGGGTGAGAAGGCGATCGGTTCGGGAGACATCCGCAATGTCTCGGGCTTCGTCGATGCACTGTCGGGCGCGGTCGACTTCGGCAAGGACGGCAACGCTTCCATCGGGAATTTCGCCAATCGCCTGCTCGGCGGCATCGGTTCGCAGGCCTCGCTGGCCAAGACCAACCATACCGATGCCTCGTCGCGGCTGAGCGACGCGCTCGACCGGCGCGATTCCTTCTCCGGCGTGAATGTCGACGAGGAACTCGCACAAATGGTCGTGCTCCAGAACAGCTATTCAGCCGCAGCCCGCGTAATGACCACGGCTTCCGACATGTACGACACCCTGCTCGGCATGATCCGCTAATTTCGAGAACGAGGACCAGACGATGACCCGCGTAGCGACGATCCCCCTCCAGCGCACGCTTGCCAGCGGCATCGCCCGCTCGCAGGAGAACCTCGCCACCAGCCAGCTCCAGCTGAATTCCGGCAAGAAGGCTACCGACTATGCCGGACTCGGCCTCGATGCCGTGCGGACGCTTTCAGCCCGTTCGATGTTGGCCCAGCAGGAATCGTACAAGAGCAATGCCGGCCGCGTCTCGACCACGCTGTCGCTCTACAACGCCCATCTCGACCAGATCGACACTTCGCTGTCGGACTTGAGCAAGCAGCTTCTCGACGCCGTCGGAACCGGGGATTCGCCGGGTCTCCAGGCAGCGATAGAGAGCGCCTTCGGCGACGTGCGTACCGCGCTGAACTCCGCCGAGGGCGGCATTCCGCTGTTCGCCGGATCGCAGACCTCCAGCACGCCTTTCCTGCCCAAAACGCTTCAGGACACCGTCGGGCTGAATGCCGCCGATGCCTTTACCAACGACAGCGTGCGCCAGTCGACCCGCGTCGGCGAGAACATCGATCTTGAATACGGCATCGGTGCCAGCGAAGTCGCCAGCAATCTGGTCCCCGCCTTCCGCACGCTCGCCGAAGCGGGTCCGTTTGGCGAGAAGCTGACCGATGCGCAGAAGCAGGCCATAACCAATGCAATGGCCCAGCTCGACGTCGGCCTCAAGGACGTGCGCACGGTCAATGCCACCAACGGCCGCAACCAGAACAAGATCGAGACCCTCAGCGACCGCGCGGACGACCGCATCGACCTGTTCAAGGAATTGATCGGCTCGGTGGAGGACGCCGATCTCGGCCAAGTCGCTATCGACATCACCCAGCGCAAGAGCATTCTCGAAGCGAGCTACTCGGTCTTCGCACAGCTCAATTCGATGTCGCTGGCCCAGTTCCTGAAGTAAGCCGGATCGTCATCATGGCCTACGAAAAAGGGCGCCGGGATCGAGATCCCGGCGCCCTTTTTCTTTTTCCGCTCCGATGCAGGGTGATCAGCCTTTCGGTGCGACACTGCCCGGCGCACGCTCCAGCAGGTCGGCGAAATCGCCCGCCGGGCTGACCGAAGGCATGGCCGCCATGGCGCGTGCCAGTTGCGGCCCGCTGGCCTGCGCCGGGCTACCCGCCAGCATCTCGAACACCGGTGCCGAAGGAAGTCCCTGGAAAGCGCCGGAGTAGCGCGCATGGAGACTGCCAAGCGCGTCCTCGCGGCCCAGCATGGCCAGCGAGATGGCATGGCGCAGGACAACCGCCTGCCCCACCGCATCGAGCGCCCGTCCCTTGGGAAGGCCCGAGGCCGAAGCCTCGGCATAGCGCGCCCAGTCGCGCTGCTTCCACAGGATCTCGGCGCGCAGGGTGTCCGCCTCGGGCACGTCCTGAAGGACCGCCATGGCCTCGTCGATACGGCCGATCTGGCTGAGCGCCGCGGCCTCGACCCGTTTGCGCGCGGCGATCATCGCGTCCGGGAACGAGGGGTCGTCGGACTTGCGCAAGGTGTCGAGCGCCCGGTCCGGACGTCCGGCCAGGATGAACAGCGTCGCCACCCGCGCCGAGAGCGGGCCGCGAGCGAGATCGCCCGCCCGCACGAACAGCTGGTAACTGAGAAGGTCCCCGGCCCGCTCGTAGAGGCCCGCCTGCTGGAGCCGCTCGGCCAGATGGCTGGCCAGGAGGTCGCCCTCCGCCCCGCCCGGCGCGATGTCTCGGTAGTCCCAGTAAAGCCCTGCCGCCTTGTCCAGCGGCAACTTGCGCGCGGGGTCGAGCGCCTCGGTAAGCTTGGTGCGCAGCCCCGGCAGGAAGTCCGCGCCCTGCCGCGCGACGTCGTGATAGCGGAACAGCGCCGCACCTGCCGCCAGCGCGCCGGAAAGGTCGCCGCGTGCATCGTAAAGCTTGTAGGTCAGCCGCAGCGCGCGTTCCTCGATGGCGTCGCCGCGCCAGGCGTAGCGGATCGCATCGAGTCGCTTGAGCGCGGCCTCCGGGCCGACGGTGTGGTGGGCCACTTCGGATTCGACCTCGCTGAGCCGCGCGTCCATGCGCTGCTCGATCGTGCCCGAGCGCTCGACCCGCGCGAATCGCAGGCGTGCCTGATCGACATGGCCCTGCGCGAGTTCGGCACGGCCGCGATAGAGATTGGCTGCCGGGTCGCGGTCGGGCAGCGGCGCCAGCCACTGCATCGCCTTCTCGGGCGCTCCGCCTTCGATCGCGGCACGGGCCGCCGCCAGCACGAAAGCCTTGGGACGCGGCGTGCCCAGCGCCTGGCGCGCGCAGTCCAGCTGTTGCAGGGCCTGCTCGCCCATGGCGCTCTGTGCCAGAGCGCGAAGGCGCCAGGCGCAAGCCTCCGGATTGGCGTCGAGGCCCGCCGCGCCGAGCGACGCCAGGGCATCCGGATAGCGCCCGAGCAAGGTCAGTGCCGCGCCCTGGGCCAGCCGGTAGGTGTCCACCATTTCGAGATCGGGATCGTCCTGCCGCATCACTTCCAGCACGCCGAACGCTTCCGCACCGCGCTCCTGGCCGATCAGGCTGCGAGCATAGTTCCAGCGCGCCTGCTGCCGCTCGGGACGCGGTACGCGGGCGAGGCGGGTCCAGGCATCGACCTCGGAGAGCCTGGCCCAGGCTCCGGGTCCGACGATCGCCGGTTGCTGCGCGAGATCGGCGGCGAAACCGGGCAGGCGGGAGGCGGGCGGCAGGTTCAAGGCGGCAGCGGGTTTCAAGGCGGCCGCCGGTGCTGCAGGCGGTGCTGCAGGCGCCGAAACGGTCGGCGCGGCAAGTAGCGCCGCGCCGGGCACGAGCGCGGCGGAGGCCAGCAGGCGGGTCAGAATCACAGCAAGGCTCCGGGATGCAGGACCGAAATCGTGAACAGGACCCCGCCGAGCGCGCAGCCGATCAGGAACAGCAAGGCGCCCAGCACGACCCAGATCCGGCCGCCGGACTTGCCGCCTTCCGCGTCGTTCGCGGCAAGTTGGGGGGCATCGGTACGCCGCCTTCCCGGATTGTTCTGGCCGAGGTTCTGCGGGTCGGGGCTGGACGTCTGGGAACTGGCATCCGGCGTTCCGGAGGAAAATACCCTGACTCTCGCCGGGCGCCGATCGTCACTCATCTTAACCTGACTCCTGGGGTTTTGTTCTATTATAGAAGGAGAAGCCGCCGGGCGGTCCTTGCCGGGCGGGTCGATCTGGAGTCTTCGATGCCGCGTTCCGCCTTTTCCCGCCGTGCCCAACGGTTCGCAGCACTGCTTGCCGCGAGCGTCGCGGCCATGGCGACGGCCGCGCCGACGCAGGCCGAAACCAACAATGCCGAAACCAAAAATGCAGGGGGCAAGAAGGCCGACCCGATCCCGCCGCCCGATCCCTCGTTCCTGGTGATGGAGCCGATCGACGCGCCGATCATCGACAGCGGCCGCATCGACGGGGTGCTCCACCTCTCGCTCGCGGTGAAGATGAAGTCGGCGGAGAACGCCGCCGAACTCGCCAAGCGCATGCCCGAACTGCGCGCGGCCTCGCTGGCGGCGGCGATCGAGTTCGCGCGGCTCCATGCCTCGCCTTATGCGCCGGTCAATGTCGCCCGGCTCTCGGCGATGATGGCCCCGCCGATCAAGCAGCTCGACACGGGGGTCGAGAAAGTCCTGATCGTGCAGGTATCCGCCAACGAAGGGTGAAACCGAACCTTCGATAGGAAACACGAAAAAGCCCCCGTCCGGATCGGACGGGGGCTTTTTCGTGTTCATCCTTTAACCGGACTACTGGGCAGGTACTGCAGCCGGTTGCCCCGGCTTTCCGGCCACGGGTTTCCCGGCGGCAGGATTCCCGGCAGCGGCCAGAGCCTGCGGCTTGCCCCGCCTGGGCTGGGGCGCGGGAGCCGGCGGCGGCGCCTTGACGACCTTGCGGCCCGCCAGCGCCATCGACAGTTCGACGGCGGCACTCGGCGTCATATAGGCCATGATCTGCGCCGTCGCCCGCTCGCGCATGCGGCGCGCGACCTGGGTCTGCACCTCGATATCGAGCTTCTCGAAGATCGGCGCGGCGCGCTGGGGCTTCATTGTCTGATAGATGCGCGCGAGATTGTCGTAAGGCACTTCCGGCTCGGCGGCGTTCTTCCCCGCAGGCGGTGCGGCAGGGTCGCCCTGGTTCTGCTGAGCCTGTCCCGCCAGACGCGCCTCGCTCGCCTTGACCGCCTGCTCGCGCATGTCGAGCTTGCGGCGCTCGGCGGCAAGGGTGCGATCGCGCTGGGCGCTCGCGTCCTGGAGCGAGGCGCCGAGGCGACCGGAATCGCCCTTCACGGTGGTGACCGGCGGGGCCGCAAGCGCAATGGCATTGGCCACCGCCGCCACCCCGGCCACACCCAGGATCAGCCGGGTCGGCGTCACCAGGTTGCGGAGCGGCGCCAGCACGGCCCCGATGCGCCCGCCAGCTTGTGAAGGGGCCTCGGGGGTTATCATGCAACCGCGCTTTCACGCGAGGCGCGGGCGGCGGCGATGCTCACCACGCCGCTATCGGCACGCACGATATCGTTGGTGGCAGCCGGAACCGCGACCTTGCGGCGCGAGCGGGTGCGTGCCGGAGCGGCCTTCTTCTCGGCTTCGAGAATGCCCGCGACGACGGTTTCGGCGTCGGTGGACTTGGGCGCCGCTTTCGGCTTGGTCGTGCGCGGCTTGCGCACGGCGCGCTTCTTCGGTGCCTTTTCCTCGGCCTTGGGCGTCTGGGCGGCGGCTTCCATGATGCGGTCGGCGACGGCATTGCCGATGCCCACCATCAGGGTCAGCTCGTCGCGGATTTCCTCGGCGGCGGCGATGGAGGTCTGCTGCGCGGCGCCGTCGGTCGCCAGTACGCGCTTGAGGTCGCCGAGCACGACGCGGGCCTGGCCGGTCGCCCGTTCGATCTGGGCAACGCTGTCGGAGAGCTGGGTGTCGCGCAAGGTGCGCAGGCGTCGGCTCATCCGCGCGCTCTGCACCAGAACGGAGACGCAGAGCAGGATCAGCACGACATTGATCGTTGTGGCGAAGGTCATTTCGGATACCCCTTGGAAATGTCAGTGGCCATGCGGATGGCGATATTGCTCGAACGCTGGCCGATATGCGCGCGGCCCAGCGGCACACCGCCGCACTGGACCTGAAGCGCATCGTTCGGGCTGTGGCTGAGAGCGATCGTCTGCCCGACCTTGAGAGTCATCACATCGCGCAGGCTCATGAGCTTTTCGCCAAGCACGACATCCACGGTGACTTCGGTATTGGTGAGTTCACGGGCCATGTGCGCAGCCCAGATGCGATCGCGACCAAGCTTTTCGCCCATGAAGCGTTGCAGCAGCTTGTCGCGCACCGGCTCGATCGTCGCATAGGGCAGGAGGACGGAGAACTTGCCCCCGCGTCCTTCCATGTCGACGCGGAAGGTGGCGACCGCCGCGATATTGCTGGGACCGGCGATGGCGGCGAAGCGCGGGCTCGATTCCATGCGCTCGACCACCATGGTCACTGGCTCGATCGCCTCGAAGGCGGCCGAAAGATCGTCGAGCGCAAGCTGCACCATCTTGGAAACGAGCATCGTCTCGATCGTGGTGAAGGCCCGGCCCTCGACCCGCATCGGGCGCGAGCCCTTGCGGCCACCGAGCAGGGCATCGACGACCGCATAGATCAGGCCGGAATCGACCGTGACGACGCCATAGTTCTCCCACTCGGTAACCTGGAACACGCCGAACATCGCCGGCAGTGCCACACGGTTCATGAACTCGCCGAAGCGGGTCGAGTTGATCTCTTCCAGCGTGACGTCGATCGCGTCCGAGGTGAGGTTGCGCATGCTGGTGGCGAAGGAGCGCACCATGCGTTCGCAGACCACTTCCAGCATGGGCAGCCGCTCGTGGCTGATCACGTTGGACTCGATCATCGCCTTCAGCCCGCTCTTGGGCTGGATCGGCATGTCGCTGTCGAACCCGAACAGCGCATCGATGCTGTCCTGGTCGAACATGTCGTCGTTGATCGCGCCCATCTTGGGCGGATCGGGGAGGATGAAGTCGTCGAAATCGTCGCTCATTGCTGGACGAGGTCCTGGATCAGCACGTCCTTGACCATGCCCGCGCCCAGCGCCTGGGTCGCCCGCGTCATCATCTCTTCCTTGATGCGGAACACCGCCGCCGATCCGTTGAGATCGTCGGGCCGCAATTCGCGCAGGAACGGCTGGAGCGCGTCGAGGACGACCGGCAGCTTGTCCTTGACCTTGTCGGCCTTGCCGTTCGCCGCAACGATGATGAAGCGCAGCTTCAGGAAGCGCGCCTGGCTGTCGCCGCCGCGCAAGTTCACGATCATCGCCGGCACTTCGATATAGGATGATTTGTCACCACCCTCGGCCCCACCCTCGGCGGCCCCTTCGGCCACGGCCTCATGCTCGCCGCCGCTGTCGCCGCCGCTCATGAACCACCAGGCCCCGCCGCCGCCCGCGAGCAGCGCCAGGACCGCGGCCCCGCCGATAACCAGCATTTTCTTGCCGGGCTTCTTGGGCTCCGGAACATCGACCGCCGTAATGTCGATCACGTCGTCGCTGGACACTTTCATCCCCTTGGCTCGTGGGATGCGCCCCCTTCATGGAAAAGGTACCGGCGCATCCGCTTTCGCGATTTCGCCTCTATTATAGGAAAGCTGAGCGGCAAAATCTGCCTAGCGCCGAATATCTGGAACTTTTTCGCAAGGTGCCCGAATGGACGTCTCTTCCTTCGTACTGCTGAGCCACGAACAGGCCCTGCGCCGTCAGCTCGACATCACCGCCAACAACATGGCGAACACCAGCACCGTGGGGTACAAGCGCGAGCAGGCGCTGTTCCACGAATATGTCGAGACGGTGAAGGACGCGCCCGTAGAGGATGCCCGCAAGACATCCTTCGTGCTGGACTTCGGCGCCGTGCACGATGCCTCGCAGGGTGCCTTCCAGTCGACCGGCAATGCGCTCGACGTGATGATCGACGGCCCCGGCTACCTCAATGTCGAAACACCCGAGGGCGGCGTCGCCTATACGCGCGCGGGCTTCGTGAAGATCCTGAGCACCGGCGAATTGGCCACGTCCGGCGGCCAGCGCCTGCTCGACCCGAACGGCCAGCCGATTACCATTCCCACCGACCTCAAGAACCGGGTTTCCATCACCGAGGACGGCACGGTCATGGCGGGCGACGGCCCGGTCGGCCGCCTCGCGGTGACCGACTTCGCCGACGAGAACATGCTGGAGCCGCGCGGCGACGGCATGCTCACCGGCACCAACGGGCGCATGCTCGGCCAGGCGCAGACCAAGCTCAAGACCGGCGGGGTCGAGGCCTCCAACGTCGAGCCGATCACCGAGACCACCCACATGGTCGAGATCCTGCGCTCCTACCAGACCAGCCAGCGCCTTTCCTCCGACCTCAACGACATGCGCAAACGCGCGATCGACCGGCTGAGCAAGCTGGGCTGATCGCTTTTCGTCTCTCCGTCATTCTCAAGAAGGAACCGCCATGCGTTCGCTCTCCATCGCTTCGACGGGCATGCTTGCCCAGCAGACCAATGTCGATGTCATCTCGAACAACATCGCCAACATGAACACCACCGCGTTCAAGCGCCAGCGCGCGGAATTCCAGGACCTGCTCTACCAGCAGGTCTCGCGCCCCGGCGCCAACACCAGCGAAAACGGCACCAAGGTCCCCACCGGCATCCAGATCGGCGCGGGCGTGCGCACCGGCGGCGTCTATCGCATCACCGAACAGGGTGCGCTGACCAATACCGGCAACACCTATGACATGGCGATCGACGGCCCCGGCTACTTCCAGATCACCATGCCCTCGGGCGACATCGCCTATACCCGCGCCGGTTCGTTCCAGCTTTCGGACCAGGGCGAACTCGTCACCAGCGACGGCTATCTCGTCCAGCCCAACATCACGATCCCGCAGGGCGCGCTGGATGTCACCATCTCGAAGTCCGGCGAAGTCCAGGTGAAGACCGCCGGCCAGGCCGAGATGCAGACCGTCGGCCAGCTAGAACTGGCGACGTTCGTCAACGAAGCGGGTCTCGAAGCGATCGGCTCGAACCTGTTCCTCGAAACCGGCGCTTCGGGCCAGCCCACCGTCTCGACGCCAGGCCAGCCCGCGTTCGGCACGCTGAGCCAGGGCTTCGTCGAAGCCTCGAACGTCAATCCGGTCTCGGAAATCACCTCGCTCATCACCGCCCAGCGCGCCTACGAGATGAACAGCCGCGTGCTGAAGACGGCGGACGAGATGCTCCAGACCTCAACGCAGATCAGCTAAGGCCATGCTCACCGCACTCCTTCTCGCCCCTGCGCTCGCAGCCGCCCCGGCCATGCCGTCCGGCGAGCCTGCGCCGGTTCTCGCCCGCACCGTCGAACGCGGCGAAGTCCTCACCCAGTCGGACTTCGTCACGGCCCCGGTCTTCCCGGCGATCGCGCGCAATGCGCTGAGCCCGGCCGAGGCGGCGGGACAGGAGGCGGTGCGCCGCCTCAATGCAGGCGCCCCCGTGCGCTCGACCGACCTCGCCCCGCCCCGCCTCGTGCGGCGCGGCGAGGCGGTAACGATCTCGCTGATCTCCGGCGCGCTCAAGATCACCTCGGCCGGACGCGCGCTCAGCGACGGCGGCAAGGGACAGCAGGTGCGGGTACTCAATCTCGCCACCAACCGCACGCTCGATGCCGTGGCCATGGGCTCGGGAGACGTGCGGATCACCGCACAGTAGGGAAGGACCGGCCGTGACCAACCGTTTCGCACCTTTCGTTTCCGTGCTCCTCGCCGCCAGCCTGCTCTCGGGCTGCGGCGCGGTCGGCCGGCTCAAGAACGTCGGCAAGCCGCCGAAGATGTCCGTGGCGGAAGACCCGGTCGCGCCGCGGCTCGAACCCTCGCTCGGCAACCATTCGGTCGACGACCGGGCGCTGGCGGGCGGCGGGCGGGCGGCGGAGGAAGGGCGCGGCGCCTCGTTGTTCCGCACCGGCGGCGGCGCCTTCTTCCGCGATCAGCGCGCCTCGCGCGTCGGCGATATCGTGACGATCCGCATCAACATCGCCGACAATGCCCAGGTCGCCAACTCGACCACCCGCACCCGCAACGGCAGCGAAAGCGGCGGCATTGCCGCCCTGCTCGGCCTGGAAAGCCAGATCCCCAAGATCCTGCCGGGCAGCCCCGATCCGGGCAATCTCGTCAGCACCGATTCCAAGTCGAGCGCCACGGGTGTGGGCAACACCACCCGCAGCGAGCAGATCAACATGACGGTCGCCGCGACGGTCATTGGCGTGCTGCCCAACGGCAACCTGCAGATCCGCGGCAAGCAGGAAGTGCGCGTCAACTACGAGCTGCGCGAACTCGTCGTCACCGGCGTGATCCGGCCCGAGGACATCGCCCGCGACAACTCGATCAAGCACTCCCAGATCGCCGAGGCGCGGATCAGCTACGGCGGACGCGGCCAGCTTACCGACGCCCAGCAGGCGCGGTGGGGACAACAGATTTACGACGCCCTCTTCCCGTTCTGAGCGGGCGTCATTTGCGAAATAAACACACCTCTCCGGCAATTGTCGGAGGGGTGTTTCGCGTATCCTGAAGTCTACCTCTCCCTTCACCACCGAACTTTCATCATTGCGAGCGTAGCGAAGCAATCCAGCATCCGGTCCACGACGCCCCGGATTGCTTCGCTAAGCTTGCAATGATGAAGTTTTGTCTTGAACGGATGGAGGATGATAAATTTTTTCTTCAAGAAAATCCGGATACTTCTTCCCTCTTCCTAGAATGAACATGCAGCCGGAAGAACCCGCTGTGCGCATGGCGGCGCTCCCGCCATCTGGCCGCAGAACTTGGCCGGTAATCATAGAAGGAAGACGAAAATGGCGTTTTCGGTTAACACCAATGCTGGTGCAATGGCGGCTCTCCAGAGCCTCAACAAGACCAACAACTCGATGAACACCGTTCAGAGCCGCATCAACACCGGCCTGAACGTTGCTGGTACGGCGGACGATTCCGCCAAGTACACCGTCGCTCAGAACCTGCGCGGCGATCTTGGCAAGCTCAGCGCGGTTACCTCCTCGCTGAACAACGCCAAGAGCGTCACGGACGTGGCTGTCGCCGGTGCCGAACAGATCTCGGACATCCTCAACCAGATGAAGTCCAAGACGCAGGAAGCTGCTGATGCTGGTCTTGACCAGGACAGCCGCGCTGCGATCGCAAAGGACCTGACGGCACTCAAGAAGCAGATCGGCACCATCATTGATGGGTCGGAGTTCAACGGCACCAACGTTCTGAAGAAGGGCGGCGGCAACATCTCGGCGCTGCAGTCGTTCCAGGACTCGGACAGCACCACTACTGGCTATCAGACTGACAGCCTTTCGGTTACCAACCTGGCTCTTGACGAAGATACCGCTGCTGGTGGTTTCTTCGTTGCAGTTGGTGCCGCCGGTACTCCGGGTGGTCTGGGCGCCAAGACCGCTGACATCACGCTTGCGACCGCTGCGGACGCAGGCGCACTGATGGAGTCGGTTGACGCGCTCGCAAAGGGTCTGGACACCAAGATCAGCGACCTCGGTGCTGCCTCGCGCAAGATCGACGGCCAGCTGGCGTTCACCAGCAAGCTCTCGGACGTGGTCGAAACCGGCATTGGCAACCTCGTCGACGCTGACCTCGCCAAGGAATCGGCGAAGCTTCAGGCCCTTCAGGTCCAGCAGCAGCTGGGCGTGCAGGCTCTGTCGATCGCCAACCAGGCGCCGCAGACGATCCTGTCGCTCTTCCGTTAATCGGAAGTTCGATGGTCTCCCGGTTCGCCGGGAGACAGGTCGTCTGGAAGGCCGGGATGGTTCGCCATCCCGGCCTTCTGTCGTTTGGCAGACTATAAAAACGGGGTGGGGCCGAAAGCGCGAAGGACCAGCCTTCCTGAAATCGGCAAAAGCGACGCGGGCGCAGCCGCACGGTGCCCGGCAAGGCGTCGAAACGCCCGTATTTACCGGCATTCGAGACCGGCGATTCACCGTCCGAACTATAATGAAAATGGCGCGCCCATGGCGGGGCCGACCCCCCAAGCAGGAACTGGAATACAAATGCTTGATTTTCTGAATAATTGGCGGTTGCCCAAGAAGTTGTGGGCGGCCTTTTCGATCATCAACGTGATGATTTTCGTCGTCGGGCTCAACGGCTTCTTGTCCACGCAGGAGCTGAAGTCGGTTGCCGAAGCCCATGTGTCGCGCGGAATGGCGGGAATGTCCGGTCTCACCGACGTCATCAGCAACGTCAAGGAGCTGCGGATCATCGTCTACAGCTACTACAATGCCGCCAGCCCCAGCGACGCCCAGAACCTGCGCGAGCGCCTCAAGGCCGGCGACGAAGACCTGCTCAAGTCGGTGGACGCCTACAAGACGATCGGTGACGAGGCCTTCGGCCCGGAAGTCGCCGAACTGCGGACCCGCGCCGTCGCCCTTACCCAAGTGAACGACCGCATCTTCGCGCTGCGCACCGCCGGTGATTTCGACGGTGCCATGGCGATGATCAAGAGCGAGGGCAAGAAAGCCTCGCACGACATGATCGAGCAGACCGACAAGCTGATCGAACTGACCCGCCAGCGCGTTGCCGCCAAGGCCGATGACGGCGCAGAAGCTGCTCGAATCGCCACGATCCTCTGCGTGACGCTGGCGCTCGGCGCGATGGCACTGATCGTGTTCATCTGGCTGCTCATCAACCGCTCGGTCGCCGCGCCGATGAGCCGCATCGCCCATGTCACCACGGATCTGGCCGAAGGCGGCAAGGCGGACGTGCCCTACCGCGAGCGCGGCGACGAAATCGGCGAAATCGCCCAGGCCGTCGAGCAGTTCCGCGTCGCCGCCGCCGCCCGCGCCGAGATTGACGCCCAGCATGCGCGTGAACAGGAAATCGTCACCACGACCCTGCGCACCAGCCTCCAGGCGATCAGCGAGGGCGACCTCACCCAGAACATCACCGCCGAGTTCCCGCCCGCCTATGGAGAACTGAAGAGCAACTTCAACATGGCCGTGGGCGCCCTGCGCGAACTGATCGGTGCGGTCGCCGAAAGCGCCGTCGCCATCCGCACCGGCTCCAGCGAGATCGCCCAGGCCTCGGAAGACCTCGCTCGCCGCACCGAGAGCAATGCCGCCAGCCTCGAGGAGACTTCGGCCGCAATCACCCAGATGGACGAGCGCCTGCGCGTCACCGCCGCCGCCGCCGGTCGCACCGTGCAGCGCGCCGACGGGGCGATGACCGTGGTCGGTTCGGGCCGCGAGATCGCCGACGAGGCAGTTCAGGCGATGGGCCGCGTCTCCGAGAGTGCCAAGGGCATCGACTCGGTGATCGAGGGCCTCGACAAGATCGCCTTCCAGACCCGCGTTCTCGCGATGAACGCCGCCGTCGAGGCGGGCCGCGCGGGCGATGCCGGTCGCGGTTTCGCGGTCGTGGCGGACTTGGTTTCGGCGCTCGCCATGCGCTCGGAAGAGGAAGCCAAGCGCGCCCGCGAGCAGCTCACCGCGACCCAGACCGACATCGGTACGGCGGTGGAAGCGGTGCAGCGCGTCGACGGCGCCTTGCAGAACATCTCTGGCGACGTGACCGAAGTGCACACGCTGCTCCGCGATATCGCCGGCGACAACCAGGCGCAGTCCTCGACGATCACCGAGATCAGCGCGACGATCGGCACGATGGACCAGGCCACCCAGCAGAACGCCGCGATGGTCGAGGAAACCTCCGCCGCCGCGCGCAACCTCAACAGTGAAGTGACGGCCCTGTCGGACCGTGCGGCGATGTTCCGCACCGGCAACGAAGGCCTGCGTGGTTCGGTCTCGCGTCCTGCGCTGCGTCCGGCTTCTGTTCCCGCTGCTGCCTCGTTCGCTCCGGCGGAACCGGCACCGGCCCGCAAGCCGATGAAGGCGCTCACCACCGCCGACGACTGGATGGACTTCTAAGTCCTTCCGCCAAGGCCAAACGGAAAAGCCGCCCGCACTCCAGGCGGCTTTTTCTTTGCCCGCCTACTTCAGCGTCAGCGGCAATCCCGCCGCCACGAACACCGCACGCTCGACCGTCGCCGCGACCTGCTGGTTGAGCCGCCCCGCCTCGTCGCGGAAGCGCCGCCCCAGCGGGGTGTCGGGTACGATCCCCAGTCCCACTTCGTTGGCGACCAGCACCAGCGGCCTCGGACACTCCGCGATCGCCCGGCAGAGCCCGTCGAACTGCGGTTGCAGGACCGCCTCCGCCAGCATCAGGTTGGACAGCCAGAGCGTCAGGCAATCGACCAGCACGGCATCCGCCTCGCGCGCGGCCCGCTCGATGCCACCGGAAAGGTCCACAGGCGCTTCCAGCGTCGACCAGCGCGGCCCGCGATCCTCGCGATGGCGGGCGATCCGCGCCTCCATCTCGTCATCGAGCGCCTGCGCGGTGGCGATATAGACCAGCCGCCCCGGAACGGCCTCGACCAGCGCCTGGGCATGTCGGCTCTTGCCGGAACGGGCACCGCCGAGCACGAGGGTAGAGGTCATGCGCGGTACTCCGTCAGGGCCAGCAGGCCGTCGATGTCGATATGCCGCTCCATCTCGGCGGCGAGTTCGTCGAGCGCGGCATCGACCCCGGCGTGATGATCCAGCCCGTCGCTCTCCCCGCCGAGCCGCGCCATGAGTTCGGCGCGTAAGCCCGTCGAGGCCAGCAGGCCATGGCAATAAGTCCCCATGACCCGGCCCGAAGCGTCGATAGCGCCATCGGGGCGCGCTCCGCCGAGCAGCGCGAAAGGCTTCGCCTGCCCCCGCTCGGTTACGCCCATGTGCATCTCGTAGCCGGTCAGCTCCGAACCCAGCGCCCGGCCCGAAACCTCGCGCAAAGCCTTGCGGTCGCCCAGCACCGTCGTCACGTCGAGCAGGCCCAGCCCGGCGATCTCGCCCGGCGGCCCCTCGATGCCGAGCGGGTCTGCGATCGAATGCCCCAACATCTGATACCCCCCGCAGATGCCGAGGATCATGCCCCCGCGCCGATTGTGCGCGAGCACGTCGATGTCCCAGCCCTCGGCGCGCAGAAAGGCCATGTCGGCCATCGTCGCCTTGGAGCCGGGCAGCACGATAAGCGCCGCCTCGGCGGGGATCGGCGTGCCGGGCGGGATCATCGCCACATCTACGCCGGACTCCTGCCGCAGCGGATCGAGATCGTCGAAATTGGCGATGCGCGGCAGGATCGGGCAGGCGACGAGCAGTTTGCCGGTGCCGTCGCCCAGCCCGCGTTCGAGCACCACTGCATCCTCGCTCGGCAGGCGTCCGACCGCCCGCGCCCAAGGCATGACGCCATAACCGCGCCAGCCGGACAGCCGCTCGATCGCCGCATAGCCGTCCGCAAAGAGCGCCGGATCGCCCCGAAACTTGTTGATGAGGAAGCCCCGGATCATCGCCGCGTCGTCGGGATCGATCACCGCCCGCGTGCCCGCCACGGCCGCGATCACCCCGCCCCGGTCGATGTCGCCGACCAGCACAACCGGTACCTGAGCTTCGCGCGCGAAGCCCATGTTGGCGATGTCCCCGGCGCGCAAGTTGATCTCCGCCGGAGAGCCTGCGCCTTCCACCACCACGAGGTCGCAGCGCGCCTCCAGACGGCGATAGCTCGCCAGGACTTCGGGCAGCAGGGTGCGCCGCGCCTCGCGGAAATTGGCGCTGCCGAGCGTGCCGCGCACCTCTCCGTGCACCACGAGCTGCGAAGTGCGGTCGGCCTGCGGTTTCAGCAGCACCGGGTTCATATCGACATGGAGAGGCACCCGCGCGGCAAGGGCCTGAAGCGCCTGCGCCCGGCCGATCTCGCCGCCTTCCGGGGTGACGGCCGCGTTGTTCGACATGTTCTGAGGCTTGAACGGCAGGACGCTCAGCCCGCGATTGGCCAGCGCGCGGCACAGCCCCGCCACCAGCACGGACTTGCCGACGTCCGAGCCGGTCCCCTGCAACATCAAACCAGCCATACGACTCCTAATGCAATAAAGGCGAGCAGGACGCAGGCCCGGCGATAGATCGCCAGCGCCCGCCGCAAGTCCGCCGCGCCCGCCGTGCGGCCCTCCTCCCCGATCCACGGCTTGGGGGCAAGCACTCCGTCGTAGACTATCGGTCCGGCGAGCCGCACACCGAGCGCGCCCGCCATCGCTGCCTCAGGCCAACCGGCATTGGGCGAGGCGTGGCGGCCATGGTCGCGCAGCATGACTCGCCAGCCGCCCAGTCCGGCCAGACAGAGCAACAGGCCCGCCAGTCGCGCGGGCAGCAGGTTCGCCAGATCGTCGATCCGCGCTGCCGCCCAGCCATAGGCGCGCAGCGGCTCCTCGGGGTGGCCGATCAGGCTGTCCGCCGTGTTGATCGCCTTGTAGGCCCATGCCCCCGGCACTCCGCCGAGCAGCAGCCAGAACAGCGGCGCCGCCACGCCGTCGCAGAAGCTCTCGGCAAGACTTTCGATGGCGGCGCGCACGACGCCCGCCTCGTCGAGCCCCGCCGTATCGCGGCCGACGATCATGCCGACGGCATGGCGCGCCTCGGCCAGATCGCCCGCTTCCAATGCGGCAAGCACCGGGCGGACGTGATCGTCGAGACTACGCGCGGCAAGGGCAGGCCATGCCAGCAGCGCGAGCGGCAACCATGCCCATTCCCCGGCCCAGCCGCGCACAAGCCAGACCACCAGTCCCATGCCGAGCAGCACTGCCGCAATCAGCCCCAGCATCGCCCCGAGACCGGCGAGCCGCCGCGCCATCTCGGACCAGTCCGCGCGGTTGAGGCTGCGCTCCGAGCCGGAAATGACTGTGGCAAACAGCCCGACCGGATGGCCGATCAGCCCGTAGAGCCGCGCCGGCCAGCCGAGCGCGCCTTCCATCGCCATAGCGGCAAAGGCGACCGGCTCGATCATCGAAGCGCCTCACCGAGACGGACGAGCGCATCGGCATCGGCGGGAACCCCGAAGCGCACCCAGCCCGGATGCTCAGCGAAGGGCCGCACGAGTATGCGCGCGGACGCCAATCGCGCGAACAGCGCCTGTCCCTCGCAGCCGGTGACGAGCCGGAACAGCGGACATTCGCCCTCCGGCTCAAGCCCGTGACGGCGCAGTACGGCGTCGAGCGCATCGGCGCGAGCGGGCAGTTCCTCGCGCGTCCGGGCGATCCATGCATGGTCGGCATAGGCCGCCGTTCCCAGCGAGAGCGCCGCGGCGTGTACCGGCCAACTGCCCAGCATCTGTCGCAGCAGCATCATGAGCGCAGGCGGTCCCAGCACGAAGCCCAACCGCAACCCCGCAAGGCCGAAGAACTTCCCGAACGAGCGCAGCACGATCATCCGGAACCCCGGCGCGACGGCGCGGGCGACGCTGGTTTCGGGGTGACAGTCGGCGAAGGCTTCGTCGACGATGAGGAAGCCGCCGCTTTCATCGATCCGCTCGGCCCATTCGATCACCGCCTCGGGCGCACGCAGCACGCCGTCGGGGTTGTTGGGATTGGCGAGGACGAAGACTTCCTTCGCCTTCGGTTGCTCGCCGAACTGCACCGGGCGCGAGGGGAAGAACGCCTCGCGGTGGGTGCGATAGGCGGGGACCAGAGCGCGCCCCGGCAGGTCGAGCGCCTTGGCGAGCAGGCGCAGCGCGGTCTCGCTGCCCGGCACCGCGCAGCACAGGCCCGGCGCCACTCCGAAATGCCGCGCGGCCTCGGCTTCGAGGCGGGCGAGCGCATCGGGATCGGGCAAGGCGGTCCAGTCGACCGGCTGCATCACCGGCCATGGCCGGGGGTTGAGGCCGGTCGACAGGTCCAGCCACTCCGCAGGCGCGCCGCCATAGGCCCGCGCCGCCTCGCTCACGCGGCCCCCGTGGAAGACGAAGGCCCCGCTCATCGGATGGTCACCAGCGCCAGCAGCAGCAGGGTCTCGACGACCTCGATCCCGGCGCCGTGGCCGTCGCCCGAGATGCCGCCGATCCGGTGCCGCAGCCAGTAGCCCCAGACCGGAACGGCAAGGAACAACGCCAGCAAGGGCGGTGCGACGAGCAGGCCGAGGATCGCCACCAGCACGCTCCAGAAGCCCAAGTGCCACCACGTCACCGCGCTGCGAAACCGGCTGCCCAGCCCTTCGTGCAGCGGCGGCAGCGCCAGCGTCCAGCCCAGCGGCGCGATCCGCGCGAGCGGGGCGACGAGCAGCAAGGCCCAGACCGCTCCCGGCGCGAGGGCATGGAGCAGCACCAGCTTCGCGATCAGTTGCAGGACGATCGCCACGACCGCGAAGCTCCCGACATGCGGATCGGCCATGACTGCCGACAGCCGCGCGCGGTCCTTGTGCGCCGCGCCTGCACCGTCCGCCACGTCGCCCAGCCCGTCGAGGTGCAGCGCGCCGGTCATGCCGGTCCAGGCCGCCAGCCCCAGCAGCGCCGCGAGCCACGGGTCGCCTAGACGGCTTCCCAGCCACCAAGCCCCGGCCACGGCGGCGCCCACGACCAATCCCGCCAGCGGAAACCAGCGCATCGATTTCGCGAAGTCCTCGGCATCGGCCCGCACCGCCGGAAGCGGCAGGCGCGTCAGGAACTGGAGCGCGAGGAGGAGCCGCCTCATGCCGTTTTCCCACTATCCAGCGTAAGAATCTGTGCGGCGGGCAGTCCCTCGCCCGGCCAGAGGCGCAGGCTGACCAGCGCGCCGTAAGGCAGTTCGAAGGCCCAGACCTGCCGGTGATCGAAGCCGAACAGCACCGAAAGCGCCGCGCGCATGGCGCCGCCGTGGGTGAGGATCAGGCTGGCGCGGTCGATCTGCGAAAGCGCCTCGCCGATGCGGGCGCAAAGCTGCGACCAGCGCTCGCCGCCGGGCGGGGCGTGGGCTTCGGGATCATCCCAGAACCGCGCCTGCACCGCCGGATCGAGTTGCTGCGGGGCAAGGCCGTCCCAGTCTCCGAAGTCGATTTCGCGCCAGCGCGCGTCGAGGTCATGCCGCTGCCGACGCAGGGCCGCGATCTGCGCGGCGGGAACGCTCGATCTTTGCAGGTCGGAGGAGACCACCCGCTCGAAAGTCAGGCCCGCCGCCCGCGTCACGCAGTGGGCCACCCCGGCAGGCGTCGACGGATCGTCGCGGTGGCCGAGCAGCAGTCCCGGCTTCACCGGCGCGCCGTGGCGCATGAGGTGGACGAGCACGCCGCTCATGCGGCCCCTGCGACCGCCGCCTCGGCGAACGTCGCCATGCCGTCATGCGCGGCCAGCGCCGAGCGGACGATCTGCGCCGCCACCGCCGCGCCCGAACCTTCGCCCAGCCGCATGCCGAGGTGCAGCAACGGGTCCAGCCCGAAGCGTTCGAGCAAACGGACGTGCCCCGCCTCGGCCGAGCAATGCGCGGCAAGGCAATGGCCGAGGAAAGCCGCATTGTCCGCGAGCAGCGGCGCCATGGCCGCGCAGGCGATGAATCCGTCGAGCAGCACCGGCACCCGCAAGTGCCGCGCCGCCAGCACCGCGCCCGCCATGGCTGCGATCTCGCGACCGCCGAGACGGCGCAAGGTCTCGAAGGCATCGGTGCAATCGGCGCCGTGCAGCGCGAGCGCTGCCGCGACTGCCTCCGCCTTGCGCGCGAGGCCCGCATCGTCGAGGCCGGTGCCGCGTCCCACCCATTTCCCGGCGTCCCCGCCGAAGACTTGCGCAGCCAGCGTGGCGGCGGGCGTGGTATTGCCGATGCCCATCTCGCCCACGAAGAACAGCTCGCTATCCGCCATGACCGCCGCCGCCCCGGCATTGAGCGCGGCCAGACACTCCGCCTCGCTCATCGCCGGTTCGCGGGTGATGTCACCGGTCGGGCGGTCGAGGTCGAGCGGGACGACCGCCAGCTCTGCCCCGCAAGCCATGGTCAGCGCATTGATCGCCGCGCCGCCCGCCTCGAAATTGGCGACCATCTGCACGGTGACTTCCGGCGGATAGGCACTGACCCCGCGCGCGGCGACGCCATGGTTGCCCGCGAACACCACCGCGCGGATGCGGTCGGCCCGGGGCCGCGCGCGAGCCTGCCAGCCTGCCATGAACACCGCGATTTCCTCCAGCCGCCCGAGCGAGCCGAGCGGCTTGGTGAGCACCGCCTGACGCGCCCGCGCGGCTTCCAGCGAAGCACCATCGGGTTCGGGCAAGTCGGCGAGCGCGGCGGCGAAGGCGGCGCGGTTCTCGAAGCGGATCATGTGCCGATGAAGCCTTCGGGCGGGGTGCGCGTGATGAAGTGACCCTTCACGCCTTGCGGCCATTCGCGGTAAGGCACCTGCCCGTGCTCGCTGGCGGCGTGGCGCGAAGCATATTCGAGGATCGCGCGGGCGGCGTCCGCGTCCGGCGTGAAGTCGCCGAGCACGTAGCCGAGCTTGCCCGGCGCGCGGATCGCCACGGTGCAATGGCGCTGGCAGGCGAAGAGGCAGGGCATTTCCTGGACCGCCACGCCCTGAAGCGCGGGATCGCCCGCCTGCACCGCACGCATGGCCTCGGCCAGCACCGCGCCGCCGCGCTGCCCGTTCGCGTCCTCGCGCACTTCGGCGGAGTGGCGGCAGGTGTTGCACACGACCACGGAAGGGCCGGGTTCGACGGGATGCAGCATCAGCAGCCGCTCCTCGGCCCGAGGCAGGGAGTTCCGGCGGTGGAAATTCGGCAGTTCACGGCAAGTCCTTCAAGCGAGCATCGAACCCGGCCGGGCCGAGATGCGGGCGAAGGACATGCGATCGCGGCAGGCGACGACAGGCCCTTTCGCGCCGCAAAACGGCACGGCAGTGGCTGTCGCTCTGCGAGGGATACCCCCGTTCGCCCGGCTCACCCTGTCCGGTCGAAGAACGACTGCGGCAGGCAGGTCTCCTGGCTCGCGGGTCGGTGCCGGTTCGGCCGCCTTCTCAGGAGCTTGCACCCCCAATGGCGAAATGGCCGCTCGGCTCGCCGCTTACAGTTGCAGGGGCAGCCGGGGTCTTGAACCCGCGTTCCCTTTTGATCCCCTCGCGGGGAACCTGTCGCAGGCGTGGCCCTATCGGGTGGCGGCCCGGCGTGCAAGAGCGCGCCGCTTGCGCGCTTCCGCGAAGTGCCATAGGTCCCGGCGCCGATGACCGCCTGCCCCGCCCTGCTCGTCACTGCGCCGTCTTCGGGACAGGGCAAGACCCTCGTCACCGCCGCCCTCGCCCGCCGCCATGTCCGCGCCGGACGGCGGGTGCGGGTGTTCAAGTGCGGGCCGGACTTCCTCGACCCGATGGTCCACGAAGTGGCCAGCGGCGCGCCGGTCCACCAGCTCGACCTGTTCATGTGCGGCGAGGACCAGTGCCGCGCCCTGCTGCACGAGGCAGCGCAGGAGGCGGACCTGATCCTGATCGAGGGTGTCATGGGCCTGTTCGACGGGACGCCCTCCTCCGCCGACCTTGCCCGGCACTTCGGCCTGCCGGTCATGGCGGTGATGGACGGGTCCTCGATGGCGCAGACTTTCGGCGCGCTCGTCCACGGCCTTGCGACCTATCGGGACGACGTGACCCTGGCCGCCGTGCTCGCCAACCGCGTCGGCAGCGAGCGCCATGCCGAACTGCTGGAGCGGGGCATGCCGAAAGGTGTGCAATGGCTCGGCGCGATGCGGCGCGACGAGGACATGGGCCTGCCCGAGCGCCACCTCGGCTTGGTGCAGGCGGGCGAAGTCGCCGATATCGAAGCCCGGATCGACCGCGCCGCCGACCTGCTCCCCGAAAGCGCACTCTGGCTGCCCGAGCCGGTGGCCTTCCCGGCGCCCCGCACCGCCGCGTCGCCCCCCGCCGCGCTGGCGGGCAGGCGTATCGCTGTCGCCCGCGACGAGGCTTTCGGTTTCATCTACCGGGCCAACCTCGAGTTCCTCGAACGGGCGGGCGCGCGGCTTTCGTTCTTCTCACCCCTGCACGATAGCGCCTTGCCGGACTGCGATGCGCTGTGGCTGCCGGGCGGCTATCCCGAGCTGCATCTGGCCGCGCTTTCCGCCAACCAGGCGATGATCGAGGCGATCCGGGAGCACTTCCGGGCCGGACAGCCGATCCTCGCCGAGTGCGGCGGTATGCTCTACTCCTGCGAGACGCTGGCGGATGCGGCAGGCAGAGGCGCGGCGATGCTGGGCCTGCTGCCCGCGCGCGCGACCATGCAGAAGCGTCTGGTCGCGCTCGGCATGCAGGAAGCGGAACTGGCGGGCCATGCCGTGCGCGGCCACACCTTCCACTATTCCCGGCTGGACACCGCCCTCGAACCCATCGCGCTCGCCCGGACGCCGGACGGGCGCAAGGGCGAGCGGATATTCCGGCAAGGCCCGCTCACCGCGAGCTACATGCACTTCTACTTCCCATCCGCGCCGGAGCTGATCGCGGACTTGCTGGGCTAGGCGATCGCCGGCAGCTTCGCGAGGTATTTGTCGAGCGTGATCGGATAGTCGCGCACGCGCACGCCGGTGGCATTGTAGACCGCATTGGCCACCGCCGCGCCGACGCCGCAGAGACCGAGTTCGCCGACGCCCTTGGCTTTCATCGGCGAGACCTTGTCGTCCGCCTCGTCAATGAACACCACCTCCTGATGCGGAATGTCGGCGTGGACCGGCACTTCGTACCCGGCGAGGTCATGGTTGACGAAGAAGCCGAAACGCTTGTCGACCGCCAGTTCCTCCATCAGCGCGCCGCCGACGCCCATCGTCATCGCCCCGATCACCTGGCTGCGCGCGGTCTTGGGATTGAGGATGCGCCCGGCGGCGCAGACCGCCAGCATGCGCCGCACCCGCGTCTCGCCGGTATAGGAATCGACCGCCGCCTCGACGAAATGCGCGCCGAACGTCGATTGCTGGAATTTCTTGCCGAGATCGCCCCACTGCATCGTCTCTTCGGCGACGAGTTCGCCGGACTTCGCCGCATCGGCCAATGCCGCCGAACGGTTGCCCGCGCGGACTTCGCCATCGACGAACTGCACGCTCGCCGGGTCCATGCCGAGGCGCTGGGCCGCCATGTCGCGCAGCTTGGCGCAGGCCGCATAGACGCCCGAAGTCGCGCTGTTGGCGCCCCATTGCCCGCCCGAGCCCGCCGAGACCGGGAACGACGAATCGCCCAGCTTCACGCGCACTTTCTCGACCGACACGCCCATCATCTCCGCCGCCGTCTGGGCGATGATCGTGTAGGAGCCGGTGCCGATATCGGTCATGTCGGTCTCGACCGTGACCGTGCCGTCACCCGCCAGCCGCACCCGCGCCGCCGAAGTCATGTTGAGGTTGTTGCGGAATGCCGCCGCGACGCCCATGCCGATCAGCCAGCGCCCCTCGCGCACTTGCGCAGGCTTGGCACTGCGCCGGTTCCAGCCGAACCGCTTCGCGCCGTCTTCAAGGCAGCGCACGAAGTTCCGCTGCGAGAACGGGCGCTCGGGGTTCTCGGGATCGACCTGGGTGTCGTTGAGCACGCGGAACTTCACCGGGTCCATCGCCAGCTTCTCGGCCATTTCGTCGATGGCGATCTCCAGCGCCATCAGCCCCGGCGCTTCGCCCGGCGCGCGCATGGCATTGGCTTCGGGCAGGTCGAGTTCGGCCAGCCGCAGCGCGGTCAGGCGATTGGCCCCGGCATAGAGCAGCTTGGTCTGCTGCGTCGCCGATTCCGGACCGCCGCCGGGCAAGTCGCCCGACCAGCTTTCGTGACCGATCGCGGTGAGCTTGCCGTCCTTCGTCGAGCCGAGGCGAATGCGCTGGATCGTCGCCGGGCGGTGCGTCGCATT
>Ga0209050_1000278_pt1 | contig 109088 bp, 83 predicted proteins | sample Araplavi_mTSA_r2_FD_184276 | JGI IMG/M metagenome (GOLD analysis project Ga0209050, IMG submission 184276) | Arabidopsis root microbial communities from North Carolina, USA - plate scrape MF_Cvi_mTSA_r2 (SPAdes) (version 2) | ecosystem: Host-associated > Plants > Roots > Endosphere | place...
CGCCGGCTGCGGCTCCAGCAGCAGCCGGGCCTGGCCGTCCAGGTACAGCGCGGCATAGGCGGCCGACAGCGGCCCGCCGAGCTGGCTGCCGGTGACCGTGAAGCTGCCCGCCAGCTTGCCCATCTGCGGCACCAGCGGCCCGTCGAGCGCGACGCCGGTGATGCGCGGCAGCAGGTGGCCGGCGAGCGCGTTGCTGCTGAACAGGTGGCCATCGGGCAAGGTGCGTGCCGCGCACACCGGGTAGGTGCCGGCGGCGGCGGTGTCGGCCAGCGGGATCGTCGCGGTGAGCCCGCCGTCGGCGGTCGGCGTCGCCGGGTACGCGGTCGCGCCGACGAACACCTGGTCGCAGCCGGCGAGGTCGCTGCCGCGCAGCACGAACGGCTGGCCGGCGGCAAAGCGCTCGGGCTCGATCGCGCTGAGCCGCGGGCCCATGCCGGGCAGCACGCTGGCGCCGGTGTACAGCTGCGGCGGCGGCAGCGCCGGGCCGATCGTCAGCACCGGCAGCGCATAGGCCGGCGCGGCATCGGTCGACGCCAGCATCACCGGGCGCACCTGGAACGCGGCCGACACGCGGTATTTCTCGTCGCTGCCCTGCATCACCTTCGACAGCATCTCGACATCGGCCTCGTCGAAGCTGATGCGCAGCGGATCGGGGTTGCTCGCGAGCACCAGGTTGGTCGCGGCCGGGCGCAGGATGCTCATCGCGTTCAGCGCGACCATGCCGCGGCTGAGCAGCTTGTGCGCCAGCGCCGAATCGCTGTCGGTGCCGTCGAACGCGGTCAGCAGGTAGTGCAGCACCAGCCACACCGGCGGCGATTGGCCGTCGTCGAGCGCGCGGTTGCGCAGGTTGCCGTCGATGCCGACGCGGTACAGGAACAGGTTGAAGCTGCTGCCGCCGGCGCCGGACGACGCCGCCTTGCTGGCTTCCTCGGGCCGGCCGACCGCCACCGCGTTGATGCCGGTGCGCACCGCGAGCTGCACCTTCAGCAGCTCGCTGACGGCGCCGATCGCTTCCTGGCTCGCGGCAAGCGACATGGCTCAGCTCCAGCGCAGGTAGTGGCGCTGCGCCGAGAAGCGCGGCGCGACGGGGGCCGGCGCCGCGGCAGCGGGTGCGGGGCGTGCAGCGGGTGCCGTGGGCGGCGGCAGGCGGACTTCGAGCGAGACGGTGCCGATGCGGACATCGGGCGGCGCGGGCCGGTCGCCGCGGGATGGGACGGAGGACGGGGCCAGCAGCATCGCGACGACGGCGGTGCGGATGCTGGCGGGCGCGGCTGCGTCCATCGTGTCGAAGCTCGAACCGGCGACGGTGGCTGGCGTCGCGAGTGTCTCGATGGGCGGCGTGGTGCGTGCAGCCGTCTGCATCGGAAGCACTGCCGGCGCGTCGGGCGACGCCATCGATCGCACGGCGGACGGCATCGACGGACCGGCCTGCGGCGCGCCGCGCGTTTCGGTGAGGATCGTCGGCAGTGCGGCCGCCACCGGGTCGATGCCGGGCCGCGTCGACGTCGGCGGCTGCGCATGCGACGGCGTCTCGGCCGCGGGCCTCTCGCTGCGCGCCTGGGTCTCGATGCCGCGCATCGGCGTCGGCTCGTGCGCCTGCAACGCGCCGCGTGCCGGTGTCGACGGCATCGACCCTGCGGACGGCAGCGCCGGCACGGCCGCCGCCAGCGGCAGCGCTTCGCGCTGCACCGTCGGTGCCGGCACGCCCGGCCGTGGCTGCTCGGCATCACGTGGCGCCTGCGCCGGTGCCATGGTCGCCGGCTGCGCCGCGCCAACCGGCACCGACTCGACCTCCACCACCTGCTCCAGCGGCGCCACCGCCGCCGCGGCACGCGGCGCCGCCGCGACCGGCGCCGCCTTCGCCACCAGCCGCGCGAAATAGCCGCTCATGCCCAGCCCTCCGCCGCACCGATGCGCCGCAGGTACTGCGCGCGCCGCCAGCGCGGCAGCGCGAGGATCTCGGCCTCGCTCCAGTGGAAGGCGCCGGCCAGCCGCGCCACGTCGTCGAGCAGCGCGGCCTGGCCGACCGCAAAGCCGGCCAGCAGGGCCGCCTCCAGGTCGCAGGCCACGTCGTTGACCTGGCCGCAGGCCGGGCAGCCGGCCTGCAGCCGCAGCGCGGTCAGCGGGTCGTGCGCCTCGAAGGCGTCGTCGAGCGCCGGCAATGCATCGGCACTCCACGGCACGCCCTCCTCCACCGACCGGTCGTCGATGGCTTCGACCAGCGTGCGCGCGAGCGCGGTCGCCGACAACGGCACCTGGTGCTGCCACTGCCGCAGGTCGCGCCCGCAGGGCAGCCGCAGCCGGAACGCGACGCCCTGCGCATCGCGCCACGCGAAGCGCGGCGCGGCCGGCTCGCTGCCGAGGCTCGCCAGGTCGAGAGGCAGCGCCATCGGCTCGCCGCAGGCTCCGCACGGCGCCTGCAGTTCGAGCGGTTCGTCGCCGGCCGCCCGCCGCACCGCGATCAGCCCGTGCAGGCGCCGGTTCAGCGTCCAGTCCCAGGCCTCGTCGGCCGGCAGCGCACGGCCGTCGCGATCGCTCAGGCAGGCCGCGAGCACGGCGGTCGTCGCACTGCCCGGCCCGGCCGCGTCGAACGCGACCGCGACATCGTCGGCGCCGCTCCCGAAGGCGCGCGCCTGCCAGCCGGCGGGCGAGGACGCAGGGACCGCAGCGTGCATGGCAACTCAGCCCGCCTCGCTCGGCTCGGGCGTGTCGACATCGCGCGCCCAGCCTTCGAGCTCGATCTTCAGGTGCTCGATCGCGGTCGCGTTGGCGTTCGCGTCCAGGTCGGGCAGCGTCGCGAACTCGCTGACCCAGCAGCGGAACAGGAAGTAGCGGATCGCGACCTGGCTCTTCTCGTTCAGCACCTCCAGCGTCAGGTCCTTCTTGTAGCCGGCCAGGTCCATCGCCGAATCGCCGGCGTAGCTGGACACCGCGTTGGCCCACTTCTCGAATTCGAGGTCATGCGTGATGCCGCGCTCCAGCGTCACCGCGTCGTACGACGAGCGGCCGGGCGACTTGTGGTCGTAGCTGTTCTGGCCGCCGCTGCGGTGCTTGACGACCTCGGTGGTGCGCTTCAGCGAGCCGACCTTGGACACGCCGAGCACGGTCTTGCCGTCCCACAGCACCCGGAACTTGAAGTTCTTGTAAGGGTCGACGCGCGTGGCGTTGACGACGAAGCCTGTGTTTGCCATGGCCGGTTCTCCGCGCAGGGGTTAGAGATCGCCAGCGATCTGCTGGATGCTGATGACGACGAACTCGGCCGGCTTCAGCGGCGCGAAGCCGACCTGGATGTTCACGATGCCCTTGTTGCGGTCGTCCTGGGTGGTCGTCTCGGCGTCGCACTTGACGAAGTAGGCTTCCTTCGGCGTCGCGCCCTGGAAGGCGCCCTGGCGGAACAGCGAGTTCATGTAGGCGCCGACGTTGAGCCGGATCTTGGCCCACAGCGGTTCGTCGTTCGGCTCGAACACCACCCACTTGGTGCCGCGGAACAGCGACTCCTCGAGCATCAGCGCGAGGCGCCGGATCGGCACGTATTTCCATTCCGACGCCAGCTGGTCGGCACCGACCAGCGTGCGCGCGCCCCAGGCCACGCCGCCATAGACCGGGAAAGTGCGCAGGCAGTTGATGGCCAGCGGGTTCAGCACGCCGTTCTCGGCATCGGTGAGGCGGATGTCGAGCTGCACCACGCCGTTGAGCACCGCTTCGACGCCGGCCGGCGCCTTCCAGACGCCGCGCTGGTTGTCGGTGCGCGCGAAGATGCCGGCCATCGTGCCGCTGGCGGCCACCGAGCGCAGCCGGAAGTCGTTCACCGGGTCGGGGATCTGGGTGCGCGGGAAGTACAGCGCGGCATTGCGGTGGCGCAGCGTCGCATGGTCGTCGAGCCAGTCCTTGGCCTCGGCCACCTCGTCGATGTCTTCCGGCACGTCGATCAGCAGGAACGCGCGCTTGCGTTCGCAGAATGCGAGCGCGGGGCTGTAGATCGCGTCGATCTGCGCCGGCGTGGCGACGATGTCCTTGGCGACCGCACGCGGGATGCACAGGATGTTGAACAGGTCCACGCGGTCGAGGGCGTACAGGCCGGTGAACAGCGCCGGATTGCCGACGATCGGCAGCGGCCCGGGCAGGCCGCCGTCCGCACCGACCGTCGAGGCCGTCTGCGCCCCGGCGCTGGTGGCCAGACCGAGGGCGTACTGCTGGATGCTGGCATTGGCGGCGGTCACCAGCTTCAGCACGGTCGCCGCGGTGTCGCCGCCGCTGTTCGCGAAGCTGAGAACGGCGCTGGGGTCGTAGTCCTTGCCGTTGCGGCCGGCGAGGATGCGCAGGCCGTTGCCGACGATCTCGACGCTGGCGCCGGAGAGCACGTCCTGCGCCGGGGCAGCTTTCTGCAGCGCATCCTCCAGCCGGGACCGCAGCTGCTTGAGGGTGGTGACGCTGCCGGCGGCCCAGGTGTCCAGCGTCGCGGTCGACACCGTGGCGCCTGCGGCCGTGGTGACGGTGATGTCGATCTTGTCGGCGCTGAGGCCGTTGTAGTCGGCCGTGACCAGCGTGTCGAGCGCACCGCTGACCGTTCCGGTGGCGGCGGGTCGCACGTCGCTCGAGACCAGGTGGGTCAGCCGCACCAGGTGCGAATTGGCATTCACCACGTTCACCGCATAGCGTGGCTTGGTGCTGTCGAGCGTGACGTTGAGGTAGCGCTCGACGCCGAGCGGCTTGGCACGCGGGCCCGGGCCGTCGTAGCGCGACACCACCAGGTTGAAGAGCTTGCCGGCCGGGTCGTCGACGTTGTGGTCGATGTCGATGCGCAGCGTGTTGCCCCACAGGCCGGCACTGGCCGCGTCGGCGCGCAGCAACTGGGTGCTGCCGCCGGCGGCGTCGACGCGCAGGATGACCGCGCCGGTTCCGATGCCGGTGCCGGCGACGCGGATCACGTAGGCCGAGCTGCCGCCGTTCAGGAAGTACTGGGCGATCGCGTAGCTCGCGTCGCTGCGGTCGTCCAGCCCGCCGAAGATGCGCTGGAAGTCGGCCATGCCGAAGATCTCGACCGCCTCGTCCATCGGTCCTTCGCGGAAGAAGTCGATGAAGGCGGTGATGGAGGTGCCCACGCTGGTGATCGTGTGCACCCCGCTCGACACTTCCTGGATGTAGACGCCTGGATAAGTCACTTGCACCATGGGGCCTCCTAGGGAATACGCGGTCCGGCAATGAATCGGTCAAGCTGCGCGTCGACGCTCGCGTTCAGCGCGGCGCGCCGATAGCGCACCCGGCCGTCGGCCGCCGGCACCGCGGCGACGACGCCGGCATCGACCAGCTGCTGCAGCGCCTGCTGCAGCTGGGCTTCGGAGAAATCGTCGACGGTGAGCCACCATTGCGCGATGCCTTCCAGCGTGTCGGACGCGAGCGGGTTCAGGCGCAGGTACCGCGACAAGGCTCGGACAATCTCCTCGACCGGATCGTTGGCGTTCATGGCGGCTGCGGCCTGTTGAGGCACTGCTTCGCAAGAGCGGTGCCATGCCGCATCGCGGCGCGTCTCCCAGGTGAAACGCGTCGATCGGGTCGCGCCACCGGGACGAATTTGTCCTGGTGGAAGGCCGCGCGATCGGGTCGATCCCGCCTCGTTGCCGGGGAGGACCGGGAGGACAAATTTGTCCGCGCCACGGCGCGCGAATGTCCGGCCCGGGCCGGCGCGTTCAGGCCCTGAACCGCTCGGTGCAGATCTCGTGCTTGCGGATCAGCTCGAAGAACGCACGCCGGTTCTTGTGCGCCATCTGCGCGGCCTGCGTGATGTTGCCGCCACTCGCGGCGAGCAGGCGTTCGATGTAGCCGCGCTCGAACGCATCGACCATGCGCGACTTGGCGGCGCGGAAGGATTCTTCGGCATCGAGCGCGCCGCCGCAGACCGGCAGTTCCAGGTCGTCTTCCTGCAGCGTGGCGCTGTCGGTCAGCAGCACCGCGCGCTCGATCACGTGGCGCAGCTCGCGCACGTTGCCCGGCCAGTCGTGCGCCAGCAGGCAGCGCGCGGCCTGCGGCGACAGGCCCGGCACCGGCCGGTGGTGCTGCGCCGCGCACTGCTGGATGAAGCGCAGCGCGAGCGTCAGGATGTCTTCGGCGCGCTCGCGCAGCGGCGGCAGCGTGACGCTGAGCACGTGCAGCCGGAAGTAGAGGTCGCGCCGGAACAGCCCGCGCTCCACCAGGCCGTGCAGGTCCTGGTTGCTGGCCGCGATCACGCGCACGTCGGCGCTCTGCAGCGTGTCGCCGCCGACCGGGCGGAACTCCATCTCCTGCAGGAAGCGCAGCAGCTTCGACTGCGCCGGGCCGGGCAGCGAATCGACCTCGTCGAGGAACAGCGTGCCGCCCTGCGCTTCGCGAACGAGCCCGGCGCGCGCGGTGTGCGCATGGGTGAAGGCGCCGCGCACATGGCCGAACAACTCGCTTTCGAGCAGCTCGGCCGGGATCGCGCCGCAGTTCACCGCCACCAGCGGCCGGGTCGCGCGCGCCGAGCTGTAGTGGATCGCGCGGGCATAGATCTCCTTGCCGCTGCCGGTCTCGCCGAGGATCAGCACGCCGGCATCGCAACCGGCGATGCCGGGCAGCAGCGCGAGCTGCTTGACGAAGGCCGGGCTGCTGCCGACCAGCTCGCGCAGCGCGGGCGACGCGAGCAACGGCGGCGGCACCGGCTGCGGCGCCGCCGGCAGCAGGCCGGCCGCACGCTGCAGCCGCACCAGCAGCGCGGCGTCGTCGCCGGGCAGGCTGGTGAAGTCGAACGCACCGCTGGCCATCAGGCCGAGCAGCTGCGGTTGCGACAGGTCGATGACGGCCGGCACCACGCTCGCATGCGGGTGATGGCGGCGCCACAGCGCGATGTCGTCGGCCATGCGCACCGCATTGCCGGCATCGACGATCGGCACCAGCAGGTCGCCTTCGGCATCGCACAGCGGCAGCGCGTGCCGGCCGACGCTGAACAGCTCGGCCGCCGCGATCGCGCTGCTCAGCGACTGCGCGAGCGCGTCATGCGCGCAGCCGGCGGCAACGGTGCAACGCAGCGCAGACATGGCGGCACGGCGGCCGCAGCGGCACGCCAGCGTTTGCCAAGACCAGGACAGTCATGTGTCCTCCCTGAAGTCTCGTGGTGGTCGGGAACCGATTCTTCGGAAGATCTTCGCGCACGGACATCCCTAGCTCAAGCCGTCCGGGCGGCTTGTCCTTCATGTTGGGGATGGCGGGGGCGGCCCTAGTCGCCGTTCGGCAGCCACACCTGCATCGCGTTCGCGCCGCGGTTGCTCCACAGGTGGTACGGGATGCCGGTCAGGCGGGCCGGCGTCGTCGCGGCGGCCTGCGTCGCATACAGCGTGTCGCCGGCCGGCTCGGTCGCGCGCCGGGCCTCGGCGACGATGGTGACGATGCCGCCGAACAGGTCGTCGCGCGGCTCGATGCGCAACTCGGCATCGGCCGGCAGGCGCAGCAAGCCCACGGCGCCGTCCGGGTGATCGGCCTGCTCGACGCAATAGACCAGCGGGCCGCGCCGCAGGCTGACGCGGCCGACATCGGCCTGCACCCGCGGGTGCGCATGCAGGCGCTCGACCGGCATCGGCAGCTCGAGTTCGACGCTGTCGCCGGCCACCCAGTCGCGGTCGATCGAGAGATAACCGTTCAACGGATCCGCCGCGACCGCCTGCCCGTCGACCCGCAGCGAGGCGGTGCGCGCCCAGCCCGGCACGCGCAGCTTCAGCGTGAAGCGCAGCGGCGCCTCGCCCGGATCGACCGTCAGGCGGACGCTGCCGCTCCACGGGTAGTTCGACGCCTGCACGATGCGCAGCGCGCGCCCGCCGACCGCCAGCGCCGCGCTGCTGTCGCCATAGAGATGGACCGCGACGGCGTCGGCGCCGGCCGAATAGAAATACCCGCCGACCGAGGCCACCAGCCGCGCGACGTTCATCGGACAGCACGGGCACGGATGCCATGTCCAGCGCGTCTGCGCACCGTCGCTGCTCAGCGGGTTTTGATAGAAGTAATGCGTGCCGTCGCGCGACAGCCCGGACAGTGCGCCGTTGTACAGCGCGGTCTCCAGCACGTCGGCATAGCGGCCGTCGCCGTCCAGGTGCAGCATGCGCTGCGCCCAGAAGATCAGCGCGACCGATGCGCAGGTCTCGGCATAGGCGGTGTCGTTCGGCAGGTCGTAGTCCTGCGTGAAGCCTTCGTTCGAGGCCGACGGCCCGATGCCCGCGGTGACGTACATGCGCTTCGACGTGACGTCGCGCCACAGCACTTCGCAGGCCTTCTTCAGCGCCGCATCGCCCAGCTCGGCCGCCAGGTCGGCCATCGCGCTGAACATGTACATCGCCCGCACCGCATGGCCGACCACCTTGTCCTGCTCGCGCACCGGCCGGTGCGACTGGCTGTATTCGTAGTTCTTGAACCAGTACTGCCGCGGGTCCTCGCCGCGGGCGCGCGCTTCCTCGTCGAAGTAATGCGGCGCGCCCTGCCCGCGCGCATCGATGAAGTACGCCGCCAGGTCCAGGTACTTGCGCGTGCCGGTCGCGTGGTAGAGCTTCACCAGCGCGAGCTCGATCTCCTGGTGCCCGCAGTAGCCGTGCTTCTGCTGCGGACCGGGGCCGAACACCTGCGCGATGTGGTCGACGTAGCGGCACAGGATGTCGAGCAGCCGGCGCCGGCCGGTGGCCTGGGCATACGCGATCGCGCCTTCGAGCAGGTGGCCGGCGCAGTACAGCTCGTGGCAGTCGCGCAGGTTGGTCCAGCGCTTGTCGGGATGGCGGCCGATGAACCAGCCGTTCAGGTAGCCGTCGGGCTGCTGCGCTCGCGCCAGCAGCTCGGTGATCTCGTCGATCTGCGCTTCGATGCCGGCGTCGCGCCGGTGCGCGAGCGCGTAGCTGGCGGCTTCGATCCACTTGCCGACGTCGGAATCCCAGAACACCTGCATCGACAGCCCGTGCGCGCCGGGCAGGATGCGCAGCGGCGGCGGAGGCTGCTTCACCTCCAGCGATTCGAGGATGCCGCTGCTGCGCAGCTGCTCGTACTGGCTCGGGATGGTGCGCGTCAGCACGGTCTCCAGGCGCTCGCGCCAGAAGTCGCCCTGCAGGGTCACGGCGGTGAACGGCACGGGGGAAAGAGTTCGCATGGTGGCGGTGCTCCTGCTGGAGGTCGTGGGTGTTCAGGCGGCGGCGCCGCAGGACGCGCGCACCACCAGGCTGCACGGCAGGCGGTGCACGCCGGCGTGGGGCCGGCCGGCGATCAGGTCGATCAGGCGGCGGCCGGCTTCGCGGCCGAGCTGCTTCAGGTTCATGTCGATCGTCGTCAGCGGTGGGCGGCAGGCCTCGGCGATGATCTGCCAGTTGTCGAAACCGACCACCGCGACGTCGCCGGGCACCGTGATGCCGCGTTCGCGCAGGCCGTCGACGACGCCGCGTGCGATCTGGTCGTTGCCGCAGAAGATCGCGTCGGGTGCGCCGCGGCGCCGGGCGAAGAGCCGCTCCAGCGCGCTGCGGCCCCACTCTTCCGACCAGTCGCCGTTCATCGTCATCGCGTCGTCGACCTTCAGGCCGGCAGACGACAGCGCCGACACGAATCCCGCCCGGCGCAGCCGCACGGCCTCGAAGCGCTCGGGCCCGGTGACGTGCGCGATGCGGCGCCGGCCCAGCGCGGCCAGGTGGCTGCAGGCCAGCACCGCGCCGCCCTGGTCGTCGGGTAGCAGGCACAGCGCCGACGGGTCGTCGACCTGCGAGTAGACGTAGACGACCGGCACGCCCGATTCGTGCACTTCCAGCCGCGGCCGCAGGTCGGCGCGGCGGCCGGTCACGACGATGCCGTCGACCCGCTTGCCGAGCAGCGATTCGACATGGCGTGCCTCGCGCTGCGGGTCGTCGGTGGCGTTGCACATGAAGACCGACATCGCGCTGTCGGTCAGGCATTCCTCCAGGCCTTCGATGATCGGCATCGAGAAGCGGCCGAAGCTGTCGTTCGAGATCGCGCCGACGGTGAACGACTGGCCGCGGTGCAGGCTCTGTGCCAGGTCATTCGGCCGGAAGCCGAGCTGCCGCGCGCAGGCGATCACGCGCTCGCGCGTCTCGTCGCTCAGCTTGCCGCCGCGGTTCAAGGCCTTCGACGCGGTGCCGATGCTGACGCCGGCCAGCCGGGCCACGTCGCGCAGCGTGACGAAGCTGCCGCTGCCGCTCATTTGACGGCCCCGCTCAGCATGCCCGACACATAGTGCTTCTGCAGCAGCCCGTAGATCAGCAGGCACGGCACGATCGAGATCACGACGCCCGCCTGCAGCGCGCCCCAGTCGACCGCGCCGAAGTGGCCCTGGCGCACGCCGACCAGCATGATCGGCACGGTGAAGCGGTTCTCGTTGCCCATGAAGATCAGCGCCGCGATGAACTCGTTCCACGAGGTGATGAACGCGAACAGGACCAGCGTGACGATGGCCGGGCGCGCCACCGGCACGAAGATGCGCCACAGCGACTGGAAGCTGTTGCAGCCGTCGATGACGGCCGCCTCTTCCAGCTCGATCGGCACCGCCGCGAAGGCGCTGCGCATCAGGTAGACGCTGAACGGCAGCTGCAGCACGGTGTGGACGATGGCCAGCCCGAGGTGGCTGTTGGCCAGGCCGATCGCGCTGAACATCAGGTACAGCGGCGTCAGCAGCGCCTGGTACGGCACCATCATGCCGGCCAGCAGCAGCACGAAGATGGTCTCGCGCGCCGGCAGCCGCAGGCGCGCGAGCGCGTAGCCGGCCGGGACAGCCAGCACCAGGCACAGCACGATGGTCAGGAAGGCGACCGCCAGGCTGTTGAACAGGTAGGTGCCGAGGCCGGCCTGGTAGTGCAGCACCTTCAGGTAGTTCTCGATGCTCAGCGCCGACGGCAGGTAGCTCGGCGGCACCGCCGACGCCTGCGCGCCGGTCTTGATCGACGACAGGAAGGTCATCGCCAGCGGCAGCAGCGTCAGCGCCGAGACGACCAGCGCGAGCACCGCGGGCACCGTGGCGATGGTCGACGAACGCCTCATGCCGGCGCCCCGCGGCGGGCGATCAGCAGGTGCACGCTGGACAGCACCAGCACGATCGCCAGCAGGATCATCGACAGCGCCGCGCCGTAGCCCTGCTTGAAGTAGATGAAGGAGTTCTGGTAGATCCAGTAGACCGACGTGAAGGTCTCGCTGCGCGGGCCGCCCGCCGTCATGATGTAGAACTGGTCGAAGGCCAGCAGCGAGCCGATCACGCTGACCAGCGTCGTCAGCAGCAGCGTGCGGGTCATCAGCGGCAGCGTGATGTGGCGCACCCGCTGCCAGTAGCCGGCGCCGTCGAGCATCGCGGCCTCGCGCACGTCGATGCCGACCGACTGGATGCCGGCCACGAACAGCAGCATGCCGAAGCCGATCACCTTCCAGACCACCGTCCCGATCACCGCCCACATCCCCAGTTCGGCATCGACGAACCAGACCGGCGGATGCGCGACCAGCCCCAGGTCGACCAGCAGCCGGCCGACCAGGCCGACCTGCTCGTCGAGCAGCCCGACCCACAGGATGCTGGAGCTGCCGAGGCCGATCACCACCGGCAGGAACACGATGCCGCGCGTCGCGCGGGCGATGCGGCCCGGCTCGGCCACCAGCAGCGCGAGCAGGAAGCCGCCGACCATCAGGATCGGCGTGATGCAGGCGGTGTACTGGAGCGTGAAGGCGAGCGACTGCCAGAAGGTCTCGTCGCGAAACGCCTTCAGGTAGTTGTTCCAGCCGACGAAGCTGCCGGGGCCGAGCATCGACGCGCTGGTCATCGACAGGCGCAGCAGCTGCAGCAGCGGCCACGCGACGAAGGCCGCGACGAACAGCAGGGCCGGCAGCACGTACAGCAGGCCGGCGTGGCGGCGGTGGGAGTGTCGCAAGAGAGGTCGCAAGAGAGGTCGCAAGGACGGGTTGCGTGGCTATTCAGCCGCGATCTCGCGCATCCGCGCCTTGGCCTTCGCGATCGACGCGTCGACCTTGCCGTCGAACACCGCGCCCTGGATCATCTGGATCCACGGCGACGCGTCGCTGTTGACCATGTCGTTGAAGTGGAACACCCACGGCACGTAGCCGATGCCCAGCGCCTTGGCCGTCGTGACGACGCGCGGTTCGGCCTGGAAGTACTTGTTGTCGGCCAGGTCGGCGCGCGACGGCAGGATGTTGTTCTTCGCCAGGCCCTCGAGCTGGGCTTCGTCGGACAGCTCCCACTTGATGAACTGCAGCGCCAGCGCGGCGTGCTTGCTGCCCTTCGGGATGGCGACCACGTCGCCGCCGACGAAGGCCGAGGCCTGGCCTTCCTTGGTGCCGGGCAGGAAGCCGACGCCGAAGTCCATGCCGGGCGCTTCCTTCTTCAGGTCGGCGATCAGGAAGCCGCCGGCGCCCTGGATGCCGATCTTGCCGGACTTGAAGTTGGCGACGAAGTTCGCGCCGTTGTCGGCCTGCGCGCTCTTCGGGATCAGCCCTTCGGTCCACATGTCGCGGAACAGCTGCAGCACCTCCTTGACGCCGGTGCCGGCCAGCGGCTCGTCGCCGGCGGCGGCCGGCAGCATCTTCGCGCCCGACGCGACCATCATCGGCGAGGTGGTGAAGATGTTGCAGCCCGGGCAGGCGCCGGAGAAGTAGAAGCCGTAGGTGTCGGGCCCGAGCGCGCGGATCTTCTTCGCGTATTCGTGGATCTGCGCGAGCGTGCGCGGCGGCTGGTTCGGGTCGAGCCCGGCCTTGCGGAACAGGTCCTTGTTGTAGATCAGGATCGAGACGTCGGGCGTGAAGCCGGTGCCGTAGAGGCGGCCCTTGTAGCTCGCGAGTTCGGCGAAGGCCTTGGCCACCTTGCCGAAGTTCGGGTCGCCCTTCATCGCGTCGGTGATGTCGGTGAGGAAGCCGGCGCGCATGAAGTCCGGCATGTAGATCAGGTCGAAGGAGATCAGGTCGGGCACGTTGCCGGCCCCGACGCCGTTGGCGAGTTTCGACACCACCTGGTTGTCGGGGATCACCGTCAGCGTGATCTTGTCGGCGTGTCCGCTGTTCCACAGGTCGGTGAGGCGCTGGGCTGCATTGGCCCCGCTCGCGCGGACCCACATCGAGAGGTTCTCTGCCGCGAGGGCCGGCAACGCGACACCGCTGCCAGCGGCAAGGGCCAACGCGCAAAGCGCCCGGCGCACGAGGTTCCTGGTTCGCATGCTTGTCTCCTGTTTTCTTGTACCAAGGAAAAGGGTTTCCTTGGGTGGCGGTTTTATAGCAAGGAAAAGGGTTTCCTACAACGGGGATCAGGGATTGTCCGCAGCACCCACGCTCGCCGGACGCGAGTGCCGGACCAGCCGGCCTCTTGGTGTCGATATCCTTGGCGCATGCGACACGTGCCGACGTCCACCGAGAAGGTGGCGCAATTGAAGAAGCAGGCCAGGCGCCTGCAGCGCAACGGCGGCGGCAAGCTCGCCGACCTGCTCGACCGCGTCGCCCGCGGTGCCGGGTATGACCATTGGCGCCATGTCACCGCCTGCCTCCAGGGCGCGCCGGCCGAGGACGGCGTGGCCTTGCTGCGCAGCCGGATCGCTGCGTTCCAGGCGCTGGCGGTCGAAGGTGGCCATCGCATCGACGTGACGGGCCCGGAGATGCTCGCCGTGCCGATGGTGATGTTTGCCGCGCAGGGCGAGGCCTGGCTGCTGGAGCCGCACACGCAGGAATGCATGTGCCTGGCCTTCCACGGCGAACGCATCGAGTCGGGTCTGGTGGAAGACGGCGAGCAGGTCACGATGCAGTTCCATGGCACGTATCGCCTGGACGACGACGCGATGCACTTCCGCACCGACCTGCCGCTCGTGGGAAACCGGACGGTTCAGGACCTGCCCGTCGACGAATTGCGTGAAGCCTGCGGGCTGGCGATAGAGTCGTTCCAGAGCCGGTTCACGTCCGCCGCATCCCGCGAAGCCGTCGAGCCGCTGACCGAGGGGCTCATCGACCAGCTCATCGATCGCGGCTTCGGCAACTACGATCGCGCCGAACTGCGGCATGCGGCAAAACGCGGCGCACGGTACTCGCCGGCGCGCGACGAACTGGTGTATCCGCCATCGGATTGACCCGCACGATCCACTGGGCCGGAACATGCGTAGCCGCTGCCGTCAGGACGAGCGGATGAGCGCCTGCGCTTCTTCCATCATTTCCCGCACGATCTCGCCCGCCGGCTGCACCCGCTTGATGAGCTTCACGCTCTCCGAGCCGGCCGGCAGTCCCATCTCCTCGAAGTCGCCGGTCGTCTCCGGTGTCGGCACGATCGCGCTGAACTTGGGCATGCTGTAGTTCTGCTTCAGCGTCAGCGGGAACAGCAGCGTGCTGCCGATGACGGCGGGCGGCGGCGGCGGGTCCGGCACCTGCCCTTCCCTGCCGGCCCATTCGTCGACGACCCGGTTGCGTAGCACGCGGTATGGCCGCCCTGGGTACTCCGGACCAAACAGCGTGGTCGTGACGGTGGCATGCCCGCGGGCTTCGACGATGCGGCGCTGGTACTCCGGATGCGCATGCGCCTCGCTCGACGCGACCAGGCGCGTACCCACCCAGACGCCCTCGGCGCCATGGGCCAGCGCGTCGACCACGCCCCGGCCATCGGCAATGCCGCCCGAGGCCAGCACCATCAACGGCCGCACCGCCCGGACCACCTGCGGCAGCAGCTGGAGCGTGCGCGTGGTGCTCTTGTTGTGTCCGCCCGCCTGCGACCCCTGGGCGATGACCGCGTCCATGCCGGCGGCTGCCGCCTCCAGCGCCTGCGCCACCGAGGCCACCTGCATCCACACCCGCGCACCCGCCGCATGCAGCTGGTCGACCCAGGCCCGCGGCGGCACGTTCATGTGGAACACCACCAGGCGCACCCGCTCGGCGATGCAGACATCGATGTGCGCCTGCGTCACCAGCGGTCCGAACGCCGAGTCGTCGAAGATGAAATCCACGCCGAAGGGCCGCGCCGTCGTGGCCTTGATCGACTGGATCAGCGCCTGCGTGCCGGGCGGCGGCTCGATGCCGTTGCCCAGCACGCCGATGCCGCCGGCGTTCGACACCGCCGCCACCAGCGACGGCATGGCGACGAAGCCCATGCCGGCGCCGACGAACGGGTGGCGCACGCCGTAGTGGCGCGTGAGCCGGGTCTCCAGGCTCGGCGGATGGTGGTCGCCGAAGGCCGCTGCCGGCTCGGCCCGGGCCGCCCCGGCCGCCAGCGCCGGTCCGCCCAGGCCGGACAACAGCAGCAGGCGCCGGCGTTGCGACGCGATGTCATGGCTCATGGAAGCTCTCCCTGCAAGCGCGTCATTCTGGTCACGCTTTGCGGCGACGCCATCCCCATGAATGACGATGTCGAGAGGCCATACTGTCGGCCTCGTTCCAACCCTGCAGACGACGCGACATGGTCGGTCCTTCATGCTGATCCTGCTGGTCGAAGACGACCAACCCCTCGCCGCGTCGATCGCCGGCGTCCTCGGCGCCCAGGGCTGGCGGGTCGACGCCAGCCGGAACGGAGAACCGGTGCCGGCCTCGCTGCTGCGCGACGACTACGACGCGCTGGTCCTCGACATCGGCCTGCCCGGCATCGACGGGCTGGAGACGCTGCGCCGCGTGCGCGCGCAAGGCTCGCGCCTGCCGGTGCTGATGCTGACCGCGCGCGACACCGTCGAGCAGCGGGTGCACGGGCTCGAGGTCGGCGCCGACGACTACCTGGTCAAGCCGTTCGCGCCGGTCGAGCTGGTGGCGCGGCTGCGCGCCCTCACCCGCCGGCACGAGAACCGCGTGGCCGAGGTGCTGTCGGTCGGCCAGCTGCGCTTCGACCCGAAGGCGCTGCGCGCCTGGGTCCGGGACGAGCCGGTGAAGCTGTCGCGCCGCGAGTGCGACATCCTGCAGTACCTGATGCTGAAGGCCGGCCGCGTGGTGCAGCGCGAGCAGCTGGTGGCGCTGGTGCCGGGCTGGAGCGGCGCCACGTCGGACAACGCGCTCGATCTGCTGGTGTCGCGGCTGCGCACGAAGATCGAACCGGCGGGCGTCCGCCTGCGCACCGTGCGCGGGCTCGGCTACCTGCTCGACGCCGGGGACGGCACATGACCACGGCACCGCCGCCCGCCAGCAGCCTGCGCCGCACGCTGCTGCGCTGGCTGATCCTGCCGCTGGTCGCGCTGGTGCCCTTGTCGGCCGCGGTGGTCTACGCGCTCGCGGTACGCCCGGCGTTGGACGGCCTGGACCGCGCGCTGACCGACACCGCGGTCGCGCTGAACGGCATCCTCGAAGTGCACGACGGCCAGGCGACGCTGCCGCTCAGTGCGCAGACCTTGCGCGCGCTGCGCGCCGACCTGGTCGACGAGGTGGCCTTCGTCGTCGGCGATGCCCAGGGCCAGCCGCTGGGCGGCGACACCGCGCTGCTCGCGTTCGCGCCGCCGCTCGCGGCCGGGCAGTGGCGCTTCTTCAATGCCACGCTGCGCGGCCGGCACATGCGGGCCGCCGCCTACGGAGCGCGCTGCGGCGAAGCGGCGCAGGTCTGCACGATCCTGGTCGCTGAATCGCTCGGCAAGCGCGAGGACGCCGAACGCGCGGTGGCCTGGGCCGCACTCGCCGCGGCGGTGCTGCTGGCGCTGTCGCTCAGCCTGCTCGCGGTGGTGGCGGTGCGGCGCGGCCTGCGACCGCTGCAGCGCGCGTCGGTCGACATGGGATCGCGCTCGCTGCAGCGGCTCGATCCGATCGAGCCGGCGTCCGTGCCGCGCGAAGTCGCGCCCTTCGTCACGGCGCTGAACGACCTGTTCGCGCGGCTGCGGCTGGCGGCCTCGGCGCAGCGGGCGTTCGTCGAAGACGCCGCGCACCAGCTGCGCACGCCGCTGTCGACCTTGCGCGTCGAGTCGGCGCAGGCGCTGGCGCAGCCCTGCCCGCCCGAGCTGCAGCCAACGCTGCAGCGGCTGCATGCGGCCGCCGAGCGCGGCGCGCACCTGGTGCAGCAACTGCTGACGCTGGCGCGCGCCGACGGCGCGGCCCTCGGCGCCGGCACGCCGCTCGCGCGCGTCGACCTTGCGGCACTGGCCGCCGCCGCCGCCGACGACTGGCTGCACCCCGCGCTCGCGGCCGGCCAGGACCTCGGCTTCGACCTCGAGCCCGCCTGGGTCGACGGCGATGCGCTGCTGCTGCGCGAGCTGCTCGGCAACCTGATCCACAACGCGATCGAGCATGCCGGCGCCGGTGCGCGCATCACCGTGCGCACGCGCGCCGAAGCCGCGCACGCGCTGCTGCAGGTCGTCGACGACGGCCGCGGCCTGCCGGCCGACGAGCTGCCGCAGGTGTGGGACCGGTTCCGCCGCGGCGCCGGTGCCGGCGGCCTGGGCACCGGCCTCGGCCTCGCGATCGTGCGCGACATCGCGCGCCTGCATGGCGGCGATGCCGCGCTGCAGCCCGGCACCGAAGGCAGTGGCATCGCCGCCACCGTGACGCTGCCCTGCAGCCCCGAACCTGTCGCCAACCTGTCGTAGGTAGAAACCGATGGCGTGTGCAGAGGGCCCGCTGCCTAGAGTGGGCCTCCTCTCACGGAGCCGCCATGATCGACAGAAACCTTGCCCGGGGACTCTTCCTCGCCGCCATCGCGCTGGCCTTCGGACTCGGCGCGTTGCGCTACCCCCTCGGTGACTTCAGCCGCGCCGGTGCCGGGCTGTTCCCGCTGATGGTGAGCGGCCTGCTGCTGCTGATCGCCGTCGCCACCGTCGTCCGTTCGCGCCTCATGAAGAACGGGCCGCCCTTCGAGTTCAACCCGGTCAACATCGCGCTGCTGCTGTCCAGCCTGTGCGCGTTCGCGCTGGTGTCGCGGGTGCTGAACATGACGGCCGGCATCGTCGCGCTGGTGTTCATCTCGGGCTTCGCCGGCACGGCGAAGTACTCGATCGTGCGCAACCTGAAGGTGTCGGTCGGCTTGTTCCTGGTGGCGCTCGCCTTCCAGAAACTGCTCGGCCTGAGCCTGAACCTGTACTGAGGCGACGACCATGATGGACCTCCTCCACAACCTCGCCTTCGGTTTCAGCCACGCGCTGACGATGCAGAACCTGCTGTTCTGCGCCATCGGTTGCACGGTCGGCACGCTGGTCGGCCTGCTGCCGGGCCTCGGGCCGCTGGCCACGATCAGCCTGCTGCTGCCGCTGACGTACTCGATCCCCACCAACGGCGCGCTGATCATGCTGGCCGGCATCTACTACGGCGCGCAGTACGGCGACAGCGTCAGCGCGATCACGATGAAGATCCCGCATGCCAGCAGCATCGTGGCCTGCATCGACGGCTACCAGATGACGCTGAAGGGCAAGACCGGCCTCGCGCTGTTCACCGCCGGCGTGTCGAGCTTCATCGGCGGCACGGTGGCCATCGTGGTGCTGACCTTCCTCGCGCCCAGCCTCGGCGAGGTGGCCTTCCTGTTCGGCCCGGCCGACTACTGCGCGCTGATGCTGGTCGGCTTCGTCTGCGTCAGCTTCGTGACCACCGGCAGCCTGCTCAACGGCATGGCGATGTGCCTGATCGGCGTGCTGCTCGGCCAGATCGGCACCGACGTCAACAGCGGCGTGCCGCGCTACACCTGGGACCTGCCGATGCTGGCCGACGGCGTCGGCCTGGTCAGCGTCGCGCTCGGCTGCTTCGGCATCGCCGAGATCACGAAGAACCTCGATTCGCGCGAGGAGCGTTCGCCGTTCAACGGCACCATCCACCTGATGCCGACCTGGGCCGAGTTCAAGCGGATCATCCCGAGCGCGCTGCGCGGCAGCGTGATCGGCTCGTTCCTCGGCATCCTGCCGGGCGGCGGGCCGGTGATCGCGCAGTTCGCCGCCTATGCGGTCGACAAAAAGGTCAGCAAGTACCGCGACGAGATCGGTTCCGGCGCGATCGAGGGCGTGGCCGGCCAGGCCGCGGCCGACGAAGCCGCCGCCCGCACCAGCTTCATCCCGCTGATGAGCATCGGCATTCCGGAGAACGCGGTGATGGCGCTGATGATGGCGGCCTTCGTGATCAAGGGCATCCAGCCCGGGCCGAACATGATCGCCGGCCACCCGGACATGTTCTGGGGGCTGGTCGCGAGCATGTGGGTCGGCAACTGCTTCCTGCTGATCCTGAACGTGCCGCTGGTGCGCTACTGGCTGTCGGTGTTCAAGATCCCGTACGGCGTGCTGTTCCCGTCGATCCTGTTCTTCTGCTGCGTCGGCACCTACAGCGTCAACAACAACCTCGACGACATCTTCGTCACGGCCGCGTTCGGGCTCGGCGGCTACCTGTTCTCGCGGCTCGACATGGATGCGGCACCGCTGATGCTCGGCTTCATCCTCGGGCCGATGCTGGAGGAGAACTTCCGCCGCGCGATGCTGCTGAGCCGCGGCAGTTTCAGCGCCTTCGTGACCCGGCCGATCAGCGCGACGCTGATCGGGCTGATCGCGGTGTTCATCGTCTGGCAGCTGGCGGCCTTCTTGCTGAAGGCGCGTCCTCAGCCTCAGCCGGTGTAGTGGAAATTACTAATTTCTCCTGTCAATTTTTCTATGGGATCAAGCGTCAGATTACCGATTGTTACCTGATTATTAGTCCCGCAACCCGCCCTGTTCGGATGCAATCCGTGCAGGGCGAGGTCTCGTTGTGTCGTTTGTCGTGGCGATGAGCGCTCTGCCCGCGTTCCGACGAACAACCACAGGAGACCTCCATGACCCTCGATCGACGTGACTTCCTGCGCGGCGGTGTCGCCGTCGCCGGTGAAGCAGCCGTGGCCGCCACGGCCCTGAGCCCGCTGCCCGGCCAGGCCGCCGCGCCCAGCTACCCCCAGAACCGCAGCCCGCTCGCGCCAGCCGCGTTCCTGCGACTGCCACCCGGCGCGGTGCAGGCGCGCGACTGGCTGCAGTTGCAGCTCGAGCGCCAGCTCAACGGGCTGTGCGGGCGCTTCCCGGAGGTGTCGCACTTCCTCGGCTACGACAGCACCGGCTGGATCCACCCCGAGCGCGGCGGCTGGGAAGAGGTGCCGTACTGGCTGCGCGGCTTCGTCGACCTGGCCTACGTGACCGGCAATGCGGCGGCGCTGGCGACCGCGCGCCGCTGGATGGACGGCGTGCTCGCGACGCAGGCGGCCGATGGCTTCTTCGGCCCGACCGCACTGCGCAGCGCGCTGAACGGCCATGCCGACGTCTGGCCGCACCTGCCGATGCTGCATGCGCTGCGCTCGCATGCCGAGTACACCGGCGATGCCCGGGTCGCGCCGTTCCTGACGCGCTTCTTCCGCTTCCTGACCACCCAGCCGAACGGCGTGTTCAGCGAAGGCTGGGGCAGCTGGCGCTGGGGCGATGCGATCGATTCGATCTACTGGCTCTACAACCGCAGCGGCGAGGCCTTCCTGCTCGACCTGGTGCGGCGCATCCACGCCAACTCGGCCGACTGGGTGAGCGGGCTGCCGGATCGCCACAACGTCAACATCGCGCAGGGCTTTCGCGAGCCTGCGCAGTTCGGCGTGCTGTCGGGCGATGCGGCGCACCGCAACGCCACCTATGCGCGCTACGACGGCGTGCAGGCTGCCTGGGGCCAGTTCCCCGGCGGCGGCTTCGCAGGCGACGAGAACGCCCGCCCCGGCTTCGGCGATCCGCGCCAGGGCTTCGAGACCTGCGGCATCGTCGAGTACATGATGAGCCACGAGATCCTCGCGCGCATCACCGGCGATGCCACCTGGTGCGACCGCACCGAAGAGCTCGCGTTCAATTCGCTGCCGGCCGCGCTCGATCCGCTGGGCCGCTCGGTGCACTACGTGACCAGTGCGAACAGCATCGACCTGGACAACGTGCCGAAACGCAGCGGCCAGTTCCAGAACGGCTTCGCGATGCAGTCGTTCCGCGCCGGCATCGACCAGTACCGCTGCTGCCCGCACAACTACGGCATGGGCTGGCCGTACTACGTCGAGGAGATGTGGCTCGCGACGCCCGATGGCGGCTTGTGCGCCGCGCTGTACGGGCCCTGCACGGTCAGCGCATCGGTGGCCGGCGGCACGCGGGTGACGATCACCGAGACCACCTACTACCCGTTCACCGACAGCGTGACGCTGCGGCTGCAACTGCCCGCGGCCGTGACCTTCCCGCTGGTGCTGCGCGTGCCCGGCTGGTGCACGGCGCCGGAGCTGCGGGTCAACGGCGCGCCAGTCGCGGCGGGCGCCGGGCCGCGCTTCGTCACGGTGAACCGGCTGTGGGCGAACGGCGACGTGGTGACGCTGCGCTTCCCGGCGCAGCCGGTGGTCAGGCGCTGGCCGGCGCAGCACAACGCGGTGTCGGTGCACCAGGGCGCCCTCGCGTTCTCGCTGCAGATCAGCGAGAACTGGGTGCAGACCGGCGGCAACGCGCAATGGCCGGAATGGGACGTGCACGCCGGCTCGGCCTGGAACTACGGGCTGGTGCCGAACACCGCCATCACGGTGACGACCGGCGGCAACCTGGCCGATCCGTTCATGACCGGCAACGCGCCGCTGCGGCTGCTGGCGTCGGCGCAGAAGATCGGCGGCTGGCAGGCGGATGCGGAACACGTGGTGACGCCGCTGCAGGACGGGCCGGTCGCATCGAGCGCCGCGGTCGAGCAGGTCACGCTGATCCCGATGGGCGCTGCGCGGCTGCGCATCACCTCGTTCCCGCAGACCGGCGGCACGCGGCCGTGGCTGCCGCCGGGCGTGTCGCTGCGCATCCAGAACCGGAACTCCGGCAAGGTGCTGGGCGTGGACAGCATGTCGCTGGCCAACTCGGCCAACGTGGTGCAGTTCGACGACAGCGGCACGCTGGACCACCTGTGGCGCTTGATCGATGCCGGCAGCGGCCGGGTCAAGATCCAGAACCTGAACTCCGGCCGGCTGCTCGCGGTGGAGGCGATGTCGACGGCCGATTCGGCGCGCGTTCAGCAGTACGAAGACAACGGCACGGCCGATCACCTGTGGCAGCTGGTCGACCTCGGGGACCTTGGCGGAGGCTGGCTGCGCATCCGCAACGTCAACAGCGGCAAGGTGCTGGGCGTGGCAGGCATGTCTCTGAACAACTCGGCGCAGGTGGTGCAGTTCGCCGACAACGGCTCGGCCGACCATGACTGGCGGCTGATCCCGAACGGCGAGTTGCGCATCCAGAACGTGAACAGCGGCAAGGTGCTGGCGGTGGAGAACATGCAGACCGCCGATTCGGCGCGCGTGCAGCAGTTTGCCGACAACGGCACGCCGGACCATGCGTGGACCTTCGTGCCGAATGCCGATGGCAGCTTCCGCATCCGCAACGTCAACAGCGGCAAGGTGCTCGCGGTGGCCGGCATGTCGCTCGCCGATTCGGCCCAGGTGGTGCAGTTCATCGACAACGGCACCGCCGACCACAACTGGCGCATCCGCGTGAACGCCGCGAGCCCCGGCACGCTGCGGCTGCAGAACGTCAACAGCGGCAAGGTGCTCGCGGTGCATGCGATGTCGACGGCAGATTCGGCGAACGTCGAGCAGTTCGCCGACAGCGGGACGGTGGATCACGACTGGCGGCTGTTGTAGGCGCATCGGCGTCGCCCGGGTGGCGAGGCGCGATACTCGACCCACGGCCTCCACCGGGAGCACCATGCAACGACGATTCCTGCTGATCACGATCGCCGCCCTGGCCACCTCACTCGCACCGGCGCTGGCGTCGGCGAAGGAAGCGGTGGCCCGGGTGCTGGGCCAGACGATCTACAGCGACGACACGGCGAAACCCGCGCGCGGGCTGCAAGGCCAGATCCTCGGGCCGCTGCTGCAGCGGTTTGCCGAGCAGCTGCAGTTGACGGCCAGCGACGCCGAGGTGACCGAGCTCGAAACCGCGCTGAAGCTGCCGCCGCCCCCGCCGGGGCTGTCGGAGGACGACAAGGCGATGCTGCGGCAGGTGCCGCGCGGGATGGTGCTGCAGTGGAAGGTCAGCAAGGCGCTGTACCAGCGCTACGGCGGCGAAGTGATCTTCCAGCAGGCCAACCCGATGGAGCCGGTGGGCGCGATGCGGCGCTTCCTGGAGGAGCAGGAGAAAGCGGGCGCGTTCCAGATCTACAACGCCGACGAACGCACGCGTTTCTATGAGTACTTCGTCCGGTCGCACCCGATGGTGGTGCCGAAGGAGAAAGTGAACTATGACGTGCCGTGGTGGCGGCAGGCGAAATGAGCCTCCGTGACCGACGGCCGACCCACCGCGACCGCCCTCACCCCAACAAGCTCGCCGGCACCTTCCCCCCGTTCTCCGCCAGCTTCTTCATCACCTGCTTGTGCAGCCAGATGTTCATCGTCGCGGTGTCGCCGGTATCGCCGGTGTAGCCGAGTTCGCCGGCCAGCTGCTTGCGTTCGGCCAGGCTCGATTCCATGCCGACCAGCTTCATCAGGTCGACGATCGAGGTGCGCCAGTTCAGCTTCTGCGACGAAGCCGCGGCCAGTTTCGTCAGCACCGCCTCCACATCCACCTCGCTCATCGCGACCGGCGCCGTGGCGGCCGGTACCGCGGCGGGCACCGCGGCGGGTGCCGCCTGCGCCACCGCGGGCGCCTCGTCCTTCTTGCCGAAGATCGCGTCCTTGATCTTGCTGAAGATGCTCATCACGGGCTCCTGTTCGGTTGATGGGTCGACGAGAGCCCAGTCTAGGCGTTGCGGCCCGCCGATCAAGCGAAATGGCGCAACAGCGTATCAGTCACCTTGTCGCCAAGGTGACAGAATCGCCCGTCGCAAAACATGCCCACCCCATGACCCGAACCGCCAGAGCCACCCGCGCCCTGCCCGCCCTGCTGCTCACGCTGTTGCTCGCTGCCTGTGGCGGCGGCGGTGGCGACAGCCCCAACGACACCACCCTGAAGCCCTCCCCGCCCGACACGCCGGCCTCCGGCCCGTTGACCGCCGACACCCAGCCGCCAGTCGTCGTCTCCGCCTCGGCCACCGTGTCGACCGAGACCGTGGCCTTCAGCGCGATCGCCACCGACAACGTCGGCGTCACCTCGGTCAGCTTCATCGTCGATGGCGGCACCATCGATGCCAGCGTGCAGAAGTCGCCGAGCGACGGTTCGTACACCTCGTCGCTGCCGATCGGCCTCGTCACCAACGGCACGCACAGCTTCGTCGCGGTCGCGGTCGATGCCGCCGGCAACAGCACCACCTCGGCCGCGGCCGGCTTCACGGTCGGCACGCCGGCCGGTGCGCCCGGCAGCAGCGACACCGTGCCGCCCACCATCACCGCCGCGGTGCAAGGCCACTTCGGCCTGGTCAAGCTGACGGCCATCGCGAAGGACGAGACCCGGCTGTTCGGCGTCGACTTCCTGGTCGACGGCCAGCCGACCGGCACCTGGGCCTCGCTGCACTACAGCAGCAACGATCCGGCCGACCAGTACTACGTGCTGTTCGACACGACGACGCTGTCGCCCGGCGCGCACACCGTCGTCGCCCGCGCGCGCGACAATGCCAACCACACGACGCTGTCGGACGAGATCGTGCTGAATGTCGACCCGGCCGCCGGCCTCGCCGAGACCGAGCCGAACAACACGCTGGCCACGGCCAACGCGGTGACGTCGGTGCAGCTGCCGATCTCCGGCACGCTGAAGAACGAGACCGAGCTCATCGGCTCCACGAAGATCGTGCACACCGACAGCGACTACTACAAGCTGACGATTCCCGCGAGCCAGACGCTGACGGTACGCATGCTGACCCCGCAGCACCAGGGCTTCTTCGTCTCCATCGTCGACGCGAACGGCGACAAGCTCTCCGGCGATGCCGAATTTCCCAGCTCGGGCGAGGTCAGCGTGGCGTACACCAACGGCGCGGGCGCGCGCGAGGTGTGGGTCCGGCTGTCGAGCGGCCCGTACGACTTCGAGGCGCGCAACCAGTACACGCTGTCGCTGAGCCTGCAGTAACGCTAGTCGCTGGTGGCCACGATCGCGTCGGCCGCCAGCGCCGAGCGCAGCGCCGTCGTGCTGCGCCAGTCGGCCTGCAGCACGTCGTTGCCGGCCGCCTTGGCCGACGCGCCGGCGCTGTTCGCCCGGCGCTGCCACAGCGGGCTGATCCAGCCTTTGCCCATCTGGTCGCCCAGCCCCGGGTCGTTGTCCTTGCCGCCCTGGATGTCGCGGCGCGCGTTCTTCACGTTCACCGCGCTGTACTGCGTCATCGCCGAATAGAGCGCGATGCCGCCGGCGCCGGCCGCGAGCATCACCTGCCCCCACGCCGGCAGGCTGCTGGTGCCGCTGACTGGCTTGTGCGCCTGCGCGGGGTCGTGCGATTGCGCGGCCAGGTGCTTGTTGACCTCGTACACCGCCATGTTCACGCCGCGCCCGAGCAGCAAGGCGCCGGCGCCGCCCAGCACGCCGAAGGTGAACTGCTGCGACAGGCGCTGCCCCACCTGCGCCGAATACTCCAGCGGCGAACGCAGCTTGGCCCAGCCCTCCGACCACGCGAACGCCACCGCGGTGTTCTGCATCGCCTTGCCGAACAGCTGGCGCGCGAAGCCGTTCTCCTCCAGCCCGCCCAGGTTGCCGTCGGCGATCTTCCGGAGATCGCTGTCGCAGTCGGCGATCTCCGCGGCGAGGTCCGTCGCCACGCGGTCGCCGGCCTCCGGATCGGTGCCCGGCGCCGGCGGCTGCGCCTGGCGCGCCTCCAGCCGCGCCTGCAATTCCTTGCGGTGGCTGTCGACCATCGCGCTCACGCGGCCGGCAATCAGCATCTCGGGCTCGACGACCAGGCCCTGCAGCTTCTTCGGGTCGATGCCGGTCGGCCGGATCGGCTGGCCGGCGTTCCAGTCGGCCCGCCCTTCGGCGTTGAAGATGTCGCCGTACAGGAGGCTCAGCCGCATCTCATCGGCCTGCGCGGTGCGCTCGTCCTGGCCCGCCCCGACGTGCTGGCCGAGCAGCGCGCCGAGCGCGATCGCGACCGACACGCCGGTGATGGCCGCCGCCGGCACGTGCCTGGCCTGCATCGCCGGCGCCAGGATGCCGCTCAGGCCGCGCAAGGTGCGCCAGAACACCTGCGCGTTCGTCGAGTTCTTCTGGCGCTTCTGCATGCCTTCGAGGCGCAGGCCGTCCATCACGAGCCCGGCCGCCTGCACGGCGCGAGCGGTCTGGTCGTTCTGGATCTTCTCCAGGTCGCGGTGTTCGTCGGGGGTCAGCGCGCGCAGGAAGTTCCGCAGCTGTTCTTCGGTGGGTGCCGCGTCGGTCGGCAGCGCGTGCTCCGGATGCCGGGCCGCCAGGTCGCGCAGCAGGTCGCCCATCGCGGTGGCATCCTTCTGCGCCAGGTCTTTCAGCGCCACGAGATCGGCCTCGATCTGCTGCAGCGTCGTGCTGGCCTTGATGTTGCCGGGCATCTTGCCCATCGGCCCGCCCTTCTGCCGCATCACGGTGATGGCCGAGACGATCGGGGTCTGCAGGCCCGCCGTCACGAAGGGCTGCGCCGCCAGTGCCGCGACGCTGCCGCCCAGCACCTTGGTCGGCGTGCTCTCCAGCGCCGCGAACGGGATCGCGCCGTACAGCACCGCCTGGAACAGCGAGCCGCTGCTGGGGATGCAGCGCCCGCCCTTCGTCGCCATGTCGTCCATGGCCTGGATCTTCGCGTCGGAGAGTTGCAGCACGTTCTTCTGGAAGTCGCGCAGCACCGCGGCTGGCAGCCGCTGCGCCAGTTGGTCATGCGAGGGCGTCGTGCCGTCGCCGGCGAGCGGGTTGTGGCGGGCCTCGTTGATGAGCTTCGCCGCGGCGCTCAACTGCTCCGGGCCCGGCACGACGGCACGTTGCTCGGCGAGCTTGCGTTCGAAATCCGCCAGGTTGCGCGCGAGGTGCACTTCCGGTGCCTGCGGTTGGGCAACGGACGAGGTCGTCGACGCTGAAGCCGACGTCGACGCCCCCAATGTGCCCAAGGTCGCCAGGGCGCCCGCCTGGCGCGGACGCGTGCCGGCATGGGTGCGCGGTGGACGCGTGACCGGAGGCTGGTCGCCGTCGAGCGATCGCGTGGACGACCGCGTGCTGGTGTCGGGCTGATGGGGTTGATCGGCCTGGGTCCTGACCGAGGGGGCGCGGCTGGGCGTGGTGGTCAGCTTCGGGAGAGTCGGCATCGACATGGTGTGAACGCGAGAGTGATCGAATGGACGCACTGTCTTCGAGCGTCGCTGTCACATTTCCGGGCCTGCCGAAGCGCCTCTCGCGAATGCGAAGCCCGGTCGGCCGTCAACAGGCCGATCCGGGCGTTTGTCATCCAACCGTCACGCCGGGCATCGCCTCAATGCGCCGTCACCACGGCGATGCTGCAGTCGCGCCCCTGGACCTGCACGTTCGAGGGAATCGGCCGTGCACCGCTGTACGCGAGCTGCATCCCGAAGTCGACCGAACTGCCGGCCGCCACCGTGGCGTTCCAGTCCGCCGGCCGGACGGTGATGGTGCGCGCGCTGGACGTCACCGCACTGCTCCAGAAATTGGTCACCGTGAAGTCGTTCGATTCGGTCCACGACAGCTGCCAGTTGCTCAAGGCCTGCGTGCCGGTGTTGCCCAGGCGGATCGCCACCACCTGCCCCGCGCCCCAGTCGTTGCTGACGTCCAGCGTGACCGCGCACGAGCCGACCGGCGGCGTCGTCCCCTGCTGCGTGGTGGCCGACACCGTGGCACTGGCGGTGCCCTCCCCGCCCGCGTTCGCGGCCGTCACCTGGTACCAGTACGTGGTGGTCGCCGCGAGGCCGGTGTCGGTGTAGGCGGCCGTGGTCGGCGAGGCAACGGCACTGAAGCTGCCCGCCGCGCCAGTGGCCGAGCGCTTCACCGAGTAGCTCGCCGCATTTGCCACCGCGGTCCACGCGAGCGTCACCGACCCGGCCCCGCCGGTGGCCGTGAGGCCCTGCGGTGCGGCCGGCGGAATGACCGGGCTGCCGCCGCAGGCCGGCGGCTCATTGCCGAACACCTTCACACCGTTCGAGTACACCGGGATCGCCAGCGACTTGACCGTGCTGCCGGCCGACAGCCCGGCATACGACGGATCGTTCGCCGGGTTCCAGTAGGCCGTGCCCGAGGGCGCCGAGAAGCGGAACTGGATCTCCTTGCGGTGCGCCGACTGGCCGCCCGGGTAGATGTCGGTGCCGGTGAAGTCCGCGACGGCGTAGTAGATGCTGCTCGTGCCGCAGCGGAACAGCCCGCTCGCGATGCCGCCCTGCGAGTAGTTCGTGCTCAGCGTGATCGCCGAGGCCGGCACGCCGGCCGCGATCACCTCGCCCAGGTCGACGTAGTAGCGCAGCGACAGCTTGTCGCCGTGGCGCGCCGGCCAGCCCGAGCGGTTGTTCAGCAGCGCCTTGATCTCGGTGTAGGTGCCGCCCGAGCTGTTGATGCCGGCCTCGACGAAGAACTCGTCCTCGGTGGCCACCTCGCGCGGCGGAAAGTTCGCGAGCGGCGCGCCGCCGGGCGCGAGCTCGTTCATCTTCGCGAGCACGCCGGTGAACGCGGCGTTGTAGTCGGTCGCGACCTCGTTCGACACGTAGTTGCCGATGTCGTCGCTGTACGAATCGTTGGCGCCCGGCCCGCCCACCAGCGCGCCGTACAGCAGGTGGCGGTGCTGTGCCGGCGTCGCCTGGCTGTCCAGCCACGAGCCGTGCGCCGTGCGGTGGTGCGGGTGCTGCGGCGGGTTGGCGCCGAAGCCGATCAGGTAGCTGCCCTGGCGCGGGTTGTCGCCCAGCGCGTAGTTGACCTGGCGCGTCGCGAAGTCGCGGTAGCGCTGCTGCTTCGCCGCGTCGCCCACCACGTCGGCATAGGCGAGCGCGATGAAGGCCTCGTTCATCGCATAGCGCAGCGAGCCCCACTGGTCCAGCCAGGCCAGGCCGCCCGGCGTGTAGGTCACGCGCTGGCCGTCCGAGGTGCCGGTGGTCCAGTAGTCGAGGTTGCGCTCCAGCGCGTCCTTGTAGAGCGCCTTGCCGGTGCTTTCGGCCAGCATCAGGTAGACGCCGACCAGCTTGCTGTCCCAGCCCAGCGTCCACTTGTACGGCAGGTAGGCAGTCTGCCCCTCGGTGCCGAAGTTGCTCACGAACGACTCGGCCTTCTGCAGGTAGGCCGCCTCGCCGGTGGCGCGGTACAGCCAGGCGGCGCCCCAGGCCAGCTCGTCGTAGTAGCCCGACCAGGAGTTGTAGTAGTTGGCCGCGTCGGTCACGCAATCGGAGTACTTCGCACGCACGGTGTCGGCGAAGGTGTACAGCTGCCGCGCATGCGTCAGCAGCTGCGCCGCATAGGCGGGATCGCTGGGCGAGAACAGCATCGAGGCGGCGGCCATCGCCGCCGCGGTCTCGGCCGCCACGTCCGATCCGCCGCAGCTGGCCGTGATCTTGTAGCTCGGCGCCGCGAGCGGGTAGACCTCGACCGGGCCCCACCAGCTGTGGTCGGTGCCGCCGTTGCCCACCTGCACCACCAGTTCGTTCGGCGCGGTGTGCGCGCGCATGAAGTAGTCGTTGACGAAGCGCAGGTTGGCGAGCAGCGCGTCGTACTGGCCGGCGGCCTGGTAGCCGGCCTTGAAGCGCAGCCCGCCCCACGCGAGCTGGGTCGCGCTGAAGGCCATCGGGAAGCCGAACTTCACATGGTCGCCGGCGTCGTACCAGCCGCCGGTCAGGTCGCGGCCGATGTCGCTGCCGTCGGTCAGGCGCGAATCGCCGCGCCAGCTGGTGACGCGGTTCCAGGCCGGCAGCTTGCCGGACTGCTGCGCCTCGTAGAACAGCACCGATTTCTGCAGCGCCTCGGCATAGTTGAAGTGCGGCACGGCCGACGGGGCGGCCATCGCGCGGGCACGCGAGCTGTCCTGCGTTGCCGTGTCGTCGGGCGCGGGGCCGTCGCCGCCACCGCAGGCATTCAACGCAAGCGCGGTCGCGACGGTGCAGCTCAGGGCCGCGCGCCGCAGGCGTCGGAGGAGGTTCTCGTTCATGGTCGTCTCCCTGGATCAGGTCAGAGGTGGGTGGGCACGCTGGCGTAGCCGGCCAGGCGGGCGGCGATGGCATCCGGCATCGACCGGGTCAGCGCGTTGTAGTGGCCGGCGAAACGGCTGTAGCGCTCGCGCGCCTCGGCCAGCCGCGCTTCCGACTGCAGCAGCTGCCGGTACAGGCCCAGCACCGCGGCGTCATCGCGCAGCGCCGGTTGCTGCTGCGCCGCGAGCACGACGCGGAACAGCAGGCCGGTCAGCTCGCCCTGGTTGCGCTTGAAAGCATCGAGTGCGCGCGGGTCGTCGAGCAGGCCCGGTCTGCCGGGCAGCGCCGCGGCACGCGCCAGCGCGCCGCGTGCCGCTTCGACCAGTTGCGGGTCGAGGCCGGGCGCGTGGCCGGCCGCCCGCAGCGCCGGCACGGCGAGCCGGTGGCGTTCGGCATAGATCAGGCCGATCTCGTCCCACGCGGCCGTGCTGGCCGTGCGGGCCTCGCCGAGGCGGATCACCAGGCGCGAGCCCCAGGCCATGGCGCCGGCCACCAGCACCAGACCGAGGGCCAGCGCGGCGAACCGGCCCCGGGACAGGCCCGGGGGCGATGCGGTGTGAAGGTGGTTCATCGCATCCCCCTGTCGTCACTTGATGGTGACCGCGCAGCTGTGGCCGGCCAGCGCCAGCCCGGTGGGCATCGGCTTGGCCCCGCTGTAGCCGATCTGCATGCCGAACTCGACGCTGCCGTTGGGCGAGACCGTGCCGTTCCAGCCGGCCGGCGTGGCCACCACGCCGCGGCCGTTCTTCGTCACCGTGGCGCTCCACGAGTTGGACAGCGTGAAGTCGTTCGACTCGGTCCAGCTCAGCGACCAGCCGGTGATCGGCGCCGTGCCGGTGTTGCCCAGCTTCACCGTCGGCACCTGGCCCGCGCCCCAGTCGTTGCTGGTGTCGAAGCTGATCGTGCAGTCGGCCACCACCACGTCGTTGTCGACCTCGGTGGCGGTGACGACGGCGCCGGTGTGGCCGGTCGCCGCCAGGTTGAAGCTCGCGCTGCCGTTGGCCTGGTCGGCATCCTCGGCGGCGGCGATCACCAGGTTCTGCGGCACGTTGTAGTTGGCCGGCGTGAAGGTCAGCGTGGTGATTGCGGTGCTCAGGTCGGCGTCGCCGCCGGCGGCCTTGCTCACCGTCACCGTGACCGTCGCGGCCGGCGCCTGCGACAGGCTGACACCGACGCTCGCGCTGGCGCCTTCTGCCACGCTCAACGTGCTGCCGCTCAGCACGATGGCCGGCGTGCCGCCGCTGCCGTCGCCGTCGATGTTCGCGTAGTCGTTGAAGGCCATCGCGATGTCGGCCTGCGCCCAGAAGCGGTGGTAGACCCAGTCGGGCGAGGCGCCGCCGGCCAGGTAGGCCTGCAGCTTCGGCCATTGCGGGTCCTGCTGGTACTTCGGCCGCAGGCTCAGGAAGGTCGCGTTCGAATCGATGGTCGCGCCCTGCGCGTTGGTGCCGGTCCAGCCGGAAGGCACGTAGACGCCCGAGCCGGTGGCCGGGTCGTAGGCGTCGTCGAAGCGCAGGTAGTCGGTCCGCTTCTCGGCGATGGCGATGCCCTTGCTGTCCTGGTAGCGCGTCCAGGCGCGGTCCAGCAGCTCCTTCGCCAGCGTCTTGGCGGCGGCGTTGCCGGACTTCGCGGCGTAGTGGATCAGCGTGCGCGCGAAGGCGGCGGTGGTGCCGATGTCGGTCGTGCGATCGGCCACCGTGACGTGCAGGTTCGCGTTCGCGCCCGGCGCGGCGGGGTTCCAGGTGTCGGGCTGGCCGCTCCACTTCAGCGTGCTCGGGATGGCGTAGCTGCCGTCGGCGTTCAGCAGCGTCTGCGCCGAGGCCCAGGCCACCCACTTGTCGAGCAGCGCCTTCGCCTTCGCATCGCCGCTCGCGCGGTAGTACTCGGCCACCCGCTGCATCGACCACACCTGCATGCCGAACCATTCGTTCGAACCCGGGTCGTGGTAGACCGGGTTCTCGTCGTAGGCCATGCCGTAGAACGTGGCCGTGCCGGCGGGCGGCGCGCCGTAGTTGCCGCCCCAGCTGTTGGTGGCGCCGCCGGCGATCGCGCCGTCGGCCGATTGCAGCCAGCGGTAGAACTCGAGCTGGCGCGCGAGGCTCTTGCCCCAGTCGCCGGCCGCCGTCGGCGAGCCCGGCTTGAAATCGGCCTGCGTCGACAGCGCCCAGGCTGCCAGCGGGTTCTGGTAGCCGAAGTGGTTGTGGCTGGAGCCGATGCGCCAGGCCCAGCCGGCGCTCGTGTCGGTCGCGCCGCCCCAGGCGTAGTACCAGCTCATCAGGTAGGTCTGGTTGTCGCGAAAGCCGTTGGCGTCGGGCTGGCCGGTGCCGGCTGCGCAGGTCTGCGCGCCGACGCAGTTGCCGATCTTCTTGAAGTACTTGTCGAACATCGAATAGCGCAGGTAGTCGCCCATGCGCGCGGCCTTCTTGACGAGGTCGGCCACGTCCGCGCCCTTGCCCTGCGCCTTCGCCCACACCGAGGCCCAGTAGACGGCCTGGATCGCACGCGCGTCCGCATCCGGCGCATTGGTGTAGCGCCACTGCTTCGCGTAGCTCTGGTCGCCGATGAACAGGCTCAGGAAGCCCTGCGTGCCGCCGCTGCGGCCCCAGCGGAAGGTCTCGCACGACGGATGGGGAATCGTCTCCCACACCGATTCCTGCGGCCCGCGCTGGAAGGTGTTGATGTAGGCCGGCTTGGTGGTGCCGTCGCCGCAGCGGCCGTAGCCGTACCAGTTGTCGACGTCGGTCAGCCAGTGCATGCCGTAGATGTCGCGCGTGCCATAGGCCGTCGCGAGCTCGGTGGCGATCGGGTCCTGTCCCGGCGTCACCGCGTTGTCCAGCGGTGCGGGGTAGTTCTTGGGCAGCGGGAACTCGCCGGCGTAGGTGGCCGGCTTGGCGGGGTTGTAGAAGCTGTTGGTGGGCTGGTCGGCCGTCGGCGGGATGATGGTCTGCTCCATCTTCGCCCACGCGGCCTTCAACGGGGCCCAGTCGCCGGTGACGCGGCCGTACTGCGCCTCCAGCCAGAGCCAGAAACTGTAGGCCTCGGAGGTCGTTTCATGGCCGTAGTCCGGCGCCTCGACCATCAGCGTCTCGATCGAGTGGTACGGCACGCCGTCGCTGCTGAAGTAGCCGTTCGCCGGGTCCTTGATCTTGTTGTACTGCGTCAGGAAGCGCTGCGTGTACTCGGCATCGGCGGCCCGCGCCGGTGCGGCGAGCGACAGGGCCAGCACGGCCGCGGCAACGGCCGAAAGAATGGGGAATCGGGTCTTCATCGAAAGGTCTCCTGTATTGAAAACGTTTTCATATCAATGAAACTGCGGTCAAGCGCACAGCACCGCCGCGGCGCCAGCGCGCAGCGGCGGGTACAACGATTCGCGGGTCGTTCGAGCGCGTCAGGACGGGCTGGGGATGCCCGGGCGCTCTGGGGTGGCCGATGGCCGGCGGGGAAACTGCAACTGCATCATTCCGTGTCTCCTTTTCCTCGGCGCGGCGGTCTCGCGACGGCGCGCCGTGATGTTCTGGACGGTCTGTCTACAACTGCTGTTGAAATCGATTTCAACGCGACCAGTGTGCGGCGAGTCTTGCATTCGCGGCATCCGGGTTAGCCCCGTCAGATGCGAGCCTGCCTTTCGTTTCACGACGATGACGGCGCATTGGTCGACTGATCCGGTCAGCGTCACGGCACGACACCGTGATGTCATGCGGGCCCCCTACGGTGAGCATCCCTTCCAGGAGACCACCGCATGACCCTCATCGATCGACGCCAGGCCCTCAAGCTCATCGGCGCCAGCGGCCTCGGCGGCGCACTGCCCGGCAGCATCGCGAACGCGCTGGCAGTGCCGGCCCATCACCGCACCGGCACCATCGAGGACGTCGAGCACATCGTGATCCTGATGCAGGAGAACCGCTCGTTCGACCACCTGTTCGGCACGCTGCGCGGCGTGCGCGGCTTCGCCGATCCGCGGGCGGTGACGCTGCCGTCGGGCAAGCCGGTGTGGTACCAGCCGACCGCGACCGGCACGCTGCTGCCGTTCCGCCCGCCGGTGCCCGACGTCGGGCTGACCTTCCTGCCCGACCCGCCGCACGGCTGGAACGACACGCATGCGGCGTGGAACGGCGGCCGCTTCGACCAGTGGGTGCCGAACAAGGGCTCGGTGACGATGACGTACCACACGCGCCGCGACATCCCGTTCCACTACGCGCTGGCCGATGCGTTCACCATCTGCGACGCCTACCACTGCTCGGTGATGGGGCCGACCGATCCGAACCGCTACCACCTGTGGACCGGCTGGGTCGGCAACGACGGCCGCCAAGGCGGGCCGATCATCACCAACGCCGAAGCCGGCTATGACTGGACCACCTTCCCCGAGCGGCTGACGCAGGCCGGCATCGGCTGGAAGGTCTACCAGGACGTCGGCGTCGGGCTGAACGCCGCCGGCTTCTGGGGCTGGACCTCGGACGCCTACATCGGCAACTACGGCGACAACTCGCTGCTGTACTTCCACCAGTACCAGAACGCGCCCGAAGGCTCTCCGCTCGCGCTCGGGGCGCGCACTGGTACGCAGATCAATGCGCTGAACCGCGACCCGGCGCGGCTGTTCGACACGCTGCGCGAGGACGTGCGCAGCGGCCGCCTGCCGGCGGTGTCGTGGATCGTCGCGCCCGAGGCCTTCAGCGAGCACCCGAACCACGCGGCCGATTTCGGGGCCTGGTACACGTCGCAGGTGATCGACATCCTGGCGTCGAACCCGGACGTCTTCGGCAAGACGGTGCTGTTCATCAACTACGACGAGGAAGGCGGCTTCTTCGACCACGCGGTGCCGCCGACGCCGCCGTTCGCCGGGCAAGGTGCGTCGACGGTGGACACCGTCAACGAGATCTACCCTGCTGGCGATGCCGCGCACCCGAGCGCACCGTACGGGCTGGGCATGCGGGTGCCGATGATCGTGGTGTCGCCGTGGAGCAAGGGCGGCTGGGTCAATTCGCAGGTGTTCGATCACACGTCGGTGATCCGCTTCATCGAGGCGCGCCACGCGAAGGCGCATCCGCAGCTCGTCGAGACCAACATCACGCCATGGCGTCGCGCGGTGGCCGGCGACCTGACGTCGACGCTCGATTTCTCGCGCGCCGACCACGACCGCGTGCGGCTGCCGAGCACCGCCGGGTTGATGCCGGCCGACCTGGTGCGGCACCCGGACTACACCATCGTGCCGCCGGCCTCGCCGGTGCTGCCGGTGCAGGAACCGGGCGTGCGGCCGGCGCGCGCGCTGCCGTATGTGCTGCATGCCGATGGCGCGGCGAACACCGCGGCGGCGTCGTTCCAGCTGAACTTCGGCAACACCGGCAAGGCGGCCGCGGTGTTCCATGTGCGTTCGGGGCAGGCGTCGCAGGCACCGCGGAACTTCACTGTGGAGCCGCAGCGATTGCTGTCGGCCAGCTGGGCGGCGGCGGCCGATGATGGGTCCTACGACCTGTCGGTCACCGGGCCGAACGGTTTCCTGCGGGCGTTCAAGGGCAAGGTGCGGGCCGACGCCAGCAAGCTGCTGGTCCGCGCGAGCTACGACGAGGGGCGGCTCGGCATCGCGCTGACGATCACGAACGTCGGTGTGCAGCCGGTGAGCCTGCGGGTGCGCGACGGGTATGGCGACGACCGCTGGGGCGACAGGCTCAGGGTCAACCAGTCGACCTCGAAGTACTGGCCGCTGGAACGCAGCCGCGGCTGGTACGAGCTGGAGATCACGGTCGACGGCGATGCGGCGTTCGTCGCGCGCTTCGCCGGGCACGTCGAGAACGGCGACGACAGCATCAGCGATCCGCTGATGGGGCGGCTCCGGCTCGGCTCGCGTCCCTGACGCGGACACCGGGCAGCACAAGGCGAGCGGATTCCCCACCACTCCGTTCGCCCTGAGCCTGTCGAAGGGCCGGCTCGCATCGAACCAGGGCTTCGACAAGCTCAGCCCGAACGGGGGAATGGGCGAACGGCTCGTTTGCATATGCAAACGCGAAATGCTCAGTTCACGGCGTCCGCGGCCACTTCCAAGATCTCGCTCCGACAGCCGCCTTTCTCCGAGGCCGCTGCAGCCGCTCTTCTTCCGACGCCCGCATGAACCTGACACTTGCTCGCCGCCACCACGCTCGCATCGAGGCCCGGGCCCTCGCCTGGCGCGGCCGCCAGGTCGCGCAGTTCTGACCCCTTCCGGACATCAACGAGGACACACCATGGCGCACGCCGGCACCCTGCAGATCCAGCACCTGAGCAAGCAGTACGACGTGCGCGGCGACCCGCTGCGCGTGCTCGAAGACATCACGCTGACCGTCGACCCGGGCGAGTTCGTCAGCATCGTCGGCAGCAGCGGCTGCGGCAAGTCGACGCTGCTGCGGCTGATCGTCGGGCTGGAAGACGACTACCAGGGCGAGGTGCTGCTGGACGGCGAGCGCATCGTCGGCACCAGCCTGGACCGCGGCATCGTGTTCCAGGAGCACCGGCTGTTCCCGTGGCTGACCGTCGAGCAGAACATCGGGCTCGGGCTGCTGAACGGCGAGTTGAGCGAGGCGCAGAAGGCCGACACCGTGCGCGAGCACATCGCGCTGGTCGGACTGGAAGGCTTCGAGACGGCCTGGCCGCACCAGCTGTCGGGCGGCATGTCGCAGCGCGTGGCGATTGCGCGCGCGCTCGTCAACCGGCCCGAGGTGCTGCTGCTCGACGAACCGTTCGGCGCGCTCGACGCACTGACCCGCGCCCACCTGCAGCAGGAGCTGCACCGCATCTGGCAGGCCGAGGGCATCACGATGATCCTGGTGACGCACGACGTCGAAGAGGCCGTCTACCTCGGCGACAAGGTGGTGGTGATGGAGCCGCGGCCCGGCCGCATCCGCCGCATCGTGCCGGTGGAACTCGACCACCCACGCGACCGCGTCGGGCTGGCGTTCTCGCGCGTCAAGGAAGACGTGCTCGCCGAGTTCGCTGGCGAGGCCGGTCAGGCGATCAGATCGAGAAGCCCAGCAGCATCGCGACGCCGGCTTCCTTGTTCGGCCGCACGAAGCTGTCTCGCGTCAGGCGGCTCATCTTGATCGTCAGCGCATCGGTCAGGAACCACTTGGTGTACAGCGCGTTGATCTCGCCGCTGGCGTAGAGCTGCGACAGGCTGCGGTCGACCGATGCGAGCAGCGCGGTGTCGCCCTTGCGCATCATCACCGCATAGGGCTCGACCGACAGCGCCAGGTTGCTGACCTGGAAGGTGTCGAGCGCCTTGTCGTTGGAGGCCAGGCCGAGCAGCAGCGAATCGTCCTGCGGGAAGGCGCGCACGCGGCCTTCCTTCAGCGCCTTGTAGGCCTCGCCGTTGCTCGCGAAGGTCTCCAGCTTGGCGTGCAGTTCGCCGTTGGCCAGCTGGTTGAAGAGCTTCTCGGAGGTAGTGCCCTTGCTGAGCGCGACCTGCATGCCGTTCAGGTCCTTGACCGACTCGACCTGCACGTTCTTCGGCGTCAGCAGGCGCATCGACGCGACGAAGAAGGTGTAGCTGAAGTCGACCTTCTCCTGGCGCGCGCGGGTGTTGGTGGTCGAGCCGCATTCGAGGTCGATCTCGCCGCTCAGCAACTTCGGGATCCGCTCCGGCCCGCTCACGACCTTGTATTGCACCTTCAGGTCGGGCAGCTTCAGCTCGCGCTTGATGCCTTCGACGGCATTCAGGCACAGGTCGACCGAGTAGCCGACCGGTTGCTTCTGGTCGTTGAGGAACGAGAACGGCCGCGCGGCTTCACGAACGCCGAGCACGATGACCTTGCTGTCGCGGATCTTGGCCATCGTGTCGGGGCGCGCCTGGGCCACTGCCCCGCCGCTGGCGGCTGCCAGCAGCAGCAGGCCCGTCACGCGGCGGATCGCGCGCTGAGAGAGGGAGAACATCTTGAAGCTCCGACCAAAAGGGCGGGATTTTAGGGTTTACCCTCAACTTCTGTCCGTGACGGAGGTCGCATTGGACGGGTTCCTCTAACCCGTTGGCCGACAATCCGCCCTGCCCGCCTCCGCCTGCCTCCTCCGCCCGCCTCCTCCGATGTCCACCGAAGATTTCCGCGTCCTGGCCGTGATCCCGCCGATGACGCAGCTCAACACGCCGTACCCGTCGACGGCCTACCTCACGGGCTTCCTGCGCTCGCGCGGCATCCCGGCGGTGCAGGAAGACCTGGCGCTCGCGCTGGTGCTGGACCTGCTGTCGCCGACCGGCCTGGACCAGGTCCGCGAGCGCGCCGACGCGATCCCCGCCGCGGCCCGCACCGAGCCAGTGGTCCACTTCCTCGCCGCGTTCGACCGCTACCGCGCGACCATCGCCCCCACCATTCGCTTCCTGCAAGGCCGCGACGCCACGCTCGCGCACCGCATCGTCGGCCGCGACTGGCTGCCCGAGGGCACGCGCTTCCGCTCGCTCGACGTCTATGTCGACGACGAGGGCGGCGACCCGCTGGCCTGGGCCTTCGGCGCGCTGGGACTGCAAGACCGCGCCCGCCACCTCGCGACGCTGTACCTGAACGACCTCGCCGACGTGCTGCGCGATGCGATCGACGGCCGCTTCGAGTTCGTGCGCTATGCCGAGCAACTGGCGGCGAGCCAGCCCGATTTCGATCCGCTGGCGGCGGCGCTCTCGGCCACCCCCAACCTCGTCGACGAACGCCTGGCCGCACTGGCGCTGGCCTCGGTCGAACGACATCGCCCGCAGTTGCTGCTGCTGTCGGTGCCCTTCCCCGGCTCGATGTATGCGGCGCTGCGCATCGCGCAGGCGGTGAAAGCGCAACACCCGCAGATCACCATCGCGCTCGGCGGCGGCTTCGTCAACACCGAGCTGCGCGAGTTGTCGGAGCCGCGGGTGTTCGACTTCGTCGACGTGGTGACGCTCGATGCCGGCGAACGCCCGCTGCTCGCGCTGATCGATCACCTGCAGGGCAGACGCTCGCAGCAACGGCTGGTGCGCAGTTTCGTGCGCGATGCCGCGTCGGGCGAGGTCCGCTACATGAACGGCTTCGCCGAGCCCGACGTCCCGTTCGACCAGACCGGCACGCCGACCTGGGATGGCCTGCCGCTGGACCGCTACCTGTCGCTGCTCGACATGCTGAACCCGATGAACCGGCTGTGGAGCGACGGCCGCTGGAACAAGCTGACGGTGGCCCACGGCTGCTACTGGAAGAAATGCAGCTTCTGCGACGTGAGCCTCGATTACATCGCGCGCTTCGAGCAGGCCTCGTCGGCGACGCTGGTCGACCGCATCGAGGCCATCGTGCAGGAGACCGGGCAGACCGGCTTCCATTTCGTCGACGAGGCCGCGCCGCCGAAGGCGCTGCGCGCGCTGGCCGCCGAACTGCAGCGCCGCAAGGTCGAGATCTCGTGGTGGGGCAACGTGCGCTTCGAGAAGACCTTCGACCGCGAGCTGTGCCTGGAGCTGGCGGCCAGCGGCTGCATCGCGATCTCGGGCGGGCTGGAGGTGGCGTCGGACCGGCTGCTGAAGCTGATGAAGAAAGGCGTGTCGGTCGAGCAGGTGGCGCGCGTGACGCAGGCCTTCTCCGACGCCGGCATCCTGGTGCACGCCTACCTGATGTACGGCTTCCCGACGCAGAACGAGCAGGACACGGTGGATGCGCTGGAGTACGTGCGCCAGCTGTTCGAGGAAGGCTGCATCGCGAGCGGCTTCTTCCACCGCTTCGCGTGCACAGTGCATTCGCCGGTCGGCCTGCAGCCGGCGGACTACGGCATCACGCTGCTGCCGCTGCCGCCGGGCCGCTTCGCGAAGAACGACGTCGGCTTCGTCGACCCGACCGGCGCCGACCACGAGGCGATGGGACGCGCGCTGAAGAAGGCCATCTACAACTACATGCACGGCATCGGGCTGGACGCCGACGTGCGCAGCTGGTTCGACATCCGCATGCCGAAGCCGACCGTCGGACGGCACCGCATCGCGCGGGCGCTGCAGGAGGTCCGGGGCGCGGGTTGACGAGCGGGTCGCACGTCCCGGTACATCAGTACCATAGGTCCCAGATCCACCGGCTTTGGCCCGCTATTCGGATCGGTCGGCACCCGACCCGCTCCTAGGATGCGCCTCACTCAGGGCAGCAACACACGCCCGATGGAGCATCCGATGTCCCGACCGCCGTTCTTCAGCATCGTCACCGCGACCCACCTGCGACCGGCGCTGCTCGCCCGCAACCTGCGCTCGCTGCGCGCGCAGGCGTTCCAGGATTTCGAAGTCATCATCGTCGCCGACGCACTCGACGGCGGCACCGCCGCCGTCTGTGCCGAGCTGCTGCGCGAGCAGGACGTGTTCATCAAGCGCGGCGGCCGCCCCGGCCCGGCCGAGAGCCGGAACCTGGGCATGGGACACGCACGCGGCGAATGGGTGGTGTTCCTCGACGACGACGATGCCTTCGCGCCCGAGCACCTGCAGCGGGCCCATGCGCACATCGTCGCCCACCCCGACGCCCGGCTGCTGTATTCCGACTATGACGTGCTGACCGAAGACCGCTCGAACGACCTGCCCCCGACGCTCTCGCGCAACCGCGTGAACCTCGGCGGCCTGCAGGTCGAGTCGCTGCACGTGAAGAACTTCATTCCGAACAACGCGCTGCTGTTCCACCGCCTGGTGCTCGAAGGCTGCAGCGTCGACCCGCACCTCGAATCGCTGGAAGACTGGGATTTCCTGCTGTCGGTATGCCAGAAGACGATGCCGCAGCACTACGACGGCGGTGGCGCGATCGTGCACAAGGACTTCGTGAACCCGGGCACGCGCCGCGGCAGCTCGACGGCGGCCAACGACAACACCGTCATCGTCGACTTCCTGCACACCTACCGCCGCTGGCGCGCGCCGACGCCTGAATTGCAGATGCAGCGCCAGCAGCTGATGCAATCGGTCGGGCTGAATCTGCCGGTGGCGTGGTTCTGATGGCGCGGCACCCGCGGGCGCAAACCGCTGGAACGCAGGCTGGCCCCTCAAAGTGCGGACGGATTCAGCGCGAGGGCGATCTGTTCCCGCGTGGAAGGGCCCGCATTGACGCCGGCGCTGGTTACAATGCGCCGGTTCGGGGTGTAGCGCAGCCTGGTAGCGCAACTGGTTTGGGACCAGTGGGTCGGATGTTCGAATCATCTCACCCCGACCATCATCTTCTCTCGTGCAAGCAACTCTGCCTGCTCCCTCGCTGCCCGTAGCTCAACTGGATAGAGCAGCTGCCTTCTAAGCAGCAGGTCGGGGGTTCGAGTCCCTCCGGGCAGGCCAGCATCAACCACGTGGCGCGGCCCCCAAGGCCTTCGGTTCGCTAGTCGTTGGTGGCAAAAAATCGATGGACTCCGTGTCATTCCATGCCGTGCAGGCACCCGTCCCCCAGATGGTGACGGCCTTGCCGGTCGCCGGCGGTGCCGGCATGCGCGCTGACGGCCGCCGTGAGCAGGGCAGCGACTGCCGAATGAATGATCTTCATGACTCTCCCTCGGTTTGCAATGTTGTGCGTGTCGACAGGCGCCGGTCCTTGACCGACACCGGCCGGCCTGCTCGAAGATTGCGGCCGCTTGCCGCTCCTCACACCGTCAACGCCCCCAGCGCCTTCTCCAGCCGCTTCACGCTGACCGGCTGCGGCGTGCGCAATTCCTGCGCAAACAGGCTGACGCGCAACTCCTCCAGCAACCAGCGGAACTCCTCCAGCCGCGCATCGTGCACGCCCTTGCGGTCGGCCAGCAAGCGCAGGTAACGCTGCTCCAGCGGCCGCAATTCGGCCAGCCGCTGCGCGTCGCGGACGGGGTCGGCACGCAGCTTGTCGAGCCGCATCGCCACGCCCTTCAGGTAGCGCGGCAGGTGGGCCAGCTGCGCCCACGGCGTCGCCAGCACGAAGCGCTTGGGCACCAGGCGCGCCAGCTGGGCTTGTACGTCGTCGCCGACATCCTTCGGCGCCCGCGCATCCTTCAGCTTGCGCTGCGCCGCGGCGAACTCGGTCAGCACCACCATCACGCTGCGCGCGATCTCGTTGGCGATCAGCGTCAGGCGCCCTCGCCCCTCGTCGATGCGGCGCTTGAAGGCCTGGGCATCGGCCGGCAACGGGTCGGCCAGGAAGGCACGGTCGAGCGCCAGGTCGATGACCTGCTCGCGCAGCTCTTCGCCGGTGCCCAGCGGCATGTACAGCACCGCCATCTTCTGCAGGTCCGGGATGTTCTTCTCGAGGTACTTCAGCGCGTCGCGGATCTGCAGCGCCACCAGCCGGCGCAAGCCCGCCCGGTGCTTGTGCGCCGCCACGTCGGGCTCGTCGAACACCTCGACCTGCACATGGCTGCCGCGGTCGATCAGCGCCGGGAACCCCACCAGCACCTGGTTGCCGCGCTTGACCTCCATCAGCTCCGGCAGCTCGCCGAAGGTCCAGTCGGTGTAGGTCGGATCGGGCACCTCCGCCGCCGGTGCGCTCGCGCGGCCCGGCGCCGTCTTGACGACGATCGTGTTCGCTGCGGCCGCGCCACCCGCCGCAGGTGCCGCCGGCGCCAGCGTCGGCCGCAACACCGCCAGCGCCTGGAACGCCGAGCGCGCCTGCACGCCCAGCTCGGCCTTCAGGCTCGCGAGGTTGCGGCCCTGCCCCAGCTGCCGGCCGTTCTCGTCGACGATGCGGAAGTTCATGAACAGGTGCGGCGACAGCTGCTCCAGCTTGAAGTCCGCCCGCTTCACGTCCAGCTGCGTCTTGTCGCGCACCGCCTTCAGCAATGCGTCGACCAGGCTGCCCGCGCCGAAGCCATGCGCCTCGTGCACCTGGTCGACGAAGCCCTGCGCGTAGTCGGGCAAGGGCACCAGCCGCGAACGCGGGCGCTGGTGCAGGGTCTTCACCAGCGCCAGCACCTTGTCCTTCAGCATGCCAGGCACCAACCATTCGCAGCGCTCGTCGCTGACCTGGTTCAGCGCATAGATCGGCACCGTGACGGTCACGCCGTCCTTCGGGTCGCCGGGGTCGTGCAGGTAGCTCGCGCTGCAGTCGACGCCGCCCATGCGCAGCGTCTTCGGGAACGACGCCGTCGTGATGCCGGCCGCCTCGTGCCGCATCAGCTCCTCGCGCGTCAGGAACAGCAGCTTCGGCTGGCGCTGGCTCTCTTCGCGGTACCAGCGCTCCAGGCTGTGGCCACTGCACACGTCGGCCGGCAGCTGCTGGTCGTAGAACGCGTGGATCAGCTCGTCGTCGACCAGCACGTCCTGCCGGCGCGACTTGTGCTCCAGCTCTTCGACCTGTGCGATCAGCTTGCGGTTGGCCGCAAGGAACGGCAGGCGCGTCTCCCACTCGCCGTTCACCAGCGCTTCGCGGATGAAGATCTCGCGCGCCGCCGGCGCATCCACGCGCCCGAAGTTGACGCGCCGGTTGCTGTAGATCACCAGCCCGTACAGCGTCGCCCGTTCGAGCGCGACCACCTCGGCCGCCTTCTTCTCCCAGTGCGGCTCCAGCAGCTGCGTCTTGATCAAATGGCCGGCGATGCCCGGCAGCCACTGCGGCTCGATGTTGGCGATGCCGCGGCCGAACAGCCGCGTCGTCTCGACCAGTTCGGCCGCGACGATCCAGCGCCCCGGCTTCTTGCCGAGGTGCGAGCCCGGGTGCTTGTAGAACTTGATGCCGCGGGCGCCGAGGTACCAGTCGTCCTCGTCGCTCTTCTGGCCGATGTTGCCGAGCAGCCCGGCCAGCATCGCCAGGTGCAGCTGGTCGTAGGTGGCCGGCAGCGTGTTCAGCCGCCAGCCGTGCTCGGCCACCACGGTGTGCAGCTGCGAATGGATGTCGCGCCATTCGCGCACGCGGCGCGGCGAGACGAAGTTGTCGCGCAGCAGCTGCTCCTGCTTGCGGTGCGAGAGCTTGTGCTCCTTGCTGCCGCCGCGCGCGTCCTCGAGCCATTTCCAGAGCTTCAGCGTGCCGACGAACTCCGAGCGGTCGTCGTCGAACTTCTTGTGCGCCGCATCGGCCGCCTGCTGGTGCTCCATCGGCCGGTCGCGCGCGTCCTGCACGCTCAGCGACGACGCGATCACCAGCACCTCGGCCAGCGATTCGCGGTTGCGCGCCTCGAGGATCATGCGGCCGACGCGCGGGTCCAGCGGCAGCTTGGCCAGCTCGCGGCCGGTCGGCGTCAACTCGTTCTGCTCGTCGACCGCGCCCAGCTCGTGCAGCAGCTGGTAGCCGTCGGCGATCGCGCGGCGCGGCGGCGGTTCGAGGAACGGGAAATCCTCGACCAGCCCGAGCCCGAGCGATTTCATGCGCAGGATCACGCCGGCCAGCGACGAACGCAGGATTTCCGGGTCGGTGAAGCGCGGCCGCTCGCTGTAGTCCTTCTCGTCGTAGAGCCGGATGCAGATGCCGTTGCTGACGCGCCCGCAGCGGCCGGCCCGCTGGTTGGCCGCCGCCTGGCTGACCGGCTCGATCTGCAGCTGCTCGACCTTGTTGCGGTAGCTGTAGCGCTTGACGCGCGCCGTGCCGGCATCGATCACGTACTGGATGCCCGGCACCGTCAGCGAGGTCTCGGCGACGTTGGTGGCCAGCACGATGCGGCGCGCGCTGTGCGGCTCGAACACCGCGTCCTGTTCCTGCTGGCTCAGCCGCGCGAACAGCGGCACCACCTCGACGCCCGGCGGGTGGTGCTTGCGCAGGTGCTCGGCGGCCTCGCGGATCTCGCGCTCGCCGGGCAGGAAGACCAGCACGTCGCCGGCACCCTCGCGCCACAGCTCGTCGACGCCATCGCCGATCGCGTCGTTCAGGCCGTATTCGCGCGACTCCTCGAACGGCCGCCAGCGCTGCTCGACCGGGAACAGCCGCCCCGACACCTGGATCACCGGCGCCGGCCCGTGCCGCGACGCGAAGTGCTGCGCGAAGCGGTCGGCATCGATGGTGGCCGACGTGACGATGATCTTCAGGTCGGGCCGGCGCGGCAGGATCTGCCGCAGGTAGCCGAGCAGGAAGTCGATGTTCAGGCTGCGCTCGTGGGCCTCGTCGATGATCAGCGTGTCGTAGGCCTTCAGCAGCGGATCGGTCTGCGTCTCTGCCAGCAGGATGCCGTCGGTCATCAGCTTGACGCTGGCGCCGGCCGACAGCCGGTCCTGGAAACGCACCTTGAAGCCGACGTGCTCACCGAGCGGCGTGTTCAGCTCCTGCGCGATGCGCTTGGCCACGCTCGAGGCGGCGATCCGCCGCGGCTGCGTGTGCCCGATCAGCCCCTTGCCGCCGGCGCCCTTGCCGCGGCCGAGCGCGAGCGCGATCTTCGGCAGCTGCGTGGTCTTGCCGGAGCCGGTCTCGCCGCAGACGATGACGACCTGGTTCGCCTCGATGGCTTGCGCGATCTCGTCGCGCCGGGACGACACCGGCAGCGATTCGGGAAAGGTGATGGGCGGAACCGGGTTGGCCACCGGCGGCGGGCCGCGGCGCGGAGCAGAGGTCACTCGAAGCCTTCGTGCAAAATCGTCGATTATTTCAAACTGCGGCCGGTCGTGCGGCCACGCCATGAACCTCGTCTTTCCTCACACCTTCGTGCCGTGGTTCCGTTCGGTGGCGCCGCACATCCATGCGCACCGCGGCAAGACCTTCGTGGTGGCGATCGCCGGCGAGCTGATCGCCGCCGGCAAGCTGTCCGCCTTCGCGCAAGACCTCGCGATCCTGCATGCGATGGGCATCAAGCTGGTGCTGGTGCACGGTTTCCGGCCGCAGGTCGAGGAGCAGCTGCGCGCCAAGGGCCACACCTCGCGCTTCAGCCACGGCATGCGCGTCACCGACCCGCTGGCGCTCGACTGCGCCCAGGAGGCCGCCGGCCAGCTGCGCTACGAGATCGAGGCCGCGTTCTCGCAGGGCCTGCCGAACACGCCGATGGCGCACAGCCAGATCCGCGTCGTCTCCGGCAACTTCATCACCGCGCGCCCGGTCGGCATCGTCGACGGCGTCGATTTCCAGCACACCGGCCTGGTGCGCAAGATCGATGCGGTCGGCATCCGCCGGCTGGTCGAGATCGGCGCGCTCGCGATGCTGTCGCCGTTCGGCTTCTCGCCCACCGGCGAGGCCTTCAACCTCAGCATGGAAGACGTCGCCGCCAGCACCGCCAGCGAGCTGCAGGCCGACAAGCTGATCTACGTCACCGAGGTGCGCGGCATCCCGCTCGATCCGCTCGACCCCGACAGCGAGATCGACCAGGAGCTCGGCCTGGCCGACGCCCGCAAGCTGCTGGCCGGCCTGCCCAACCCGATGCAGCCGACCGACACCGCGTTCTACCTGCAGCATGCGGTGAAGGCCTGCGAAGACGGCGTCGAGCGGGTGCACATCGTGCCGTTCTCGGTCGACGGCTCGGTGCTGATGGAATTGTTCACCCACGACGGCGTCGGCACGATGATCGTCGACGAGAAACTCGAAAGCCTGCGCGAAGCCGGCGCCGACGACATCGGCGGCATCCTGCAGCTGATCGAGCCGTTCGAGAAGGACGGAACCCTGGTCAAACGCGACCGGACCGAAATCGAACGCGATATCGACCATTACACCGTCATCGAACACGACGGCGTTATCTTCGGCTGCGCCGCGCTGTATCCGTACCCCGAATCGCATACCGCCGAAATGGCCGCACTGACGGTGTCCCCGAATGTGCAAGGGCAAGGCGATGGCGAGAAAATACTGAAGCGCATCGAACAGCGGGCACGCGGTGCCGGGTTCGACAGCATTTTCGTGCTGACCACCCGCACGATGCATTGGTTCATCAAGCGCGGCTTCAAGCAGGTCGATCCCGACTGGCTGCCCGAGGCCCGCAAGCGCAAATACAACTGGGATCGGCGGTCCCAGGTCCTCGTCAAGAAGCTGGCGTGATTCGCCGGTTTCATCTCACAACATCACAAACAGTTCGATTGGAGTTACCTCATGGCTCGAATGGTGCAATGCGTCTACCTCAAGAAAGAGGCCGAAGGCCTGGATTTCGCGCCTTACCCCGGTGAACTCGGCAAGCGCATTTACAACGAGGTCAGCAAGGAAGCCTGGGCGGCCTGGATGAAGCACCAGACCATGCTGGTCAACGAGAACCGGCTGAACCTGGCCGACCAGCGCGCCCGCCAGTACCTGGCCCGGCAAATGGAGCGATTCTTCTTCGGCGAAGGCGCCGAGCAACCCGCGGGATATGTGCCCCCGACGCCTTGAACCCGTCGGCCTTGAAACCATCAGTTTCGTGGCCGATGGTTTCTGCTTGGCTTTCGACAGTTTCCTGAATTAGAATCCCGGCGCCGGCAGATATAGCCGGATTCAACAGGAAACCACCGATGACCACGTTGCAGGATTTGCTCGCCAAGAAGGCTGCCCTCGAGCAGGAAATCGAAGCCACGCAAAAGCGTGAACGCCAGGACGCGATTGCCAAAGTCAAGTCGCTGATGAACGAATACGGCCTGTCGCCTTCCGACCTGACCGGCAAGAGCAGCGCGAAAACCGGCGGCAAAGCCGGCGCCAGCAAAGGTGGAAAAGTCGCGGCCAAGTTCCGCAACAATGCCACCGGCGAAACCTGGAGCGGTCGCGGCCTGCAACCCAAATGGCTGAAGGCAGCCGTTGCCGCGGGCAAGAAACTCGAAGACTTCGCGCTCTGATTCTCGAGCAAGCGACTCGGCGCGTCGCTTTCGCGGCGCGTTTCCCGGAGATCCGTATCGATTCCATCGGCTGACCGATACCCTGCAGATGCGGGGTATCGCGCAGTGTCTGGCGGAGGCGCCGCGGGGTACATTCGAAGCTTCCTCGCGACGCCCACGTGCCCGTTTTCCGCCTGCCCACCTTACCCGTCATCCTGCTGCCGTCCACGCGCCTGAGCGTCAGGACCCTGCAGGCGGTGCTGGCGTCGCTGGCCTGCGTGGCGCTCGCTCGCTGGGGCTTGTCGACACCGCTGCTGAATCTCGCGTCGCTCGCGGTCCCGCTGCCCTGGTTGCCCGGCGGCCTGATGCTGGCCGCGTTGCTGCGCTGGGGCAGTGGCATGGCCCCCGGGCTGTGGCTGGCCGGCTGCATCGCGCTGCTCGGCGCCGACCTGATGCCCTGGCAGGCCGCGACGCTCTCGGCCGGCACGGTGGGCGGCGCCTGGTTGTCGGCGCTGCTGCTGCGCCGCCTCGGCTTCGTCGGCCGCATCGACGGCTGGCGCGATGCCGCGCTGATGCTGGGTGTCGGCGTGCTGTTGCCCACCTCGATCTCGGTGGCCAACGCCCTCGTCTGCTTCACCGTCGACGGCCCGCTCGATCGGCAGGCGTGGCTGCAACCTGGCGCGGTCGCCGCGGCGCGCGACGCGCTGGCTTCGACGCTGCTCGCGCTGCCACTGCTGGCCCTGTCGCGCGGGGCGCTGCAACAGGCGTTCGCGCAGTGGCGCTGGCTGGCCAGCGCCGCGCTGGGGGCCGGCGCGCTGGCCGCGGCCTGGGCCGTCGCCCGCCACGGCAACACCCAGTCGATGCTCGCGCTGGCCAGCATCCCGCACCTGCTGCTCGGCGGCCTGGCCGCGCGCCGCGGGCTGCTGCCGGCGTCGGCCACGGTCCTGCTGATCGCCGCAGGCCTCGCGGCCTGGGCCGCCAGCGGCCTGGTCGCCGCGGGCACGGGGCCGCTGGCCGACGTGGCCACGCTGTCCGGCTGGCTGGCCACCTTGTGCGCCACACCGCTGCTCGCCAGCGCGGTGGCCGGCCGCGCCGCGACCCACGAGACGCGCTGGCAGCTGGCACTCGACGCGGCCGGCGTCGGCACGCTGCAATGGGACCTGCGCAGCGGCCGCATCGGCTACTCGCGCCGCTGGCTGCGCATGCTCGGCTACGGCAGCGTCGAGTTCGGCCACCGCATCGACGGTTTGCTGGCCCGCACCCACCCGTCCGACAGCGCCCGCCTGCTGAACGCGCTGCAGCCGCGCGGCCGCGGCACGGCGCCGGCCGGCGAGGCCGACGCGTTCGAGTTCCGGCTGCAGGCCAAGGACGGCCGCTGGCTGTGGCTCGAAGGCCATGCCCGCACGGTCGAGCGCAACGCCGACGGCGAGCCGCTGCGCGTGATCGCCACCGCGATCGACGTCACCGACCGCCATGCCACCGCGGAACGCCAGAACGTCACGACGCGGCTCTTCGAGTACCTGCACGAAGGCTTGATCATCACCGACGCGGCCTGCCGCGTGCTCGACGTGAACCCGGCCTTCACGAAGATCACCGGCTTCTCGCGCGAAGAAATGCTCGGTGCCGTGCCCGCGCTGCTGCGCCCGGCCACCGACGGCGAACCCGGCGCCGCGCAACGCGCCAGCATGGCCGCGGCGCTCGAATCGACCGGCTCGTGGCGCGGCGAGATCATCGACCGACGGCGCGACGGTGAGCTGTGCGCGCTGCAGGTGACGATCTCCGCGATCCCCGGCCCCGACGCCGAACTGCGCCACCACGTGCTGGTGCTGTCGGACACCACGCAGGCCCGGCTGCACCGCGAGCAGCTCGAGCGCCAGGCGCATTTCGACGAGCTGACCCGGCTGCCCAACCGAGCCCGCCTCGCGCAGATGCTGCGCGAGGCCATCCGCGCGAGCGAGCGCGACGGCTACCTGCTGGTGGTCTGCTACCTCGACCTCGACAACTTCAAGCCGGTCAACGACACGCACGGCCACGAGGCCGGCGACCGGCTGCTGGTCGAGCTGGCGCAGCGGCTGCGCAATTCGCTCGGCCGCTGGGACCACTGGACCGACGAGGTCGCGCGCCTCGGCGGCGATGAATTCGTGCTGCTGCTGCGCGCCGCCACGATCGAGGACGCGCAGGCGACCGTCGAGCGCGTGCTGCGCCAGGTCTCGCTGCCCTACAACCTCGGCATGGGCATCGGGCCGGTGATCGTCACCGCCAGCCTGGGCGCCACCGTCTACCCGGTCGACCGCGCCGACGCCGAAACGCTGCTGCGCCACGCCGACCATGCGATGTACGGCGCCAAGCAGGCCGGCCGCAACGGCTCGCTGTTCTTCGACACCGAACTCAACCGCCGCACCGAAGAGCGCTTCGAGGCGCTCAGCCGCGTGCAGACCGCCCTGGACGCGCAGGAGTTCTGCCTTTACTACCAACCCAAGGTCGACCTGCGCAACGGCACGGTGATGGGCGTCGAGGCGCTGCTGCGCTGGAAGCATCCGCAGCATGGCGTGATCGCGCCGGCGCACTTCTTGCCGCTGATCGAGCACACCGGCCTCAGCGCGAGCGTCGGCGACTGGGTGCTGCAACAGGGCATCGAGCAGCTCGCGCAGTGGCAGCGCCAGGGGCTGGACCTGACGGTCAGCATCAACGTATCGGCGCGCCACCTGCAGGAGCCGCTGTTCGCGCAGCGCCTGGCCGGCCTGCTGTCACGCTACAACTCGCCGGTGGCGCAGCGCCTGGTGATCGAGGTGCTGGAAACCGCGGCGCTGGCCGACGTGGACTACACGGTGCAGCTGATGCAGGAGTGCCGCAAGCTCGGCGTGCGATTCGCGCTCGACGATTTCGGCACCGGCTATTCCACCCTCACCTACCTGAAGCGGCTGCCGCTCGACCTGCTGAAGATCGACCGCTCGTTCGTGCAGAACATGCTGCTCGACCCGCAGGACCATGCGATCGTCGCCGGCGTGATCAGCCTGTCGCGCACCTTCGGCTGCACGGTGGTGGCCGAGGGCGTCGAATCGCGGGCCCAGGCGCAACGCCTGATCGCGATCGGCTGCGACATGGCGCAGGGCAACGGGATCGCGGCTGCGATGCCGTCGAACGAGGTGGTCGACTGGGTGCGGCAGTACCGGGGCGCGATCGCGCCGGAGCGGACCATCGCGGCCTGAACGCTGCAGCCTCTCGGAAACGGCTCAATCCAGGTTGAAGCCCACTTCGACGATGCCCTCCTGCGCCTCGCGCAGCGGCTGGAACTTCCATTGCCCGACGGCGGCCAGCGCCGCGCGGTTCAGCCGCACGTTCGTCGAGGACACGACGGTCTGCCCGGCCACCGTGCCATCGGTCATCACGTCGAAACGCACCCGCACGGTGCCGCGGCGCAGGTCGAGCATCACTGCGCGGGGGAATTGCGGCTCCACTTGGGACACCATCACCAGCGACTCCTGCTCGGGCTCGGGTTCCGGCGCCGCGGCGAGCGCGGGCGGCGCGGCGGCGTCCGGCATGGCCGTGCGGCCGCCGCCGTTGCCGACCGCTGCGCCGTTCCCGCGAGCCAGGGCCGCGGCGTTGTTCGACATGCGCGCCGCTTCGGTGTCGACCGTGGAGACCGGCGTCGCCTGCGCCGCTGCGGCGGGCGCCTGGGTCGGCGCCACGGCGCGAGCCGCGGGCGCCGGCGCAGCCACCGCGCCTTCGGCACTGCCCTCGCCCGCCTTCGCGACGCGTGCGGCCGGTGCCGGTTTGGGTGCGTTGGCGACCGGCGCCGGTGCAGGCGCGGCCGGCTTGTCGTCCTTGCCGTCGCGCGTTTTGCGGGGCTTGTCCGAGTGGATCATGATCCAGCGGAAGACGTTCTCCGCCTCCCGCTTGGCGCGCTCGCTGGGCGCGGACTCTTCCTTCGCCGCGGGTGCGGAGGCCGCCTGCGCCCGGGCCGACTGCCAGGCCCCCATCAACCCCGAAGCCAGCAGCGCGAGGCAGAGTGTGCGGGGCGAGAATCGCAAACGCGCCTGTACCGGCGTTGAGTGGAGATGCACACGATTCCTTCCGAGGGTCTTGACGTGCCCCAACGACACGGCATCGAACTTCACGGTGCAAAAAGTGTACCGAGCATGGTCACCCTTGCGTCAATCGGTAACAGCCCGCAAGACCGCCCCCGTGCGAAGCTGCACAAGTCGCCGCCTCGGGGTCTTCCCCCAGTCGGTTCGATAGACTCGCGGGGTGATCCCGCCGAGCTTCATCCAGGAACTGCTGTCCCGCATCGACGTCGTCGAAGTCGTCGGCCGCCACGTGCAGCTGAAGAAGGCCGGCATCAACCACAAGGGCCTGTGCCCGTTCCACGGCGAGAAGACGCCGAGCTTCACCGTCAGCCCGACCCGCCAGACCTACCACTGCTTCGGCTGCGGCGTGCACGGCAACGCACTGGGTTTCCTGATGGAGTATTCGGGGATGGGCTTCCTCGATGCGGTGCGCGACCTGGCGCAGCAGGCCGGGCTCACGGTGCCGGAAGACGACCGCTCGCCGCAGGAACGCGAACGCGCCGCCGAGCTGAAGGAACGCCAGGCCACCCTCAGCGACGTGCTGGCCAAGGCCAGCGAGAGCTACCGCAAGCAGTTGAAGGGCAGTCCGCGGGCGATCGACTACCTGAAGGGCCGCGGGCTGAGCGGCGAGATCGCCGCGGCGTTCGGGCTGGGCTACGCGCCCGACGGCTGGCGCGCGCTCGCGAGCGTGTTCCCGCGCTACGACGACCCGCTGCTCGAGGAGAGCGGCCTCGTCATCTCGCAAGGCGAGAACGACGAGGAACGCAAGCGCTACGACCGCTTCCGCGACCGCATCATGTTCCCGATCCGCTCGGTGCAGGGCGACGTGATCGGCTTCGGCGGGCGGGTGCTCGACAAGGGCGAGCCGAAGTACCTGAACTCGCCGGAGACGCCGGTGTTCGTGAAGGGCCGCGAGCTGTACGGCCTGCACGAGGCGCGCGCCGGACTGCGCAAGCGCGGCTATGCGCTGGTGGTCGAGGGCTACATGGACGTCGTCGCGCTGGCCCAGCACGGCTTCGACAACGCCGTCGCGACGCTCGGCACGGCCTGCACGGCCGAGCATGTGCAGAAGCTGTTCCGCTTCACCGAATCGGTGGTGTTCAGCTTCGACGGCGATGCCGCCGGGCGGCGGGCGGCCGGCCGGGCGCTCGAGGCCTCGCTGCCGCACGCGAGCGACACCCGCACCGTCCGCTTCCTGTTCCTGCCGACCGAGCACGATCCGGATTCGTACGTGCGCGAACTCGGCGCCGAGGCCTTCGAGGCCTGCGTCGCCCAGGCGGTGCCGCTGTCGCGCCAGCTGGTCGAAGCCGCGCGCGACGGCGGCGACCTGTCGACCGCCGAGGGCCGCGCCAAGTTCCTCGCCAATGCCAAGCCGCTGTGGGCGGCACTGCCCGATGGCGCGCTGAAGCTGCAGCTGCTGGCCGAGCTGGCGCAGCAAGGCGGCATCGGCCCGGCCGACCTGACGCAGCTGTGGCAGGCGTCGGCGCCGTCGCGGCAGGGCGGCGGTTCGGCATCGAGCCGCCACGAGCCGCCGAGCGACGACAGCTACGGCCCACCGGACGATGGCGAGCCCGCCGCACCGCGCGAGCGCTTCCAGCGCCGCGAGGGCGGCACCGGTGGAGGCGGTCGCAAGTGGACCAAGGAATGGACCAAGGACTGGAAGGGCAAGCGCGGCGCGCCGGACCGCTACGAGGAAAGCGGTCCGTTCCCGCCGCAGTCGAAGGTGCGCACCGTGCCGACCAGCCCGGCCGACACCGTGCTGCGGCTGCTGTTGCTGCACACCGACTGGTGGGACCAGCTCGGCACCGACGACCACCAGCTGCTGCACGAGCTGCCCGCGCCGCACGGCTCGCTGATCGCCTGGCTGGAGCGCCACCTGCTCGAACACGGCGCCACGCCGTGGGCCGTGCTCGAACAGGCCTTGCAAGGCAGCGAATGGGCCGACGACAGCCGCCGCCTCGTGCCGCCGGGAGTGCTGCAGGACGAAATGCAGTTCGCCGACCTGCGCCGGGTGGTCGACGGCATGTGGGTCGAGCTGCTGTCGGCGCGCCAGGAAGTCCTGATCCGGCAGGCCGCGACGGACCCCTCCGCGCTCGCGCGATGGCGTGAACTCGACGCCGAGCGCCGGCTCCGCCTGCAGGGAATGAAGCCGCCGGCTTTGACGTAACAGGTTCTTTCGCCGATAATCGAGGGTTTGTTGCGCGGCAAGAGTGACAACGGTATCCAGACAGCACCTCCGGGCCCCGGCCACCCTCTGACCCAGGGTCCCCACCGCAAGGCCACCCTCACCCGCAAGGGCTGTACTCCGTTTGATGGTCTCGCGACCTTGCCCAATTGATAGCGGCCCCAAGCTAAAGGCTTGACCGGGCCTCGCTGCGTCTTTGGACCTCCGCCGAACAAGGCCCGCCCCGACCCGCCACCTGGCGCTCGGTACAGGCCCTGAGGCATGGTTCGGCGCGACGACCACCACCATCGAGGATTTGCATGACCGCGAAGAAGAGCGCTCCCGCCAAGGCAGCACAGCCCGCCGCTGCATCGAAAGCCGTGAAGGCCGGCAAGGCCGAAGCTGAGGACAAGAAGAAGGCCGTCGCCAAGCCGGCCGCCAAGGCCGTGGCCGACAAGACCGTCGCCGACGCCAAGGGCAAGCCGGGGCGCAAGCCGAAGGCCGGCACCGCCAAGAAGGAAGAAGTGCCCGAAGAGGACTTCTCCGACGTCGAAGCCGAGCTCGAAGGCGAGCCCGAGCCCGAAGCGGCCGGCACCGACGACAAGGCTGCCAAGGTCAAGCCGCTGCGCATGAAGGTGTCGCGCGCGAAGGAGCGCGCGCTGATGCGCGAGTTCGGCCTCGACGAGACCGCGCTCACCGAAGAAGAAGTCGCCAAGCGCCGCCATGAGCTGAAGACGCTCATCAAGATGGGCAAGACCCGCGGCTTCCTGACCCACCAGGAAATCAACGACCACCTTCCCGAGAAGCTGGTCGACGCCGACATCCTCGAAGCCATCGTGTCGATGCTGAACGACATGGGCATCGCGGTGTACGAGCAGGCGCCCGACGCCGCGACGCTGCTGATCGCCGGCGGCGGCACCACCACCGCCACCGAGGAAGAGGCCGAGGAAGCCGCCGAGGCGGCGCTGTCGACGGTCGACTCCGAATTCGGCCGCACCACCGATCCGGTGCGCATGTACATGCGCGAGATGGGCACGGTCGAGCTGCTGACGCGCGAGGGCGAGATCGAGATCGCCAAGCGCATCGAAGGCGGCCTGCAGGCCATGATGCTGGCGATCAGCGCCTCGCCGACCACCATCGCCGAGATCCTGGTCTATGCCGACCGCATCGCCGCCGGCGAGATGACGATCTCCGAGGTCGTCGACGGCTTCGTCTCCGAAGACGAGGCCGACGACTACGTGGCCGAGGAAGACGTCGACTTCTTCGACGAGGAAGACGACGACGACGGCAACGGCGGCAGCAAGGCGCTGACCAAGAAGCTCGAGGAACTGAAGGGCGCGGCGCTGACGAAGCTCGCCAACCTGCGCGAGAACTTCGACAAGATGCGCAAGGCCTTCGAGAAGGACGGCTACCAGTCGGCGCCGTACAACAAGGCCCAGCAGGCCATCAGCACCGAGCTGATGACGATCCGCTTCACGGTCAAGACCATCGAGAAGCTGTGCGGCATCCTGCGCTCGCAGGTCGACGACGTGCGCCGCTACGAACGCGAGCTGCGCAAGATCCTCGTCGACAAGTGCGGCATGCCGCAAGAGTATTTCATCAAGAACTTCCCGCCCAACATCCTGAACCTGAAGTGGGCGGAGAAGGAAGCGGCGGCGGGCAAGCCCTACAGCGCGGTGCTGGCGCGCAACCTGCCGCCGGTGCAGGAACTGCAGAAGAAGCTGACCGACCAGCAGGCCCGCGCCGTCGTGCCGCTCGAAGACCTGAAGCAGATCAACAAGCGCATGAACGAGGGCGAGAAGGCCTCGCGCGACGCGAAGAAGGAAATGATCGAGGCCAACCTGCGCCTCGTGATCTCGATCGCGAAGAAGTACACCAACCGCGGCCTGCAGTTCCTCGACCTGATCCAGGAAGGCAACATCGGCCTGATGAAGGCGGTCGACAAGTTCGAATACCGCCGCGGCTACAAGTTCTCGACCTATGCGACGTGGTGGATCCGCCAGGCCATCACCCGCTCGATCGCCGACCAGGCGCGCACGATCCGCATCCCGGTCCACATGATCGAGACGATCAACAAGATGAACCGGCTGTCGCGCCAGCACTTGCAGGAATTCGGCTTCGAACCCGATGCCCCGACGCTGGCCGAGAAGATGGAGATCCCGGAAGACAAGATCCGCAAGATCATGAAGATCGCGAAGGAGCCGATCTCGATGGAAACCCCCATCGGCGACGACGACGATTCGCACCTGGGCGACTTCATCGAGGACACCAACAACACCGCGCCGATCGAGGCGGCGATGCAGGCCGGCCTGCGCGATGTGGTGAAGGACATCCTCGACAGCCTGACGCCGCGCGAAGCCAAGGTGCTGCGCATGCGCTTCGGCATCGAGATGAGCACCGACCACACGCTGGAAGAAGTCGGCAAGCAGTTCGACGTGACGCGCGAGCGCATCCGCCAGATCGAAGCCAAGGCGATCCGCAAGCTGAAGCACCCGAGCCGGTCCGACAAGTTGCGCACGTATCTGGACAATCTCTGATCCCGCCAGGGATCGGGGATGGGCCGGATACGTGGCTCGCGCAAGCGAGCTGCCGCGAAGCGGCAACGCAACTTGCGGCGAAGCCACAAGTTGAGGACCTACCTCGACAACCTCTGATCTGCAGCCCCTGCTGCAAAGGCCCCGCGAGCACCGCTTTCGGGGCCTTTTTTGCGCCTTCGGCGGCCGCCAAGTTGCCATAAACTTCACGCTTATGACCCAGATCCTGCAGCGCACCGTGTTGTTTGCCGATCTCCGTGGCAGCACGGCGCTGTACGAGACGCTGGGCAACGCCGAGGCCACGACGGTCGTCACGCACAGCGTCGCGCTGCTGGCCCATGTGGTGACCAGCTGCCGCGGCACCGTCGTCAAGACGCTCGGCGACGGCCTGATGGCGGTGTTCGAGAACCCGATCGAGGCGGTGTCCGCCGCCGACGGCATGCACGAGTCGCTGGACCGCATCGTGCCGCCGGCCGCGCCAGCCGCCGGTGCACCGGCCGCGGTGCAGCGCTCGCCGGTGCTGAAGCTGCAGGTCGGGCTGGCGCACGGCGAGGTGGTCGCGATGTCGGGCGACTGCTTCGGCGATGCGGTCAACGTCGCGGCGCGGTTGCTCGACCATGCCGGCGACAACGAGACGCTCACCACCGCCACCGTGTTCTCGGCCCAGGACGCCGAGAACAGCGCCCGCTTTCGCAGCCTCGACCGCGTGCAGCTGCGCGGGCGTGTCGAGCCGGTGCACGTCTACCTGCTCGAAGGCCGGCGTTTCGGCGACACCGCGGCCACCGCCTATGGCGACCTGCTGCCCACCGCGACCGAACCCGAAGGCATCCGCCTCGCGTGGCTCGACCTGAACCGCGTCTATGCCGGCCCGAGCCTGCCGGTGGTGCTGGGCCGCAGCCCGCAGGCCACCTACTGCATCGACGACTCGCGGGTGTCGCGCTCGCATGCCCGCATCGACTGGCATGGCGGCGCCTTCCAGCTGACCGACCTCAGCTACAACGGCACCTACGTGCGCTTCTCCAGCGATTCCGAGATCGTCCAGCTGCGCCGCGGCACCTGCACGCTGCATGGCAGCGGCGCGATCGGGCTGGGGGCCTCGCCGGTCGACCCCACCTCGCCGTGCGTGCGCTTCGAGGTCATGAAGTTCTCCGACACCCAGCCGCAGGCGCCGTTCGAATTCAATCGTTGATGGCCCACCCCCGGAGGCGCTGCGCGCCTCCCCCTCAAGGGGGCAACACCGGCGGCCCGGCAAAGCCGGTTCCGCGGTGTTCGCTTGATCAACACCTCAGCATGTCTGCCAATTCGATCAACGTGGCCGCCTGACCGCAGCCGGCCGGCAGCTCGCCGATCGCATGTCCGGGCCTGTGCAGCCACAACGCTTGCAGACCCGCATCGCGGGCGCCATGCACATCGAGGTGCAGGTCGTCGCCGATATGCAGCACCTGCGCCGGCGGCACGCCCAGGCGCTCGCAGGCCAGGTGGAAGATCCGCGCGTCCGGTTTGCCGATGCCGAGTTCGCGTGAGCTCAGGCTGCCCTGGAAGTGGTGCGCCACGCCGACCGTCGCCAGGTCGGCATTGCCGTTCGTGACGGCGTAGAGGGGAAACCGCGCCGCCAGCCGCGCCAGGCCCGGCAGTGCATCGTCGAAGAAGTCCACCCGCTGGCGCGCCGCGAAGAACACGTCGAACGCCGGCCCGGCCAGTTGCGGATCGTGGCCGGTCATCGCCAAGGCCCGCGCGATGCTTTCCTTGCGGATCGCGCTCAGGTCGTGGCGCCAGTGCGGGTGCTCGGCCTCCACCGCGTTGCGCAACGCACGCAGCGCCGGCGGGTCGAAGCGCTGCGCGGTGGCCAGCGCATGCTCGTGCAGCCAGCCGTGCAGCTGGTGCTCGGCGCGCTCGATCGCCGGCCAGACCGGCCACAGCGTGTCGTCGAGGTCGAGGGTCAAGGCCAGCGGCGAACTGACAGGGAAAGCAGGCATGGAAGCTGTGGATTCCAACGCGGCGACAGCGCGTCGACCGGCTGGATTGTCCGTTACAGTCGATCGACCCCGGAGCAGCAGACATCCATGAATCACGCCTTCCGCGCTTCATGACGCCGGCCGACCTGCCCGCCGACGAGCCCGAGCGCCTGCGCGTGCTGCGCGAGCTCCGCGTGCTCGACACCGTGGTCGATCCGGCCTTCGCCGCGCTGGCCCGCCAGATCGCCGCCCGCACCGGCTGGCCGATCGCCGCGGTCAGCCTGGTCGATGCCGAGCGCCAGTGGTTCCCGGCCGCCGTCGGCCTCGCGGTGCGCGAGACACCGCGCGATCAATCGTTCTGCGGCCACGCGATCCTGCAGCCGGCCGCCTTCGAGGTGGCCGACGCGCGGGCCGATCCGCGCTTCGGCGACAACCCGCTGGTCGGCGGCGCCCCCGGCATCCGCGCCTATGCGTCGGTGCCGCTGGTGGTCGATGAGCGGCGCATCGGCACGGTCTGCGCGATCCACACCGCCCCGGCACGCCTGGACGCCGTGCAATGGCAGGCGCTGCACGAGCTCGCGCTGCTGGCCAGTGCACTGCTCGACGCCCGGCTGCGCGAGCAGCGCTGGCGGCTCCAGGAGGCGCGGGTGCGGGCTGCCAGCCAATCCGGCAACAGCTGGCTGTGGGAGACCGACGACCAGGGGCAGCTCAGCTGGCTGTCCGAGAACTTCGAGCACTGCATCGGCCTGCCGCCGCAGAACGACCTGGGCCGCCGCTTCCTCGCGCTGTACCAGCCGCACGGCGGCGAGCATGCGGCCTCGTGGCCGCGCTGCGAAGCGGCGCTCGCGCAGCGCGAGCCGTTCACCGAGCTGGTCGCCGACCGCCCTTCTCCGTCCGGCCTGCTGACGCTGTCGATCAGCGGCGTGCCGGTGTTCAGCAGCACCGGCCGGTTCCGCGGCCACCGCGGCTCGGCCACCACGATCAATGCGCGCCTGCAGGCGCAGAACGCTGCGCGGCGCGCCGAGCAGTTGCTGAGCGATGCGCTCGAGAGCATGCACGCCGGCGTGATGATCAGTGCGCCGGACGGTCGCGTCGTGCAGTCGAATGCGGCCTGGCGGCGCTCGATCGGGCGCACCATCCCGGCCGAGCAGATGACCTGGCCCGAGATGGTGCGCAGCATGGTGGCGCGCGGCGACTACCCCGATGCGGTCGGCAACGAAGAAGCCTTCGTACAGTGGCGGCTCGGCCTGGTCTCCGAAGAGCGCGCGCAGCACGAGCTGCGCTGGCGCCACCGCTGGCTGATCGTCAACGACCGCTGCCTGCGCGACGGCAGCCTGGTGCACCTGTCGGTCGACATCACCGACCGCAAGCGCGCCGAGCTCGAACTGGCACGCCAGCAGCTGCAGGCGCAGGAAGCGCAGGCCCGGCTCGGCGCGGTGCTGGCCGCGGTGCCCGACCTGTGGTTCGTGCTCGATGCCGACGGCCGCTACCTCGAATGCGGCGACCCGGACCACCCGTTCATGGTGCACCGCTGGGAGCGCGTGCGCGGCCGGCCCTTCGTGCAGGGCGTCACGCAGGAGCTGGCGGACCAGGTGCTGCCGGCGATCCGCCGCGCGCTGCAGACCGGCGAGGTGCAGCGCCTCGAATACGACCTGGTGACGGCCGGCGGCCGCCCCGGCAGCTTCGAAGCGCGCCTGTCACCGATGGCCGGCGAGCGCGTGCTGTACGTGACGCGCGACGTCACGCAGCAGCGCGCCGCCGAGCGCGCGCTGAAGGCGGCCGAAGAGCGCTGGAAATTCGCGCTCGAAGGCGCCGGCGACGGCGTCTGGGACTTCGACGAAGACCGCAACGTCGCGTTCTATTCGCCGCGCTGGAAGGAGATGCTCGGCTACCGCGAGGACGAGGTCGGCAACACCATCCAGGAATGGTCGCGCCGCATCCACCCGGACGACCGGCCGCGCGTGATGCGGGCGATCCAGGCCTACCGGCGCGGCGAGACCGAGGCCTACGAGACCGAGCACCGGCTGCTGCACCGCGACGGCCGCTGGCTGTGGGTGCTCGACCGCGGCAAGATCGTCGAACGCCATGCCGACGGCAGCCCGCGCCGCGTGGTCGGCACGCATTCCGACATCACGCGCACCAAGCAGGCCGAGCAGGCGCTGCGCGACAAGCAGGCCGCCGAGCTCGCCAACCGGGCGAAGAGCGAGTTCCTGTCGCGCATGAGCCACGAGATGCGCACGCCGCTGAACGCGGTGATCGGTTTTTCGCAGCTGATGCGCATGGGCGTCGACCAGGCCGACCTCGCCAAGCTGCACGACTATGCCGACCACGTGCTGGACGCCGGACAGCACCTGCTGGCGCTGATCAACGACGTACTGGACCTGCAGAAGGTGGAGGAAGGTGCCTTGACTCTGGACATGGGACGGGTGCCGCTGGACGACGTCGTCGAACGCACGATCGACCTGCTGGCGCCGATGGCGCACACGCGAGGCATCCGCTTCGAGAACGCGGTGCCGTCGCCGCTGTTCGTGCAGGCCGATGCGCAGCGGCTGCGCCAGGTGCTGCTGAACGTGGCCTCGAACGCGGTCAAGTACAACCGCCCCGGCGGCGCGGTGCGCTGGACGATGATCCAGGACTGCCCCGAGCGGCTCACGCTGCTGGTCGAGGACGAAGGCGCCGGGCTGACCCCCGAGCAGATGGGCCGGCTGTTCCAGCCGTTCGAGCGGCTCGGCAGGGAGACCTCGGCCATCGAGGGCACCGGGCTCGGGCTGATCATCGCGCGCAGCCTGATGCAGGCGATCGGCGGCGACCTGCAGGTGACCAGCACGCTGGGCCACGGCACCTGCGTGCGGCTCGAGATGGTCTGCGACCTCGATCCGGTGGCTTCCGCTCCGGCACCGCTGGCCGACGGTCCCGCCGATGCCGAGACGGCGCCCTCGCCCGCCGCGCGCAGCGCATTGCGGATGATGTACGTCGAGGACAACCGCATCAACGCGATCCTGTTCGAGGAGGCATTGCGGATTCGCCACGGCGCCGTCGACCTGCGCATCGCCGAGGACGGCGAGGAGGCGCTCGAGATCGCGCGCGACTGGCAGCCCGAGGTGCTGGTGCTCGACGCCCACCTGCCCGGCATGACCGGCTTCGAGGTGCTGCACCAGCTGCGCCAGCTGCCGGGCCTGGCCCGCGCGCCCGCCTACATGTGTTCGGCCGATGCCATGCCCGAGGACGTGCAGCGTGCCTACGAAGCCGGCTTCATCGGCTACTGGACCAAGCCGATCGACATCGCCGCGGTGGTGGCCGACATCGATCAGCTGCTGCAATCGCCCGCGCTGGCCGGCTGACGCGTCTCGAAAGGCTGCCGCGATAATCCGGCCGATGCGCTTCTCTGCCGAACCTCCCGTCCCCACCCAACCGCCCCCTGGCAACGGCACCGCGATCCTGCTGTGCAACCTGGGCACCCCCGATGCGCCGACCGCCCCCGCGGTGCGCCGCTACCTCGCCCAGTTCCTCAGCGACCCGCGGGTCGTCGAGATCCCGAAGGCGCTGTGGTGGCTGATCCTGCACGGCATCATCCTGCGCGTGCGGCCGGCGAGGTCGGCCGCCAAGTACGCAACCGTGTGGATGCCCGAAGGCTCGCCGCTGAAGGTCTGGACGCAGAAACAGGCGAAGCTGCTCGCCGGCTACCTGGGCGAGCGCGGCCGCCAGGTGCCGGTGGCGTATGCGATGCGCTACGGAACGCCGGCGATCGGCCGGGAACTCGACGCGCTGAAGGCCGCCGGCGCCACCCGCATCCTGGTGCTGCCGCTGTACCCGCAGTACTGCGCGGCGACCACCGCCAGCGTCAACGACGCGATCTACCAGTGGGCGCAGAAGGTTCGCGCGCTGCCGGAGCTGCGCTTCGTCAACCGGTACCACGACGACCCGGCGTACATCGCGGCGCTCGCGAAGCGGGTGTCCGACCACTGGATGTCGCACGGCCGGCCGGACAAGCTGGTGATGAGCTTCCACGGCATGCCGCGCCGCACGCGCGACCTGGGCGACCCGTACCAGGGCGAGTGCCTGGAGACCGGGCGCCTGCTGGCGCAGCGGCTCGACCTGAAGGACGGCCAGTGGGCGGTGACCTTCCAGAGCCGCTTCGGCAAGGCCGAATGGCTGCAACCCTACACCGAGCCGACGCTGGTGGCGCTGGCCAAGCAAGGCGTCAAGCGCGTCGACGTCATGTGCCCCGGCTTCACCGCCGACTGCCTGGAGACGCTGGAAGAGATCGCGCAGGAAGCGCGCGAGGCCTTCCTGCATGCGGGCGGGGCGGAGTTCAACTACATCCCGTGCCTGAACGACCAGCACGAGTGGATCGCATCGCTGAGTGCGATCGCGATCCGCCACATGCAAGGATGGCCTGCCTGAAGCGCAGCGGGCCGAGCGCCGGGCCGCCCCAAGCCGGCCCGCATCCCCTCGGGGGATCGGTCGATGTATCCATCGACCGAGGGGCTGTCATCAGGCCGTCTTCAACTTCAGGATATAGACCAAGGCATCCGCCATCGCCTTGTCGAGCTCCATCGACTCGCTGAACTCGGTGCCGACCTGCCAGCTCGGCTGCCAGTCGTTGCGCACCAGCGCGGCCTGCCAGCTCGGGTGCTGGGTCGCCTTCTGCAGCGCGGCGCGCACGTTGGCGACCTGCGCATCGGACATGCCGGCCGGCGCGAAGATGCCGCGCCAGTTCGCCAGGTCGACATCGAGCCGCTGCTCGCGGAACGATGGGATGCCGAACAGCCCGCGGCGCGAGCTGATCGCCAGCGCCCGCAGCTTGCCCGACGAGATGCCCGATTTCAGCTCGCCGAAGCCCGACACCGCCGCCGCCACCTTGCCGGCCGCCAGCGCCTGCATCACCTCGGCGCCGCTGCTCGACGGCACGTAGACCAGCTTGCCCGGATCGGCTCCAGCCGTACGCGCCACCAGCGCGGCGCACATGTGGTCGACGCCGCCGGCCCCGCCGCCGGCCAGCGGCACCTCGGTGATGTTCTTCACCAGCGCGGCCTGGAAATCCTTGATCGTCTGGAACTTCGAATCGGCCGGCACCACCAGCGCCAGCACCTCGCTGGTCAGGCGGGCGACCGGCTTCACCTTGGCCAGCGTGATGGCCGGGCGGTTCAGCGCGATCGAGCCGACCATCACGAAACCGCCGACCATCACCGAATCCTGGGCATCCGGGTATTTCTCCACGAATTCGGCCAGCCCGATGATGCCGCCCTTGCCGCCCTTGTTCTCGTAGACGATCTCGCTGGCCTGCCCCGCCGCGACCAGCGCGTCGCCGACCGCATGGCCGGTGCCGTCCCAGCCGCCACCGGGGTTGGCCGGGATGAAGATGCGCAGTTTGCCGAGCGGCGCCGCGGCGGTGGCCGCCAGGCTGGCCACCGGCAGCGTGGGGGCGATGCCGGCGGCCGTGGAGGCGGCCATCCAGCGGAGAACGGAACGACGGTTCGACTTCATGGGGGATCCTTGCTGCCTTGCTGTGAAGAAGGGCCGGTCAGGCCGTTGCCACCACGCGGCGGCTCCGGAACCGGGTCAACAGCGGCGGGACGATCAAGACCGCCACGCACACAGCGAGGATAGTCGCCGACAACGGCCGTTCAATGAACACCGTCCATTTGCCCTCTCCAATGGACATTGCGTTGCGCATGTGGGCCTCGCCGAGCGGGCCGAGGATCATGCCGACGATCACCGGCGCGGTCGGGAAGTCGAAGCGGCGCATCACGACGCCCAGCAGCCCGATGCCGTACAGCAGGAACAGGTCGAAGGCCGACTGGCGCATGCCGTAGACACCGACCGTCGCGAAGATCAGGATGCCGGCGTAGAGCGCCGGCTTCGGGATCTTCAGCAGCTTCACCCACAGCCCGACCAGCGGCAGGTTCAGCACCAGCAGCATCACGTTGCCGATGTACATCGACGCGATCAACGCCCACACCAGCGCCGACGAGGTCTGGAACAGCGTCGGGCCGGGCTGGATGCCGTAGTTCTGGAAGGCCGACAGCAGGATCGCCGCGGTGGTCGACGTCGGGATGCCCAGCGTCAGCAGCGGCACCAGCGTGCCGGCCACCGCCGCGTTGTTGGCCGCCTCGGGGCCGGCCACGCCTTCGATCGCGCCGACGGTGCCGAATTCTTCCGGGTGCTTCGACAGCTTGCGCTCGGCGCCGTACGACAGGAAGGTCGGGATCTCGGTGCCGCCGGCCGGGATGGTGCCGAACGGGAAACCGATCAGCGTGCCGCGCAGCCAGGCCGGCCACGAGCGCTTCCAATCGCCCTTCGTCATCCACAGGCTGGACATCTTGTTGCGCGTCTCGTCCTGGCGGCCCTCGTACATCATCAGGTACATCGCCTCGGCGACCGCGAACAGCCCGACCGCGACCAGCACCACCTCGATACCGTCGACCAGCTCCGGCACGTTGTTCAGCGTGAAGCGCGCCTGGCCCGAGATCTGGTCGATGCCGATGATCCCGATCGACAGGCCCAGCAGCAGGCTGGTCATGCCGCGCAGCATGCTCTGCCCGAGCACCGACGACACGGTGGTGAAGGCCAGCAGGATCAGCGCGAAGTACTCCGGCGGGCCGAAGCGCAGCGCGAACTCGGCGAGGCCGGGCGCGAACAGCGTGACGAGCACGGTGGCGATGGTGCCGGCGAAGAACGAGCCGATCGCCGAGGTGGCCAGCGCCGCGCCGGCGCGGCCGCTCTTGGCCATCAGGTTGCCTTCCATCGCGGTGACCATGCTGCCGGTCTCGCCCGGCGTGTTCAGCAGGATCGACGTGGTCGAGCCGCCGTACATCGCGCCGTAGTAGATGCCGGCGAACATGATCATCGACGCGGTCGGCTCGACGTGCGAGGTGATCGGCAGCAGCATTGCGACCGTCAGCGCCGGGCCGATGCCCGGCAGCACGCCGATAGCGGTGCCGATCAGGCAGCCCAGCAGCGCCCACATCAGGTTGACCGGCGTGCCCGCCGTCATGAAGCCCTGCAAAAGTGAATTCCAGATGTCCATGTTCTCTCCGAACTACTCAGTGCACAGTGCCATCCAGCAGCCGCCGCGGAACCGGCTTTGCCGGGCCGCTGGCGGCGCCCCCTGGGGGGAGGCGCCGCAGGCGCTTCGGGGGGGGCCTATCAGATCCAGCCGGAGCTGGTGAGGCCGGGCAGGGTCAGGCCCAGCAACTTCGTGAACAGCCAGTAGACCGGCGCCGACAGCGCTGCGCCGACCAGCACGTCACGCACCCAGTCGGCCAGCGTCGCGCGCCCGGCGCCCATCGACAGCCGGAAGCCGCGTGCCGCCAGCACGAACAGCAGCGAGCACGACGGGATGAAGCCGACGCGCGTGATCAGCGCCGCGTTCAGCAGCAGCCCGGCCGACAGCCAGGCCATGCCGACCCAGTACGGCGGCGGCAGGTCGTCGCTGCCCTCGGGCATCGCGCGGAAACCGCCGCTCGCGGCCTGCACGATCAGCAGCACGCCGCACAGCGCCATCGCGGCCGCCATCAGCCACGGCAGGAAGCCGGCGCCGACGCCGGCATAGCCCGCCTCGCTCTTGATCTGCGCCGCGCCGATGGCCATCAAGGCCCCCAGCCCGATCGCGCCGGCACCGAGGCCGATCTCGGATCGCCGGGTCGTGTGCTTGCTCATCTTCCACCTCCATCCATTGGTTCGGTCGCGCCGGCAGGCCCTGCGATATCACGGGGCTGCAAACGCAGGCTGGCCGGCGCACGGGCGCCGGCCAGCCGGTACTGCAAGGAACTTTGCGGTACTGCCTCGAAGCGTCCCTGCCTCAGAGCATGCCCAGCTTCAGCATCAGCGCACGCAGGCGCGCGGTGTCGTCGTCGACGAACTTGCCGAAGTCGTCGCCGGTCATCAGCGCCGAGTTCCACTTGTTGGCGGCCAGCGTCTCGGCCCAGCTCTTGGTCTTGGTGGCCTTGGCGACCGCGTCGACCAGCTTCTGGCGCTGCGCCGGCGTGATGCCGGGCGCGCCGTACACGCCGCGCCAGTTGCCGATCGAGACGTTGATGCCCTGCTCGACCAGCGTCGGAATGTCGGAGCCCCGGATGCGGTTCGGCGCGGTCACGCCGATCGCGCGCATCTTGCCGGTCTTGATGAATTCCTCGAACTCGGCCAGGCCGCTGGTGCCCACCGTGACGTGTCCGCCGAGCACCGCGGCCGTCGCCTCGCCGCCGCCCTTGAACGGCACGTAGTTGATCTTGGTCGCGTCGACACCGGCTTCGCGCGCGATCATCGCGACGCTGACGTGGTCGACCGAGCCCTTCGAGCCGCCGCCCCACTTGACGCTGCCGGGGTCCTTCTTCATCTGCTCGACGACGTCCTTCATCGTCTTCAGCGGCGAATTGGCCGGCACGACGAACACGTTGTACTCGGCCAGCAGGCGCGCCACCGGCGTCGCGTCGCTCAGCGTGATCGGCGGCTTGTTCTGCACGATCGCGCCGACCATGATGGCGCCGACGACGATCATCGCATTCGGGTCGCCCTTCGACGCGTTCGCGAACTGGGCCAGCCCGATCGTGCCGCCGGCACCGCCCTTGTTTTCATAGGTGACCGAGCCGGCCACGCCCGCTTCCTGCATGGCCTTGCCGATGCCGCGGCCGGTCTGGTCGTAGCCGCCACCGGGATTGGCGCCGATCATCACCTTGAAGTTGTCCTGGGCGAACACGGCCACGGAAGCGGTCGCGAGGGCCAGCGGCAACAGCACGGTTTTGAGCAAGAGGCGTCGCATGGATCAATCTCCTTGATTAGTAATGCGCGGAACAGAGGCGTCATCCTGAGCGCAGGTGCGCCCGGTTACATCCGGGCAAGCCCTGGGGTCGCGGCATCAGGCTGTCAGACGCCTGTCATTCGCTGCCGATCGCGCTGTCGTCTGCCTGTCAGGCCGGGTTCGCCCCTGGCGCGACCCCCTTGCGCGGCAAGGCACACTCGCGGCCATGAAACTCCTGCTGGTGGAAGACGACCTCGCGATGGCGCAGGCCCTGCAGCTGGCGCTCGAACGGCGCGGCTTCGACATGGCGGTCGTGCACAACGGCAGCGATGCACTGCAGCAGCTGCGCAACCAGCCGCCCGACCTGGCACTGCTCGACCTGACGATCCCCGGGCTGGACGGCCTGCAGGTGCTGCACCGGGCGCGTGCCGAGGGCATCCGCGTGCCGATCGTGGTGCTGACGGCGCGCGGCGCGGTCGGCGACCGGGTGCTGGGGCTGAACGCCGGTGCCGACGACTACCTCGCGAAACCGTTCGACCTGGACGAGCTCGAAGCCCGCATCCGCGCGCTGCTGCGGCGCACTGCGGGCAACGAATCGGAAGAGCTCGCGTGCGGCGCGCTGACGCTCGAGCTGTCGTCGGGCGCGTTCTACCTCGACGGCCGGGTGTTCGACGTGACGCCGCGCGAGCAGGCGCTGCTGAAGGCGCTGATCGCGCGCCCCGGCCATGCGGTGCCGAAGGAGAAGCTGTTCCGCGTCGTGTTCCCGATGGAGACCGACATCCAGTTCGAGGCCATCGAGGTGGTGGCCTACCGGCTGCGCAAGAAGCTGACCGGCTCCGGGGTCTCGCTGATCACGCTGCGCGGGCTGGGCTACCTGCTGCGTTCCGACGACCCCGCCGCGGGCAACGCATGACGCGGCAGGCTGCCTATTCGTTAAGGGGCCGGCTGATGGGCTGGATCGTGCTGCCGATCGCCTGCTTCATCGCGTTCGACACCATCAGCCTCTACCAGCGCGCGCTCGACGCGATCACGCTGGCCTACGACCGCACGCTGCTCAGCTCGGCGCGCAACATCGGCGAGCTGCTGTCGATCAAGGGCGGCGAGCTGCGCGTCGAGCTGCCGTACAACGCGCTCGAGATGCTCGACAACGGCGACGCCCGCATGATGTACCGCGTCAGCGGCTTCAGCGGCGAGTTCCTGTCGGGCTATGCCGACTTCCCCGCCTATGACCGCACGCCGCCGCAGCGCTCGGCCTACGACGCGCTGGTCGATTTCTACGACGGCGAGTTCCGCGGCGAGCCGGTGCGCATCGCCGCGCTGTACCAGCCGGTCGCCAGCCCCGACGCGCGTGGCGTCGCGCTGGTGCAGGTCGCCGAAACGCTGGAGGTGCGGCGCCGCCTCGCGCGCCAGATCCTGCTGGACACGCTGGTGCGCCAGGCGCTGCTGATCAGCGTGGTCGCGCTGATCACCTGGTTCGTCGTCGCCCATGCGCTGCGGCCGATCGAGGCGCTGCGCGCGCAGCTCGAATCGCGCAGCGACCGCGACCTGTCGCCGGTCAGCGACCCGAACCTGCCGACCGAGCTGTCGCCGCTGCTGGGCGCGGTGAACCAGCTGATGCAGCGGCTGCAGCGGTTGCATGGGCACCAGCGGCAGTTCGTGCGCGACGCGTCGCACCAGCTGCGCACGCCGCTGGCGGTGCTGAAGACGCAGGTGCAGTCGGCGCTGTGCGCGCCGAGCAAGGATGCGAGCGCGGCCTTGCCGGCGATGCATGCAACCGTCGACCGGGCGATCCGGCTCGCCAACCAGATGCTCGCGCTGGCCAAGGTCGAGCAGGTGCAAGGCCACCCTGAGCCGGCCACCGCCGACCTGGGCGCGCTGGCGCGCGAGGTGGCGCTGGACCTGTCGCCGCTGATCGGCGAGCGCAACCTCGATTTCGAGCTGCAGGCCGAATCGACGCTGGTGCACGGCCATGAATGGATGGTGCGCGAGTTGCTGCGCAACCTGCTGCACAACGCGATCCGCGAGACACCGAAGCGCGGCCAGCTGCTGCTGCGGGCGGCCAACGCCGAGCTGCTGATCAGCGACAGCGGCCCGGGCATCGGGCCCGAGCTGCGCGAGCGGCTGTTCGAGCCGTTCCACACCGGGCATCCGACGCAGGGCAGCGGACTCGGGCTGTCGATCTGCCGCGAGATCTGCAATTCGATCGGCGCGACCATCGCGCTGGAGAACCGGCAGTACGCCGGGCGCCTCGCCGGCCTGGAGGCGACAGTGCGGTTTCGCCCGGTGATCGAGGTGCCGCCGGCCTGAATCTGCCTACACTGGGCACCCCTTCCACTCGTGCGCCCTGCCCTCGAACCGTTCATGGCGAAGTCCCCTTCTGGCCCCCCCGACGACTCCGGCGTGCGGCTCGACAAATGGCTGTGGGCCGCCCGCTTCTTCAAGACCCGCAGCCTCGCGACGCAGGAGATCGACAAGGGCCGCATCCAGGTGAACGGCCAAGCCGCGAAGCCGGCGCGCGAACTGAAGCCCGGCGACCGCCTCGAGATGCGCCAAGGCCCGGTGACCCGCAGCATCGTCGTGCTGGCGCTCAGCCACCAGCGCGGGCCGGCGCCGGTCGCGCAGGCGCTGTACGAGGAGACGGCCGAGAGCATCGCCCAGCGCGAAGAAGCCGCGAAGCAGCGCAAGCTGGCCTCGGAACCCGCCCTCGCGATCGAACAGGGCCGACCCACCAAGAAAGACCGCCGCCAACTCGCCGACTGGAACCGCTGGAGCGCCAGCGTCGACCCCGAGTAACCCTCAGCGCGGGTCGGCCCGCCCTTGCCTTTCCCCCGCACGGTCCCACGTGCCATCCAGCGCGGGGCCTGCATTATTTTGAAAGCCCCTCTTGAAACGCGGGGCAAAGCGCCAATATGCGCGCCATTCGACAGGATCCACCCATGCAAAATCCAGAAAATTCTTCGCCAGATCAAGGACTTGAGACGCCGGCCGACAGCGCCGGTGCTGTCGCCACGCCAGCGGCCGAGCCGTCGCTGGAGGCCCGCCTGGCCGAAATGTCCGACGCCTACCTGCGCGCCAAGGCCGAGACCGAAAACATCCGCCGCCGCTCCGAAGAAGAGATCGCCAAGGCCCGCAAGTTCGCGGTCGAAGGCTTCGCCGACAGCCTGTTGCCGGTGAAGGACAGCCTGGAAGCCGCGATCGCGATCCAGGCCGCGACGCCGGAGCAGTTGCTCGAAGGCGTGCATGCCACGCTGCGCCAGCTGTCGGCCGCCCTCGAGCGCAGCAAGGTGATCGAGATCAACCCGCCGGCCAGCACGAAGTTCGACCCGCACCAGCACCAGGCGATCAGCATGGTGCCGGCCGAGCAGGAGGCCAACACCGTCGTGGCCGTGCTGCAGAAGGGCTACCTGATCGCCGACCGCGTGCTGCGCCCGGCGCTGGTCACGGTGGCCGCGCCGAAGTAACGCAATCCAGGCGGCTGTCCACAAGCCCGGCCCCTTGAAACGGCCCGACTTATCCACAACTCGAACACATCAAGATTTTCGGAATTCAGGAGAACCACATGGCAAAAATCATCGGCATCGACCTCGGCACCACCAACTCGTGCGTCGCCATCATGGAAGGCAACACCACCAAGGTGATCGAGAACAGCGAGGGTGCGCGCACCACGCCGTCGATCATTGCCTACCAGGAAGACGGCGAGATCCTCGTCGGTGCCTCCGCCAAGCGCCAGGCCGTCACGAACCCGCGCAACACGCTGTATGCGGTGAAGCGCCTGATCGGCCGCAAGTTCACCGAGAAGGAAGTGCAGAAGGACATCGACCTGATGCCCTACACGATCGCGAAGGCCGACAACGGCGACGCGTGGGTGGAAGTGCGCGGCCAGAAGCTCGCGCCGCCGCAGGTCAGCGCCGAAGTGCTGCGCAAGATGAAGAAGACCGCCGAGGACTACCTGGGCGAAGCCGTCACCGAAGCGGTGATCACGGTGCCGGCGTACTTCAACGACGCCCAGCGCCAGGCCACGAAGGACGCGGGCCGCATCGCCGGCCTCGACGTCAAGCGCATCATCAACGAGCCGACCGCCGCGGCGCTCGCGTTCGGCCTCGACAAGAACGAGAAGGGCGACCGCAAGATCGCGGTGTATGACCTGGGCGGCGGCACCTTCGACGTGTCGATCATCGAGATCGCCGACGTCGACGGCGAGAAGCAGTTCGAGGTGCTGTCGACCAATGGCGACACCTTCCTGGGCGGCGAAGACTTCGACCAGCGCATCATCGACTACATCATCACCGAGTTCAAGAAGGAACAAGGCGTCGACCTGTCGAAGGACGTGCTCGCGCTGCAGCGCCTGAAGGAAGCGGCCGAGAAGGCGAAGATCGAGTTGTCGAACAGCTCGCAGACCGACATCAACCTGCCGTACGTGACGGCCGATGCCTCGGGCCCGAAGCACCTGAACATCAAGCTGACGCGCGCCAAGCTCGAATCGCTGGTCGAAGAGCTGATCGAGCGCACCATCGCGCCGTGCCGCACCGCGATCAAGGACGCCGGCGTCGCGGTGAACGCGATCGACGACGTGATCCTGGTGGGCGGCATGACCCGCATGCCCAAGGTGCAGGAGAAGGTCAAGGAGTTCTTCGGCAAGGAACCGCGCAAGGACGTGAACCCTGACGAAGCGGTGGCCGTCGGTGCCGCGATCCAGGGCCAGGTGCTGGCCGGCGACCGCAAGGACGTGCTGCTGCTCGACGTGACCCCGCTGTCGCTGGGCATCGAGACGCTGGGCGGCGTGATGACGAAGATGATCGCGAAGAACACGACCATCCCGACCAAGTTCGCGCAGACCTTCTCGACCGCCGACGACAACCAGCCGGCCGTGACGATCAAGGTCTACCAGGGCGAGCGCGAGATGGCCTCGGGCAACAAGAGCCTGGGCGAGTTCAATCTCGAAGGCATCCCGCCGTCGCCGCGCGGCACGCCGCAGATCGAGGTCAGCTTCGACATCGACGCGAACGGCATCCTGCACGTCGGCGCGAAGGACAAGGGCACCGGCAAGGAAAACAAGATCACCATCAAGGCGAACTCCGGCCTCTCCGAGGCCGAGATCCAGCAGATGGTGAAGGACGCCGAGCTGAACGCCGCCGAGGACAAGAAGAAGCTCGAGTTGGTGCAGGCGCGCAACCAGGCCGATGCGATGGTGCACAGCGTGCGCAAGTCGCTGGCTGAACACGGCGAGAAGCTCGATGCCGGCGAGAAGGAAAAGATCGAGACCGCGCTGAAGGACGCCGAGGAAGCGCTGAAGGGCGAAGACAAGGCGGCCATCGAGGCCAAGAGCGAAGCGCTGATGGCCGCGAGCCAGAAGCTGGGCGAGAAGGTCTATGCCGATGCGCAGGCGGCCCAGGCCGCTGCCGCCGGCGCCGCATCCGGTGGCGAGGCGCATGCCTCGCACGCCGAAGCGGCTTCGTCGAAGCCGGCCGACGACAACGTCGTCGACGCCGAGTTCAAGGAAGTGAAAGACCAGAAGTAAGCCCGGCGGTTCGCTGAGCGGTACCCCCGTGGGCTGTCACAGGCGCACGGGGGATTTGCATTTCAAGCATGAGCACCCATGGCAAAGCGTGACTACTACGAAATCCTCGGCGTCGCGAAGAACGCGTCCGACGAGGACATCAAGAAGGCCTACCGCAAGCTGGCGATGAAGCACCACCCCGATCGCAACCAGGGCGACGGGGCGAAGAAGGCCGAAGAGCAGTTCAAGGAGGTCAAGGAGGCCTACGAGATGCTCTCCGACGCGCAGAAGCGCGCGGCCTACGACCAGTATGGCCATGCCGGCGTCGACCCGAACGCCGGCGGCTTCCGCCCGGGCGGCCAGGGCGGCGAAGGCTTCGGCGGCTTCGCCGAGGCCTTCGGCGACATCTTCGGCGACATCTTCGGCGGCCAGGGCGGCGGCCAGCGCCGCGGCGGTGGCGGCGGCCAGCAGGTGTTCCGCGGCAGCGACCTGAGCTACGCGATGGAGATCACGCTCGAAGAGGCGGCGCGCGGCAAGGAAACGCAGATCCGCATCCCGAGCTGGGAAGAGTGCGAGACCTGCCACGGCAGCGGCGCCAAGCCCGGAACCAGCGCGAAGACCTGCCCGAGCTGCAACGGCGCCGGCACGGTGCACATGCGCCAGGGCTTCTTCAGCATCCAGCAGACCTGCCCGCACTGCCACGGCACCGGCAAGATCATTCCCGAGCCGTGCATGACCTGCCATGGCCAGGGCAAGATCAAGAAGACCAAGACGCTGGAGGTGAAGATCCCCGCCGGCATCAACGAAGGCATGCGCATCCGCTCGGCCGGCAACGGCGAGCCGGGCACCAACGGCGGCCCGGCCGGCGACCTGTACATCGAGATCCGCATCAAGCAGCACGAGATCTTCGAGCGCGACGGCGACGACCTGCACTGCACCGTGCCGGTCGGCCTGACGCTCGCGGCGCTGGGCGGCGGCATCGAGGTGCCGACGCTGGGCGGCAAGGCCGAGATCGAGCTGCCCGAAGGCACGCAGCACGGCAAGACCTTCCGGCTGCGCGGCAAGGGCATCAAGGGCGTGCGCTCCAGCTACCCAGGCGACCTGTACTGCCACATCAGCGTCGAGACGCCGGTCAAGCTGACCGAGCACCAGCGCAAGCTGCTGAAGGAGCTGGACGAGTCGTTCAACAAGTCGGGCGGCAAGCATTCGCCGAATGCCAAGAGCTGGACCGATCACGTGAAAGACCTGTTCAAGTAGTCGGCCAAGCCGGGCTGCGCTCAAGCGGCCATCCGACCCGACCGATATGGGGGGATGGCCCCGCTTGACCGTGATATCGCGCAGTGCCGGGCGATGGTCATCGACCCGAACCCGACCTCGCGCAGCATTCTTTCCGCCCAGCTGCGCGATTTCGGCGTCGGCACGGTCGTGCAATGCGGCCGCATCGAAGACGCCCGCAAGCAGCTGGAGGTCCGCCCGTTCGACGTGGTGCTGTGCGAGCACAGCTTCAGCGCCACCGGCTACTCCGGCCAGAACCTGCTCGACGACCTGCGGCGCAACCAGCTGCTGCCGCTGTCCACCGTCTTCATCATCGTCACCGGCGAAGCCTCGTACTCGCTGGTCGCCGATGCCGCCGAGTCGGCGCTCGACAGCTACCTGCTGAAACCCCACACCGCGACCGCGCTCGGCGAACGCCTGATGCAGGCGCGCCGGCGCAAGAAATCGCTCGGCGAGATCTTCCTCGCGATCGAGGAAGGCGACTTCGAGCGCGGCGCCGCGCTGTGCGCCGCCCGCTTCGAGCAGCGCGGGCCGTACTGGCTGTACGCCGCGCGCATCGGCTCGGAGCTGCTGCTGCGCGTCGGCAGGCACGCCGAAGCGCGCCAGATGTTCGAGGAAGTGCAGAAGACCGGCGCGATCCCGTGGGCCAAGCTGGGCATCGCGCGCAGCCAGCTCGATGCCGGCCAGTCCGGCCCGGCGCTGCGCACGCTCGAAAGCCTGATCGGCGAGCACCCGAGCTTCGTCGACGCCTACGACGTGATGGGCCGCGTGCAGGTCGAGCAAGGCGACCTGCAGAGTGCGCTCGACACCTACAAGCGCGCCACCGCGCTGACGCCGGGCTCGATCAGCCGGCTGCAGAAGCACGGCATGCTGGCCTTCTACATGGGCGACCGCGACGAGGCCGGCCGCATGCTGGAGCGCGCTGCCTCGGTCGGGATCAGCTCGAAGATGTTCGACCACCAGACGCTGGTGCTGCTGGCCTTCACGCGCTTCCACCAGCGCGATTCGAAGGGACTGCAGCGCTGCCTCGACAACCTGCGGCATGCGCTGGAGAAGGCGCCGCAGAGCCGGCGCCTGCAGCGCTTCGCCGCGGTCGTCGAGGTGTTCGGCCTGATGCTGCAGAAGCAGCTCGGCGCGGCCATCGCCGCGGTGCGCGAGATCACCCGCGACCTGCGCGAGCCGGGCCTCGACGTCGAGGCGGCCTGCAACGTGCTGGCGATGGTGTCGCAGCTGACTGCTGCCGAACTGAAGCTGGACGGCGCCGACGACTGGGTCGACGCGCTGGCGCTGCGTTTCGCGAGCGCGAAGGGCCTGGCCGAGCTGCTGGCGCGCACCGCGTCCAGCCACCCGCCGCACGCGCAGCGCGTGCGCGATGCGCAGCAGCGCATCAACGAGATGGCCGAGCAGGCGGTGTCGCACACGCTGTCGGGCGACCACCGCGGCGCGGTGCAGCTGCTGCTCGCGCACGGCGAGCGCACGCTGAACGGCAAGCTGATCGAGATGGCGCGCATGACGCTGCAGCGCCACCACGAGAAGATCGCCGAGGCCGCGCCGCTGCAGGAACGCGTCGAGGCGCTGCGCAGCCGCTATGCCGGCAGCGCGATGCCGGCGCTCGGGCAGGCCTCGGGTCGCCAGGCGGGTGCGCTGACGCTGCGCGAGCGCGGTGCGCCGGCCGAGGCCGAAGTGAAGGTAGAAGCCGAGGATTGACCCAGCAACGCCCGCGGAACCGGCTTTGCCGGGCCGCCGGGTGGCGCCCCTTGGGGCAGGAGGAGCGAAAGCGACGACTGGGGGGCACAATCCACCGGATGCACCTTGGCCGCAACCGGGCATTGTTCCCTCGCTCCCCGAACCGCTCCGCCTGGAACCCGCTGACGCTGGCCGTGCTGGCCAGCGTGTGGATCGCGGCCCTCGCCAACTGGCCGCTGTGGCAGTCGCTGCAGGCGCTGCCCGAGATGCAGGGTTCGCGCGGCACGCTGTTCATCATCGCGTTCGGCGTGATCGTCGCGTGCCTCACGACGCTGGTGCTGGCGCTGCTGGCCTGGCGCTGGAGCATCAAGCCGGCGATCGGCCTCTTCCTGCTGGCGGCGGCGTTCGGCGCGCACTTCATGGGCACCTACAACGTCGTGATCGACAGCACGATGATGACCAACGTGCTGCAGACCGACCTGCGCGAGACGCGCGACCTGCTGAGCCTGCGCCTGGCGGCAAGCGTCATCGTGATCGCGCTGCTGCCGCTGGCCTGGCTGTGGCGCCGGCCCTTGCAGGCGCCGGGTGTGCTGCGGCAGGCGGGCCGCAACCTGGTGGGCGTGGTGGTCGCGGTGATCGTGATGGTGGCCGTGGCCGGCGCCTTGTTCGCCGATCTCGCGTCGACGATGCGCACCCACAACACGCTGCGCTACAAGATCAACCCGCTGAACGCGTTCTATGCGCTCGGCATGCTGGTGCACGACGCCAACGCCCGGCCGGCCGGGCCGCCGGTGGCGATCGGCACCGATGTCGCGCTCGCAGCGCCCGCACCCGGCGCGAAGCCGCTGCTGCTGGCGCTGGTGGTCGGCGAGACGGCGCGGGCCGATCATTTCGCGCTGAACGGCTACGGCCGGGCGACCACGCCGGCGCTGGCCGCGCACGGCGTCGTCAGCTTCAGCGACGTCACCTCCTGCGGCACCAGCACCGCCACCTCCCTGCCCTGCATGTTCTCGCACCTGGGCAAGCAGGCCTACGAATCGCGCGACCAGGATTTCGAGAACCTGCTCGACGTGCTGCAGCGCGCCGGCCTCGCGGTGCTGTGGCTCGACAACCAGGCCGGCTGCAAGGGCCTGTGCGAGCGCGTGCCGCATGACGACGCATACCGCCTCGCGCCCGGCGCCGCGCCGATGCCGGCCGGCTTGTGCGACGGCGGCGAATGCCTCGACGAGGCCTTGCTGCACGGGCTCGACCAACGCCTGGCCGCGCTGCCGGCCGAGCGCCGCGCACGTGGCGTCGTGCTGGTGCTGCACCAGATGGGCAGCCACGGGCCGGCGTACTCGAAGCGCTCGCCGCCGGGCCGCAAGCCTTTCCTGCCGGAGTGCACGACCAACGTGCTGCAGCAGTGCGACCGCCAGCAGCTGCTCAATGCCTACGACAACTCGATCGCCTACACCGACAGCGTGCTCGGTCAGGCCATCGACTGGCTGGGCCGGCAGACCGGCGGCTACGACCCGGCGCTGCTGTACCTGTCGGACCATGGCGAATCGCTCGGCGAGAACAACCTCTACCTGCACGGCCTGCCCTACGGCATCGCACCGCGCGAGCAGAAGCACGTGCCGCTGGTGGTGTGGCTCGCGCCGCAGACCGAGGCCGCGACCGGCGTCGCGATGCGCTGCCTGCAAGGCCGGCGCGACGCCGCGCTGAGCCACGACAACCTGGTGCCGAGCGTGCTGGGTTTCATGCGTGCGAAGACGGGCGTGTACCGCGCCGACCTCGACCTGTTCGCTGCCTGCCGGGGCCGACAACCGTAGCGTCCACAATATCCGGGCGGCACGAACGTCTACCCAGGCATGGACCCGCCAACGCCGCCTGCCGCCACCGTGACCCTCCCGGACCGCGCCGACCCCGACCGTGACATCACCGCGACGGTCCGGCGCGAATCCGGCCGGCTGGGCGATTTCATCCGGCGGCGCGTGCGCGACCCCGGCGAGGCCGAGGACATCCTGCAGGACGTGCTCGAAGAATTCGTCGAGGCCTACCGGCTACCGGCCGCGATCGAGCAGGTCAGCGCGTGGCTCTACCGGGTGGCGCGCTACCGCATCGTCGACCGCTTCCGCAAGAAGCGCGAGCAGCCGCTGCACGACGGCACCGACCTGGACGACGACGAGTCGAGCCTCGACCTGGCCCTGCCCTCGCCCGACGGCGGACCGGAGGCGGCCTATGCGCGCTCGGTGCTGCTGGACACGCTGCAGCAGGCGCTCGACGACCTGCCGGCGAACCAGCGCGAGGTCTTCGTCGCGCACGAGCTCGAAGGCCACAGCTTCAAGGACATGGCCGCACGCAGCGGCGTGCCGGTCAACACCTTGCTGGCCCGCAAGCGCTACGCGGTGCTCTACCTGCGCTCGCGCCTGCAACCCATTTATGACGAACTGGACGACTGAAGGAGAAACATGATGAAGGACACGACGAGATTCAAGGCGAGGTTCCTGGGCCGCGCGCTGCTGATGCTGGTCGCGGTGGCCGCGCTCGGCGCGGTGGTGATGGCCTTGTGGAACGCGATCATCCCGGGGTTGCTGAGCGGCGCCCAGCTCATCGACTACCCGCACGCGCTCGGGCTGCTGGTGCTGTGCCGCATCCTGTTCGGCGGCTTCCGCGGGCATGGCGGCTGGCACGGCCATCGCTTCGGCCACCGCTGGCATGCGATGACGCCCGAAGAGCGCGAGCAGTTCCGCCGCGGCCTGCGCTCGAAGATGGAGTCCCGCATGGGCCACGGCCCGTTCGGCCGCGACGGAGCCGCTGAATGAGCGCGGCTCCCATCGCGCTGGCCGCCCCGGCCTTCACCGGCTACCAGAAGGTGGTGCTGGGGCTGCTCGCGTTCCTGCAGTTCGCCGTCATCCTCGACTTCATGCTGATGGCGCCGCTCGGCGCGCTGATCATGCCGGCGCTGTCGATCACGCCGAAGCAGTTCGGGCTCGTCGTCTCGGCCTATGCGTTCAGCGCCGGCACTGCCGGGCTGCTGACGGCCGGCTTCGCCGACCGCTTCGACCGCAAGAAGCTGCTGCTGTTCTTCTACGGCGGTTTCGTGCTGGGCACACTGTGGTGCGGGCTCGCGCAGAACTTCGAAAGCCTGCTGGCGGCGCGCATCGTCACCGGCCTGTTCGGCGGCGTGATCGGCTCGATCGTGCTCGCGATCTCGACCGACCTGTTCCCGGCCTCGATGCGCGGCCGCGTGATGGGGGTGATCCAGACCGCGTTCGCCGCCAGCCAGGTGCTGGGCCTGCCGGCCGGGTTGTACCTGTCGAACCACTGGGACTGGCACATGCCGTTCTTCGCGATGGCCGCGCTCGGGCTCGCGGGCGGCATGGTGGTGGCGTGGCGCCTGCAGCCGGTGGACGGGCACCTGAAGCTGCCGCAGGAACGCGGCGCCTTCGCCCACCTGCTGCACACGGTGGCGGTGCCGCGCCACCTGCTGGCGTTTGCGGCGACCGCGTTGCTGACCACCGGCGGCTTCATGCTGATGCCGTTCAGCAGCGCGTTCACCGTCAACAACCTCGGCATCGACCTGCACAGCCTGCCGGTGGTCTACCTGGTGACGGGGTTGTGCACGATCGTCTTCGGACCGCTGATCGGGCGGGCCGCCGACAGGTTCGGCAAGTTCCGCATGTTCACGGTGGGCACGCTGCTGGCGATGACGATGGTGCAGATCTACACGCACCTCGGCCCGGTGCCGCTGCCGGTGCTGATCGCGGTCAACTCGGTGCTGTTCGTCGGGATCTTCTCGCGGATGATCCCGTTCCAGGCCATGGTGGCCGGCGTGCCCTCGCCGGCGCAGCGGGGTGCGTTCAACGCGATCAGCGCGTCGGTGCAGCAGTTGTCGGGCGGCATCGCGTCGGTGGTGGCAGGCCACATCGTCACGGCGGGGACCGATGGGCGGCTGCAGCACTTCGAGTGGGTCGGCCACGTGGTGGTGGCGGCCTCGATCGCGTCGTTCCTGCTGGTGTGGAGGCTGCAGCGCGACGACAGGCGGGCGGTGTTGCCGGCTTGACCGGCCCGCACCGACGCAGGGCCGGCTGAAGCTCACCGGGAAAGAGGTGGCGCCGTCGATTTGCGGACGATCAACTCGGTGGGGAGCGTGACCTGCGAGAAGGCCGCGTCCAGCCCGGCCACCAGGGCCAGCAAGGTGTTGACGGCGGAGCGCCCGAGTTCCTCGATCGGTTGCCGTACCGTGGTCAACGCGGGGTGCACCTGGGCGGCGGCGGGCAGGTCGTCGAAGCCCAGCACCGAGATCTCGTCGGGCACCTTGATCCCGCGCGACTGCAGGGCCGTGAGCACGCCGAACGCACTCACGTCGTTGCTCGCGAAGATGGCCGTCGGGCGCTTGCGCTTCATCGCCGCAATGGTCTCGCCGGCCGCGCGGCCACCGGCCAGCGTATGGTGCCCCTGCAGGATCAGCGGCTCCAGCCCCAGGATGGCCACCGCGTCGTCGTAGGCGCGGTGCCGCTGCCGGGCCGATTCGAGCTTCTCTTCGCCGGCCACAAAGGCGATGCGCTTGTGGCCCAGTTCGGCCAGGTAGCCCAGCGCCTTGCGTGCGCCGCCGTAGTCGTCGGCACTGATCGTCACGAAGCCGGTCTGCTCGCCGGGCGTGTCGATGCTGACGACCGGGACCTGGCTCTGCGTCAGGATGTCGATGAACCCCTGTTCGTACGGCAGCACGGCGATCACGCCGTCGGTGAACTGCTGCAGCAGCTTGGGCACGTTGCCCGTGGGGCGCCGATCCCGATCGACCAGCGAATAGATCAGCACTTCGGTCGCCGCTGCGGCGGCGGCACGCACCACGCCCGCCACCACGCCGCTGTCGTACGGCTTGTCCAGGTCGGTCACCAGCACGCCCAGCACGCGGCTCTGGCCGGTGGAGAGTTTCTGCGCCATGCGATTGGGCGCATAGCCGAGCTGGGCCGCCAGCAGCTTGACGGTGGCCCGGGTGGCCTCGGACACGCCGGGCTGGTTGTTGATCGCCCGCGAGGCGGTCATCGTGGAAACCCCGGCGGCAGTTGCCAGCTCGGCGAGGGTGGTCGCCTTTCGGTTCATGGTGGTCATTCGAGAGAGTCGCAGCAGCATACCGTTCGTGGTGGGTGAGCTACCGGTATCTAGGGTTTGCTCGGATGTGATGATATTACGTTAGCGCTAACGTTACGGCACCGACAAAGCGCCAACACTGCACCGGCATCCCGCCGGCGCACAGGAGACACCATGACCCCAAGCCCTCGCCTCACACGTCGCCAGGTCATCCGCATCGGCGGCTCGACGCTCGCCGGCGCCGCCGTCGGCGGCCTGAGCTTCCCGGCCGTGGCCCAGGGCGGCCCGAGGAAGCTGACGCTGATTTCGGAGCGCTCCAATGCGGGCACGCGGGCCGCGCTGGCGGCCATCGCGGCGGCGTTCGAGAAGCAGACCGGCACCACCGTGACCCTCAACAACATGGACCACGAGGCGCACAAGACCGCGATCCGCAACTACCTGGTGACGAGCCCGCCGGACATCTGCTTCTGGTTCTCGGGCAACCGCATGCGTTCGTTCGTCAAGCGCGGCCTGTTCGAAGACATCTCCGACCTGTTCGAGAAGGAGAAGTACAAGGACGCGCTGGGCTACGCCGCCGGTTCGGTGACCGTCGACGGCAGGCAATGGGGGCTTCCGCTCGAGGCCCTTCCCTGGGGCCTGTTCTATCGCAAGGACGTGTTCGCCGACAAGGGCCTGGCGGTGCCGCGCACGTTCGAGCAGTTCAAGGCCATGGGCGTGAAGGCCAGGGCCGCGGGGCTGGCCCCCATCGCGATGGGCACCAAGGAACTCTGGCCGGCCGCGGGCTGGTTCGACCACATGAACCTGCGCATCAACGGGCTCGATCGCCACCTCGCGCTGATGAACGGGGAGATGAGCTACCTCGACCCCGCGCTGGCGCCGGTGTTCGACCGCTGGGAAGAGCTGATCAGCGCGGGCATGTTCCTGCCCAACGGCACCTCCTACGGCTGGCAACAGGCGGGTGCCTTCCTGGTGCAGAAGAAGGCGGCGATGATGGACCTCGGGCCGTTCATTTCCGGCCTCTTCCCGGCCGAGGAAAAGGCCCAGCTGGGCTTCGCGGCCTTCCCCGAGATCGTGCCCGGCGTCGGCCCCTACGAGGACCTGGCCTACAACTCGATCCACATCCCCGCCAAGTCGGCGAACAAGGCGTTGGCGCGCGAGTTCCTGGCGTTCTTCTATCGCCCGGACAACCTGGCGGCGTTCCTGAAGTCCGAATCCGGCCTCACGCCGCGCATCGACATGAAGATCGAACCGGATCCGCTGCTCGACCAGGTGCGCGCCGAGTTCAAGGGCGTGAAGGGGGCCGCACAGTACTACGACCGCGACACCGATCCCGACATGGCGCAGGCGGGCCTGAATGCCTTCCAGGAGTTCAGTGCCGCGCCGCAGCGGCGCAAGCAGATCCTCGAGCGCCTCGAGGCGACCCGCAAGCGGATCTTCAAGGCCTGAGCAACTGCCCTGCCGTCCTGCCCATGAACCTCTGGCGCCGCCATCGCGCGTGGCTCTACCCCGCGCTGTTCCTGTTCCCCGGCGTGGTCGTGTTCGCCACGATCATCGTCGCGTCGGCGTTCGAAAGCCTGTGGGTCAGCCTGCACAGCTGGGACGGCATGGGGCCGATGAGCTGGGTCGGGCTCGCCAACTTCCGCGAGCTGCTGGACGACCCGCAGTTCTACACCTCGCTGAAGAACAACCTGATCTGGGTGCTGATGTTCCTGCTGGCGCCCGCGCTCGGCCTGGCCATCGCGCTGGCCGCGAACCAGACCCTGCGCGGCATGCGGCTGGTGAAGTCGCTGTTCTTCGTGCCGCTGGTGCTCGCGCCCGCGGCAGTGGGCGTGATCTTCGTGTGGTTCTACGACCCGAGCTTCGGCCTGCTGGCCAAGCTCTGCGCCCTGGCGGGCGCCACGCCGCCCGCGCTGCTCTCCGACGAGCGGCTGGTCACCTTCGCCGTGGTCGCCGCGGCGCTGTGGCCCCAGGTGGCCTTCTGCATGATCCTGTTCCTGGCCGGCCTCGGCAACATCGACGAATCGGTGCTGAGCGCCGCGCGCGTGGACGGTGCGCGGGGCTGGCGCCTGCTCGTCCACATCGTGCTGCCGCAGTTGTCGCAGGTGAACTTCCTGGCCGTCGCGGTGAGCGTGATCGGGGCCCTGCGCTCCTTCGACATCATCGCCGTGATGACGCAGGGCGGGCCCTTCGGTTCGTCGGCGACGCTCGCGTACCAGATGTACGAGCAGTCCATCTTCTCGTACCGCTTCGGCTACGGCGCGGCCATCGCCACCGTGCTGTTCGCAGGCGTCGCGGTGTTCATCGCCTGGTACCTGCACCGCCTGCTGCGCGACGAAAAGGCCTGAGGCATGTACCCGCGTCCCATTCCCGAGTCGCAGCCGCTGAAGCGGCGGCTGTACATGGCGGTCCTCGGCCTCGCGTTGCTGATCTGGCTGCTGCCGCTGGTCGCGGTCACGATGACGTCCTTCCGCTCCACGCAGGACATCATGAGCGGCAACTACTGGGGCTGGCCGGTGGCGCCGACGCTGGTCGGCAACTACCTGCAGGTCTTCGCCCAGACGCCGATGGCCAGGTTCTTCCTCAACAGCCTGCTGATCACGATCCCGTCGGTGCTGCTGGTGCTGGTGCTCAGCACGCTGAACGGCTTCGTGCTCGCGCGCTACCGCTTCCGCGGGGCCACGCTGCTCTTCGCGATGTTCGTCGGCGGCAACTTCCTGCCGCACCAGATCCTGATGATCCCGGTGCGCGACCTGATGGTGAAGGCCGGCCTGTACGACACCTTCTACGCGCTGATCCTGTTCCACGTCGCGTTCCAGACCGGGTTCGCCACCTTGTTCATGCGCAACTTCATCGCATCGCTGCCGGGCGAACTGTTCGATGCCGCGCGGGCCGAAGGCGTGTCCCCCCCGAGGGTGCTCTGGTACATCGTCGTGCCGCTGTTGCGCCCGGCGCTCGCGGCGCTGGCCGTGCTGACCTTCACCTTCATCTGGAACGACTACTTCTGGGCGGTGGTGCTCACCCAGAGCGACAGCGTCAAGCCGGTGACGGCCGGTCTCGCGAACCTCAAGGGCGAATGGATCTCGGCCTGGAACGTGGTGGCCGCGGCCACCATGATCGCGGCGATCCCGCCGGTGACGATGTTCTTCCTGATGCAGCGGCACTTCATCGCCGGCCTGACCGCCGGCGCGGTCAAGGGCTGAGCCCGTCGCCCCCGCCTCCCCCACCCACGCACGGTCTCCTGCCATGGCCCAGAGTCTCCAGCTGCACCAGGTCGAAAAACACTACGCCGGCGTGCCGGTGCTGCGCGGCATCAGCCTCGACATCGAGGAAGGCGAGTTCGTCGTGATGGTCGGGCCCTCGGGCTGCGGCAAGTCGACGCTGTTGCGCGCCATCGCCGGGCTCGACACCCTCTCTGCGGGCCGCATGAGCATCAAGGGCCGCGACGTGACGCAGCTCGATCCGGTGGACCGCGGCATCGCGATGGTGTTCCAGTCGTATGCGCTGTACCCGCACATGACGGTGGCCGAGAACATGGGCTTCGGCCTGCGCATGGCGCGGCGGCCGCAGGCCGAGATCGACCAGGCGGTGCAGCGCGCCGCCGGCATCCTGCGCATCACCGATCAGTTGCACAAGAAGCCCAGGCAGCTGTCCGGCGGCCAGCGCCAGCGCGTGGCCATCGGCCGCGCCATCACGCGCTCGCCGGAGATCTTCCTGTTCGACGAGCCGCTGTCGAACCTGGATGCCGCGCTGCGCACGCAGATGCGGGTGGAACTCAGCACGCTGCATGCCGCCCTGGGGGCGACGATGATCTACGTCACCCACGACCAGGTGGAGGCCATGACCATGGCCACCCGCATCGTCGTTCTCAATGCCGGCCTGGTGGAGCAGGTGGGGACGCCGCTCGCGCTGTACCACCAGCCGGCGAACCGCTTCGTGGCCGGATTCCTGGGCTCGCCGCGCATGAACTTCTTCGCGGCCGAGGTACAGGCGCTGGGCGAAGCGCATGCCGTCGTCGCCACGCCGGGGCTGCCGCCGTTGATGCTCGGGCTGGCGGAGACGACCGGGTTGAGCGTGGGCGCGTCCGTCACGCTCGGCATCCGGCCGGAGAAGCTCCGGCTCGTGGACGCGGACAGCACGCAGGGCTGCGATTTTCCGGCACAGGTCCGGCTCGTCGAACAACTGGGGCGCGAAACCGTGCTGTACGCCGACGCCGGGCCGCTGCAGACCCAGGACTCCGACAGCGGCACCGCCAACGTCACGGTGCAGCTCAGCGCGATGTCGCGGCTGGTCCCGGGCGACCCGATCCGGCTGGCCTTCGATCCGGCCGACGCCTACCTCTTTGCGCCGAGCGGCAAGACCGTCTCGGTCGTCCCCCCTGGAACCCACCCATGACCCCCTCGACCTCCACCTCGCCGTTCGCCCCGCCCTTCGTCCATGTCCCTCGCCGCCAATCGCTCGCCCCGTCGGCATGGCGGCCGACCTCGCTCGATCGCCTGCTGATCGGCACGCCCCACTACCCGGAGCACGTCGACGACAGCTACCTGGAGCGCGACGCCGAGCGCATGGCCGCCTGCGGCTTCAACGTGATCCGCCTCGCCGAGTTCGCATGGCACCTGATGGAGCCGCGCGAAGGCAGCTTCGACTTCTCGCTCTTCGATCGATGCATCGAGGTCTTTGCGCGCCGCGGCATCTCGACGGTGATGTGCACGCCCACCGCGACGCCGCCGCGCTGGCTGACCGTGGCCTGCCCGGAGGTGTTGCGCGTCGACACCAACGGCCGGCCCGCACGGCACGGGTCGCGCCAGCAGGCCGACACCACGAGTCCGGTCTACCGCGAGCACAGCCGGCGCATCACGCAGGCGATGGCAGATCACTACCGCGACAACCCGAACGTGATCGGCTGGCAGACCGACAACGAACTCAACACCACGGTGTCGGAATCGTATGCACCCGGCACCGCGCGCGAGTTCCGCCGCTACCTGGCGGCCCGCTACCAGACCATCGCCGCGCTGAACCGGGCCTGGGGCACCGACTTCTGGGCGCAGCGCTACGACGGTTTCGAGCAGGTGGACCTGCCGTTCGAACTGGCCCCCTCGTTCGCCAACCCCACGCAGGTGCTGGATTACCACCGCTTCCTGGCCTGGGCCACTGCAGCGTTCCAGCATGACCAGGTCGTGATCCTGCGCGCCGCCAATCCCGGCTGGTTCATCTTCCACAACCTGGGCCAGCTGCGCGACATCGACTTCCGCGGCGAGTTCACCACCGACCTCGACTTCCTCGGCTACGACGTCTACCCCTTCCTGAAGGACGAGATGGAGCGCACCGGCAGCCACGCCCATCACCAGGCCTTCATGGCCGACGTGATGCGCGGCTATTCGGGCAACTTCATCGTGCCCGAGCAGCAGTCGGGGCTCGGCAGCCAGCCCGGTTTCGCGACGCCGGTGCCCGAAGAGGGGGAGATGCAGCGCATGGCGATGTCATCGATCGCCCGCGGTGCCGACGGGGTGCTGTTCTTCCGCTGGCGGCCGGCGCACTTCGGTGCCGAGATCTATTGGAACGGCATCCTCGACCACGACGACGTACCACGCCGGCGCTACGAAGAAGCCAGGCGCGCAGGCAGCGTGCTGCAACGCATCGGCGCGCGCATCCTCGGCACTTCGGTGCGCATGGACGTGGGCATTGCCGGTGCGGACTACGACAACCAGGAAGCCCACGCCACCTATCCGCTGGGCCTGCCTTCGCCGCAGATGGCGAGCCTGCCGCTGCACCGCCTCTGCTTCGAACGTGGCGTGCCCTGCGGCTTTCTCCACCCGGAGGACGACCTGTCGCGCGTGAAGGTGCTCTTCGTTCCGCATTGGGTGATCTGGAAGGACGAGTGGACCGAGCGCCTGGAGCGCTACGCGCGGGCCGGAGGCACCGTGGTCATCGGCGCGCGCACCGGCTCGCGCGATGTCGACAACCACGTCATCCGCGACACGGCACCGGGCCGCTCGCTGTCTGCGCTGTGCGGCATCACCGTCGAGGAGTTCGGCCTGCTGCCCCCGCCGGGGGGATTCGGCCTGGCCGACAAGCTCAACCGTCCCGAAGGCGCGCTGGTGCTGCCGAGCCGGCCGGCGGAATCGGCGCGCCGCGCGTACCGCCTGCGGGTGGGCGACGCCGTGGTGACGGCCGCGCATGCCTACGAACTGCTGAAGGTGCGGGACGCCGTCGCCGACCAGGTCGGCGTGGTGGGCCGGTGGGACTCGCGCTTCGTGGCGGGCACGCCGGCGATCACCTGCCGGCGCCTCGGCCAGGGCCGCGTGGTGTACGTCGGCAGCTACCTCACGCAGGAGCTCGCGGCCTTGCTGCTGGACCAGGTGCTGGCGGATGTGCCCTTGACACCGCTGCTGCCCCGCTTGCCCGCCGGTGTCGAGGTGAGCTTGCGTGAAGCCGAGGGGCGTCGGCTGCTGTTCGTTCTCAACAGCCAGGCCGAGGCCGTGCTCGTCCCGGAGGTTCCCGGCGGGCTGGAGCTGATGAGCGACCGCGCGCATGTGGCCGGCCCCCTGTCGCTGGAGGCCTACGGGTGCGCCGTCGTCCAGCTGTCGCCTGCATGAAGGTCCTTGTCGATTGGGCTGAACCGATTCATGCATCGACCGCCTCCGCCAGCTCCTTCGTTGCCCCTTCCACCCGCCCCGCGGCCATCCGCACCACCCGATCGGCGACATGGAAGTAGCGGTCGTCGTGCGAGATCACCACCACCAGGTGCCCCTTCGCGCGCAGCTCGGGCAGCAGCTCGGTGTAGAACAGGTGCCTGAACGCCGGGTCCTGGTCGGCGGCCCATTCGTCGAACACCAGCACCGGCCGGCCTTCGAGCCAGGCGTGCACCAGCGCCAGCCGCTTGCGCTGGCCGGTCGACAGGTCGGTGGTGCTGAAGGCGCCGTCGCGCACCGACACCTTGTGCGCGATCTCCAGCCGCTCCAGGTAGGGCTGCGCCGCCTGCGGCAGCAGCGTCCCGCCCTCGCCGGCCAGCAGGTCCTGGAACAGGTAGAAGTCGGAGAACACCGTGGTGAACAGCTGCCGGTAGTCGTCGCGTGTCGCGTCGGTCACCGGCTGGCCGTCGAGCCGCAGCTCGCCCCGCTGCGGCGCATACAACCCGAGCAGCAGCTTGATCAGCGTCGTCTTGCCGGAACCGTTGTCGCCGACGATGAAGACCAGCTCGCCGCGCCGCAGCACCAGGTCGACCGGCCCGAGCACGAACGGCTCGCCGCCGCCCTCCGGCGCATCGAACGCATAGCGCACGCCGCGCAGCTCGATCGCGTCGGCGAACGCGGCCTCGCCGGCCGGCCGGTCCAGGTGCAGGTGCGGCTCGGGCGTCGCGAAACGCAATGACAGGTCGCCGATGCGCTGGAATGCCACCTTCGCGCGGCCGACGTTCGGCAGCACGCCGACCAGCTGGTCGATCGGGCCCTTCAGGAACAGCAGCACCAGCACGAAGCCGCTCAGCACCGCCGGTGCCACCGTGCTCGCCGCGGCCCAGCCGAGGATCACCGCGATCAGCAGGAAGAACAGCGCCGAGCCGAACGCGCTGCCGACCACGTAAGTGTTGATCGCGCGCTGGTTGACCGCGCGGATGCCGTCGACCGTCCGCTCGATTCGGCCGGACATCATCCGCGCGCGCCGCCCGCGGTGCATGCGCAGCTCCTTCGCGCCTTCGCTGATGCCGCGGTAGGCCTGGTGCAGCTGCTCCTCGCCGTCGCGCGCGCGCCAGAAACCGGCCTCGGCGCGCGTCAGCACCACCGCCTGCACCGCGGCGCCGACCGCGAGCGCCACCACCAGCAGCCCGAACATCGGCAGCGACAGCCATGCCAGGTAGCCCAGGCAGCCGAGCGCGATCGACAGCGCGATCACGGTCGACGCGAGCACGAAGCCGGCGTCGCTGATCATGTCGACGTCCTGCGTCAGCACCGGCATCAGTCGGTGCGTGCGGTAGCGCTCCAGCGCGTCGATCGGCGCCGACAGGATCTTCTGCGCGAGCGACTTGCGCACCTGCGCCACCAGCCGCTGGCCGACCCGGTTGGTCGACATGTCGGAGGTCACGCGGCCGACCAGCGCCACCATGCACAGCGACACGAAGGTCAGCAGCAGCCCGCCGGCCATGCCGCCGCTGCGGTTCAGCACCTGGTTGATGGTGCCCAGCAGCGCGACGGTGGCCGCGCCGGCCGCGATGCCGGTGACGACCGACAGCGCGAGCCACGGCAGGAACGGCCGCAGCAGGCGCGCGACTTCGGCGAACGGCCGGTCGACGAAGGGCGGGTGGGGAGGGGTCGGGACAGGAGGGCTCATGCCTTGCATGACGAACCACGCGGGCCGCCGTTCAGCGGCGTGGTCCGGCTGAACACCGCCCTGCCCCGTTCGTCTGCTCAGTCGTGATCCCGATGCTCGAACCTCTTTTCCAGGGCGCCTGGGCGCCGCTCGGCGAGGCGCTGGTGTGCGCGTCGCGGCCGCCGGCGGGCACGGTGGCGGTGCAGCGGCTGGTCGATGCGAACGACGATGTGCTCGACGACCTGCTGCGCCGGCATGCGCGCCACCTCGGCGTGAGCGATGCGGAGCAGCACGGCACCGACCTGCGCGCGGCCGCGTCGAGTTGGTGCTTCGCCTACCTCGACGCGCTGCTGCCGCCGGTGGTCGCCGCGGCCAGCGTGCTGCAGCAGGTGTTCCCGACCGCGCCGCACGAGATGCAGGTCGCGTTCGATGACACCGAGGCGGTGCCGCGCCGGTTCTACATCGGGCACATCGGCACGCCGCACCCGGGTGCCGACGGCGCGACCCGCCTCGCGCCGTTGATCGACGCCCACCTGGCGCCGCTGTTGGCGCAACTGGCGCGCTGCGCGCGGCTCCCGCCGAAGATCCTGTGGGGCAACCTGGCGCGTCGGCTCGACGGCATCTTCGAGCAAGCGCTGGCGCTGACCGGGCACGCGGCCCCGATCGCGCTCGACCGCGACACGCTGCTGGACCGGCCGCTGTGGCACGACGGCCGGCCCAACCCGTTGTGGCCGCGACAGCGCCCGCACCCCGACGCGCCGCGCGGCATCCGGCTGCACAGGCAGTGCTGCCTGTTCTACCGGCTGCCGGCCCAGGCGTACTGCAGCGCCTGCCCGCTGGCGCCGCATTCGTAGGAAATGGTCGGACGAATCCCGGATGGGCATCCGGGCTACGCGGCAGCAAGCCTGGCCACGTCGCGCGCCGGCTCCGCCTTCAGCGTGTGGTCCGACCACACCTGGCGCCAGCGGCGTGCGCCGGGCAGGCCGTTGCGCAGGCCCAGCATGTGGCGCACCACGCGCGACCACGGCTCGCCGCGCAGGCCGACGCGCTCCATGTAGTCGACCATCTGCTGCTCGACAGACGCGCGGTCGAGCACGCGGTGTTCGGTGCCGAAGAAGAGCTCGTCCCACTGCGACATCAGCCACGGGTTGTGATACGCCTCGCGGCCGAGCATCACGCCGTCGAGGTGCTGCAGCTGCTCGGCGATCTGCTCCTGCGTGGACACGCCGCCGTTCAGCACGATGGTGAGCTGCGGGAAGTCGCGCTTCAGCCGGTGCACCGTCTCGTAGCGCAACGGCGGCACCTCGCGGTTCTCCTTCGGGCTCAGGCCTTTCAGCCAGGCATTGCGCGCGTGGACGATGAAGACCTCGCAGCCGGCTTCTGCGATCTGGCCGACGAAGTCGCGCACGAATTCATAGCGTTCGTCCTGGTCGATGCCGATGCGGTGCTTGACGGTCACCGGGATGGCCACCGCATCGCGCATCGCCTTGACGCTGTCGGCCACCAGCGCCGGCTCGTTCATCAGGCAGGCGCCGAAGGCCCCGCGTTGCACGCGCTCGCTGGGGCAGCCGCAGTTGAGGTTGACCTCGTCGTAGCCCCATTGCTCGGCCAGCTTCGCGCAGAACGCCAGGTCGGCCGGCTCGCTGCCTCCGAGCTGCAGCGCGACCGGGTGCTCCTCGGCATTGAAGTCCAGGTGCCGCGGGCGGTCGCCATGGATCAGCGCACCGGTGGTGACCATCTCGGTGTAGAGCCGGGTGCGCCGGGTCAGCAGGCGGTGGAAGTAGCGGCAGTGGCGGTCGGTCCAATCCATCATTGGAGCGACGGACAGGCGCCAGGGGGAAGCGTCGGGGGTGTTCACGTGGGTGGGGTGCCTGGGCTTTTCGAGGACACGCAGGCTGGGGACTCGCGGAAAGGGTGCATTGTCCCAAAGAACGACGAGCGACATGAGCGGTGTGGTCAGCCCTGCAGATCGCTTGCATCCTGTCTCTCCTGACAAGCCCGCCATCTTGCTTCAAGGCAGCGGAATAAAGTGCCCGCTGGACGCGTCCACACACGACAGGCTGCCCACCGGGCGCGGCCGCCACCCCGGAGACACCCCATGCAACGTCGCAGACTCCTCGCCGGCAGCGCCGGCCTGCTGGCCGGTGCCGCACTGGCACGCCATGCCGTCGCGCAGTCGCCCACGCCCGTCGACCTCCCCTTCGCCAACGGCAGGCGCAGCCTCGTCGCCTTCCCCGAGAAGCGCCCGCTGATCGTGCTGACCTCGCGGCCGCCCCAGCTCGAAACACCCTTCGAGGTCTTCAACGACGGCCTGCTGACGCCCAACGATGCCTTCTTCGTGCGCTATCACAACGCCGGCATCCCGACCTCGATCGACGCCGACACGCACGTCATCAAGGTCGGCGGCAACGCGCTCGCCAAGCCCTACGAGCTGAGCTTCAGCGCGCTGCGCACGCAGTTCAAGCCGACCGAGATCGTCGCCGTCAACCAGTGCTCGGGCAACAGCCGCGGCTTCTTCAGCCCCCGCGTCACCGGCGGACAACTCGGCAACGGCGCGATGGGCAATGCGCGCTGGCTGGGCGTGCCGCTGAAGGACGTGCTGGCCCGGGCCGAACCGAAGAACAGCGCACGCCAGGTCAGCTTCAACGGCCTGGACATCGCGCTCTTCGGCGGCGGCGATTTCGTGAAGGCGCTGGACATCGCCCACGCGATGGATGGCGAGGTGATGCTCGCCTACCAGATGAACGGCGCCGACATCCCGCTGCTCAACGGCTACCCGGTCAAGCTGGTCGTGCCGGGCCACTACGGCACCTACTGGGTCAAGCACCTGTCGGAGATCGAGGTGGTCGACGACACCTACGACGGCTTCTGGATGAAGACCGCCTACCGCGTGCCCGACAACGACTGCGCCTGCATCGAGCCCGGTACCGCTCCGAAGTCGACGCGCCCGATCGGCCGCTTCAACGTGCGTTCCTTCATCACCTCGCTGGCCGACGGCGCGCGCGTGAACGCCGACCAGCCGACCGCCGTGCGTGGCATCGCGTTCGACGGCGGCCAGGGCATCCGCGAGGTCGCGTACTCGACCGACGGCGGCCAGAGCTGGCGGGGCGCGAAGCTCGGCGCCGACATCGGCCGCTACTCGTTCCGCGAATTCAGCTTCGGCTTCACGCCCGACAAGGGCCCGCACGAACTGCGCGTGCGGGCCTGGAACCGCTCCGGCCAGAGCCAGCCGATGGAAGCGCTGTGGCAGCCCGCGGGCTACATGCGCAACGTCGTCGAGTCGGTCCGCATCCACGCCGCATGAGGAGCCAGGCCATGACGAACCGTTCCTCCGTGCTTGCGCTCGCGCTGGTCGCCACCGCACTCGCCACCGCGTGGCCGACGCCGGCGCCCGCCGTGCCGAAGCGCATCGACCTGCCGCCCGACGGCCTGCAACTCAAGCCGAGCGCGCTGCCCGGCTTCGAGCGGGCGCAAGCCCATTGCACGGCCTGCCACTCGGCCGAGTACATGGCCTACCAGCCGCCGACCGCCGCGCGCCCGTACTGGGACGCGATGGTCAAGCGCATGAAGGGCGTCTTCAAGGCGCCGATCGACGACGCCGACATGCCGGCCATCGTCGACTACCTGGTGAAGACCTACGGCAACGAACAGGTCGCGCCGTGATGCGTTTTGAGGCACGCAACTGACAGCTGCAGACAGCACTCGGGAATACTGTACGTTCGTACAGTTCATCGCTACGATGCATCGCTCCTCGACTCCGCCGAACGACTGCGATGAACCCCGACATGACTTCCGAAGACTGGGCGCTGAAGTGCGCCGAGCGCCTGCAGGAGCAATGGCCGCGCGTCGACCGCAGCGACCTCGAACACCTGGCGTGGGCGCTGATCTCCGAGCCCTACTGGCAGGGCATGGAGCCCGGCGCGGCCGCGCTCGAATGGCTGCAGCAAGGCGTGTCCGACCAGCGCGACGCACGGCCTGAAGCCAGCAACGATGCGCAGCTGCCGTGCAGCCGCTGACGGCCGCTCAGGCCCGGCCCGCGGCCAGCGCGATGCCCTGCGTGAAACGCGGCAGCAAGGGCATCGGCAGGTCGTGCCCCATGCCGTCGATCAGGTCGAGCTCGGCACCGGCGATCTTGCGGGCCAGGTCGTGCGCCGCGCCCACCGGCACCAGCGGGTCGGCCTGGCCGTGGATCACGCGGCACGGCAGCTTCACGCCTTCCAGGCGCCGGCTGCGGTCGCCATCGGCCGCAATCGCCACCAGCTGGCGTGCGGTGCCGGCGGGTCGGTACGCACGGTCGACCGCCGCGCGCAGCTTGGCCTGCATCCACGCCGGATCGGGTCGGTACGCGGGGCTGCCGATCAGATGCATGAAGCGCCCCAGGTGCGCCGCGATCGACGCCGGGTCGCGCGGGTTCTCCGGCCGGCTCAGCAGGGCGCGCCGCACCTCGGGCGTGGCCATCGGCAGGCGGCGCGAGCCGGTGCTGGTCATCATCAAGGTCAGGCTCTTCAGGCGCTGCGGATGATGGACGGCCATCAGTTGCGCCACCATGCCGCCCATCGACGCGCCGCACACATGGGCCTGCGCAATGCCCAGCGCGTCGAGCACGCCGACGGCGTCGTCGGCCAGCGCGCGCAGCGGGTACGGCGGGCGGATCGGCAGGTGGAAGGCGAACTTCATCGCGGCCACCGCGACGTTCGGCACGCCCAGCTGGTCGAAGCCCTGGCTCAGGCCGACATCGCGGTTGTCGAAGCGGATCACCCGGAAGCCGCGCGCCACCAGCATCTGCACCAGCTCGTCGGGCCAGGCGGTGAGCTGCATGCCCAGGCCCATCACCAGCAGCAGCGGCTCGCCGGTGGGTGAGCCGTGGTCCTCGACCTCGAGCGAAATGCCGTTGGCCGAGAGCTTCATGCGCCGGCGGTCTTGAAGAACCCGCTCTTGAAGAACCACTTGCGCGCGCCGCTGGTCGCAAAGCGCTGCCAGCGTGGCGGGTCCTGGGCGAGCCGGTCGGCGATCGCATAGAGCGCCAGCGGGTTCATGCCCATGCCGAGGTGGCTCGCCTGCACCTCGATGTTCTCGGCCAGCGGCGATTCGTCGTTGAGGCTGCATTGCCACGCGACAACGCCGTCGGTGCGCGAGTAGATCGACGTGGTCGGCACCGGCGGCGGCCGGCGCACCTGCTCCAGCAGCGCCGGATCGTGCACGCTCTGGCCGCTGACCCATTCATACAAGCGCCAGGCGTTGGTCGCGCGCGGATGGCCGGTGAACGGCGTGCCCAGCGTGATCACGCAGCGCGTCTGCTGCGGGCGCTCCTTCGCGACTTCGCGGGCGTACACGCCACCCAGGCTCCAGCCGATCAGGCTGACCGGCTGCTGGTGCTTCTGGTGCAGCCGGTCGACCATCTCGACACAGCGTTCGAGCACACCGTCGCGCGGACCGAAGTTGAAGCCCTGCTCCCACGGGTACGGCACGTAGCCGCGGTCGCGCAGGAAGTTGCGCAGCGGCACGGTCGTGAAATCGGCGGCGGCGAGGCCGGGGAACACCAGCACCGGATGGCCGTCGCCGGGCGGCAGCTTGTCGAGCGCACGGTTCAGCACCGGCGTCGATGCGAGCATCGCCGCGAACTCCCACGGCGCGCGCCCTTCCAGCATCAGGAGCAAGGCATTGGGGGCCTTCAGGTCGTCATGAGGGGACTGCTGCGCGCCGTCACGAGGCATGGTGTGAGGCCGCGTCGGGCCGTCGTGAATACGCTTGCATCTTAGTGGGCAATCAGCGGGCGGCCGCGAGTTTGGCTGGAGCCTTCGCCCTAGGCCCGGCGCGGGGCCTGGTTCGGGGCTTGACGGCAGGCGGCGGTGTCACCTTCGCGACAGGCTCGGCCGGCCTGGCGGTGGCCGGCAGCGCCAGCAGCTCGGCCAGCGCGGCCTGCAGGTGCTCCGCCAGTTCGGCCACCTCGGGCATCGCCTTCGCGCAGGCCATCAGCCCGAAGTCCAGCGATTCGTCATAGCTCTGCACCGTGATGTTGAGTGCGATGCCGTGCACGACGATCGAGGTCGGGTAGTTGGTCAGCATCTTCGCGCCGGCCATGTAGAGCGGGAACGCCGGCCCGGGCACGTTCGAGATCACGACGTTGGCGATCGGCGGGATGCGGTCGGCCACCCTCGCCTTGCCGTACAGCGACGTGACGGTGCTCATCAGCCACGGCACGCCAAGCGACGGAAAGTCGGTCGGCATCAGGCTCTTGACGCTGCCGAGCGTGGATTTCATCGCGGCACTGGCAGCCTGCACGTAGCGCAGGCGCTCCATCGGGTCGGCGATGTGGGTGCCGAGGTTGACGACCGTCATCGAGGCCTGGTTGTTCGCGGTGGTGTCGCCGGCCGCGCGGGTCGACACCGGCACCGCTGCCACCATCGACTTGCGCGGCAGCGGGCCGTGCTGCAGGAAGTGGCGCCGCAGCGCACCGCCGCACAGCATCAGCACCACGTCGTTCAGCGTCGCGTCATGCGCGCGGCGCAGCGCCTTGACCTGCGCGATCGGCAGGCTGACGCCGGCGAACGCGCGGCCGGCGGTCACCGACGCATTGAGCCGGGTGCGCGGGGCGAGGCCGATCGATGCGTCGTCGGCGTTGTTGCTGGCGACACGACCGGCCACGCTGCGCGCGCCCTTTGCGGCCACCTGCGACAGTGCGCCCACCGTCGAAGGCAAGGCCTTCACCAGGTTGCCGTACTGCTGCAACTGGTTCGCGAGCACGCCGCTCAGCAGGCTGGCAAGGCCGATGTCGAGCTTCTTCGCCGGACGGGTTTCGCGTTCGATATCGCGCGGCGTGGGCTGCACGTCGAGGATGGCCTGGGCCAGCGCCATCGCGGCCTGGCCGTCGACAGCGGCATGGTGCAGCTGCGTGTAGAGGGCAAAGCGCTTCGCCCTGCCCGGCCCGGGCGCGAGCCCTTCGAAGATGTGGAATTTCCACAGCGGGCGTTCGCGGTCGAGCAGCACCGGGTGCAGCTGGCCGACCTGCGCATCGAGTTCGGGGAGGCCGCTGCCTTTGGGCAGCTTGATGCCGACGATGTGCTGCGTTAGGTCGGGCACCGCATCCACCCAGATCGGGTTGGCCAGGTTGAACGGCATCCACGCGAGCTTGCGGCACAGCACCTGCGCGAGCGGCAGGCGCGAGCCGATGTGGCGCCGCACGTCGGCGAGGAAGCTGCCCTTGTAGCCGGCCGGCAGCTCGAACAGGTGCAACGCGCCGACATGCATCGGCATCTCGGGCGTCTCCATGTAGAGGAAGGACGCGTCCAGACCGGACAGCTGCTTCATGGGCCTCTCCCTGGGTGTGAGGCCGATGCTAGGGCGCGGCTTGCTGCGCGCCGCTCGGGGGAAGCCCTACTCGTCGGCGAGCCCGCGCAACGGATGCGCAAACGCCGGCCACGGGCTCTCGAAGAACGCCGCCACCATCGCCGGCGTCACATCGTCGATGCGCGCCGGGTTCCAGCGCGGGCTGTGGTCCTTGTCGACTGCCAGCGCGCGGATGCCTTCGACGGTCTCGCTCGCTGCACCCGGCCGCAGCTGGAAGCAACGGCGCACCAGGTCGCGCTCCATGCGCAGGTCGTCAGCCAGCGTCATCGTGCGGGCACGCCGCACCTGTTCCAGCGTCACCGCCATCATCAGCGGCGAGCGTTTGCCCAGCGTCGCGAGCGTCGCCTGGGCCCAGTCGCTCGAATCACCCTTCAGCGATTCGACGATGCCGATCAACGACTCGGCTGCGAAATGCCGGTCGATGGCCGCACGATCGAGCACGCTCGTGGCGGCCGGCGCCACCGCCCGCGCGCGCACCGCGGCCTGCAGCTGCGCAGCGTTCTCGTGCGGCTGGTCGACCAGGGCCTCGACCAGCGCCGGCAACTCGCCGCTCGCCACGCACACATCGGCCAGCCCGCAGGCGATCGCATCGCCGGCGCCGAGGACCTGCCCCGTCAGCGCCAGGTACTCGCCGAGCCGCCCCGCGCAGCGCGCCAGGAACCAGCCGCCGCCGACATCCGGGAACAGCCCGATGTGCGTCTCCGGCATCGCCATCTTCGTGCGCTCGGTCACCACGCGCAGCGACGCACCCTGCGAGATCCCCATGCCGCCGCCCATCACGATGCCGTCCATCAGCGCGATGTACGGCTTCGGGTAGGCGTGGATCAGGTGGTTCAGCGCGTATTCCTCGGTGAAGAAATCTTCCAGCTCCGGGTTGCCAGCCAGCGCCGCCTGGTGGAAGAAGCGGATGTCGCCGCCGGCGCAGAAGGCCACGCCCTTGCCTTCCAGCGTCGCGCCGCGCACCACGACGGCCTGCACCGCGGCATCGTCACGCCACGCCAGCAGCGCGCGCGTGATGTCGCGGATCATCGACAGCGACAGCGCGTTCAGCGCCTGCGGCCGGTTCAAGGTCAGCAGGCCAATGCCGCCCTGCACTTCCGCGATGACCCACGACGAACCGCTCATCTGCGCGCCTCCCGCATTCCGACCCATGCATTGACGAACAAGGTGCCCAGCACCAGGCTGCCGCCGACGATCACCGCCATCGACGGCTGCTCGCTGGTGCCCAGCCACGCCCACGCGATGCCGAACACGATCTCCAGCAGCGCCAGCAGCGACATCTCCGGCGCCGGCAGGTGGCGCGCCAGCCGCACCGCCAGCACGCACGGGATCGCCAGCTGCACCAGCCCCAGCAGGCCGAGCAGGCCGACATCGTGCACCGAAGCCTGGAGCGGCAATGACAACGGCAGCGTGACGATGGCCGAGATCAGCGAGCCCAGCAGCAGCGCCGGCACCAGGTCCACGCTGGTGCCGCTGCGCTGCAGCGTGTTCCAGTTGATGGCGCTGGCGACCGGCACGCCCAGCGCGACCAGCGTGCCGATGACATGCTGCGGCTCCGAGCTGACGCCCTGCCCGTACATGTACGCGATGCCGAAGCCGGCCAGCACGATCGCGGCCCAGGTGCGCCGCGCCACCGGGTGGCCGAGCGTGAAGCGCGCCAGCAGCGCGGTGATCAGCGGCGCGAGCGCCATCGTGATCAGCACGTTGGCCACCGTGGTCAGCGTGAGCGCCACCATGAAGCAGGTGAACATCACGCTCCACATGACGCTCGAGATCCACAGCGGCCGGCCCCCCGCGCGCAGCAGCGCGAGCGTGCTGCGGCCGTGCGCCCAGGCGTAGTACACGCCGAGGCACACAGCGGTGGCCAGGCTGCGCCAGAACGTCACCTCGAAGCTGCGCGCCGATTCGAGCTGGCGCGTCACCACGCCGGCAATGCTCCACATCAGCGTGACCACCACCATGCCCGCAATGGCACGACTGTGTGTCATGGGATCCAGCGGCCTCCGTGGAACTGGCTCCGCCAGGCCACTGGAGGCGCCCCCTTGAGGGGGAGGCGCGAAGCGCCTCCGGGGGTGGGTGTCATTCCCGCGAAGCACGCTTGCGGTCGTGTTCCTTCAGGTGGCGCTTGCGCACGCGGATCGACTTCGGCGTGATCTCGACCAGTTCGTCGTCGGCGATGAACTCGACGCCGTATTCCAGCGTCAGGATGATCGGCGGCGTGATCTTGATCGCGTCTTCCTTGCCGGAGACGCGGAAGTTGGTCAGCTGCTTCGCGCGCACCGCGTTGACGATCAGGTCGTTGTCGCGGCTGTGGATGCCGACGATCATGCCTTCGTACACCGGGTCGCCCGGCTTCACGAACATGCGGCCGCGGTCATCCAGCTTGCCGAGCGCGTAGGTCACGATCTCGCCGTCGTCCTGGCTGATCAGCACGCCGTTCTTGCGGCCTTCGATGTCGCCCTTGAAGGGCTCGTAGCCGTCGAAGATGTTGCTGATCAGGCCGGTGCCGCGCGTCAGGTTCAGGAACTCGTTCTGGAAGCCGATCAGGCCACGCGCCGGGATCTTGTACTCGAGGCGCACGCGGCCCATGCCGTCCGGTTCCATGTTGACGAGCTCGCCCTTGCGCTCGCCCATCGCCTGCATCACCGCACCCTGGTGCTGGTCTTCGACGTCGGCCGTCACCATCTCGATCGGCTCGTGGCGCTCGCCGTCGACCTCCTTGAAGACCACGCGCGGCTTGCTGACGGCCAGCTCGTAGCCCTCGCGGCGCATGGTTTCCAGCAGGATGGTCAGGTGCAGTTCGCCGCGGCCCGACACCTCGAAGATGCCGTCTTCGTCGGTTTCCTTGACCTTCAGCGCCACGTTGCTCTGCAGCTCGCGCTGCAGGCGGTCCCAGATCTGGCGGCTGGTCACGAACTTGCCTTCGCGGCCGGCCAGCGGCGAGTTGTTGACGCAGAAGTTCATCGTCAGCGTCGGCTCGTCGACCTTCAGCATCGGCAGCGGCTTCGGGTCGTCGATGCTGGTCAGCGTGACGCCGATGCCGATGTCTTCGATGCCGTTGATCAGCACGATGTCGCCGGGGCCGGCTTCAGTGGCTTGCTGGCGCTCCAGGCCTTCGAACTTCAGCACCTGGTTGACGCGGGCGTTGAACGGCGTGCTGTCCGGGCCGCTGAACACGGCCACGTTCTGCATCGGCTTCAGCGTGCCCTGGTTGACCCGGCCGATGCCGATGCGGCCGACGTAGGTGGAGTAGTCGAGCGAGCAGATCTGCAGCTGCAGCGGGCCGGCCGGGTCGCCTTCGTGCGCCGGCACGTGCTTCAGGATCGCGTCGAACAGCGGCGCCAGGTCGGTGCCGGTCTCGCCGGCGGTCAGCGTCGCCCAGCCGTTCAGGCCGGAGGCGTACACCACCGGGAAGTCGAGCTGCTCTTCGGTCGCGCCGAGCTTGTCGAACAGCTCGAAGGTCGCGTTGATCACGTAGTCGATGCGCGAACCGGGGCGGTCGACCTTGTTGACGACGACGATCGGCTTCAGCCCGAGCGCCAGCGCCTTCTTGGTCACGAAGCGGGTCTGCGGCATCGGGCCTTCGACCGCGTCGACCAGCAGCAGCACGCTGTCGACCATCGACAGCACGCGCTCGACCTCGCCGCCGAAGTCAGCGTGCCCCGGGGTGTCGACGATGTTGACGTGCGTGCCCTTCCATTCCACCGCGCAGTTCTTCGCGAGGATGGTGATGCCACGTTCCTTTTCGAGGTCGTTGCTGTCCATCACCCGTTCGGTGACCTTCTCGTTCTGGCGGAAGGTGCCGCTCTGGCGAAGCAGCTGGTCCACCAGCGTGGTCTTGCCATGGTCCACGTGGGCGATGATGGCGATGTTGCGGATCTGTCGGGTCATGACGTGCTCTCTGCTTTCAAGGTGTCTTCAGGAGGCCTTGCACCTCCACCGGGCTCAAGAGCCTCGTCGAAATCAGTTCTCCGGCGTTCACCCGGCCACTGCCGAGGAACGCACGGGGGTCGGGGCCGTAGACGCGGACCTGCTCCGCATCTGCCAGCGGCAGGCGGCGGCGCAGGCCGCTCAGGAATCGGCCGGCGTCTTCGTCGCCGAGGCGCACCACCGGCCAGTCGGCCAGCAGCGCATCGGCGTCGAGCAACGCGGCTTCGCGCTGTGCTTCGTCCATGCCGGCCAGTTGCTCCAGCGTGAGCGCCTGGCCAAGCGTCAGGCCGCCAGTTTCGGTGCGGCGCAGCGCGGCCAGGTGGGCGCCGCAGCCGAGCGCTTCGCCGATGTCTTCGGCCAGCGTGCGGATGTAGGTGCCTTTCGAGCAGCGCACGTCGAGCGTCCAGCGGCCTTCGGCCTGGGCAGTCTCGTCCGCATGGTGGTCATCAGCGATGGCAATGCGATGAATCGTCACCGCGCGCGCCTCGCGCTCGATCTCGATGCCGGCGCGCGCGTAGTCGTACAGCGCGCGGCCTTCGTGCTTCAGCGCCGAATGCATCGGCGGCACCTGGCGGATCGAGCCGGTGAAGCGCTCGATCGCAGCCTGCAGCTGCGCGCGCGTCACGTTCACCTCGCGCCGCTGCAGCACCTCGCCCTCGGCATCGGCCGTGGTGGTTGTGGTGCCCAGCTGCAGCGTGGCGCGGTAGGTCTTGTCGGCGTCCAGGCTGACCTGCGAGAACTTGGTGGCCGCGCCGAAGCACAGCGGCAGCAGCCCGGTGGCCAGCGGATCCAGCGTGCCGGTGTGGCCGGCCTTCTCGGCTCGGTACAGGCGCTTGGCTTTCTGCAACGCGTCGTTGCTCGACAGGCCGAGCGGCTTGTCGAGCAACAGCACGCCGTGGACGGCGCGCCGCGGGATGCGCGGGCGTGGGGCGTTCACCGGATCAGTCGTCCTTGGCCTGCGTCGAATTGGCCTGCTGGATCAGCGCGCTCAATTCGGCCGCCCGCTCGGTCGTGCGGTCGAAGTGGAAATGCAGCGTCGGCACGGTGTGGATCTGCAGCCGCTTGAACAGGCCGTTGCGCAGGAAGCCGGCGGCCTCGTTCAAGGCCTCCTCGCATTCCTTCACGTCGCCGACCAGCAGCGAGAAGAACACCTTCGCGTGCGCATAGTCGGGCGTGACCTCCACCGCCTGCAGCGTGACCATGCCGATGCGCGGATCCTTCAGGTCGCGGATCAGCTCCGCCAGATCGCGCTGGATCTGGTCGGCGATGCGGAAACCGCGGTTCGGAATGGCTCTTTTGTGTCGCATGTTCAAGGCTCCTGCTGGCGCGGGCGGGGTCTTCCAAACACAAACCCCGCCGTCTTGTCGAGGGCGGGGTTCGGGGTGAGACCCACGCTCCGCTTTACAGCGTTCGTGCCACTTCCTTCACCTCGAAGAACTCCAGCTGGTCGCCTTCGGCGATGTCGTTGTAGTTCTTCAGCTTGATACCGCACTCGAAGCCTTCCTTGACTTCGCGCACGTCGTCCTTCAGGCGGCGCACCGATTCGACTTCGCCGGTGTAGACCACCACGTTCTCGCGCAGCAGGCGGAAGCGCGCGTTGCGGCGCACCACGCCCGAGGTGACCATCGAGCCGGCCACCGTGCCGATCTTGGACGCCACGAACACCGTGCGGATCTCGGCGGTGCCGATCACCTCTTCGCGCTGCTCCGGCGCCAGCATGCCGGTCATCGCCTTCTTCACGTCGTCGACCGCGTCGTAGATGATGTTGTAGTAGCGCAGGTCGACGCCGTTGCCTTCGGCCAGCTTGCGCGCACCGGCATCGGCGCGCACGTTGAAGCCGACGATCACGGCCTTCGAGGCGATCGCGAGGTTGATGTCGCTCTCGCTGATGCCGCCGACCGCCGCGTGCACGATCTGCACCTTGACCTCGGCGGTGCTCAGCTTGAGCAGCGACTGGGCCAATGCTTCCTGCGAACCCTGCACGTCGGCCTTGATGATCAGTGCCAGCGTCTGCGCTTCGCCCTGGCCCATGTTCTCGAACATGTTCTCGAGCTTGGCGGCCTGCTGCTTGGCCAGCTTGACGTCGCGGTACTTGCCCGAACGGAAGGTCGCGATCTCGCGCGCCCGGCGTTCGTCGGCCAGCACCATGAACTCGTCGCCGGCCTGCGGCACTTCGGTCAGGCCCTGGATCTCGACCGGCAACGACGGACCGGCTTCGGTCGCCGGCCTGCCGTTTTCATCGAGCATGGCGCGCACGCGGCCGTAGGTCGAACCGGCCAGCACCACGTCGCCACGCTTGAGCGTGCCCGACTGCACCAGCACCGTCGCGACCGGGCCGCGTCCCTTGTCGAGCTGGGCTTCGATCACCAGGCCCTTGGCCGGCGCGTCCTTTGGCGCCTTCAGTTCCAGCACCTCGGCCTGCAGCAGCACCTGTTCCAGCAGCTGGTCGATGCCCATCCCGGTCTTGGCCGACACCGGCACGAACGGCGAATCGCCACCGAAGTCTTCCGGCACGACCTCTTCGGCCACCAGCTCCGACTTCAGGCGCTCGACGTTGGCCTCGGGCTTGTCCATCTTGTTCATCGCGACCACGATCGGCACCCCGGCCGCCTTGGCGTGCGAGATGGCTTCCTTGGTCTGCGGCATCACGCCGTCGTCCGCCGCCACCACGAGGATGACGATGTCGGTCGCCTTGGCACCGCGGGCGCGCATCGCCGTGAAGGCCGCGTGACCCGGGGTGTCGAGGAAGGTGATCATGCCGCGCGGCGTGTCGACGTGGTAGGCGCCGATGTGCTGCGTGATGCCGCCGGCTTCACCGGCGGCCACGCGGGCACGGCGGATGTAGTCGAGCAGCGAGGTCTTGCCATGGTCGACGTGACCCATGACGGTGACCACCGGTGCGCGCGGCAGTTCTTCGTGCGTCGATTCGGCCTGGGTGTCTTCGAGGAAGGCTTCCGGGTCGTCCAGCTTGGCAGCGAATGCCTTGTGGCCCATTTCCTCGACGAGGATCATGGCCGTTTCCTGGTCCAGCTGCTGGTTGATGGTGACCATCTGGCCGAGCTTCATCAGCTGCTTGATGACCTCGGACGCCTTCACCGACATCTTGTGCGCGAGGTCGGCGACGCTGATGGTCTCCGGCACGTGCACTTCCTGGATCTGCTGCTCGGGCGGCGCATTGAAGTTGCTGCCCTGCGAATCGTTGCGGTCGCCACGGCGGCCGCCACGCGGCGCACGCCAGCCCGGGCGGGCCGCGGCGTCGTTGCGGGTCTTCAGCGCGCGCTTCTTCGCGGCGTCGTCGGCCCAGCTCGACGACAGCTTCTCCGACTTGACGGACTTCTTGTCGCCCGGCTTGTCGCCCGGCTTCGCGGCGGCGGCAGTGGTCGTCCCCGGCGCGGCAGCCGGCTTGTGGATCGTGCCCTTGATGCCTTCCTTGCCGGCTTCCGGCTTCGGCGGCTCTTCCGGCTTCTTGGCCGTCAGCACCTTCTTCGGCGCGTTCATCATCGCGCGGATCGCGGCGGCTTCGTCCTCGGCGGCCTTGCGGCGCTTGGCGAGGTCGGCAGCGCGCTGCTTCTCTTCGTCGACGACGTCGGCGGCCTTGATCACGCGCAATGCGGGCTTCGGCGGCTCGACCGGTGCGGCGGGCGCGACCGGCGCAGCGGTCGGGGCCGGCGCAGCCTTGGCAGCGGCAGCGGCCTTCGCGGCCGGTGCCGGCGTCGGCGCGGCCGCAGCGGCCTTCGCGGCAGCCGCTGCGGCGGCGGCCACCTTCGCGGCCTCCTCGGCAGCGGCCTTCGCGGCGGCTTCGGCCGCTTCACGTGCGCGTGCCTCGGCGGCCTCGCGTTCGCGGGCTTCCTGTTCCTCGCGCAGGCGGCGCTTCTCGGCCAGCTCCTCTTCCTGGCGGCGCAGCAGCTCGGCCTGGGCCTGGGCCTCGACCTCGCGGCGCTGCAGTTCGGCGTCGTCGACGACCGGCGCTGCCGGCTCTTCGGACGGCGCCGATTCGTCGCGCTTGACGAAGGTGCGCTTCTTGCGCACTTCCACCTGGATCGTGCGCGCCTTGCCGCTCGAATCGGCCTGCTTGATCTCGCTGGTCGACTTGCGGGTCAGCGTGATCTTCTTGCGCTCGCCCCCGCCCGTGCCATGGGCCGTGCGGAGGTAATCAAGCAGTCGCTCCTTGTCGGACTCGGTCAGCGCGTCGTCGCTCGACGCCTTCGCGACGCCGGCCGACTGGAGCTGCTCGAGCAGCGCAGCCGCCGGGCGATTGAGCTCAGCAGCCAACTGGGCGACGGTGGTCACAGCCATTGTGAATATCCTTGCTTGGTACTTGCGGTGCAGCGTTCGGTCGGGCGTTGGGGCATCAGGTCGTTCAATGTCAGGTCGTGAACCAGTGTTCGCGTGCCTTCATGATCAATGCCTTGGCCTGGTCTTCGTCGATGCCGGCAATTTCAGTCAGTTCGTCGACCGCGAGGTCGGCGAGGTCATCGCGTGTGTTGATCCCGCTCTCGGTCAGCTTCGGGATCAGGGCCGGGTCCAGGCCTTCGAGGTCGCGCAGGTTCTGCGACACGTCTTCCATTTTCTCTTCGCGGGCGATCTCCATCGTCAGCAAAGCGTCTTTGGCCCGCGTGCGCAGCTCGTTGACGGTGTCTTCGTCGAAGCCTTCGATCTCGAGCATTTCCTGCATCGGGACGTAGGCCACTTCCTCGAGGCTGCTGAAGCCTTCGGCGATCAGGATGTCGGCGACTTCGGCGTCGACGTCGAGCTTGTCGACGAACAGCTTGCGAACGCTGTCGGACTCCTCGCTCTGCTTCGCCTGCGACTCTTCGGCCGTCATGATGTTGATGCGCCAGCCGGTCATCTCGGAGGCCAGGCGCACGTTCTGGCCGCCGCGGCCGATCGCGATCGCGAGGTTCTCTTCGTCGACGACCACGTCCATCGCATGGCGCTCTTCGTCGACGACGATCGACTGCACGTTGGCCGGGGCCAGCGCGCCGATCACGAACTGCGCCGGGTCTTCGGACCACAGCACGATGTCGACACGCTCGCCGGCGAGTTCATTGGTGACCGCGTTGACGCGCGAACCGCGCACGCCGACGCAGGTGCCGATCGGATCGACCCGCTTGTCGTGCGAGATCACGGCGATCTTGGCGCGCGAACCGGCATCGCGGGCGCAGGACTTGATCTCCAGCAGGCCCTGCTCGATCTCGGGCACTTCCTGGGCGAACAGCTCGATCATGAAGCCGGGCGCGCTGCGCGACAGCACGATCTGCGGGCCGCGCAGCGTCGAATCGACTTCGGCGATGAAGGCGCGGACGCGGTCGCCGGAGCGCAGGTTTTCCTTCGGAATCATCTCGCTGCGCTTCAGGCGCCCTTCGACCCGGCCGGATTCGACGATCACGTCGCCCTTGTCGAGGCGCTTGACGGTGCCGACGAAGATCTTCTCGCCGCGCGACAGGAAATCATTGAGCAGCTGCTCGCGCTCGGCGTCGCGGATCTTCTGCAGGATGACCTGCTTGGCCGCCTGGGCGCCGATGCGGCCGATCGACACCGAGTCGACCGGTTCCTCGATGTAGTCGTCGACCTCGATGTCGGGGATCTGCTCGAGCGCCTCGAACAGCAGGATCTCGGAATCGGGCAGTTGCAGGCCGGCCTCGTTCGGCACCACGTGCCAGCGGCGGAAGGTTTCGTATTCGCCGCTCTCGCGGTCGACGGTGACGCGCATGTCGACCTCGCCGCCGTGCAGCTTCTTGCTGGCCGAGGCCAGGGCGGCCTCGACCGCGCCGAACACGACTTCGCGATCCACGCTCTTCTCGCGCGAGATGGCATCGACCAGCATCAAGAGTTCACGATTCATTCTTAGGATCTCCGTCAACATCTTCGGCCTGCACGTCGGCGTCGTGCGGCACAGCAGCCGGCTGCGCAAAGCGCCGGCCCTTGAAATCGAGGACGGGCACCAAGTGGGCGTCCCGCACTTCCTCGAACGAAAAATCCAGGGCCTGGTCGACCTTGCCGTCGTTGAACACCAGGCGCCACTGCTCCCCCAGGGCCTCCAGCACGCCGCGGTACTTCTTGCGGCCCTGGAACGGCATCTTCAGCGTCAGTTCGATTTCCGAGCCGGCGAAGCGCCGGTAGTCGGCAGGCTTGTTCAGCGGCCGGTCCAGCCCCGGCGACGACACTTCCAGGCGCTCGTAGGCGCACCCTTCGACCTCCAGCACGTGCTGCAGCTGGCGGGTCACTTTCTCGCAATCCTCGACCACGATGAACTCACCGTTCGGATCATTCTGCAGCCGGTCGATGAAGACACGCAGCAAACCCTTGGGACTGCGATCGCAGCTCACGAGGTCGTAACCCAGCCCGGTCACGGTGCGTTCAACAACGTCTTGCCAATTCATCCAGCGAGTGTCTTCAGAGGTTATGAAAATGTGGAGAAGCAAAAAAAATGGGCTGGAAGAATCCGCCCATGCAGTTTTCTTGCGAAAGACGCATTGTATCCCGCTGAGCGAGGACGCGGCAAGGGTTGTGACAGGCAAGCTCGTGTGCATGCCAGAATGAGCACCCCGTTTTTGATGACACCAGACTGGAGACTCCATGGGATTCCTGGCCGGCAAGCGCTTCCTGATCACCGGCGTTCTGTCCAACCGCTCGATCGCCTACGGCATTGCACGTGCCTGCCGGCGCGAAGGCGCCGAACTGGCGTTCAGCTACGTCGGAGAACGCTTCCGGGACCGCGTGGCCGAGTTTGCCGCCGAGTTCGACTCCACGCTGTTGTTCGATTGCGATGTCGCGAGCGACGAACAGATCGACGCGATGTTCAACCAGCTCGGCGAAACCTGGCCGCAGTTCGACGGTTTCGTCCATTCGATCGGTTTCGCGCCGCGCGAAGCGATTGCCGGCGATTTTCTCGACGGCCTGTCGCGCGAGAGTTTCCGGATCGCCCACGACATCTCCAGCTACAGCTTCCCGGCAATGGCCAAGGCAGCCGCCCCGCGCCTGACCCCGAAGGCCGCGTTGCTGACCCTGAGCTATCTGGGGGCGATCCGCAGCGTTCCCAGCTACAACACGATGGGGTTGGCAAAAGCCTCGCTCGAGGCCTCGGTCCGCTATCTGGCGGCCAGCCTGGGCCCGAAGGGCGTGCGGGTCAACGGCATCTCGGCCGGACCGATCAAGACGCTGGCCGCGTCCGGCATCAAGGGCTTCGGCAAGATCCTCGACGTGGTCGAGCAGAACGCGCCGCTGCGCCGCAACGTGACCATCGACGATGTCGGCAATGTCGCGGCCTTCCTGCTGTCCGACCTGGCGGCCGGTGTGACCTCAGAAATCACCTATGTGGACGGCGGCTTCAGCCACGCGATGGGCGGTGCTTCGGAAATGTGATCGCCGCTGACGACGACGGCCCGGCCCCCGACGGGCATCCGGACTACAAGTCGTCCAGCGCCCGCAGCGCGCCGAGCAGGGCCGGCGAGGTGCTGGCCTGCACGACGAAGGTCGGCATCGCATCCAGGTAGGCCCGGAACCGCCCCTTCGCGACGAAGCGCTCGCGGAAGGTCGACCGGTCGATCCGGTCGCCCAGGCGCGGCACGATGCCGCCGCCGATGTACATGCCGCCGCGCGTGCCCAGCGACAGCGCCAGGTTGCCGGCCACGCTGCCGAGCAGCGCGAAGAACATGTCGAGCGCCTCGACGCAGTGCCCGTCGCTCGCCGCCACTGCGCGCTCGCTGACCTCGGCCGCGCTCAGCGGCTGCGCGACGGCGCGGTCGACCTGGCACAGCGCCTCGTACAGGCTCACCAGCCCCGGGCCCGACAAGGCCCGCTCGGCCGACGCATGACCGTAGCGCTGGCGCAACGCCGCGATCACCGCATCCTCGCGCGGCGTCGCGCCGCCGAGCGTCACATGGCCGCCCTCCCCGTTCAGCGGCACCACCCGTTCGCTGCCCGGCACCCGCAACAGGCCCGACACGCCGAGCCCGGTGCCCGGGCCGATCAGCCCGACCGGCGCCCCGTCGACCACTGCCCCGCCGCCCACCTGCCGCAATTCGACCGGCTTCAGCGACGGCAGCGACAACGCCAGCGCGGTGAAGTCGTTGATCAGCAACAGCCGCTCGAGGCCGAGCGTCTGGCGCACCGCCTCGATCGAGAACGACCAGTGGTGGTTGGTCATCTGCACCCGGTCGCCGACGATCGGGTTGGCGATGCCGATCGCGCACCAGCGCGGGCGCACCGCCGGCGAATGCGCGCGCAGGTAATGCGCCATCGCGTCCTGCAGCGTCGGGTGATCGGCGGCCGGCAGCGTGTCGACGGCGCTCAGCTCGGCCCCGGGCGCCAACTGCAACGCAAAGCGCGCGTTCGTACCACCGACGTCACCGACCCACCGCGGATATGAATCTGCCTGCATGTCAACGTTCTCTCGTTCGAGTCACCGCAGGCAAACCCCGTGGCAACGATCCTCGCCGCGGCGCGACCATTCGCACGCGGCCTCCCGACGCGAAGCGCGCCCCTCCGGCCGGTGCGCCATGCACCCGAACCGTGCGCTCGACTTTGTAGCCAAACTACTTTTAATGATAGCCAAGCCGGCCGCAAAGTATTGAAGGCTGGGCATTCGGGACTTCCCTGATGGGTGTGGTTATTGTGATAAACGACGGGAAAACCCGCGTTTACCGGCTGTAGTCGGATTACTAGAGTCAACCTTGACAAAACATTACAGCCAACGATGTAGCCGTGCTACTCGCTGGGCACAAGGAAGACAACGCACGTTTCCAGCCATTCGGGGCGAACTGCGAACCGCTCGCCCCATCCCGTTTCCCCCAACCGCTGCAGCAATGGGTCCCCCCAGACCAGGCGCTCGGCACATTTCAAAGCAAAACCTCTGAGGAGTCAGTTGATGAAGAGTCAGTTCAAGCTCGCGACCGTTGCCGCCGCAATGGGTCTGTTGGGCGCCACCTCTGCACAAGCCGTCGATTGGGGCGGCTACTTCCGCACCGGCCCGGGAGCGACGTCGAAGGACTCGTCGCGCGCGTGCTACGGGCTGGGCGGAGAAGGCATGAAGTACCGGCT